>Ga0209164_1004168_pt1 | contig 13133 bp, 9 predicted proteins | sample MTBNYHSulfiMetaG_FD_187458 | JGI IMG/M metagenome (GOLD analysis project Ga0209164, IMG submission 187458) | Enrichment culture microbial communities from rom New York Harbor, USA that are MTBE-degrading - MTBE-NYH (New York Harbor Sulfidogenic)... | ecosystem: Environmental > Aquatic > Marine >...
CAGCTGGGCCTGGTGCGGTCGGTGGCCGGCTTCTCAGCGGGGTTCCCCCAAGTGTTCGTCGGGTTCTTCCGCAGATGGTTCAGCGGCAGGGTCATAGTGAGCGTCGGCAACATCGTCAACAGCGTGATGAACATCGCCATCGCGTCTGGCAGCGGCTTCCTCCAGTTTCTCGGGTTCAGCGTAGCCGCCGGCGTAGGCAGCAGCGTGCAGCACCCCATAGGCGCATCCATCGTCAGCAACGGCTCCGACCCCAGCGAGAGAGGCAGAATGTTGGGGCTGAACCAGAGCATCCCGTCTATCGCCTTCACATTCACTCCCCTGATCACCGCCTACATGCTTACCCGTATGGGCTGGAGGCCAACCCTCGGCATACTATCCGTGCCTGCGCTCCTCTTGAGCCTGTTCATCCTGTTCTTCATGCGAGGCGGAAGCGACGTCGAAGCCAAAACGAGGGATGCTCTGAACTGGGGGAGCCTCAGAGAGTCCCTGCGCAACAGGAACGTTCTATCCATTAGCATGCTTCGGAGCATAGAGGCCTTCGGCATGGGGGTCAGAACCTTCCTGCCTCTCTACTTCATAGACGTGCTTGGGCTATCCAGCGAACGGAGCAGCATCCTGTACAGCGTACTGCTGGGGGGAGGCGTCCTCGGACCCGTGTTCTGGGGCTGGCTATCAGACAGAATGAACAGGAAACCGTTGATAATCGGCATCATAATCTGCAGAGGAATAGGCTACTTCATGCTAACCATTGTAACCGGCTACCTGGGCCTCACCGCCCTGCTGTTCTTCATCGGATTCATGGCGGAGACCGTAGTAATCCAGAGCGTACTGTCCGACAGCGTCGATAAGAAGCAGCTGGATCAGACCTTCGGGCTGTACTTCACTATTGGGTTCACCATCTCCAGCTTCAGCAGCGCCATCTTCGGGTATATCGTCGAGATCTTCAGCTTCTATGCAGGGTTCACCTACATCGCGGCCGTGATAACGGTGTCCATGGTACCCGCCTTCTTTATACAGGAACCCAGACACCTCGCCGAGATAGCCACCATTTAAGGGATGGAGCAACAAGTCATTCTGCTATTCATGTTTTTCAAGATATTTATTCCACGTAACAGGCAGATTGAATTGCTCGTAATATAACAAAGGATATTGACTGTATATTAATTACTGTAAAGCTTAATGGAGATAGGACGCCCTGAAAGCTTAAATCACACCGGAATGAAAATTCCCGAAAGCTACTGAAGAGGAAAACCAGAAATGATTGAGAGCTTCTACTGTGTCAATGTCTTTTCTAAAAATACAAAAGAGTTCATAGCCTTCTACCATGAGAAACTAGATATACCGATATTGGGTACGCTGGACGACGACACAAACGGAGTTAATCTCGGATTCACTCCGGATGCTCCAATGATATGCGTTTGGGATACCAATAAAATTAATTCGCCGGTCCAGGGATCAGTCTCATTTGTTTTTATTTGCAAAGACCTTGACAAGGCATGCGAAGAATTAGCCCAAAAAGGAATAGCATTTGCTCCGCCGGTCAGATATGAATGGGGTACATACGAGCTGCGTCTGAGAGACCCCAACGACAATGAAGTCGTGATTGTGGAGCGTTTTTAGAATATTATCATTTAGGTTGCTTGCTTATTGTTCCATATAACATGGATATTTAATTTCTCAATATAACAATAGTGTATTCAATTATTATTTTTTTGGGAAATAGCATAAAAAATGGCGCGCAGCGCGTGGTAGTTTACGTACGCTGTAGCAAGTACATTATCTTAATTCTTAGTTATACTGAGGATGTGCTCAGCAATCGCGTCGCAAGCCTCGAATTCGTCTTGTGAAGGAAAAATCCGCCTATGACTAACCGTTATTAGCTTATCCTCAACATATACGTGTTCACCAGGCTTAAAATCAGAACAGGTGTCCATATCCCGGCCTCTCCAACACACTGAAAAACCATCAATCCAAACACACCCAGCTTCCTTGACTGGAACAACTTTAGGCCAGTCGAACCTGGCACCGAATCCGAGTTGTAATCGCCCCATTTTATAGATTAACTCGGAGTCGGTGTTCAGTAACTCCGACAGACGATTGGACCCACCTATTGGGCGCGCTCTCCAGTGCCTCTTGCCCCATATGCAGGTGAGCTCGTTTTCAAGGTCACCAACATCCGTAACAATCCTGTACTTGTAGTAAAAGTAAGGCGTGTTTTTCATGTACCCAAGGTTAATATCTATTTGGTCGATGTTCCTTCTGTTAATTCTCACGCACCCGATTGGAGGATAAATATCAGAGAGAATAGAGGGAGAGGATTCTCGCGCCTTTAATTCCTTAGAATTCACGACTCTTGCTTCTATGCCATATCCTTGTAAATGCTCACAGAGCAGCTGGAATGTTTTTGGCACCTCTTCTCGTATGTGCGCAAGTTTTTGAGCTTCGTTGCGTGCTTTTTCTTGCTTCATTTGTTCGATGATTATCTTTTGATTATTTGGGTAAGTGGTGTTGCTTCTGCATTTGGGGCAACTGTAGTTTGGTGGTTTAGGTGTAAACTCGTTTCCACAGTTCTTGCAGGTCCATTTGGTAGCGTCGTAATCGGAGCCCATAGTTAATTTTATATTGAAGATATTAATAATTTAGATGCTTTTTTCATTCTTTTAATATTATACGCGCATAAAAGTACTACATGTGCGCCACTAGATAAATATATGATTAATTCTTTTTTCTGTGCACATATTGGAATTCGATTATTCCATATAATAAACATCATTACGAAGGATAGACACGAAATAATAGGGAAGAAATTGATTCCTGTTTCAACAGGCTCTCCAATATAAGCCTGCAAGAGCGCCAACCAGCACCTAAAAACCAACATAACTACAGTAGTCACAGACCGCAGAAACCCCTATATAACTACAGATATAACAACGCAAAGCCCCCTCCCAACCACAGCGGCAAGACAGTCGGCGAAACTGAACACCCATTAAAAAAAGGGTCAGGGGTCCCGCCAAAGAGGACACGTACTACAGTGAGGACCACCCAGAAGATCCAAGTAGCTACTGCCCCACTCCCTCACCGTCACCCCGTGGTCCCTCAGCTCCTGGTTCGTCCGCCTGTTCCTGTCATATGCTATGACTACCCCCGGCCTCACAGTCACAATGTTGGACGCGCCCCTGCTCTGCTCCAGCATCGCGTCCATCAGGTGAACCACATCGTTGGGCTCCTCGGGCCTCCCATAGACGTAGATGAAGCCGTCCCTGTCCAGCTTACCCTCCCTGACCAGGAAGTCCAGGAGGCTTTTCTCCGTCTTAAGGGGCTCGGGTCTGCCCCCCCGGTTGATGTAGACGGTGGTTCTGCCCAGGTTCCTGAAGTGATCCGGGTGGACTAGGGGCTCCATGGGGCGGCCATAGGTCTCAGCCTGAGCCCTGACCGCCTCCAGGGTCTTCAGAAGCAGCCTCTTGGGCGGGTAGTCCGGGACCAGCTCAGTGTCGTAAATATAGGGCATGACCAGGGCCCTGCCCCTATCGGGATAGTTGATGGTCACGTCCAGGTGCATGTAGTCCACTGCGGGATAGTCCGCAAGGCTCACGGCGCATACATACTTGATCTGGTTATCAGTGTCCGCCCTGAACAGCCGCTTCGCCGCCTCCTGGACGCCTGTGACGGTTGACCGTTGCCCCACGCCTATGGCTATGGTCTCCTCGTCCACGATCTGAGTGTCGCCCCCCTCCACGCAGGGCGGCTCGCTGAAGACGCCCTCGGCCTCGTTGGCGTCGTACACGACCTCCACGTTTTCGCTGAGCACCGGGTCGTACTGGTAGCAGAGCTTCACCACCCTGGGCTCGTACCGGCGGCTGTACCTCCTCATGTTGCAGATTACCGCGCCCACCTGGGTGGTGAAGCTGGTGTCCCTGGTATAGGTCCACGACACCCGCCTGTGGTCAGGGAGAACCACCCTGTCACACGCCTCATCGTAGTACGGCCTCGACGGATACCCCCACATTAGGTGGTCAACCGTGAGCGTCTCCGGGTCGGGGGCCTCGGGCATCCCGCTCCATACCTCATCCACCATCTGCCTCTTCTCACCCAGGGTCGCCTCCTTCAGTATCCTTCCCAGTACGGACTTCACCTCGAAGACCCTGACGCCCTCATCCTCAAGCATCTTGGGGAGCTGGAGCCACTCCTCGTGACCTGGCTCCATTTGGGCATGGGGGTCCCTAGCCACGCAGTGGGTGCTGCTCTCCACGCCTGCGAAGGGCAACCTCCTGGTCCAAAGCTGCTCCGCGGAGTCTTGGACCAGAACGGCGCGGAGCAGGCCCGACTCGGACTTAACTGTCCACATGGGATCCTAGAGGTGGTTTAGGAGTATAGAATTATCGTATAGAGGTTGCTCTCAGCATCTTGAAATAACTTGACATGAAACACTATATTTAACGGGTTGAAACCACCCCAAGTTTAGCGTCACGTACAAGGGAACATCACGTTCAGGTGAGACAAAAATGGGTAGAAGCCGAAATAACGGTTCGCCGGGGGCTAAAAGGATAAAACGGTATGAGCCCCGTTAAGAATCAGATTGAAGAGTTACGCCAGGCTCGTGCTCCTGCTCCTCGTGCTAGCCTTAAGTGTAGGAATGCTCTCGGCGGCCATCAACATATTGGGAGATATAACGCGGCTAGACCTGGACGAGGACAAGCCAGGCCCAGTGAACCCTATCATGGATCCGTCAGCCATGGGCAAGTCCACGGAGAGCGTCAGCGTGGACGAGGAGGAGCCCAGGGAGATGGGTCCCATCATGGAGATCAGGCTCCAGACGTATACAAGGTACCTCCGGCGGTACCCCGCTGAGAACTACACGCTCGGCAGGTGGGTGGAGGCCAAGCAGTACCCGACGGAGATCTACAACGGGCAGTACATCCCCAGCGAGTATGAGGGCCAGGTCATCTACGTCTTTAAACAGTTCTACGTGACGCCTCTAACCACGTTCCACGGCTATGTGCCTGTCGCGCCTAACACCGTGACCCTCATGCTCAACACAAGCCTCGCCTATATTCCTGAGGGCCGGAGCTTCCTGTCTCTGGGGCCCTTCGACCAGCCGTACTGGGTATCCTGGGAGATGCCTAACTACAATGCAGCTGCGCTGAGGTCGTCAACCCCCGTGGCTAGCGGGTTAATGTTAGATGTGCCAGACGGCATAGAAGCCAGGCTCGCCGCTGAGGCCACAAGGATAACTGCCGGCCTAACGTCTCCATACGACAAATATAAAGCCATAGAGGCTCACCTGAAGGAGGAGTACACGTTTAAAAAGGAGTTCAGGCCCAGCCCACCCGCCATTGACCCTGTGGAGTGGTTTCTGTTTAACACCCGGGAGGGCGTGGGCAACCACTTCAACAGCGCCTTCATACTTCTCGCCCGCAGCATAGGGCTCCCCGCCCGCGCCGTCATAGGATACATGGTGGACCCCTACAACGAGGTCCAGTACGTCATGCCCCAGCAGGCGTACCTCTACGCTGAGGCAAAGTTCCAGAACCAGGGCTGGGTCATCTTCGACGCCACCCCCAAGCACTACGACGAAGGAAAGGTGAACATCACCAGGCAGCAGACGGTGACCAACATCACCGACAATGACCCCATCGCCCTGAAGGGAGAAAAGTTCCACGTCTGGGGCACCGTGACCACGGTGAACGGCACCGCGGTCTCAGGGCCCCAGGTGGAGATAATCATGAAGGTGAATAAAGACGACGATAACGAGACAGGGCTGGTGGTGGGCGTCAGCTTCGCGGAGAACGGGCTCTTCAACGTCACCTGTGACGCCACCCCTGAGATCAATGTGGGGGACTACAACCTGATAGCCCACACCATGAAGAACAGGGAGTACGATGAGAGCTACAGCGACCCCCCCATCACCGTCATGTCAGAGACGGCCGTCAAGGTCACGGGCCCCAGGCAGGTATACTCGGGCAGAAACATTACCTACAAAGGCTTCCTCACGGAGCTGAAGAGTGGGAAACCCATCACCAACGTAAACCTCACCGTCACATACCTGGGCAAGGCCATCCATCTGAGTAGCGACGACCAGGGAAGCATCCAGTACTACGTTATGTTCCCTGAGGACGGGGAGGAGAATATAACCCTCGCCATGGAGGGCAACAGGTTCTACGTGGGCAGCTCCACCAACTTCGGCGTCAGCGTCCTGGTCCCGCCCCCCAACCCCACGGACATCCTATCCATTCTTCTAGGCTTCCCCCAGAACATTATAATAGCCATCAGCGGCGCACTAGGAGTCGGCGTCTACGCGGCAAGGCGCAACAGGCGGATGAAAGAAGAGGAGTTCCTGGAGCCCAGGGTCATCCTCCCCACCCCCAGAGAGAGGATAGGCTACGAGGATGGCGTGCCCCTGGAGTACAGCAGCTACGAGGAGGGCGTGGCCAAGCTGTTCAACAGGTTCTACGTCAGCATGCAGCGCATATACCCGGACATAGACGACACCATGACCCCCAGGGAGTTCGAGCGGACCCTCATGGACAGGCTGCCCAACAACGCCCACCTGGCACTGGAGGACCTGGTGACCAGCTACGAGATAGCCATGTACAGCAACATCACCGTCACCGCGGAGGACTTTAAGCGTACCAACGCAACAGTAGAGCTAATAATAGAGTTGATGAAGAGTGGACGCGGAGAACCGTAGCAGACTCATAAGATCGACGGCCCTCTTCCTATTCGTGGCCGGGGTCCTGGGAGGCATAGGCTTCATGACCCCCTTCACGGTGGGGGACTTCGGGAGCTTCCTCCCCTACATGCCCGAGGCCTTGGTGAACGAGGGCATAGCCGTCGTACTCCTACCCATACTGGGGGGAATGGCCTTCTTCTACGTGGCCACCCTCCTCACCATATTCTTCGAGGGCCGCCTCAACAGGGTCCTGGTGAGCGGAATGATAGCCGGCGGCTTCACAAGCATCATAGCCTTCTTCATGATACTTCAGCCCATAAGCCAGGCCTCACAGGTGGCCGGCTACCTGATCATGGGCTCATTCTCCGTCTTCTTCATCTACAATATACTGGCCGCCGTTGCCGAGATCAGGGGACGACACTACATCAGGGTCGTCTCGGGCTCAGCCACCATATTCATCCTGGGCCAGGTCTGCGTCCAGCTGGCCAACCTGTACCTGGTGACGCCGGGGGTCCCCGAGTCCGATCAGGTGCTCCTCATCAAGGACATGATCAACTGGGGCTTCGCCGTGGCCGCCGCCATCACCATGATAGGCATCTTCAGGGACTCCAAGAACGCCTACCTGGCCCAGGCGGGCTGGATAGCAAGCAGCTACCCCTTCGTGGTAGCTATAGGCCTCATAGGCACCCTCTACTTCAACTTCATAAGCGGACGCCTTGTACAGGTGAGCCCAGTCATAAGGCAGCTAAGCCCCTACGTGGAGTGGACAGGAATAGTAATCCTGGGGGCCCTCATATTCACAATAGTCCGCCGAGGGATGCAGGAATCCATGATGGTGCCCTTCGAGGCCGGGGCGTGGGGCAAGCACATACAGGACCTGAGCCCCACCAAGGGCAAGGCCCTGGAGGACTTCACCGGCATCATCGACGAGTTCGTCAGGGAAGGCCACAAGGAGAGACTCCTCGTGAAGCTCTTCAGGTTCCTGGAGGAGAACAGGGCCTCAGAGGCGGAGATAGCCAGCACCCTCAGGGAACTCATAAAGTATGAGGACGAGAAGCCCCCCAATATAGCAAGGAGGGGCAGCGCCGAGAGAGTTGAGCGAGGTAACCAGGAGCGGCGCATGCAGCTACTGCAGCGCACGGTGGGCAGGATCAACCAGCTCGGCCTGGGCGGCCTGATGAGAGAGGCGGCCCCAGCCGAGGAGGCTGGGATGAAGATAGTGAGTTAGGAGAACAATGAAATGACATCGATGCATGTGGACCAGGTAAGGGCGGTAAGCAACGCCATACTGGAGGGACTTGGAAAGGTTTACGTGGGCAAACGGATGGTGCTCAGGAAGCTCCTGGCCGCCAGCCTGGCCAACGGCCACGTACTCTTCGAGGACTACCCGGGGCTGGGGAAGACGCTTCTAGCCAAGCTTTATGCCAGGATAGTGGGCTGCGGGTGGAGCAGGGTCCAGTTCACCCCTGACCTCATGCCCGCTGACATCCTGGGAACCAGAGTTTGGAGGGCCCAGCAGAGCCAGTTCGTCCTGGAGAAGGGGCCGATATTCACAAACGTGCTTCTGGCGGATGAGATCAACAGGGCGCCCCCCAAGACCCAGGCCGGCCTACTGGAGGCCATGGAGGAGCGGCAAGTCACCATAGAGGGGGAGACTCACAAGCTGGCCGAGCCCTTCTTCGTCATAGCCACCCAGAACCCCATAGAGATGGAGGGGACGTACCCGCTGCCCGAGGCTCAAATGGACAGGTTCCTCCTGAAGATGAGCATGGGCTACGTGGAGACCCTGGCCCAGGAGAGCCTCATAATGAAGCGCCGCATTTTCTGGAAGCAGGACGACCCTAGCGGCCTGATACAGCCCATCACAAACGAGACCACGTTCAGGGCCCTCCAGCGGTTCATAGAGGAGCAGATCTACGTGGACGACAAGATCATCGACTACATAAGCCAGGTCATCAGGGAGACCAGGAGGCACCCTGTGGTGGAGGTGGGGGCCAGCCCCAGGGGCGGCCTCGCCCTCCTGAAGGTGGCCAGGGCTCACGCCGCCATAACGGGCCGAGGCTTCGTTACGCCCGACGACGTGAAGATGTTCGTCCACGACGCTTTGGGCCACAGGATAATTATGAAGATGGAGTACGTGCTGGAGGGTAGCTTCAGCGTGGACGCCATCCTCAATGAGATTCTGGAGCAGACAGAGGTACCAAAGGAGTTCATAGGTAAACGGTGACAACCCGGCTACTAACACAGGACACCATAGAGCTGGTGGTTACGACAGTCACGTTCCTAGTGATGGGCATGTTCCTGGGCAACCTCATCCTCATATCTCTGGGCATGGCACCTGTCATATTCCTGGCCCTGGGGGTCCTCATAGGTCAGCCCAGGGTTACCTCTGTGGAGCGTGTCGGCAAGGACATCAAGATCAACGTGGACGACAAGATGGGGGACAGGATCATGGTCAACGTGGAGGGTGGCCCCGGCGTGGTCACCGTGGCCGATGTCCTGCCCAAGAGCTTCGCCTTGGAGGAGGGCACCAACTTCAAGGCCTTCTGGAAGGGCCTGAAGCCCAAGTCCGTGGAGTTCGGGTACATGGCCCTCTGCCCCAAGAGGGGCTACTACGATATCGGGGAGATAAGCTACGAGGTCCGCCACCCCCTGGTCATGAGCAGCAACCAGTTGGGCAGCGTCATAGCTAAGAGGGCCGTGGTTGTGCAGCCCCAGCCCCTCTTCGTCAGGAAGATAAAGAACCACAAGAGCGTCACCAAGATACCCATGCCCATGGACGCCAGGTTCAGGTTCGGGATACCCACCACGGACTTCAGGGAGATCAGGGAGTACCAGCAGGGTGACCACTACAGGAACATCAACTGGAAGGCCAGCGCCAAGCGCCTCAGCTACAGGCCGGGCGGCTTCCTGGTCAACGAGTACGAGAAGGAGGGCAAGAAGATGGTGTGGATCTTCCTTGACAGCGCCGTCCACATGGCCCTAGGCACCACCGTCAACAACACCATGGAGTACGCCATTAGGGCCACCCTGGGGTTCACCACATTCTACCTGGAGCGCGACTGCAGGGTGGGCTTCTGCGTCTACGACCACGACGCCTTTCAGTGGGAGGGCACTTTCAGGAGCAAGGAGAAGCCCCCCGAGATAGGCGTCCTGGAGGGCATAGACCAGATAGAGGCCGTGGAGGAGGAAGTCGAGGCGGTGGCTGCCAAACCCAAGTCCGCCAGCCGGGTCATCTTCCCGGACGTAGGCAAACGTCAGCAGTACAAGATCACCAGGGAGCTTCTCCACGTGGACGTGAGGTACAGCACCGAGAGCCTTAAGGAGGCCATCCACAGCTGCCGCCGCTACATAGTTGGGTCCCAGCCCCTCTTCGTGTTGATAACCATGATTGAGGCATCCAAGGTGAAGGGCATAGTGGAGGGCGTGAAGGAGCTCCACAGGTACATGGTGAGGGCCGTGGGCCGCCCCGACATCATCCTATTCAACGTCCAGGGGTACAGCGTCGCGGCCCAGACTGAGGAGGAGAAGATAGCCGCAGGGTTCCTCACCTACCACAACAAGCCGGTGTACGACGTCCTCCGGGGCATGGGGTGCACAGTGGTGAACTGGGACCCCGTGGGGGAGAGCTTCGCCCAGGCGCTGCAGCGGCAGAGGGTTGCGGGATGAAGGAGAACGTAATAAGGTCCATGGAGCTGGGTGTAAGCCTGGCGGCCTGCTACATGTCCGCCGTAACCATGGTCCAGACAGCCCTCTACGCGAAGATCGTGTCCATGGTCCAAGACAGCTTCATCGGGTGGCTCATCGGAGACTACATATCCTACATGGACTTGGCCACAATACTCCTGGCCCTCCTAGCCATTATCTCCTTCTGGAGGCGGGGCGACGCGGACTGGTTCGGCCGCATATTCATGCTCAACATGCTCATGTTCTTCCCCGCCGTCCTCGATTTCAGCACCTTCAACTGGGTGGGCCTAATACTAGACCTGCCCTCCGTCACCAAGGTGACAGCCCTCTGGGTGTTCACCGTGGGCCTATTACTTCAGGTAGCGTACCTCACCCTCCGCCACAGCGTCCGGTTTAGGGAGATGAGACAGGAACTCCTCAGTAGGGGCGCGGTCCCCGAGGATATAGACCAGGTGTCGGGGGGTCAGATGGGATACCTGATGATGCTGGTGACAGGCACAGCGGCGCTGACGGCCGCCATGTACCTATCAGCCCCCTACCTGAATGAATATATAACCGATCTATTGGGGGGCTCACTAGATCAAACCTTTGCTACGGCCTTCGGGATAATCGTGATCCTTTTGCTGGCTGCGGCCCTCATCCTCTACCTCAAGTCGAGGGACTAGAGGATGTCCCCCGGCTCGTAGGCTGCCTCCTGGCAGTATTTATTCAGAACCGGTTTGGCCTTCGCCTTTACGACGTCAATCTGCTTCTCGGCGTTGCCCAGGAAGTGGGCCTTGTCCCTGAGCACCTCAGCCAGCGCGGTCTCGGTGACCCCGGCCTCCTTGAAGGCAGGCTCGCCTGCCAGGAGCTCCATCAGCCTGTTCTCCTGTGAGCCTGTCTTCCTCATGCGGAGGGCCTCCCCAACGGCGTGCCTCTTTATGGCCGCGTGGGCCTTTTCCCGCCCCACGCCGTGCTTCAGAGCTAGGCTCAGTATCTCGGTCGTGGCCAGGAAGGGCAGGTACCTGTCAACCTCCTTGCCTATGACGGCTGGGTATGCGCCCAACTGGTTGAGCACTGTGAGGGTGGTCTCCACGAGGCCATCTGAAGCGTAGAAGGCGTCAGGGATGACCACCCTGCGGAGGGCGCTGCATGAGACGTCCCCTTCCTCCCACTGGTCGCCTGCGAGCCTTGAGGCTCCGTCGGCGTACATCTTTAGGAGCTCCGCGAAGGCGCATATGCGTTCGCTGCTGCGGGTGTTCATCTTGTGGGGCATGACGCTGCTCCCCACCTGGCCCTCGGCGAAGCCCTCGGTCACCAGGTCGTAGCCGGCCATGAGCCTCATGGTCTTGGCGAAGCTCTCGCAGGCAGATGCCAGCGCCGCTAAGTGGCTGACAACCTTATAGTCTAGGCTCCTGGGGTACACCTGGGCTGGGCTGTCCAGGGTCTCCCTGAAGCCCAGCTCCTCCGCCACCATGGTCTCTAGCTTCTCAGCCTTCTCGCTGCTGCCCAGGAGGGTGACCATGTCGAACTGGGTGCCCAGGGCGCCCTTGACCCCGCGGAGTGGGTAACCTTCGATGAAGGCCTCGAAGTCGTTCAGGTGCAGCAGGAGCTCCTCGGCCCACATGCTGAACCTGCGGCCTAGGAGGGTGGGCTGGGCGGCTTGGTGGTGGGTGCGCCCCGTGAGCACCACGGTCCTGTACATCTCGGCCTTGTCCAGCATGTGGCGGAGGACGGACACGTACCTGCCGTGGATCAGCCTCATGGCCCGCTTGATCTGGAGTTGCTCCACGTTGTCGGTGAGGTCCCGGCTGGTCATACCCATGTGGAGGTACTCAGGGCCCCCAGCAGCCTGAATGAAGGCCTCTATCTTCGCCTTGACATCGTGTTTAGTCCGACGCTCTATCTCCTCTATGAGTCCCAGGTCCACATCCTCCTTCGACGCCTCATAGGCCTCTACTACGCCTTCCGGCACATCCAAGCCAAGCATCTTCTGGGCCCTGAGGACGCTTATCCAGAGCTCCCGCTCCATGACCGTCTTTCCCTCCTCGCTGAACAGCCTGTTCATCTCGGGGGTGGAGTACCGCTGGCTGAGGACGTTGGGGTTCATAGCATCCCTCACTGATGGGTACGATTGTGGATATAATATGTATTTTCTGAGGTTTGATTTTGAACTGGTTCAGCTGTTCACTCGGCTAGGATTCCCTCAAACACCGCTTTCATCAGTGCGACCTGGAGCCGCGTGGAGTCGAACCTGATGCCCAGGGTCGCGTAGTGGAGGCTCAGGCCGTCGAGGGCTGCGAACATTATGGATGTGAGGCCCTCGGGGTCCAGGTCTGGCCTGAACTCGCCGTTCCTTTTCCCCTCCTCGAATAGCTCCGTGATGAAGGCGTGGACGACCTCGTAGCGTTTGTGCATGTCGGGTGCCAGCGACTCCATCCTAGAGGCCGCGATCATGAACTCTATCTGCATCCTGCAGACCTCGATGGGGCAGTCGCAGGACGAGCCCAGTGTCACAGCGGCCACCTTCGTCAGTTTATCCACAGCACTGTCTTCTGGGGAGAACATCTGCCTCAGCTGCCCCATGCCTACCACGGTCTGCCTCTCCCAGAGGGAGAGGAACAGCCTCTCCTTACTCTCGAAGTGGCCGTAGATGGCGCCCTTGCTGAGGCCGGTCTCCTCGACGATGTCGTTCATCGAGGTCCCGTTGAAGCCCTTGGATGCGAAGAGTCGCTCCGCGGAGTCCATGATCAGTTCATGGGTCTCCCGCCATCGTTCCTCAGTAGTTCTCGGCGAC
>Ga0209164_1004171_pt1 | contig 13126 bp, 14 predicted proteins | sample MTBNYHSulfiMetaG_FD_187458 | JGI IMG/M metagenome (GOLD analysis project Ga0209164, IMG submission 187458) | Enrichment culture microbial communities from rom New York Harbor, USA that are MTBE-degrading - MTBE-NYH (New York Harbor Sulfidogenic)... | ecosystem: Environmental > Aquatic > Marine >...
CCTGCCCAGGTCAATCCCTTTTTCCACAAAGGACCTCTATGCCCTCCTCGCAGGGCCCAATTTCTCTCCGAACATCCCCAACACCAATTGCGTATCCTGCCAGGTGTTTTTCCTCTTTCCCATCAGAGCGCTGTGGCCGCTGTAGGGAAACCGCCCTAAATCACCGAGATCCTCCACAAGGCGCGCCCTCAAGGGGTTGAGATGGATGTGGAGAAATACGCAGGACAGGTAAAAATTGCGCCCAACATTGCGGGGCAACCACTTTTCAGATCAATCTTTTCAATCCCTATATCGGAATTCCACTAGCCCCGGCGTTCCGCTTGACAAATTGAATTTTAACACGTACAATTGTACCCATGAAAATAATCGCCGACACCAATACATTTATAGCCGTTGCCTTAAACGAGCCGGAAAAACCCAAAATAATTCAACTTACTGAAGGACATGAATTGATTGCGCCTGATGTTTTACCATTTGAAATTGGGAACGCACTAACGGCAATGATGAAAAAATGCACCTTGAAAAAAGAGGAGGTTGCATCGGCGTGGGAGATTGTTCAACAAATACCGGTTGACCTGAGGCCTACTGATATAAAATCGGCCTTGAGTATTGCAATTAAATTTAACCTTTATGCATACGATGCGTATTTTTTGAAATGCGCTGAAAACCTCCATGGCCCACTACTTACGCTTGACCATGGAATGCAAAGAGTAGCTCGAGAAATGGGCATCAAGATTTTGGAGTAAATTATCATGAAAGTCTATACCTATTCTGAAGCAAGACAGCGTCTTTCGGACGTTCTTAATATTGCCAGAAATGAAGAGGTCGTTATCAAAAGGAGAGGCGGTGAAACCTTTTCTATCGTTTTTCGGAAAAGTAAAAAGTCACCGTTTGATGTTCCGGGAATTAAGACCAAAGCAACCACAAAAGATATAATTGGGGCGGTCAGGGAATCCAGGGAACGGTTTGCCGAATCGGGTAGGGAGGGATTTTAGTCCCCCAGCCCTCCAAGCGGAAGCGTCTATCTGCGAATAGTCGAGTACACTATTATTGAGATATTGAAGCATCAGGGTATCTTCAGAGAGGAGCTTCTGGTGGCTTTTGGTGCCAAATCATGCATAGTGAATAAACATGGTTCTAAAAGCGATCAGGTCTGCTGTTGACCGCCTCTGTCATGAAAGGCCTCAAAAAACTGCGACTGATGGGTATGTAAAGGAAAAATGCTTTCCGTTGTACCAGCGCCGCTTCCTATTAGGCTGCCATGAGCAGATTGACGATCAGCCGGATAAGCAGCTCCTTGTTGGCAGGGAGATTGTCGGCCGACAGCAGGACCAGGGTGGTCAGCGCGGTATCGCCGACCAGAAGGGTCATGCCTTCACGTTGCAGATAGATCAGAAGGGAGCCGATCTGACGTGTTGAGTGATTATGGGCGGAATTTATTGATCTGGATATCTTTCAATATTTTGTAATGTCTGTCATTAGCGGTCAAAATAGGAAGCCCGTGTGAGATTGCCGTAGCGCCTATCAAGGCATCCGCCAGTTGCAGGGAATGTCTCAAAAAATGCTGTTCGACAAAAAACATCGCTTTAACGGATATCTCTTCAGAAATATAGAGGATTTTGGTTTTCCAGTCATGGAGGGCCCTTCGAAGATAATTCAACTCATTTTTATCTCTCATGCCTTGAACCAATTCCATATACGTGACAACAGAAATGGAAAAACGTGGAGCATTCTCAACAACTTGATACGCTTTTTCATTTCCTTTCATATACCATATGAGGACGTCTGTGTCGATAATCACTTAGAGTCTTCCTTTCCTTAGTCCCCGCACGTAATTATCTACATCTTTAACCCTATGCTTATCTTTCCAGATCCCAAACAGTTGGTTTTTCAAAGGTTTCTTCTCTGCTTCGGTGTAGGGGATCAGTTTTGCACAGGGTTTGCCGCGAAAGGTTATGACAATTTCCTCGCCCCGATTGACCGTATCAAGAAGCCCCTTTGAATTAAACCTGAGATCCTTGGCCGTTGCTTTCATGGTTTGACCTCCCATTTTGGAAGTTTACACTCCAAACTATAAACTGTAAACCATCCAATGTCAACCTGCGGTTTGTGAGAGAACGTTGAGATACGACCGTCATTAAAAGGCGTTTCTCAGCTTCCAGGTCTTCCACACCTTGCCAAACAGCCGGTGGGCCTCACCCTCTTCCGGCAGGGTGGGTTTGCCCGATTCCCAGCCGCAGGGCATGAGTTCGCCGGTTTCCCGGTGGTGTTTGAGTGCCCGCACCTGCCTCAGGATCTCGGCGATGTTCCGGCCCAGGATGTCGCACGTGATCTCCATGGCCTGCACCACCCCCTCCGGGTCTATGATAAAGCGACCGCGCCGATCGGTGCCGGAATGCGCATTATACACCCCATAATCCCTTCCGATTTTCCCCTCCGGATCCGAGACCATGGGAAACCGGATGCCGCCTGCGATCATTTTTGACAGCTCTGTCTCCTCCCATTTTCGGTGAAGCGCCACGCTGTCCACGCTGACGGCCAGCACGGCAGTATCCAGTTCCTGAAAGGCGGGGTACTTGGCGGCAACTGCCGCCACTTCCGTGGGTCACACGCAGGTGAAGTCAGCCGGGTAGAAAAAAAGGAGCACCCATTGTCCCCTGTAGTCCTGAAGGGAGATCTTCCTGATCGAACCGTTGTCATATGCTTCAGCCCTGAAATCGGGGGCTACGGCCCCGACAAACGCTTCCATAGCGTCATCCTCCTCTTGACGGCTCGAAGTCCGAAGAATCTTTCTTATCGGACGGCCCGTTGTTATCTGTTTGCGCTTCCACTCCCTGCCACCCCCCGCCAAGGGCCTTGTAGAGGGACACGAAACCGACGGCGCGGTTGATCCGGCTCTGGGCGAGTTCTTCCTCGGCATTGAAGAGGGCGCTCTCGGCATCCAGGACGGCCAGATAGCTCTCCGCGCCTGCCGTGTACAGCTCCCGGGCCAGCTTCAAGGCCTCATCGTTGGCCGTTACTGCAACGGCCAGGGATGCGGCGCGCCGTTTCTCCCTGGAAAGGGCCACAAGGGCGTTTTCCACCTCCTCCAGGGAGAGGAGCACCACCTTTTCATATTGTGCGAGGGCCTCGTCCCGAACGGCCTCTTTGGCCGCGATCTCGGAAAGGATGCGCTTAAAATTGAGAATCGGCCATCGAATGGAGGGACCGATCCCCCAGAAGTGGCCGGAACGCCAGGAGAGGCTCTCCAGGTCGTCGTCCAGATACCCGAAATACCCTGTCAGGGAAAACCTTGGGAAGAGATCGGCGGTGGATACGCCGATTCGCGCCGTGGCTGCGGCCACCTCCCGCTCCGCCTTTCGAATATCCGGCCTCTGGCGAAGGAGTTCGGAGGGAAGGCCTGCAGGCAGGTCGTCGGGGATCGCGGGAAGGGCCGCCGGCCGCGATAGGGGCAATGTCAAACTCGCGGGCTCACGGCCGAGGAGAACACCCAGGCGATGCACGGCAGCGAGGATGTCATTCTCTATGTATGGGATCCTGGATTCTGCCACGGCCACCTCCCCCTGGGCCCTGGCCAGCTCCAGATGACTCACCAGACCCGCATTGAAACGCGACTCGCTGATGGATGCGTTGGTCCTTCGCGATGCCAGCTCCCGTTGCGCGATGTCCATGCGCAACTGATCTCCCCTCAGCTCCAGGTAATTGCGGGCCACCTCGCCCTGAAGCGTCACAAGGGTGTCCCGAAGCGCCTCTCCGGCTGCGGCCAGGTCTGCGTCGGTAGCCTCGATATCCCGCCGGACGCCCCCGAAGATATCGATCTCCCACGAGGCGTCAAAGCCCACCTCATAGAGTTCCCCCCGCCGCCCAAAGGCAGTGGGGGTCGTACCGCCCGCCTGGGTCGGCACCATGACATCGGATCGACGATACACATCATAGGATCCCTGGGGACCGCCCTCGGGGAGGAGACGGGCCGCGCTGGCCCCTGCCAGGGCCCGGGCCTGCTGCACCCTTGCCCTGGCCATGCGGACATCCAGGTTGCGCTCCACAGCCTGGGTCATCAGCCCGTTAAGAACCGGATCCCGGAGGGCTTCCCACCAAGCGCCGCAAAAACAGGGGCCCGGCTGATCGCATGTGGAAATGCCCGTCTCTACAGAATTGTAGGCTGACGGCACGGCGGGCTCCGTCTTCTGGTAATCTGGGCCCACCGGCGCACACCCCACGGCCGCCATCATGGCGGCACAGCCAATGGCGGCAATGGTCAGATAGCGGCAGACAACCATGATTCCTGAACGTGTCAATGCTTCAATTCCTCAATTCCTCACTCGCCGGTCTTACCATCGCTCCCTGTCCGATCCTCGATGTAAACGTCCACCTGCTGGCCCGCGTAGACCGGGAGATCTTCCCTCGGGAAGGAATAGACCACCTGAAGGACCCGTGTATCCACCCTCTCGGTGCTTTCTCCGGTGAGGGATTTCTTGGGAATCACGTAGCGCTCCACATACTCGAAGGTCAGGTCGGTCTTGTATTGAGCATGTCCCCGAAGATAGGCCACGGCCGGGGCCTCTGGGCTGAATCGCCAGGCGTCGTTTTCATCGATGTCGACCCGCACGTGGAGCCTATCCACGCTCCCCAGGAGGATGAGCGGCTGGGAAAGGACCCCGCTCTGGGCGAACTCGCCGGGCCGGATGTTCACCTGCAGCACCTGGCCTGCCACGGGCGCCCGGACCGTGAGCCTTTCCATCTCCACCCGGGCCGCCTCCAGTTCGGCCCGGCTTCGCTCCAATGCGGCCTTGGCCACGTCCATATCCGGCTGCCAGGAGCCGGCCTTGAGCAGGGCCAGATCCGCCCTGGCCCGGGTCAGTCTGGTCTGGGCAATGGCCACGGCATACCGGCGCTTGTTGATGTCTTCGATGCTGACGGCCCGGCGGTCCCTGACCTTTTCCACGATCTCCAGCTGCTGCCGTAGGTCTCCCACGATGGCCTCGGCCTCTTTGACTGCTGCCTCGGCAATGGGAACCTCTTCAGGCCTCGGGGCCGCCTTCAGCCGTTGAAGACGGGCCAGGGCCTCCTGGACCGCGGCCCGGCGTATCCCCAGTTCTGCCTGATGGGTCCGATCATCAAGAACAAAGAGCGGATCCTGGGCCTTGACCCGGTCCCCGACCTCTACGAAGATCCGGGTGACGATGCCTGGGACATGGGTTCCGATGGCGATATTTTGTGTGCTGGCCTCGATGATTCCAGAGCCGGATATCTTGTTTTGGAAGGACGGCCGGGGCGGTTCTGCAACGGGCGCGGCCGGGGGGATGGGTTTGGCGCTTTGCACTGCGGTCCAGACGGCAAAGAGGACCCCGGCAACGGCTATCAGGGGGAGAACATATTTACGAATCATCTTGACCTCTTATTCATGGGCCACCTGGGATTCAATCATTGTGATTCGCCCATCGTCCATGCGGGCGATCCGATCGGCAAAGTTGAAGATCCGGTTGTCGTGGGTGACGATGATCAGGGCGCGGTCCGCGGTGAGGGCCTTGTCCCGCAGGACCTCCATGACCATGCGCCCGGTGTCCGCATCGAGGGCGCTGGTCGGCTCATCGCACACGATCAGTTGCGGGTCATGGGCCAGGGCGCGGGCAATGGCCACCCGCTGCTGCTGGCCTCCGGAAAGTTGGACAGGAAGGGCATGACGCCGGTCGCCAAGCCCCACCTGTTCGAGGAGCCGGTCAGCCGTTTCATGGGCCTTGGAACGGGCCGCTCCATTGATCAGGAGCGGCACCGAGACGTTTTCAGCCGCGGTCAGGGTGGGCAGGAGATTATGGGCCTGGAACACAAACCCGATCTTGGATCCCCGATAACGCGTTCTCCGGCGCTGACCCATGCCCCGGAGATCCTGATTGAATACCAGACACTCTCCCTCATCATGATCCAGGATTCCCGCCATCACGGAAATAAGCGTGGTTTTCCCGCACCCGGAGGGCCCCACCAGCATCAGGAGTTCTCCGGTGCGCACCTCCAGATCCACCCCCCTCAAGGCGATCACCCGGGTTGGTCCCGTGACGTAGGACTTGGTCACCCCGCGGCAGTAAACCGCCATCCCGTTCTGGTTCATAGGCCCTCTATGACTTAAACACAATGGCCGGCTCCAGCCGCATCACCTTGCGGATGCTGATCAGGGCCGAAAGGACGATAATGATGGCGATGGCCCCTCCTGAGACCAGGAGAAGGTCGCGCGTCAGACGAAAGGAGAGTTCGGTGCTCCGCAAGAGGTATCCGAAGAGGGACGCCCCGCCCACGCCCATGCCGTATCCGATGGCCCCCACCACCAGGGCCTGTAGGGTGATCATGCGCAAGAGTACCGCGTTGGTGGCGCCCATGGCCTTGAGTGTGCCGAAATACCGGAGGTTTTCCAGGGTGAAATTGTAGAAGGTCTGGCCGGCGATGGCGGTCCCGATGAGAAAGCCCAAGGCCACGGCAATGCCGAAGTTGATCGGTATGCCGGTATTTTCCATAAAATAATCATAGGTCAGATCCTTGAACTCCTGGGCCGTATAGGCCGCCAGGCCGGTTCGATCCTGAATCCGGTCGCACAGGGCCTGCAGATCCTCGCCTTTATCGGCCTTTACGAGCACAAAGGAGAGGAGCTTGCGCTCCCTGGGGGCAAAGGAGATGGCCCGGTTGTAGGTGGTATAGATGACCGGCTGGGACTGAAACGTCCGGGAGACGCGGCAGATCCCTACCACCACGGCGCGATGGTCGTTGATCTCCAGGGTGTCCCCCACCTGAAGCGGGATCGGTCGGCCGCCCGGTTCTCTGGGGGGGCTTGCCAGACGGGTTTTAGCGCCCACGTCGTTGACAATGATCGCGTCCTGGCGGCGCAGGTCACTGAGACGCCCCTCCAGCATGGCAGGCGGCCCGCCGATGAGGGTGGCGTCGTCGAGGCCCAGTACATTGCAGATCTGGAAGTTGCCGTTTTCGAGCCGTGCCTTGAGAAGCCCCTTGTACAAGGGAACGGCCCACTCGACCCCGGGGACGCCCCGGACCCGGTAAAGCTCTGTGTCCTGGAGCGGTTTCACATCATCGATGAAGAGGACTTTGGGATCCATCACCCAGATATCAGGCTGGGAAAGATCCGTAATGGCCCCGTAGGTTCTTGTCATAAGCCCGGTGAATATGGCGGACTGCTGGGTGATCAAGAGGGAGGCGAAGGAAAGCCCCATAATGATGCCCAGGTATTTTCCCCGGTCGCCGATAAGCATTTTCAAAGCGATGGCGTACATATAAAAGGCCCGACATGGTTCAGTTCGTAAGCTGGATCGATTGGTGAAAATGCAATGCAGGGGCGATTTTTACGGCAATCAACCGATGACCCCGCTATCGATGCCCAAAGGCTTTCGCAGCTATTGGATATACTGTCTATTTGCACGACATGGCGGAATCATGATATGATGCTGTTTGGAGAGTGTCAATTTTTTTGTAAGCTGCTTTATCCGCCGTCTTGATCTGAAAGAACCCTGGCTTCCACTCTTGTTTTTTGGATTTTGAAGGCAGGCATGGAAATTTGACAATCGACCAGCCAAAGGAGGGTTAGCCACATGATGAGATCCGAACCGGTTTTGGTTGCCGGGGCGACCGGATATGTCGGGGGCCGACTGGTCCCCCTGCTGCTCGATGCAGGGTACCGGGTCAGGGTCATGGGACGCTCCATGGCCAAGCTCACCTGCCGTCCCTGGGCCCGACACCCGAATGCCGAACTGGTAAAGGCCGACGTCTTTGACAAGGATTCCATGAAGGCAGCGGCCCAAGGGTGCTGGGCGGCCTTTTATCTGGTGCACTCCATGACCTCCCGCGCCAAGGACTTTGTCGAGGCCGACCGCAGGGCCGCCCAGAACATGGCGGATGCGTGCGCTGCCGCGGGCGTGGAAAGGCTCATCTATCTGGGCGGCCTCGGGGAGGACAGCCCGGATCTGAGTGAACACCTCCGTTCCAGGACCGAGGTGGCCCGGATACTGGCATCGGGCGCCGTCCCGGTCACCTTTCTCCGCGCGGCGGTCATTCTGGGGTCCGGGAGCGCCTCCTTTGAGATGCTCCGGTATCTGACCGAACGTCTCCCGGTCATGACCACCCCCACCTGGGTGCAGACGCCCTGTCAGCCCATTGCCATCCGGAACGTCCTGGGGTATCTCAAGGGGTGTCTTGAAAATGAAGAGACTGTCGGCAGACGCTTTGATATCGGCGGACCGGACATCCTGACCTACGGGTCCCTGATCCAGCTCTATGCAGAGGAGGCGGGGCTCCCCCGACGCGTCATCATCCCGGTCAAGGTCCTCTCACCCCGTCTCAGTTCCTGGTGGGTCCATCTGGTAACGCCCATTCCATCATCCATTGCAAGACCCCTGATCGAGGGGCTGAAAAACCCCGTGGTGTGCCAGGAAAACACAATCCGCGAGCTGATCCCTCAAGAGCTGATCACCTGCCGGCAGGCCATCCGCTTGGCCCTTCAGCGTATCCGGCAGCAATGCGTGGAGACCTGCTGGTCGGATGCCGGCCCCCTCGAGGTCCCGGAGTGGACCCAGTGCGGGGATGCCGAGTATGCCGGGGGTACGATCTATGAGTGCGGATACCGTGCGGTTATCGAGACTTCAGGCCAGGAGGTCTGGGACCGCATCCAGGTCATCGGCGGCGACACGGGCTGGTATTTTGCGGATTTTTTGTGGAAAATCCGCGGGGCCATGGATCGGTGGGTCGGCGGCATCGGGCTGAGACGCGGCCGACGGGACCCGTCCGACCTCTGGATCGGCGACGCCCTCGATTTCTGGCGCGTCCTGGATGTGAATCCACCCTCAGGCCTCACCTTGTTGGCGGAAATGAAGCTCCCCGGAGAGGCGGTGATGGCGGTCTCGGTGCATCCTCTGGCCGGGGATCGGACGGAACTCCAACTCCTCTCCCGGTTCTTGCCAAAGGGGCTGTGGGGGATGATCTACTGGTATGCGTTGTATCCGTTTCATCAATGGATCTACGCAGGCATGCTGAAAAGGCTTGCCCTGTCTGTTGGGAAGCCTGTTTTGGAGGGGCCGGAACGTTTCGCCCCACGGAGGCAGCATGTATGCCATATTCAGCCTAAGCGGAGATTATGAAGATTATCATTGATGGAGGTTGTCATGGGCATGCATAACCCACCCCATCCGGGTGAGATACTCAAGGACGTTTGCGTCGATCCACCAAACTGACGATCACCTGTGCAGCGGAGTCTCTGGGGGTCCGCAGAAAAACGCTGTCAATGATAGTGAACGGGCGGTCAGGGGTCAGTCCGGAGATGGCTCTATGCCTTTCAAAGGTTTTTGGCCGCACTCCCGAAGGGTTTAAGGCTTCAGCTTCAGTGCGATTTATGGAAGGCCAAACAGAACGTCAATATCGACCCTCTTGAGCGTTCAGCTGCCTGATGGACGACCTGGTCCCGAATAACGTCCCGACGGGAAATGGGCCTAAGATGGGAGTTCACAACGATTGCTGATGCCATCCAAAGGAGTGAGTTGGCCGGAACATGGTTCAAACACTCCTCAAATCCTGATACAGAGGTCATCATAGGCAACGGTGACGGGACAGGGGATCCGCCTGTCGGAACGGATACGGTTGACGGTCTCCTGCCACTGGGCCTGGTTGAGGGGAATGGGGTAGGGATTTTCTCCGGATGGGGGCCGCATCGGGTCTTTGGGTTCGTATTTCTTGAGCAGGGTGTTGGCCGGGTCGCCTGCGACCCTATCGGCATCCCCGATGTGCACGAGGAAGGTCTCCTTTTTGGGCCTGAGGCGTTCAATGAACCCGATGGCCCTCTGGAAGCTCATGTGATGAGGCCGGTTATCCAGGGGTTCGTTGAGCCAGAAGGACTGAATCACCAGGTAGTCCGGTTCAAACAGATCAACGGGCGGGTTGGGGATGTCTGAGAAATCGGAGGTATACACGATCCGCACCGCCTCCCCGGAAACGCCCCTGGCCTTGAAAAGAAACCCCACAGACCCCTGCGCAAAAGGACCGTGATAGGTGTCAAACGGGAGGACCTCGAACTCATTGACCCCAAGCCATTGGCCGGGCTCGATGGTGCACGGCCGGATCACCTCCATATCTTCCAGATAATCGAACCGTTTTCGGATCACCTCGTGGCTCTTGAAGGTGAGGAAGACGGGGATCGGTTGGAATGACCCTCTGGGCCGATTTCTCTTGTAGGCAAACAACTCGTCGAGACCGATGGAGTGGTCACTGTGTTCATGGGTGATCAGGACCGCATCAATGGTGTGGATGGCGTTTCTGGCAAGCTGGGCCCTTGCATCCGGGCCGCAATCCACCAGGAGCGTGGTCTCACCCCTTAACAGAAGGGAGGTGCGGTCCCTCCTTTCCCCCTTCCGCCGCATCTCGCGGCAGATGGCGCAGTCGCAGTTCAGTTCGGGGAGGCCCCAGGCCCCGCCGGTTCCCAGAAATATCAGGTCCATCTCATCTCTCTCCTTGCAGCGCGAACGGTTACCGCTTTTAAACTCTTGCAGGGTGTGTTATCATGTTTCGTGTTGCACGACGGGAAAACGCTCGCTTAAAACAGTAACATGATCCAGGTTGAAATCAAATGAGAATCATATTTTTTGCCGGAAAAGGCGGCGTCGGGAAGACCAGTGTAGCCGCTGCCACGGGGATCAGGGCGGCCCAGGCGGGCAGCAGGACCCTGGTCATGTCTCTGGATGTGGCCCACAGCCTTGCGGATATCTTTGATCTCGACAGGGGCCTGATTGACAAGAACAGGGGGAAGCCGATCAAGGTCGGGAACACCCTCTGGATCCAGGAACTGGATATCCAGGAAGAGATCGAGAAGAACTGGGGCGATATCCACAAGTACCTCTCCACCCTCCTGAACACCACGGGCCTCGATGAGATCCTGGCCGAGGAACTGGCCATCCTGCCGGGGATGGAGGAGGTCAGCCTCCTTCTCTATATCAATCGGTATGTCCGGACCAAAAAATTCGATGTCATCCTCCTGGATTGCGCACCCACGGGCGAATCGCTCAGGTTTATCAGCATTCCAACCACCCTTGAGTGGTACATTAAAAAGATATTCAAGATGGAAAGGACCATTGCCAGGTATGCCCGTCCCCTGGCCAAGCGACTCTATGATGTGCCGCTTCCGGGAGAAGATTACTTTGATGCCATTGAAATGCTGTTCCAGCGCCTCCAGGGGGTCGATGAAATACTCGTGGATCCCGAGACAACGACGGTCCGTCTCGTCACCAATCCGGAAAAGATCGTGCTCAAGGAAACCCAGAGGGCCTTTATGTATTTTTCTCTTTATAAGATGAATACAGACGCCATCATCATGAACCGGATCCTGCCGGAGAGCGTTCAGGATGCCTATTTCAAGGACTGGAGGGTGCAGCAGGGTGAATATATCCGGCAGGCAGAGACCTATTTCAGCCCGATCCCCCTCTTTCCGGTAAATCTCTTCAGGGGCGAGATATTGGGCAAGGACCGCCTTGCGTCCCTGGCCGAAGAGATATACGGCGACAAGGACCCCCTGGAGCGTTTTTTTAAAGGAGAGCCTTATTCCCTGGTCAAGACCAATGGCAGGTACCAATTGAAGATCAGGCTCCCCTTCATCGAGAAGAAGGACGTCGACCTCAATAAAATATCGGACGAACTGATTATCCGTGTCGGGGCCTTCAAGCGGCATATCCTCCTCCCCAGACAGGTGGCTGCCTCGACATCGGTCAGCGCCAGGCTCGACGGGGCGGACCTGTCGGTTCAGTTTGAGCCCTGATGAACTTTATAAAAGCGGAGGCAACCATGGTCAAAGCAAGAAATGACACTGTATACGAACAGACGACATGCCCGATCGCCAGGTTTTTTTCACGGCTTGAAAAGGCATCCCGCAGGAAATCCAAATTCACCGAACACCTGTCCCGATCCCGCATCGAGTTTTTCAAGGCCCTGAAATGCCTGATCGATGAAAAGATAGAGGCCCTGGAGCATGAGGGCGTTCCCAGGGGAGAAAAAAAGACAACCCGAATCAAGGTGGAATAGGGCCTGGTTGCTGGATGCTGGATACTGGATGGTTGGATGGCTGATAGCTGAGCAGCTTAATCCCGCTTTCCAGCGGGACTTATCAGCTTAACAACTTGCCCTGTTTTCTTGCGCCTGGCGCCTAACGCCTAAGGCGGCCTAACAGCCGCAACCAAAAGGTTTCACCCAAGTCCCGGAAGCGTTCTGGACGCCCGTGGAGGTCTCTGCTCAAGAGCTGCAATAAAATGCGGTCGTATCGTTCGGCGGCCGCCCCCGGGCTCCGAATAATGTTTACGGAAAGGCAGCAAGGACATACCGTCCCATGAAAGGCTGTACTTGGGGCTGGAACAGACTGTATTGTAAAGCCCTGCTGCCGTCCCCAGGAGCTGTATTCGGTTTTTGTCCCGCCTCCTGGGCGGGAAGCAGAGACCCCCACGGGCAAACTTCTTCGCACGTTGCAGAGAAGTTACAGACAAAGACTCTAAAGCGAGACGTGCCCGCAATCCAGTGTCGTCTCCCGGCTCGAAGCTGAAAGGCGAAAGCGGGTTGAATCATCCTTTGAGCTTTGAGCTTTCTGCCTTGAGCCTAACCGATTCCCAGGTATTTCCGCTTCAATTCATGATCGTTCACCAGGTCCTCCATGAGGCCGGCGTGGGCAATGTGCCCGTCGTCCAGGATATAATAATCCTGTCCCACCTGACTGGCCAGATAGAAGTTCTGTTCCACCAATACCACCGTGGTCGTATCCTTGATCCGGTTGAGCGATCTCCCGAGTTGCTCCACCACCACCGGCGCCAGACCCTTGGACGGCTCATCGATTAAGACCATGCGATGCTCCAGCACAAGGGCCAGGGAGATGGCGAGCATCTGTTTCTGGCCGCCGGAGAGGACCCCGGCCTTGGAGTGGAGAAACCGCTTGAGATCCGGGAACAGCTGAAAAATCGATTCCATCCGTCGCCGGCCTGTTTCACTCTCCTTGAACATGGCGAGGCGGAGGTTTTCCTCCACGGTCAGGGTATAGAGCACGGCACGGTCTTCGGGCACGAATCCGATGCCGAGCCGCGCAATATCAAAGGGTTTGAGGCCTTGTATG
>Ga0209164_1004176_pt1 | contig 13119 bp, 13 predicted proteins | sample MTBNYHSulfiMetaG_FD_187458 | JGI IMG/M metagenome (GOLD analysis project Ga0209164, IMG submission 187458) | Enrichment culture microbial communities from rom New York Harbor, USA that are MTBE-degrading - MTBE-NYH (New York Harbor Sulfidogenic)... | ecosystem: Environmental > Aquatic > Marine >...
ACAGAAAAAAACAGGGTAAAGTAGCTGGCAGAAAATACGCCGGAGTGGTGAAACTGGTAGACGCACTGGACTCAAAATCCAGCGGGCTTCACGCCCATGTCGGTTCGACTCCGACCTCCGGCACCAAAAACAAATCCATCATGTTCCGTAGATGGTTTTTGAAACCCGCAACCAACAAAGGTTAGCGGGTTTTTTCTTTCCGTCATCTTCCATTATTATCCCTTGACTTCCGGGTACAAAAGCGGGTACAAGGTAGGGTATAGGTAAAAGGGAAACAAATACCCTTTTGATTGTACCCGCTTTTGGAGGTCGCCATGGCAAAACTCACCGCAGTCCAGGTCAAAAATACTAAGCCTAAAAACAAGCCCTATAAGCTGACTGACGGCCAGGGCCTGTATCTGCATGTTGCCATGTCCGGGAAAAAGACTTGGCGGTATCGGTATAAAATAGCGGGTACAGAGTCAACATTCGTATTGGGTGAATACCCGCAAATGAGCCTTGAACAGGCAAGGAAAGGCCGGATTGAAGCACGGGAGCAGGTAAAGAAGGGCATAAACCCTGCACGGGAAAGACGGGCAATCATGCATGATACCATTGCTCAGGAAAAAGCCACCCGTGAAATCAAACAGAACAGTTTTGAAGCAGTTGCCCTGGAATGGATTCAACAGCAAAAGGGGAAATGGAGCCGGGACCACGCCAATGCAGTGAGGGCAACCCTTGAAGCCGACGCCTTTCCTGTCCTTGGCAGCCACCCGGTTGACACCATAACTCCACCCATGATTCTGCAGGTTATCCGCAATATTGAAAACCGGGGAGCCTTGGAGATTGCCCATAAGGTATTGCAGAGGACGAATGCGGTTTTGCGGTATGCAGTCCAGACCGGACGGGCAACTTACAATCCTGCCGCCGATATGCGAGGTGTGCTGAAAACCAGAAAAGTTGTGCATCGTGCTGCTCTTGGCCGGGAAGAGATGCCGGATTTCCTCCGGAATCTAACCAAGGCTGATATACATGCCACGACCAAGCTGGCCTTGAAATTCACCATACTGACAGCCGCAAGAAGCGGAGAGGTACGGGGAGCAACCTGGGAAGAAATAAACTTTGATGAGGCAATCTGGCGCATTCCTGCCGATCGTATGAAAATGGACACTCCGCATAATGTGCCTTTGTCTAAACAGGCAATAGCCATATTGAAGCGGATGGCCAATATGTATGGCCAAGCCGGGCTCATTTTTCCGGGCATCAGGGATCACAGCAAACAGCTATCAGAAAATACCATGCTCTATGCACTGTACCGGATGGGGTATCATTCAAGGGCAACGGTTCATGGATTCCGGGCGGTATATTCAACCATAGCTAATGAAGCCGGTTTTGACGGTGATGTGATCGAAAAAGCTTTGGCGCATGAAGAGCGCAACCGGGTGAGGGCCGCATATCACCGGAGTGAATATCTGGAGCAGAGAAGAAAATTAATGCAGTGGTGGGCTGACTTCCTGGACCAGATGGAAGCCGGAGCGGAAATTATTCCAATTAAACGGCAATCAGCAGGCGCATAACAGCAATATTCTCCGATTCTTTAACTGGTACAATTTTTCAATGCCTGAAGTAAACTTTCCAGAAAGAAAAATAAACTTCACCGATGAAGACTTTCAAGATATTGGCCGGTTACGCTATTCACTGGTGTATCTGCAGGGAATAATGTTTTTTCCCGATGATTTTACAAGTATCGAAGACTATGTTTGTGGAACCGGTATAAATTTCCTCAAGGAAGTAAATGCTTCCCCCGAGGAATGGCACAGCTATGCAATGATGAACAATCATTTTGCTTATGTAATTGGTACAAGGTCCAGGGAAGCGGAAGATCGATATAATGAATGCTGGAAACCGTCCAAAATTAAAAAGGGTTACAATCTGCATGAAAAGGGACTGGTAACGGGAAAATTTTTTCACCTTTATATACCATGGAGGAAAAACAAGGAAACTGTCTATCAGGCTATTATCAATAATCCGCAGCTTTTGCCGACTAGGAAGGGAGAGGCGTTCAACACATCTTCTCTCAAAAAGATTTGGGAAAATTTCAAATATTCATCACATTACTGGGCTGCCTATTTGGATTATTTCCGCCAACATCATTCAGATTTCTTTGAAGATATCTGGGATAGTCAAATTCCATTACGAAGAGCTGAAGAGAAATTTCGTGAATACCTTCAGTCATCTGCAACATGTGCAGAACTGTTAAGTGAAAAGAAAAATCCTGACTCTCATGAGATAGACAAAATAAAAGGCACAGACTACGAAGTGAAGCAGCCCAAAAAAATATGGACTGCATTATATAATGGGATCGCTTGTCAAGCTCATAGAGGCATTCTCGTCATCCATTCCATATCCTTAAAGGAAGCCATAGACCACGAATACCTGCATCAAACGGACAACGGCTCTCTTGTTTCCAACGACCCTTCAATTCTTTTTTCACACTCTTCTGGCAGTTTGATTATTTACAAAATCATCAAGAAAAATATTCGGTAAATTCCCCCCTATCTCTAATAGATTAATTTTATTAGTGATATTTTCAAAATATCTCGCCGGTATTTCAACAATTTTTCGGCTTTAATACCTCCATATAAAAAAAAACGGAAAATCTTAACCGTTTATGGAGGATGGAAAAATGACTCAAACCACCTTGATGCGACTGCCGCAGGTTGAAAAAGCCGTCGGTCTCAAGAAGTCTGCAATTTATCTGCGAATTAAGGAAGGCACCTTTCCTCGGCCAGTCTCCCTCGGCGCAAAGCATATCGCCTTTCGATCAGACGAAGTTGAAGACTGGATACAGTCCAGGCCAAGGGCTACCAATGGTGGTGAAAGATGAAGGGTTTCACTGTCCAGCAGCATGACGAAGCCGGCCAGGCTCTGTGGACCATCAACAACGACCTTGGCCACATAAGAAATATTTTCTGGGCATACCTGCCACATTCTCGACACCAAAGACTGCTCAAAACGATTTACGGGGCAAACGATGATCTCTTTGCCTTCCGCAGTGCCCTTGACAACATCGTTGCACGGGAAACTTGTCAGGCAACCAATTACTACTTTCGCGGCCGGGAAGGTGCACCACGATTGGAAGACAGCCACCCCTCAGGCTGCACGGAAAGAAAAGGCCGTGAACTTGCTGCAAAGCTGAAATCTTTATGGATCAACAATTGCCATCACCGCAAACCTGGTCGACTTGAAAAAAGCGAACGGGATATTGTTGCCGCAACTCTGCATTACGACTGCGTTGAATTGGTAGATCTCGGCCAGAAGATTTACCACGCCGGGTACCAGGTTGAACAGGCGCTCCAGACACTCCGCGCCTTCATAATTTTGAGAGGGGAATTCGATGGAAAGTGATTTCTTGCACGATGCAGTGCACGATCTCAGCCTTATGCATCTGCTGGCGATCCACTACGAATGCCTAATCCGCTTAGACTTCGACATTAACGGCAAGGGTACCCCCGAATTGGTCAAGGCCACCCGGACAGTAACGGCAGCTCTTGAACATCTAAAAACCATCCTGCAGGAACAAGCCGCCACCGAGTACCCGAATAAAGATTTCGAGTCTCTCACCCTGAAAGACTATGAAGGCTGTTGGCCTCCAAAAATCTCCGGAAAGAACTGAGGGAGAATTTATCTACCTTAAACCACTCACACACCAAAAGGCTACATGAGCAATAACGGCAACCCTGTTGCCGAAATAAATGAAGGTTTGGAATTGATTCAATTTTAAGGAGATGAATGATGAGAAAATCAAAAGTAGTGCGACTGGATGAAAACCGGGAAATTACTGTGAAGGAAATTACGCCGAAAATGATGATAGATATTTTCGGCCGGGACCAAGGCCCGGATGACGGCGCAAATGATAGTGGCTTTTCCAAGGCCATGTTTGACAACCTGTGTCGTGAGGGCTGTGGCATGTCAGTTGACGAGTTGGCCTGTCTCTATGGCAGCGAGCTGGAGCAAATCTGGCTGGCCTTCCAGGAGATCAATGGTTTTTTTTTCAAGACGGCGGCCAGGGTCGGCCTGGCGAAAATACCAGAACTCGTCACCGAGTCACTGACAAGGACATTTGGCGAGGCGTTTGCCGACTCGTTGAAAACGGGCACACGGGTGCATTGAATTACGGCTGGACCTGGTTTGCCGCAGCCTTAACAAGCCTGGCGGAGTTGAAAAAATAAAAAAGAGGTAGAGGTTATGAGTGGCAAGAAAATAAATTACGACATCATTCTTGAAGCCACCAGCCGCGGAATCGAGCGGGCCATGCGCCGGGGCGGCGACGCGGCCCAACAGATGTCGCGCAACATCAACCGCTCGGTACGCGAGTCCAACCAGGCCATTTCCCGGCTGATCACCACCGCCGGCAAGATCGGTGCTGCCTTCGGCGCAGCTGGAGCGGCGGCCGGGGTGTATGCGTTCACCCGGACCATGTCCGATGCAATTCGCCTGGCCGGTATTCAGGAAAAGGCCGAAGCCAAACTCGGAGCCGTGCTTAAAGCTACCGGCGAGGCGGCCGGCTATAACCTCGAGCAGCTCAAGGCCATGGCCGGCGAGATGCAGGACCTGACTGGCATTGGAGATGAAGTCATCCTCAACGGCATGGCCATGTTGGCAACGTTTAAAAATATCGCTGCCGATGGGTTCAAGCGGGCCAGCATGGCCGCTCTGGATATGTCGCAAGTTCTCGATCAGGACCTCAAAACGTCATTCATCCAGACAGGCAAGGCGCTTAACGATCCTATCAAGGGCATGGCTGCCCTGTCCAAGGCGGGGGTGCAGTTTACCGAGCAGCAGGAGGAGATGATCAGGTCCCTGCAGGAGTCTGGCGACCTGCTCGGGGCGCAGGAGGTTATCCTCCAGGAACTGGCCAGTCAGTTCGGCGGCGCGGCGGCGGCCAACCTTGAAACATTCGGCGGCCGGCTCGATGCAGTAAAGGGCAGGTTAAGCGATCTCAAGGAGGAAATTGGTTACGCCATCACCAAAAACGAGTTTTTCATTGAGATTCTTAAATTAGCCGAGCTGCAGCTCAAGGAATGGACTGATTCCATCAAGGGCAACCGAGCGGCCATGATGCAGTATGCCAAGGACGGCGCTCTGGCTATGGTTGATATGGCGCAGGCCATGATTACAACGGCGGACATTGCAATCCGAACCGGTAATGCAATTACCGGGGCCTTTCGCACCGCTGCGGCGTCAGCCCTTTTTCTGTATGGCGCTATCATGAAAGTGGCTGAGGCTTATGCCAAGATAAATTCGTATTCCTTGGCCGGACTTTTAGGACGTCTCGTCAACGCAAAAGAACAGGCTGACGCCGCCTTTGCCGCCGCCGACAAGTTATACGAACAGGCGCTCGGTGATTATGACAGGATGGTGGAGGGATCAAAGGCTCTTGAGCAGGCAAATGTCCAGCTTGAGAAGCTGAAAAAAACCATGGCCGGGATCGACGCCGGCGAGATGGAGGATGTAGCTACGTCCACCAAGAAAGCAGCCGACGAGTTGGTCAATATCGGCGGAGTCTGGCAACAGATGTCAAGCGCGGCCATGGATCAAACTGCCCGAGATGTGGAATACGCAACCAAGGCCATGAGCGGCGACGTTGACGCCCTGGGTGTGGATTGGGGCAGGGTATGGGCCACCATGGAAAAGGAGTCCATTGACGCGGTTAATCGGGTTGAGGATCGGCTTAAAGATCTGACATCAAAGCACCGTGAAGTGACAATCCACGTCAAGGAGGTTGTTCAGAAGGCCATGGGCGGACTGATCAACGGATATGCCCAGGGCGGCCGGTTGTCCGGTTACGGCGGCGGTGATCGTATTCCGGCGTTGCTGGAAGCCGGTGAGTTCATTATCCGCAAGGAAGCAGTTGCCAAATTCGGGGCCGGCCTGTTTGCCGCGCTCAATTCCTTGCGGTTGCCGAAATTCCAGGCTGGCGGGATGGTTGGAGCAGGAGCGGGCAGTGGTGGTGAATCAATTACGGTTAACCTTAACTTGCCCGGTTCCGGACCAGCAGTATCCGGCCGGTTCAGCAAGACTGATGCATATGAGCTTCTCCGGCAGCTCAGGGAAATGGAACGGTTTCGGTCCTGATAACGGAGGGGGCAACCTGTAATGAATCTCACGGAAAAAACCATCCTGGCGCTCAAAGGTTCCCATTACTGGCACCAGGGGACCAGGATATCCGGCAACACGATCCAGGGCATTATTTGCCCTGTCTGTGGCAATAAATCCGCATGGGCCTATAGTGACAGCCCGATGAGCATAAATTGCAATAAGCTGTCATCCTGCGGAGCCCGCACCCATACCTTGGAACTGTTCAATATCCGACAGGACATTGAAAACGATTATCCGGCAACAAAGAGCGATCCGCACCGCCCGGCACTGGAATACCTGAGAAGCCGGGGAATCAGCAAAGCCATTAAGGGCCTCAAGTTTCAATACTGGAAAAACGTTCGTAAAATATCCGGCGCGGTCATGTTCCCCATTGGCAAAGATGATGCCGGGAAAACAGTTTTCAATGGGCGGTTGTTCAACCCCAAGGAAGGGGACGGGAAAACCCACAACAGCGGGTCAACCAGCGGACTGTTTTGGCAGCATCCCGGCATTGAATACGATCCAAGCAAAAAAACGTATCTCACCGAAGGGATTATTGACGCTCTGTCACTTCTCGAACTTGGCAACCAGGCTATAGCAGTAATCGCCAGCGGCCAAGACCCAACAAAACTCGACCTGTCCCACTTGAAAAACCTTGTTTTGGCATTTGATGCGGACCAGGCCGGAGCCAGGGCAACAATAAATTGGCGGCAGCACTACCCGGAAGCAGAAGCGATCATGCCGGATCGGGGCCAGGACTGGAACGACCTTCTTCAAGCAGGACCCTTGGAGCAGATAAAAAAACAGTTTACCCAAAACCTGCCACGGTACAGGGTAAACGCTCAACTTGCTCTTGCAGAATCAAGCAGGGAATACGCCGAAATATTCAAGGATTTTTTCGGGCGGCCCCCGGGTCTGTTCATCTTTGACGGCTGCACCTGGTACAGCTTTTTAAAGAAGAGAGGGGATGAAAGCTACCTTATGGTGGAGCGAATGGGTAAATTCTCACTGGAAGTTATTTCTTATCTGAAGGACACCAGCCACCCGGAACAGCCGGAATTTCAATACCACCTGCAAATTACCCCCAAAAACAACCGTCCAGTATATGCCACTGCTACCGGACGGGACTTGGCAACCCCAAGGGGCATGAAAGAATTTTTTCTCACCAGGGCAAAAGTTTCCTACGAAGGCGGGGCCAGTGCAAGCACCGCCCTTACAACTTTCATAACCGGAGCCAAAAGCGCCCCAGAGGTAAACCAGCTCGCAATTACCGGCTATCAACCGGGATCAGGATGGTATGTCCTCAAGCACTATGCAATTGATCCAGCCGGCAAGCTGCATTCCCCGAACAAGCGAGGACTTTACAAAACCAGTCACCAGGATTGGAGCAAACCGCCGGCACATGCTGTAGAAAAGGCAATAAAGCCAGCGGGGACAGGCCCGGAAGTGAAGGTCATATACAAGTTGATACAGGGAGCATGGGGAAAGAATGGAGCCATTGCAGCAGCATGGTTATGCGCCGGATGGTTTGTCAATCAGATAAAGAAGGAAATTGGATTCTTCCCCTTCCTTTCCTTCCACGGTGATCCGGCCAGCGGCAAGAGTACTTTGACAGTTATGCTTAATGCTCTGCAGGGCCACGATGGGGAGGGCCTGCCGCTCTCTCAGCTCAACACGAAGAAAGCTCTTGCCCGGACCATTTCCAGAGAATCGGGCCGATTTACCGCCCTGCTTGAAGATAATCAGCGAAACGAGCGGGCCTTTGACTATTCAATTCTGCTTACCGGCTACAACCAGGGACCCTTACAGCTCAAAGCGGCATTCAGCAACGACAACAGAACAGAGGAAGCGCCCTTTCTGGGCTCCCTTCTCTTTGTCCAGAATACGGAACCATTCAACCAGAAAGCAGAGAAACAACGGGTTATCAGTCTCCATTTCAACCATACCGACCTTAGCGAAAAAACCAGAGCGGTATATGAACAACTTGTCAAAACACCATTGCCACAGCTCGCCCGCGTTATGCTGCTTACCTTGCAGCAGCGGAAAACCTTTGAGGAAAATTGGTTCAAAGAATACGAAAAGGCAATTGATGACTTGGCCAGAGTGGATAACCGGCGAATACTGCAGAATCACGCCCTGATACTTTCGTTTCATCGTCTTTTTTGCAAGGTTCATGGTATCAGAACAGACCTCACGGAATTCATACTTGAAACAGCACAGACGAAATGCAGGACCTCGGAAATAAAGGACTACAGCCTTGCGGATCACTTCTTCGAAACTCTTGACCTGCTCGATCCTGACAAGACCGCTTCATGCGTCCATGTTGATGACAAGTTGAAGCTGCTCTATATCAACCTTCCGGCAGTGGAACAGCTTATCAGGAACAAAGGCGCTCAATTTTCCTACCATGACAACCTGGGGAAAGCGCTCATGAATCACCCGGCATTTATGAAAAACAGTCACCGTTTCCGCTTCCCCGCCGACCCTGAAACAGATAGCAGGGGGCAGCCCAAACAAAGAAGAGCATGGGTTTTCGACTGTATGAAGCTTGATTGAGTGACAGTGAGTGACAGTAGTGTGACAGCAAAGTGACACGCTAACATTTTGAATTTAAAAGGATAGTGACAGAAATGACAGTAGTGACAGCAAAAATGAGGCATCTATATAAAAAAAAATGAAAATCACAAAAAAATCACCATAGGGGATAAATACCCCTGTCACTACTGTCACTACTGTCACATATATATAAATATATAATATTATTATATATTATTAAGTGACAGTAAATATCATAGTGTGACAGTAGTGACAGCAAACTTGTAGAATGGGACTCTTTGACCAGATAAACCGGGCAGTCAATTCCGCTGAAACGCCGATCCTTGCCGGCCAGGACGAAAAGCCTTCTTCTTCTTTACACCCTGAAGGCCAGGCACAAGAGCGGAAGGCGAAGGCCGACAGGGGGCCAGCAACCCGCCCGGAGAAGCTCAAATTTTTGAAACCCTGTTCAATCTGCTTTGGCCGGGAATTCATCCACCGGGAAAACGGGGGCTTCTTCTGCACCAACTGCCAACCGGGGATTGAGGGCCACCCGGTCATTGCCCTGGGCCACAGGGAACCGCCCGAAAAAGTAACCGGGCTCCCTTGCGCCGGCTGCGGTTCAACCACTTGGACCAAAGAAAAAGACGGCTACCAATACCCGGACGGCAGCATTGTTGACGGTTGGCACTGCGGCGGGGACCGTTGCGGGGTAAAGCTGCTCACCGGCAACAAGGAGGCAGACCGGGACATGATCGAGCCCACCGGAGCCCTTCCGGATCGCGGATCACCTGCAGGACCGGGCTTCCCGCCGGGCAGTGATCCACCACCAGGACCAAAGAGAAGGAAAGCTTGATCGGGACACGGTTGGAGCGGCGGGGGACCGCTGCGGGACAAGGCAGCTCGCCGGCCACGGGAACCGCTCGCCGGAACCTGGGAGCAATCCCTTCCAGATCAGGGATCACCTGCGGGACCGACAGGCCCGGCGCTCCCTCACCGCTCGCAGCTTCACCACCAGGGCCTTGCCCCGGACCAAAGGAACCACCCGGAACAGGGCCGGGCTCTCTCGCCGGCAGCGATCCACCACCAGGCCGGGGCATGATTGAGCCCGCCAGGATCACGGACCTTTGTCCGTTCACAAGAAATTTGTCGGTTTTGCCAATTTGCCAGAAATTATTATATTTTTTTCGGGACCGCGCCCCGCGCTCGCCGTAACCGTGAATGAGGCATCACCAGGAAGGACCCGCGAACATTAAGGCTATGTGATCGCCTTAAACGATACTTTTCTTTGCAGTCTATCCCTTAACGCAATTAAGGGGTTTGTGGGGGCAAGGATAAAGCCACGGGGACCGCCCGGACCAGGGCCGGGCTCTCTCGCCGGCAGCGATCCACCACCAGGATCAAAAAGAAAGAAGGCTTGATCGGGATCCGGTTGGAGCGGCGGGGGACCGCTGCGGGAAAGCAGCTCGCCGGCCACGGGAACCGCCCGCCGGCACCTGGGAGCAATCCCTTCCGGATCAGGGATCACCTGCGGGACCGACAGACCCGGCGCTCACCGCCCACAGTCTCGTCACCAGGTCATTGCCCTGGGCCACAGAAACCCCCGGGACAGATCTTGATTCTCCCGCCTGCGGCGGTTCACCACCCGGGCCAAAGAAAAGGAAGGCTTGATCGGGACCCGGTTGGAGCGGCGGTGGACCGCTGCAGGACAAGGACAGCTCGCTGACCCCGGGAGAAAATAAGGTGAGTTGTAATCGGAGTTAATTTCAGCCGACCACGGGAACCGCCCGGACCAGGCCGGGCGCTCTCTCGCCGGCAGCGATCCACCACCAGGCCGGGGCATGATCGAGCCCGCCGGAACCCTTCCGGATCAGGGATCACCTGCAGTACCAGGCCAGGCCCGGCGCTCCCTCACCGCTCACAGCTTCACCACCAGGACCTTGCCCCGGACCATAGGAACCGCCCGGAACAGGCCCGGCGCTCTTTTACCGGCAGCATTCAACCACCAGGACCAAAGAAAAGGAAGGCAACTTGGCTTGACGTATCCACAAGGAAAATGATAATCTATTTCTGTCAAATCATTACAGTGCAGGACTGGCACTTGAAACCTTGTCTTTTTTATGAATACTATTTGCCGTAAGTGTCCTGGGTGCCGTGAGGTCCGGGGAGCCAGTAATGAGCTTGACAACACTTGCGGCTTTTTTATTTGGAGGCCAGTATGGGAAAAATAATCGAATTATCCGAATGGCAAATAAGCTGGAATGCCAAAATGAACAAATTGGAAAAATATTCCCACCAGCTCAAACAGTATGTCAAAGTCAAAAAACGCCATCCCAAAATGATCCTTTTTTATCGAATAGATGATTTCTACGAACTATTTAGCGATGATGCAGTAATAGTTTCGAAAATTTTAAATTTAACCCTTACTTCAAGGAAAGGGGTGCAAATGTGTGGAGTGCCTGTTCATAATGTTTCCATGCATTTGAAAAAAATGATTGATGTAGGATACAAGGTGGCAACCTGTGAAAGAATTGAAGATCATCGTTTTTCTGATGGATTCAGATACGAAATAACCCGTATTGTCAGAGTTGAAACTAAGGTTAAGACGATTCCTTTAAATCAAAAAAAGTGATTATAAATGAGTGATATAAAGAATAGCCTCGGGACCCAGTTGGAGCGGCGGGGGACCGCTGCGGGAAAGGCAGCTCGCCGGCCACGGGAACCGCACACCGAAGCCTGGGGGCAATCCCTTCCGGATCAGGGATCACCTGCGGGACAGACAAGCCCGGCGATCCTCACCGCTCACAGCTTCGCCACCAGGTCATTGCCCTGAGATATTGGGATCGCCCGGACAGAGCCGGCCCCCCACGCCGGCAGCGGTCCACCACCAGGGCGGGGCATGACCGAACCAGCCGGAGCCCTTCAGGATCGCGGATCACCTGCAGGACCGACAGGCCCGGCGCTCTTTTATCGGCAGCAGTTCAACCACAAGGACAAAGAAAAGGAAGGCTTGATCCGGACCCGGTTGGAGCCCCGGGGGACCGCTGCAGGGCAAAGTTACATTTTCTCTTGGTATGCTCTTACTTCAAGTACAGTGCCGTTTTTCGGGTCATAATCACATTCATAGCTGTAATTTTGCCAGGCCCGGAAACCGTTTTGAAATTGTATTTTATCGCTGATATAGGTTACCGTGCCGACGTTTTTATCGTGCCAGCGGAAATGGCTAAATTTGATATCGAGCCATCCGTCTGTCCATTTGTGGCTGTATTTGGCAAGCTTATCCACCTGGTTTGCACAGGCAACCGATGCGGTTATGTTATGCCGATCCCCCCAGCATTGAATTTCCCACCTGCAATTCGGATTTTCCGAAACAGCCGACTTGGTTTTCTTCGGCGCAGATTTTTTATCTGTGCTGTCGAAAATGGAACCGAAAGCGGCCAGAATGATGATGAGCAAAATCAATACCCCGCAACCAGATCCGCAGCCGCCCTTTTTTTTGACAACCGTTTTGCTTGTTTTCGGGGTTGGGCTGATTGGTTCTCCACACCCTGGACAGGATTCTGCATTTTTTGAAACATCGCGGCCGCAGACTGGGCACTTTGTCAATAATTTGTTGACCTGGGGCGGCAGGTTGGTTCTTTTTGCAGTGCCCTCGTCCTCCCATTCTTTGGGAGGATCGACCTTGAACAGCTGATTGGCTTGGATGACTTCGCCGGTCCTGGTATCGGTGATATCTCCGATAATCCGATCGACACGAAACGTTCTTTGGGCATTTCGCAATTCGCAGCGGCCATAGATGTATGCCCTGCCGTCATAATTGAATGTACAGGCTGATCTGACCGTTCTTGTTGTCTGGTTACGGTCGATATCGCTGTATTGAAAACTGATTTTGTTGGGAAAGGTTTCCTTTTCAGGTTTGACTTGATCGCTTTCTGTTACTGTTTCTTTATTTATTGTTGCCTCGGCCTTGGCATGAATGACGCCGCAATTCTGACACTCCAGGGCGCCATTGTTTTTTGGCTCACCGCATTTCACGCAATGGTTGTATTGTTCCACCTCGCCGTCCTGCTGTTTCGATGTTCAGGGGGTACAAACCGATCCAAGGGAGTGTCAAGAACCAAAAAGTAGAAACCCAAAGAGGCAATGACTACAAGCAAAAGTTCCACTTAGACCACCTTCAAGCCGGAATCCTCTCCAGCCAATATCATTCTATATGAAATCAGGAAAAACCAGGTAACAAAAAATTATTTTATCGGAAATGAAAGAGATGGGAAAAAACCAAAACGAGCCCGGTAGGTTGGAAATAGGGTTGGAAATAAATACTGGTTTTTCTAAAACTGGTGGGCGAGGCGGGATTCGAACCCGCGGCCTTTGGCTTCGGAGGCCAACACTCTATCCAACTGAGCTACCCGCCCACAAACGATTTGCGGCTATGGAGAAAACCCTGCGCTTCACCATGGTGCC
>Ga0209164_1004177_pt1 | contig 13118 bp, 8 predicted proteins | sample MTBNYHSulfiMetaG_FD_187458 | JGI IMG/M metagenome (GOLD analysis project Ga0209164, IMG submission 187458) | Enrichment culture microbial communities from rom New York Harbor, USA that are MTBE-degrading - MTBE-NYH (New York Harbor Sulfidogenic)... | ecosystem: Environmental > Aquatic > Marine >...
TGATTGCTACCGAGTTCGGACATTTTGGTCTCGCCACCTGCTATGATTTGAGATTTCCAGAATTGTTCAGGAAGATGATTGATCAAGGGGCTGAATTTTTTCTTATCTCTTCTGCCTGGCCCCATCTTCGTCTGGAACATTGGCTCCTCCTTAATCGGGTAAGGGCCCTGGAGAATCTTTCCTGTCTCATCTCATCCAACTGTGTGGGAATCAACCGGGGAACGCAGTTTGCCGGTCACAGCCTTGTCGTCGATCCAATGGGTCAAATCATAACCGGAGGCAATGATGAAGAGTGTGTTATCTGGGCAGAGGTAGATCGAGAAATCGTCCTGAAGGCTCGAGCGGAATTTCCCGCCTTAAGAGATCGCGTCTTCAAAAGTTAATGGGATTGGGTAAATAATAAGGTAAACGGTGCGCCACGCTTTCTATTATCCGCAGTCTGAATAACCGCAAAAACACTTTGCACAGCCTTCTTCAAAAATGAGAGGCCCCCCGCACTCGGGGCACGCACCCCTCTGAAAGATAAGGCCTAAACTTTGTTGAGAATAACTCCTTTCCTCTTTTGGAGGATGTTTTGGAACGGAGATTCTAATTTCCGCTTCGGTCTTTGGTCTTCTCTCCTTTTCTTGAAGGTGCCATTCAATGGCTTTGGCCACTGCATCGGAACAGGAGAGAATCTTTCCTTCTCGGTACCAGACCGGGGTATGGCAACTAATGCCTTTGAGCTGCCGAACGATGTCTTCGGGTTCAATCCCGGATCGAAAAGCCAGAGAGACCAGACGACCGATGGCTTCGGATTGAGAGGCTGCACAACCTCCAGCTTTTCCAATCTGGTTGAAAATCTCAAAAAGGTTGCCCTCCCCATCTTCATTCACCGTCACATAGAGGTTTCCACAACCTGTGCGAATCTTTCGGGTGGAACCATGAATCACATCATGGCGAGCCTTCGGCTTCCTCTCTCCCTCGCGGAACTCCTCTTCCTCCTTAAATTGGTCCCTGCCCGGGGAAACCACTCCCTTATAAAGGACTTGTTTTGTTCGACTTCTATCCCGGTAAATGGTCACCCCTTTACACCCCAGCTCGTATGCCAACTTATAGACCTTCTCCACTTCATCGACGGTCGCCTCGTGAGGGAAATTGACTGTTTTGGAAACAGCGTTATCTGTGTATTTCTGAAAAGCCGCTTGCATCCGGATATGATCCTCGGGGGTGATATCATGAGCGGTCACAAAGAGCTTCCGGATGTTTTCTGGAACTTCTTTAAGGTGTTGGATATTTCCGCTGTGGGCGATCTTTCTCACCAACTCTTCCGAATAGAATCCCTCTTGTTTGGACAATGCCTCAAAATAGGGGTTGACTTCCAGAAGTTCTTTTCCTTCTAAGACATGACGAATGAAAGCGAGGGCAAAGATGGGTTCAATGCCTGACGAGGTTCCTGCAATAATGGAAATGGTCCCAGCGGGGGCAATGGTGGTAAGGGTCGCATTTCTCATCGCCTCCCAGCGACCATCGAAAATACTCCCTTTGAAATTAGGAAAAGACCCCCTCTTTAGAGCCAATTCTTTGGAGGCTTCCCTGGCCCTTTTCTGAATGAAAGACATCACCTTTTCCCCGATCTCCAATGCCTTGGGGCTATTGTAGGGAATTCCCAACAGGATGAGAAGATCCGCAAACCCCATCACCCCCAGGCCGATTTTCCGATTCGCCTTGGTCATCGCTTCAATCTGAGGAAGGGTATACCGATTCATGTCAATCACATTATCTAAAAAATGAACTGCCTTTTCAGTGACCGAGCCCAACCTTTCCCAATCGATGGTTCCGCTTCTGACCATGTTGGCAAGGTTGATGGAACCCAGGTTACAGGACTCATAGGGGAGGAGAGGTTGTTCTCCGCAGGGGTTGGTGCTCTCGATCTGCCCGACTTGGGGGGTGGGATTGTCTTGATTGATCCGATCGATGAAGATGATTCCCGGATCCCCGTTTTTCCAGGCATAATAGACCACCTTCTCAAAGACCTGACGGGCATTGAGGGAGTCAACGATCTCTTTCGTCCTCGGATTACGAAGAGCATACTCTTTATCTTTTTCCACGGCCTCCATGAATTCATTCGTGGCAGCCACCGATATATTGAAATTGTTAAAGTGATGGTCGCCTTCTTTGCATCGGATGAAATCGAGAATGTCAGGATGGTCCACGCGGAGGATACCCATATTCGCTCCCCTTCGTGTTCCCCCTTGTTTGATCGTCTCTGTCGCTGTATCAAAAACACTCATGAAAGAGACAGGACCGCTCGAAACTCCCTGCGTGGAACCCACCACATCATTTTTCATTCTGAGTCGGGAGAAAGAAAAACCTGTCCCGCCACCGCTTTTCTGAATCAAGGCCATCTGTTTCACAGCGTCGAAGATTTCATCCATGGAGTCTCCCACAGGGAGGACAAAGCATGCCGAGAGTTGCTGAAGTTCTCTACCCGCATTCATTAACGTGGGAGAATTAGGAAGGAAGTCCAGCGATGTCATCAAAGAATAAAATTCGTTTTCAACAGGAAGAAGATCGATCTCCGGATGATAGAGCCGATCCGCTTGGGCAATATTCTTTGCCACGCGCCTAAAGAGCTCTTCTGGTGTCTCCGACACGTTTCCTTCGGGGTCTTTTTTGAGGTAACGCTTTCTCAGTACGGTCATGGCATTTTGCGTCAATTGGGCCAACTCCATTTTTTCCTCTCTTCCACAAAATATATGCAACAAAGAAAACCTTACCACAATATTTTGTGTTGTCAAGAGGAATTTTTATTGACCGTCGATCACTTTCACGAAAGTATGCAATTCAACTCATAAATGATCATCCCGTGTCATCGTGGAGAGTGGTTCAAACAGATGAACAGGCTTCCAAAGCTTTAGAATGCGGTCTTTTATAGGGGAGGGGTCACGGTCCTGATCAGGCCAAACGAATTCTTAAATGGTTTCAAGCTCATGAATCAAATCCAATAAAGGTTCCCGCTCTAAAGCTTTTTCAACCTGTCCGTCTGTTTTTAAAAGTGACCGACGATCAGGAATTTTTAGAAATTTTATGATTCCTCTTCACCAACGAGAGACGAAATTTTTTAACTATTTTAAGGGCTTATGTTAATCGGCATTCCCAACCATTTCCAATAATTCTTTTGAAAAACAGTTGATTCTATGTTACCCTCGAATCTCCTGAAAACAGGCATCTGTCTTTATCACCGATAACTACAAGCATAAGAGGGAAAAGGGTGATCCAACAGATCATCAAAAGAATTTATAAAATTGAACTTCCCATTCCATTCCCCCTCAAGACCGTGAATGTGTATTTTATTGATGATTCTCCAAGAACCCTTGTCGATGCGGGGATAAAGACGGAGGCCTCATTCGAAACATTAAAAAAAGGGTTGGAAACCATTGGGTATAGCCTAAATGCTATTGAGAGAATTCTCATTACCCATGGCCATATCGATCACTATGGTCAAGCTAAAAAAATATCGTTACTCTCGGGCGCTCCAATTTATATTCATTCAAAAGAATATGGAAGGATTCGCTCCTTCATCCATTCGCTCGGTTTCATAAAATCGATTATGTTGAGAAATGGTGTGCCGGAGGCCCTGGTCAACGAAGCAATTCAATATATGGAATCTGCTCAGATCATGGCTGATCCTCTCGATGAAGCCTTTTTCCTGGATGATGGAGATTCAATCCTTTTTAAATCGATGACATGGAAAACCATCCATTGTCCTGGCCACAGTCCCGGTCTGATCTGCTTTCATTGGCCGGAAAAGAAAGTTTTATTTACTGGAGATCACCTCTTAAAAGAAATCACCCCGAATCCCATCTTAAACGTCAACGAAAGTAAACCGCCTTTCCGCTACCCAAGCCTGCAAGAATATTTAACCTCTCTGGAAAAAATAGAGAAGTTTGAGATCTCCCTTCTCCTACCTGCCCATGGAGAGGAAATTCATGATGTCAGGGGTCTGATCCAAAAAACCTTCGCTCATCACAAAGAGCGTATGGAGCGCATCCTTTTTTCCTTATCCAAATGCGAAAAGACTCCTTTTGAAATCGCCATGGATTTATTCCCCAGTGTCCCCCCTATTGAAATCTTTCTTGGAATCTCCGAGGCGGTCGGTCACGTGGAAATATTGAAAGGGAAAGGAATCATTAAGCTCAAGGAAAAAGAAGGAAAAGACTACTATTCGATAGAGACCTGAAGACAAATGGTTCTGCAATGCCTCAGCGACGGCCGGAAATTCTATTCTCAGGGTCGGGGCGGTCTCTCCAGAAATAACTTGAAGCGGCACCTTCTACGGGATTACCCGGTTCTTTTAAATCTTTTAAATCTTGTTGACTTATTTATCCTGAATGAATAGACTCATATCAAAATTAAGGGTCTCTTGAAGCTCCTCCATCATCATGCTGCCTGACTTCCTTCCTCATTACAGTGTGGGTCCCTTCTTCGGTTTTGCCACGAATTCGATTATGGCTATTTTATGTTTAGCGACCTTAACGCTTTACCACCATTATCGCCCCCTACGAAGTCTTTTTCTTTTCTATCTCTTTTCGACCTTTCTCTTCTTGGGTTGGGTAATTTATGGTCTTCAAAAATCGCCGGAATCCATTCTTTTGGGATACAGAATTGATCTTGCCGCACTCGCCCTTTTGCCTGCCAGTTGGACCTGGTTTGACTCAGCCCTTTCAAATAAAAGTGGGGGGTGGCTCTCAAGGGCCGTAAGTGGAATAGGCTTCGCCTTAGCGGCTTTAGCCCTTTGGGGAAATGGAGCCTGGTTTTTAGGGCTTCCTCTTGCTTCCCATGAGATTGAGGCAACTATCTTGAGACCTCAATCAAAACTTCTCAGGCCTTTCATCCATTTTTTCTGTCTGGTCATCTGCTTTTTCTATTTCATTTTAACCCTCATAAGGATGAAACGATTTAAATCCCAGAGACCCACCTATCTCGTGCCTTTTGGCATCGGAATGTTATTCTGGTTATTAGGCGGAGTCCATGACGCCATTCGTTCCGCAGGCATCTCTGTCCCCGTTAAAGGTCAGATATTATGGTTTACTTCTCTTTGGCTCTCGGTCTTCTTGTCCATTGCCGTAGCACTCCATTTTCGATCCTTAAATCAGGCCATTCGCGAGGCGCGAGATGTCTTCGAGCACTTCGTCCCCCCCGCCTATCTTCGTCGCATCGCTGCCAAAGGGTTGAAGTCCATCCGTTTAGGCGAGGCCGATCAGCAAAATGTCACCATCCTCTGTTGTGACATCCGAGGATTCACCTCTTTGTCTGAGCGGATCAATCCAAGCGAGTTGATCGCCCTGATCAATCACCTCTTTGAAAGAATTAGTCGGGTAGTCGATTGGCGGCGTGGAGTCATTGATAAATTTCTCGGTGATGCGATCTTATGTATTTTTGAAGGAGATGATTCCGCCCAACGAGCCGTGGACTGTGGCGTGGATATCTTAACAGTGGTAAAGTCTATTAATCGGGACGGAAACCACCCAGGTGACCAGGCCATCCAAATCGGCATTGGTCTCCATACCGGACCAGTCATCCTGGGAACCATTGGGTCTCCAAAACGAATGGATTCCACTGTCCTGGGTCTTACCGTCAATTTGGCGAAGCGCCTTGAAGAGGTGACCAGGCCGCTGAATGTAGATATGCTTATTTCAGATCAGGTTGCCAAGCAATTGCCAAATAGGCATGGCCATCGATTCCGGAAGCTGGGAGAGGTTTTTCTCAAGGGAAGCTCAACACCAATCAGCATCATCGAGGTGTATGATCAAGACCCGGTGGAGGTGCGCCAACTTAAAGACCAAATCGAACCTATCCTGTCAGAGGGGATAGGACTATATAAATCAGGGCATCTGAATGCTGCTTTGTCAAAATTTCAGGAGGCTCAACGCCTCTATTCTCAAGATTTACCTCTTCACCTCCTCATCCATTCTATTCACCAAAGTCTTAAAGAAGGGCAAGCGGTTAAAGGGATGGCACTCCTCGATTTTAGGTCAAAATAAACCTTTTTGTAGTTCTACCATCAATCTTTTTTCCCTAAACCTTTCATCTTCCAGAATAAGGCCGAAAGATCACAGAGCCTCCTCCCCCAGAAGGGAGTGGATGATCTCCTGGCCTCAGGATGGATGAAACAAAAATGGCGGCATTTGATCTTCTGTAAAGCCTCTTCAAATCCGTTCGCATCATTCTCCTCCTCAAAATAATCTGGAATCCAATATCCCAAAGAGGAGAAAGCGCTTCGGTCCCCGGAATGATAATGGTAAAAATCCATAAAATTTTTAAGCGAGGTTTCAACGCCATATTCTTCGGGATCAAGGTGCCATGGCGAGCCAGGCTCCATCTCGATCGTAAAAGTGCGAATCCCTCTCACATTGGAATATCGCTCACGGATCATCTTCTGAAGCCGAATCGTCTGCTGGATATCCATCTCTCTCTCAAAAGGCACGCCGAGGGTGAAGAAAAGGTCACAGGACACCCCGTTTGTTTTTAACTGACCCAGAGACTCCATTAAGGCCTGATTTGAATAAGCATGCCCCTTATGAATCTCCCTCATTCGGTCCGACCCCACGTCGGGGGAGAGGGCAATGAGAGATTTTGATGCGGGAAAGGTTTTTTTAAAGGATTGAATGAAATCGATTGCAGGGAGACCAAAGGATTCAAAGAAACATTCCATCCGAATTCTTTCCTCACGGATGCGAGAAAAAAGCTCGATATAATATTCAGGCCTATGAGGATAAGGATCGAAGCAGATATGGAATGTCTCATACCCGTAAGAAACCGCTTCTCGAATGGACTTGAGAACACTCTCTACTCCTCTGAAGGTCACCTCTTTTCTGCCAGTAATGGTCTCCAGAGATGAACGGCCCCCGCCACACCAGGTGCATTGAACAGGACATCCCCTGCCCACTGTAAGATGAAAGATGGGCGATTTGAGAGAATACATCCAGAAATTTTTCTTTTTGGAGACTCCCTTGACATAGAAAGGCTGACCGATATAACGGATGTAAGTGAGATGGTTTTTCAAGAGCGGGAAGTTGGTGAAGGAAAGATCGTTCAGGTCTTTCTCTGATGCGACATAGGAGAGTGGGTTGACAAGAATTCTCCCCTTCCTCCTCCAGGTAAGGTTGGACACGGAGAAAAGGTCCTCCTTCTCCTTCTGGAGCGCTTTCGCCAATTCCAAAATGGGAGTCTCTGCTTCGCCGCGAATGATTCCATCAACCCCGTCAAAATTTTTCATGATCCCCTCATGAAAATAACTTGCGGTAAAGCCTCCGAGAAGAACGTAGATGGAGGGAAAGGCCGCTTTCACCTTTTTGACCACCTCCATCACATCATAGCTCTGGTGATGCCAGTGGAGATCGATGGCAACGATCCGAGGGTCCTTCTCTCTGATATATTCGATGATGGAAAATTTGTGATTCTCGATCCACTCCACCCCCATGTGCACGACCTGAGTGGAGATGTGATGACGTTGGAGAAGGTCGGCCAGTCCGAGGAGCCCCATGGGCAGGAAATTGATCCAGATGAAATCATTGATCGGTCGGTAGTAATTGGTCAGCTTGGGAACATGGAGGAAGAGACAGTCCACCTTTTCCATCGGAAAGATTGTAAAATGTTGTGAAGAGGTATTTCAACCCCTTTAAAAAATCGCATAGCGCCTCGGTCATAGCGAATTCAGAAATTCGGGGATCCTATCATTTAGGTACTCGAGATTCTTCAATTCCTAAATTTATGATTTCTTTCACTTCTGACGCAATGCTATGCTCTATGCAGCTTTCGGAGGATCGCTCGGGCGGCGAAAAGGCCGGAAAGGCTGGCCCCGACGATACCATGGGAGGGCCGGGTATAGTGACCGGCCTGAAAGAGGCCTGGAAGAGGAGTCCGCCAGGAAGGTCTCAAATTACCCATCTGCTCAGGCGTCGAAGCAAGGCCATACATTGCCCCCATCTCATTGCCGGTATATCTCTCTAAAGTTAACGGCGTCGCCGCTTCATAAAAAAGAAGATGGTTCTTTAGATCAGGGACCAGTCTTGCTTCTAATTGCCGAAGTATCTTTTGAGAAAATTCTTCTTTCATGTGGCGATATTTTTCGGGGTCTCCCTTTCCCCACATTTCCTGATGAAGATAAGGTACATTGACCATGGCCTTCATGAGGTGTCGACCCGAAGGTGCTAATGAACGGTCTAAAAGTGTCGGAATGGAGACAATCATGGTTGGATGATTCGGAATTTCACCCCTTCGCAATATCCGATCCTCTTCTTCTAAATCGGAGAGAAAACGAAGATAAGTAAAATAAGGAAGGCCCGTCCTTTCTATCTCTAAATCTGTTGCAATATAGAGAATGAAGCAGGAGAGGGAGTATTCGAAGCGTCTCGTCTTTTTCAAAAAAGATTTCTGAAATTCCAAGGGAAGCATCCTCGCTAAATGGTTGGGGTTGATGTCCGAAATAACCACCGGTGATCGAAAGATTTTACCATCTCGGGTCAGGACGCCTTCAGCCTTTCCATCTTTTACCAAAATCTTCTCTGCTTCCATTTGAAGAGTAAGTTCTCCTCCATCCCGTTGGAACGAATTGGCAATGGCTTCAGAAATTTTTCCCATTCCTCCCTTCGGATAAAAAACACCTTCAATCAACGCTTTGTTGATCAGGGTCGCCACAAAGAAAAAAGAGAGTCTCGAAGGGGGTTCTGTGGCAGGAAGAGTATGGAGAGCCATTTTGATCTCTCCTCCCCTAAAAAGGCGATCCAGAATCGTTTTATGAGTGGTTAGGTGGAAACGGACAAGATTTCGGAAGTAAAAGGGAAAAAGGATTTTTTTGATCCATATCATCTCAGAATATGACCTCACTTCTCTCCCAATCTTTTTCACCAGAGAGAGATAAGCGTTTAATCCCCTCTTCTCTTCGGGAAAGAGATTGAAGAGGGCCTCCATATAAGATTGGAATCCACCTTGACGGAGATGAACCTCAAATCCAGGATAGATATTTTGAATCTGATGGATGGGGATAAATTCAATCTTCTCGTGTGTTCCGATCTCCCTTAAGACTTGATAAAATTCGCCACCCTCCTGGCATCCTCCGACAAAGGCCCCGGTGGCATCAAACGTAAATCCATCCCTTTTGAAAGAGACGACATAACCTCCCACTTGTTTCTCTTTTTCAAGAAGAAGGGTCTTCAACCCTTTCTTCATCAGCAGGGAAGCAGCGGTCAGCCCTCCCATCCCAGACCCAATCACAATGGCATCGTAATTTTTAATGCTCACGCCGTTTCTGCTCCCATAATATTAAAAGGGTTGGAAGAAAGCAAAGGGCAGCCATCAGACAAAAACCCATTCCCAGGATGGTCATCCATCCCATCGTGGAAAGAGCCTGATATCGAGCGGTGACTAAGGAACCAAATCCAAGGATCGTGGTCAGGGAACATATGGCCATGGCCCGTCCGGTGGTGCGCAGGGCATAGCCCGCATCTTTTCCTCCTCTTTCTAAAAAACGGTGCATCAAGTGGACGCTATTGTCGATCCCCATTCCGATGATCATGGGAAGGATGACGGCATTGACGAAATTGATACGAATTCCAAAGAGAGACATGGCCCCCACCATCCAGATGAGACCCATGGCCAAAGGCATCAGTGTGAGGAGAGTCATCTTCACCCTTCTGAAATGGAGAAAGACAAGGATGAGGATGATCAAAAAGGCGATGGGGGTTAAAAAGAAAAGATCCTCTTCCACAATCCGAAGGATCTCGGATTCCACCCTCTCCGGCCCTGTCATCGAAGCGCCTTGAAGCTCTTTTCCCAGTTGGTCGAGGGAGAGTTTTCCCTTCTGATAATAGAGATGGGAGACGATTTTATAACCTTCCTCTTTTTTAACAAAGAGGTTCTCCAATCCCTTCTTTAAAGGCCCCTGCTGGAGCGAGGCGATCAGGATCTCAGGCGGATAGATTTTTTCATTTCCCTCTTCCAACTCCTCGAGACCTTGAAGGAAAGGATCAAATCCGCTTGCGTCAAATCCGTTCTCATTTAATTCTTTAATAAATTGCTTTCTCACCGTTTCGAGATCAATGGATTCTTGAATTTCCTTAACAACCCTTTTCTGTTTTTCAGGAGAGGGAATGAACTGTGAGAGGGAGACGAAGGATTCGATCTTTCCATCTCTTTCGTATCTGTCAAAAGTCTTTGCGATCCTCTCCTCCTTGGACAAAAGGGAAGAGAGGTCCGTTCCTTCGTGGATCGTGATGGCTTCTAACTTTTTCCCTCCAAAGACCCTGGCCATTCGTTCGAAGACCTGGAGGGACTCGATCTCTTTCGGTCTCAGGTTTCTAAAATCTCTCTCCACCTCGATGCGAAAAGCAAAGAAGAGAAAGGAGAGCGTGATTCCAATCAATAGGAAGAATGAAAGCAAGGAGTTTTTCTCTAAAAAAGCTGAGAGGGTTCTGAACTCGAAAGTTCGAAGAGGGGGATAGGAATAGGGTTTCTTCCTTTTATCCATCCAAATCAGAAAGGAAGGGAGGACAAAATAGATACAGAGCAGGGCGCAGAGGAGACCGACGGATACGATAAATGCCAATTCGACAATCCCTTGTACTCGAGAAAAGAAAAGAACCGTAAAAGAAAAAATCGTGGTGAACGCCCCGGTCCAGATCCCTCTTCCCGTCTGGGTGAGGGCGGTTTCAATGGCTAATGAGAGATCGGCGCCGGATGCTCTTTCCTGATGATACCGGTCATAGATATGGACGGCGAAGTCGATTCCCAAACCGACCAGGATTGCGGCGAAGGCGCTGGTCAGGATATTCAAGCTCCCCAAAGTGATCGAAACAATCCCCATGGTCAATTGGATCCCTCCAAAAAGGGGAAGTCCAACGAAGAGGAGGGTGATCCATCTCCGATAGGTGTAGAAAAATAGGATCAAGACAAGAATCAAAGAAGAGATGAAAGAACTCTGCATATCGAACCGAATGATCTTTGATTCGGCCAGGGCAATCGGATGGGCGCCGGTGAAGGAGACCTTGATGTTTTTATCTTGAAGTGAGGAAGCAAGAGAGATGGATTTCCCCACTCCCTCCATCAAAGATTTCGAGAAGGAGAGATCTGTGGCAGGGAATTGGGGCTCGGCGATGATCAGAAGGGAGGTCTGATCTTTTGAGAGGAAGAAATTGCTCGATTCATCGAATTCCAATCCTTTCATCCCTTGTCTCCATTTCTCCATGAAGACCCATCGTAACTCAAAGGGATCCATCTGAATGAGGTCCTTCACCGCAAAGGAAGCATGGCTGACCAAAGTCACCTTGTTTTTTCGGACTTGCCTTTTGATCCCTTCTTCGCTCCATTTCTCCTTCAGTTTGGGGATATCCTCTTCCCCGAGAAAGAGATGAGGATGGGTAAGAAAAAGAGCAAGGGTGGGCTTGCCTTCTTCTAAATCCTCCTCATCAATCTTTTGAAACCGGACCGTCTTAAAGGCCCTCCTCCTATCCACCTCCATCCTCTTTAAATCTTCAGAAATCTCTCTTCCGGAACTGATCAACCGTTGAGGATCGATCCCCTCCCCCTTCTCCAAAAGAATGAAAAGGAGTTCGAATGTTCCTGTCTCCTGGAGATTCTCCATGTAGAGTTTGATGGGGCCTCTTTCAGCGGGAAAAAGTTTGAGGAAGTTCGGGTCGAAACGGATCCTGCCGGTCAGAACAAAAGCGATTCCAAAAACGAGGAAGAAAATAAGGAGAATCTTTCGATCATGATGGAGACAGAGGGAGGAAATCCCTTTAAGTAATTTTTTTACCATACGGAAATGGATTATAACAGATTCATCAGAGATATGTAAAAACCGGAACCGGTCTCACGAAAAGCCTCAAATTCAGTAATAACCTTACAGTTGCATAAAGATTATTTGAGAAGGGAGGTGGGTGTGCTGAAAAACCTTTACAGCGGCACCTTTAAACGTTTTGCTACTTAGTTTTCAAGCATATGACAAAGGTCGCCTCAGGTGACATCGTATGTAACCTATAAACCATAGAAAAAATCCGCAATTGTAAAGGATTGGAAGCACACTCGCCTCCCTTTTTAATGCAACGTTAAGGATAACTATTCCCTGTAACAGTCACATATCAAACCCTCCCAAAAATTATGGATTTCGAAGGAAATTAACAAGAAAAATAGATCGGTCATGAATTTTTATGTATGGCCCAATAATAATACCAAAACGTTGCATTAAAAAGGGACATAGAAAAAAAGATGGTTATTGTGAAAAAAAGTTATAGTTGTTTTAAAAAATTCAATGTTGAGCCTTCATTTAAACCCATGAATATGGCCAAATCTTATAATAAAATTATTGGGTTATCAACTTTCTCTCTCTTGGCATTAAATTTGCTCTTAATTAGTTAAAATGAATAGAAAAGGCTTTACACTTATCGAAGTTCTTTTGGGTCTTATCATCTTAGCGATTGGGCTTTTAGCTATTGCCGGGATGCAAATTACATCAATAAAGGGAAACTTTTTTAGTAGTAATGTGACCCAAGCCACCATATTTGCTCAAGGTAAATTGGAGGATTTAAAAAATCTATCTTATGACCATACCGATTTAAGTAGCGGAGAACATGACGAAGGGACGATATCAAACACCATCTTTTCAATGAAGTATAATGTGGCAGATCTGGGGGATTCGATGAAAACGATTACCGTTATTGTTACATGGATGGATAGACTCGATCACAGTATTTCTTTAACAACCATCAGGGCAGAATTATGAACTTGAATATTCTTACAAAAAAAACAGGGGTAACCCTCATAGAATTACTCATTGTATTAGTATTGAGCAGTATCCTTGTGGCAGCTTTGTATCGGACATTTGTAGATCAACAAAAAACCTACGCTGTTCAAGAACAAGTGGTAGATATGCAGCAAAGTGTAAGAGTCGGCATTGATCAAATGACCCGGGAGATAAGAATAGCCGGGTATGGAGGAGATATTTTGGCTTCCTTCGGTAATGTCAATGGATTTACAAACATCATCACACCAGGAAATAACTCGAATAACATTGGGAAGAATGATGACTCAATAACAATCATGATAGCCGATGAGGCTGCGAAGTTAACTGTAACCGCAGC
>Ga0209164_1004178_pt1 | contig 13118 bp, 12 predicted proteins | sample MTBNYHSulfiMetaG_FD_187458 | JGI IMG/M metagenome (GOLD analysis project Ga0209164, IMG submission 187458) | Enrichment culture microbial communities from rom New York Harbor, USA that are MTBE-degrading - MTBE-NYH (New York Harbor Sulfidogenic)... | ecosystem: Environmental > Aquatic > Marine >...
CTCCGAGACACCCCTGAAACGGCGCATCATAAGCAAGGGAGGCACAATACTGGCAAACATGCTTCTGGGTACCAGACTGAAGGACATGACAAGCGGATTTGAACTGTTCAGCCGCAAGGCGATGCAGTGCGTACTCGAGAAGGGTATCAGGTCTAAGGCACATTTTTTCCAGACAGAGATAAAGACACACTGCCGGGTGTTCAGGTGTGCCGAAGTGCCGATTCATTACAGCGCGCCGAGCAACAGCGTTAACAGGAAGGTGCTGGGGGATGCTTTCAGCAACCTTTTTCGTCTGTTCAGGTTGAGGATCGCAGGACGGCTATAGCATTGGAGCAGGAGTTATGCAGACAGCGGTAGTTGTGACATCAATAGCGGCCCCGAACAAGGCCATGGATGAGATAGCAGCAGGCTGCATAGCAAATGGTATGCAGTTCATTGTGGTTGGCGACAAGACCAGCCCCGAGGATTTCCACATAGAAGGCTGCGTTTTCTACAGCCTGGCCATGCAGGAGAAGAGTGAATATCAGTTCGCCAAACTCTGCCCGACAAGACACTATGCCCGCAAGAATGTCGGGTATCTCGTGGCGATGTCGCAGGGCTCAAATGTGATAATCGAGACCGACGATGATAATCTCCCGCGTAAATCATTCTGGAAGGACAGGCAGCGCAAGTGCAGGGTCCCCGTTGTTGCGAGTGCCGGTTGGGTTAACATGTATCGCTACTTCACAGATGTCAACATATGGCCGCGGGGCTTTGACCTCGCGAGTCTGAGTCAGGATGTGCCTGACTACAAGACACTCTCAGTCAACGAGATCGACTGTCCCATTCAGCAGGGCCTCGCCGACGAGAACCCTGATGTGGACGCGATATACCGCCTCGTGATGCCTCTGCCGGTGAGTTTCAGGGATGACCGGCGGGTTGCGCTTGGCGCAGGGAGCTGGTGCCCATTCAACAGCCAGAATACCACCTGGTGGTCGGATGCGTTTGCACTGATGTACCTACCGGCATACTGCTCGTTCAGGATGACGGACATATGGCGGAGCTTTGTGGCTCAGAGGATTGCATCAGCGAACGGATGGGGGATACTCTTTCACGAAGCCACCGTTCGGCAGGAGCGCAATGAGCACAACCTGATGAAGGATTTCAAGGATGAGGTGCCCGGATACCTGAACAACGATGCGATCAAGACCGCGCTGGAGAGTGTAGCTGTCAGGGCGGGCATTGCCGAGATCGGTGAGAACATGCGTCTCTGCTATGCGAAACTGATGGAGATGAAGCTCGTAGGGCCGGAGGAAGGGAAGCTGCTTGATGCATGGCTGAGCGATATTGGCAAGCTGGCGACGTAGCAGTTCGTTGAGGGTACCGGCGTGCGGGTCATAGAATCGAAAGAACAGCTTACTAGCGTTGTGCCTGGTCAGGTGCTATCCATCGGGAACTTTGACGGCGTGCACCTGGGTCATCAGAAGATACTCCAGCTGGCAAGAGAAACCGCCGAGAGGCTTGGTTCGCCCGGTGTAGCAGTTATGACGTTCTATCCGCATCCCGCCTCCGTCCTCAATCCAGACCGCAGCCCGCGTCTGCTTACATCTCTGGAACAGAAGTGCTGGCTGCTCAGCCGGCAGTGTGTGGACACTCTTATAATAATCAAAGATACCTATGAGATGCTCAATCTCTCGCCGAGGGATTTCATCGACAAATTCCTGATGCGGCATATACGACCGGCAGCCGTGGTCGAAGGACCCAATTTCAATTTCGGCTATGGCAGAAGCGGCGATGTGAACACGCTGGCAGAGCTTGGCCGGGATAGAGGCTTCGAGACTGTCGTAGTTCCACCTGTGGAGACAAAACTGAGCGACGGTAGGATCACCATGGTATCTAGTTCGATGATAAGAAGGCTCCTCGAGGAAGGGGAAGTGACTGACGCAGCAGCGGCTCTGAGCCGGCCGTACAGGCTGATGGGCAGGACCGTACGCGGCAGGGGGAAAGGAACAGAGATCGGCTTTCCTACCGCTAATATCGAGAGCGCAGAGCAGATCATTCCTGCCGAAGGCGTATATGCCGGGCGTGTCGCGGTCGGTGCAGCCTGTGATAGCGTTGCATCGGCACTGGATATGACGCCTGCAGCTATAAGCATAGGTCGCGCCAAAACCTTTGTCCAGGACCATGCGCTGCTGATTGAGGCACATCTGCTCACGGCGAACGTACCTGACCTGACGGGGCGATGGCTTGCGATGGATTTCATCGCCAGAGTACGTCATCAGCAGAGATTCGATTCAGCGCATAAGCTTGCCGAGCAGATAAACAGGGATTGCGAGGAAGTGCGACGGATGCTTGGCGGAAAGTGATTCACAAACAGGCGATGTCGAGTGGTAAGCATGCATAAGTATATGCCGGGCTCCGGTGAAAGGACCATGACACGTGACGAGGTGCGGGCAGTTGATGCCTGGGCCATCAATGAGATTGGTGTACCCGGCGTGGTGCTCATGGAGAACGCCGGCCGGAGCTGTGCAGAGATAATCCTTGAGAGGTGGAGTCAGAGCCGGCGGCAGAAGGTGGTCATCTTCTGTGGGACGGGTAACAACGGGGGAGACGGCTATGTCATAGCACGGCACCTCTTCAACAACGCTTGCGATGTCAGCGTCCTTATATGCGGCGACGAGGGCAAGATACACGGAGACGCAAGAACGAATCTGGAGATACTGAGCCGGATGGGGCTCACACCGACAGGTCTGCCTGTAGGCCAGCCAGGTCTCGCAGCCGATATTGCCCGGCTTGCCGCCGGGTGTGATACCATCGTCGATGCTGTGTTTGGCACAGGTTTGTCAAAGACACTCCGGGCGGACTATGTCCAGCTGATCGAGGCTATGAATGACATTGATGCTGGAGTGGTAGCTGTCGACATTCCAAGCGGCCTGGATTGCGATGCAGGCATGCCGATACCGGTGGCTGTCAGAGCCGAGCTCACAGTAACATTCGTCGCGGCAAAGAGGGGATTCGAAAAACCACAGGCTGCGGCATATACCGGCGAGGTATGGGTTGCTGCGATAGGCATCGAGCCTGCTTGACTGCTCTGGCAAGTCCCCACCAAAAAAGACCAGCGAGAGTATTCTGCTACCTCACTGGCCTTTGTTCTGGCATTCTGTGTGGCTACTGGCTGCCGCCGGCGAGAACAGAACCCTTGGGCGACATGGCCTCGTACCCGGTCATGTAGAGAAGCCTTTCCAGGCTGAATATGGGCAATGATAGCGACTGTGCCTGGGCCAAAACGCTCTTGTAGGCTTCCTGAGCAGCCAGGGCCGTCTCGTACTTGTTCATCGCGGCAGGATTGGTCATCACTTCTTCTCCTGTCGGTTTGTAGGGTACGACAGGTTCTGCTCCAATAACGACGAAATCCGTCGACGGGCTTATCTCTTTGGCGACTTTCCCGCCCCACGACATGATCAGAGCTTTGACCTTCTCAACTCCATCGACGTCCGGAGAACCATCTCTGTTCAGGTCGAAATCGCCAGCGACAACAAAGACCCAGCTCCTGTCATTCTCCCAGACGAGATTCGCCACAATGTCGTCGACAAGGACAGGCTTCTTCGGATTTGCGACAGCTATCCGGGCAATCGACATGCGCTCCTTGGGCTCAAGAACCTCTATCTCTGCCTTGCCCTTTCCATCGCGGGGTATCGGGATACCTTTGTCGTACACCGTGAAGGTCAACCCGCGATATACACGATCGGCGGTACCGAGGTTTATATAAACGAGCCCTGCCTTATTGTCGATCGATATGATCTGACCGTCAGGTCTGAAGGCTGGTGCCTCTGAGTCCGGTGGCGGGAGGATCTTCGAAAGCTGTGCCTCGGCCAGGCTCAGCCTCTGCTTCGCTATATCCAGCTGAGATCTCGTCTCATTAAGCTCTTTCTGGAGGTTTCTCGCAGTTTCCTCTGATGCAGCCAGCTTAGCTTCGACCATTGCTATCATGTCCTTGGCGTTCTGGTCCATCTGGCTCTGCAGTGCGCTGAAGTTGCTCTGTGTGGTGTTTGCGTCAGCAGCGAATTTCTGGACAGTCTGCCCGTAGTGCTCCTCTTTCTCAAGGGTGGCCTTGCGAAGAGTCTCGTTCTCCGCGCTGAGCTCAACGATCTTCTGCTGCGAGGCAAGTTCGGCCGCTTTGGCAGCATTGGTAGTATCCTTCATGCGATCAAGGACGCTCAGCATTGACTCGGACTCGGCTGATGCACCCTTAAAGGCCTCAACTTCGCTGCCAAGGTTTGTCAGCAGGGTCTGAAACTTGTCCTTCACAGCCTTCAGTCTGTCCTCGGCTGATGTATCATCCGGCACCTGGCCAATCGAAAGCCGCGTCATCTCGTCAAGGCTGGTCTTCATATCTCGCATGCTTGTCTGAGCCCTCTTCTCACGGTCGCCAGCGGTCTGAGCCTGAGTGCGGCAGTTCTCTGCTTTGAGATAGAAAACGACTGCAGCTACTGCTGCGACAAGGAAAAGGGCGGTCAGAGTTATGATCCCCGATAAGGATGAGCCACCCTGTCCAGCTTTTGGTGCCGCCATACCGGATACTCCTAATAAAGAAAATGATAGCTCTTTGCGTGGCAGGTACTTCCGCACACGATAGAAACCAGAGTATCACCAAAATGGGGCCCGAAGTCAACAAAAAATAGGGTATGGGACGGCCGGGAGGGGCCTGGAATGCGAAAAAAGGCCGGGGCACACGCCGCGGCCTTCTCCGGTCTCAGGAACAACCGTGAAAGAAGATGCTCATAGGCACGCTTCCAAGCCTACCCGCCGGGCCTCTCGGCAACGGCCGATGCATCTCGTCTGGCGGCATGGTTCCGGATGGCCTCTGTCACCTGTGCGGAGGTCTGCTCGCCGAGGACAAGGCATCTGTCCATCCCGGTCCGCAGGGCTTTGGCTGTTTCGTTGCTCTTGAATGTGTCTCTGAAGAAATCGCTTGACCCCATCTCCTCGTGCGTGCGGCTCTTTGTCTGCGCCTCACCGGGCATCGCCAAGTAGATACCTGTAGCTACGCCCGCGAAGTACACGATAAGAAGCAGAACCAGTTTGGCGCGAAATCCTGTCAAAACTGCCCCCATGGACTGTGAGCGTTGAATGAACAGTCCACTAAATATGTAAGAAATAACAGTGACAGTGTCAAATGGGGAGCTGCCCAGGCCAAACAGGGATGACTCAGTCCTGAATGTCGTCTCCTGAGCGTAGCTTCTTCAGACGACCGCGTCTAGCCTTGTTCTCGAGTCGCTTAATCCGGCAGCGCTGAGGAACTGCGGTGGGCTTTCTTGGGGCGGGACGCCGGAGGGCGCCGCTGAGAAGCTCGGCCAGACGCTCAATGGCTGCCTGGCGATTAGCTGCCTGAGAGCGGTGCACCTGGCTCGACACGTGGATTACGCCGTCTTTTGTAGCACGACTATGCAGACGCCTGAGGATGCGCGACTTCTGTTCGGATGAGAGCGACCGGCATGAGTTGACATCGAAAAGGACCGTGACACGCGAGCTGACTTTGTTGACGTTCTGGCCCCCGGGACCGCTGCTCCGGGAGCTCTGGAAAACCAACTCATTCTCATCTATTGCCACACCCCTGGCTATGTCGATCATCTGCCAATCCCCGTCTCACGCCTTGTCGAGGCAGTCACGAAGCTCGCGGCACACCTCGGCGACCTGGTCCTTCGCAAGGTTATTATAGAACGGCAGGGCGATGGTCGACTCGGCAACTGCCTCGGTGACGGGGAAGTCACCGTTTCTGTATCCGTACTTCTCGACCATGAAAGGCTGAAGGTGAACGGGAACGAAATAGTTGTTCACCTGAATGCCTCGCGACCGCAGGTCGTCCATGACCTTATTGCGTATCTTGCGACCTCTTTCGCCCGCCAATTGGATCACAAACACAAACCAGTTGACGTTGCAGCCTGCCGGCTCCGACGGTGCTATGACCCGTGGGTCATCCGCGAGTATTTCCTGATACCAGCGAGCGACCTGCCGGCGTTTGGCTTTTATCTCAGACATGCGGGAGAGCTGAACGATGCCGAGGGCGCAGTTGATGTCACTTAGCCGGAAGTTGTAGCCGAGGCGTTCATGCGCCAGCCAGCCGCCTTGCGGGCTGCGTCCCTGATTTCGCAGGGAGACGCACATGTCAGCGAGTCTCTCGTCGTTGGTGAGAATTATGCCGCCCTCACCGGTTGTCATCTGTTTGTTGGGATAGAATGCAAACGCCGAGGCGTCGCCGAAAGTGCCGGCAAGCCGGCCGTTCAGAGTTGAACCGATAGCCTCGCAGCTGTCCTCGAGGTTGAAGAGCCTGTGCTTCGTTGCGATATGCTGAACCTTATCCATATCGGCGGGGCTGCCGAATGCATCTACCGGAATGATGGCCTTGGTACGAGGGGTAATGACTTGCTCAATACCTGAAGGGTCAATGTTGAGTGTACTCCGGTCGATATCCACGAAGACAGGCTTCGCCCCGACCATCATTATGCAGTTTGACGTCGCTATGAATGTGAAGGGAGTCGTGATGACCTCATCGCCCGGTCCGATGCCCGCAGCTATCATCAGCAGATGCAAGGCGCTCGTTCCGCTGTTGACGGCAACGGCTCGCTTCATCCCCATGTAGTCACAGAAAGCCTGCTCGAATTCGGGCAGCTTCGGCCCCAGAGAGAGATTGGGCGTACTGAGGACGTCAACCACAGCCTTGATCTCTGTTTCAGTGATGTCAGGGCGTGAGAGGCTTATACGCATCATGAGCTCCTTCAAACGCGACGGTGAATCAGGGCGCACATGCTATCATCTTTGAGCCCTGTCTGCAAACAAAAAGCCCTGTTGCGTGTCGGTAATAGCAAGCCCGGGGCAGCTCCGGCTACGGCGCCAAGGCCTGCCACATGCGAGGGGGCCACTTGTAAGTTCCGGGCTTTACCGTCACTGAGAGTTCGGGACGCTCAACCGCGCGCATGGTTACCACGCCGGGGGCCGGTTGCCCAACAGGTCGAAATCTCGTCAGGCCGAGACGCGAGATGATTGCGGCGGCAGTCGCACCACCTTCGATGTAAAGGTGTTCTACATCGCACGATGAAAGAGCGCTGGCAGCCAGATTCGCAGTATGGTTTCGTAATCGCAGCGCAAGAGCACTATCCCTGACGGCAGGTCTGTCAATCGCCGCTATGGCCAGAGAATGCGTTCTGAGGGACGCTGCGACATCACTCTCCCATGCCTCCAGGCCTTGCCTGATATTATCGCCCCCGAAGACATCCGCAGGCATCGCATACACAGGTAAGCCTTGCTTGCGCGCATCGGCCAGAGACTGACGGCTGCTCTCGGCGCCGCTCCCACAGACAATAAGCGTCCTGCCGGCGGCAATCTGCGATGGCGGCTTACGCTGCCTGAAGCCCTTTGCCTCGAGCAGAGTTGAGAAGAATGCTCCACCGCCGGCCGGCAGGGCGGTGATGTCAATACTCCACGTCCACGACGCCAGGTCCTCGACACCATGAACCTCGCCGACTGAGATACCGTGTGCGGGTTGAGGCATGCCAGGCTTAAGAAGGCATATGTCGGCCCAATGACTTCCGCCAAGGATCGTGATGACATCGGAAGTGGCAGCCGGATACTCCGGGTCATGGGCGAAATCCGTCTGCTGTAGTGGAATTCCATCTATGAGGTACTGCCCATTGCGAACAACTCTTCCGGTGTGTGGATTGCCCGGAACAAGAAGGCACCTCTGGAATCCCATGATGCGATGTATGGCGAGTATCTCCTCAACAACGTGCCCGCGCAGCGCGGAGTCAGTCTTCTTGTAGACCCATTCTGGAGCAATAGCAACCAGAGCCTTTGCCGCAGCCTCGACCGACTTGATGGCAGATGCCACATCATGCGAGCGGCTGTCCGTGTCGATGATAAGCATGCCCACATCGTCGACCGGCGAGAAAGCGGTCTGTACCTCGCACAAAATGCCGTGAGAAAGCGCGATGCCGCCTATCTCCGCTGCTCCTGTGATATCGTCTGCGATGACGGCTATCATAGTCGTTTGCGGGCGGCTGCAAGAAGTGCCGCGTACTCTATTGCCATGATCATACTGTCCGGCACAGCGACACCTTTTCCAGCCTTGTCAAACGCCGTGCCATGGTCAACGCTTGTCCGAATGATTGGCAACCCAAGAGTGATATTGACGCCGGATACCTCGGTCATCTGCTGCTTCTCACAATCCCACCGGAACCCCGCCAGCTTGAGAGGGATGTGACCCTGGTCGTGATACATGGCAACACATATGTCATAAAGGCCGCCGCGGGCCTTCGCGAACAGTGTGTCAGCAGGTATTGGGCCGTCGGCCTGTATGCCAAGCGCAACGGCCTCGGCGATTGCCGGGCGAATCTCCTTTTCCTCTTCCCAGCCGAAAAGCCCGGCCTCGCCGGCATGAGGATTGAGTGCTGCTACGCCTATACGCGGATTCCCGACACCCAGGTCTCTGCATGCGGAGCGGGCCAGCTTGATGGCAGTCAGGACTCGCTTCATCTTAACCAGGTCGCAAGCCTGACGAAGCTGCACATGCGTCGTCACGTGCACGATACGCAGGTCGCCCACAATGATGAGCATGGCATAGTCCTGTGTATTCGTGAGGTCGGCGTATATCTCGGTGTGACCGGCATAGTGGTGACCGGCAGCATTAAGCGCTTCCTTGTTAATGGGGGCAGTGCAGGTTGCATCGACCTCGCCGGCAAGGGCAAGCTCAATAGCTTTCCTGATAGATGCGAAAGCAGCCTCACCGGCAGAAGCAGACACCGCGCCAAGCTGAACCTCGTTCAGGTCAACATTAGCCAGGTCAAACACATCTATCACGCCATACTGGAAGGATGCCTTGTCTACTGAACCAATGGGATGGACCCTGAGTCCGGCGCGGGCTATCTCGACGGCCTGGCACATTGCGGCTGCGTCACCAATAACCAGTGGGCGGCAAATGTCATACATCCGCTCATGGGCGAGTGCCTTCGCCACAACCTCCGGCCCGATGCCAGCCGGGTCGCCCATCGTTATCGCCACTATTGGCCGCTTTTCACTCATACTGAGTCCCCCTCAGTCTTCGAATGCGTGCTTCCTTACGTTCAGTCTGGCCATATCCTGCCTTATCTGGGCTTTTTCGCCTTCGCGGCATTCGACCAGCGGAGGAAGAACGGCAGGGCCGCACAGGCCAAGCTCATTCATCATCACCTTGAGCGCTGCGAGCGACTGACTAAGCAGCCGCGAGCCCTGGTATATCTTTGCCATCTCGTCAGTCTCCTTCTGCAGGCGCTCGGCTGTCACTGTGTCTCCTTTGACGGCGGCATCATACAGCTGTCGGAACATCTTCGGCACGAAATTGCCTGTGCTGGGAACTATACCATCGCTGCCGAGAGCGAGCGCTTTAGCTGATAGTGCTGCACAGCCCACAACATGGGCGAAATCCTCACGGTTGCTCCAGAGCTTCACAGATTCGGCCATCCGCTCCTCGTTTCGTTCGCTATCCTTCATGCCCACGATATTCTGGTGCCTGCTGAGCTTATCAGCAACCTCGATAGGTATGGACATATGCGTGGTGATCGTGATGTTATAAAGCATCAGCGGCCCGCCCACAGAATCAGCCAGCTTCTCGTAATACTCGAGCATATGGTCGGCATGCAGAGGGTAATAGCTGGGTAGATTCGCCACGACACAATCCACACCAAGATCGAGATACGACTTGCCCGCATCGACCGACTCCTGAAAGCAATTCGATGCGATCCCAGCGTACGTGATGCATCGGCCCTTGGTCTGCTTGACCATCGCCTCGACGAACTGCCTGCGGCCCTTGATGGGCACGCTGGCTGCCTCACCCGTCGTGCCGAGTACAAATGGCGCGCAGCCGCCCGCGACAATATGCTCGACCACCTTGTGTGCTGCCTGTATGTCGATTTCCCCGTCGGCAGTGAAGGGGGTGATCATAGGGACTACAACCCCGCTGTACTTCTTCTGCTTCTTCATCGACAGTTCCCTGTTTTCAGGCTTTGCTGCGGACAAAGTCCTCTATCTGCCTTGCGATATCATCGGCGCTTATACCAAAGTACTTCTTCATCTCGTCGTTGGTGCCGCTCTTGCCGAAGACATCTCTAATGCCTATCCTCCGGAGCCTTGTCGGCCGCTTCTCACAGAGCACCTCTGCAACAGCCGAGCCAAGTCCACCGATTATATTATGATTATCTACAGTGATTATTCGCCCGGTCTCCTCTGCGAGCCTTACTATCTCCTCTTCATCTACCGGCTTGAGGCTGCTCATATTGAGCACACCAGCCTCTATGCCCTTTTTCGCCAGCCCATCGACCGCGGTTAACGTATCTTCCAAAAGGTCCCCGTACGCTATCACGCCGACATCCCTGCCCTCACGGAGCGTAACAGCCTTGCCGAGCTGGAACTTGTAACCCTTCGGCATCATCAGCGGCGCAGGGTCTCGCCCGACGCGGATATAGACCGGGCCCTGGTACTCGGCTGCCCAGTCGACGACCTGCACCATCTCATTCGCGTCGGATGGATGCACAACCGCCATGTTGGCGATGCTCCGCATTATGCCGATGTCTTCAAGCGACTGGTGCGATGCGCCGTTCTTGCCGACAAAGAGGCCAGGATAGAGCCCCATTATCTTGACATTCAGCCGCGGCAGGGCGATGGAGGTCGTGACCTGGTCGCACGCTCGGCGACTGGTAAAGGCGGATATCGTGGAGGCGAACGGTATGAATCCCACGGTGGCAAGACCCGCTGCGATGCCCATCATATTCTGTTCGGCAATGCCTACCTGAATGAATCGCTCGGGGAAGGTCTTCTGGAACTCGGTTATCTTCGAGGCAACATTGAAGTCTGCGTCCACGCACACGACTTTCGGGTTGCGTCTGCCCAGATCGGTCAGGGCTTTGCCTATGACATCTCTTGGTGCAAGTCTCTCGGCCATCAGTGCTTCTCCTTCAGGCCGGCAAGCGTCCGCTTGACCTCTTCTATCTCGCAGCAGAAATCTGTCAGCATCGCTTCGACCTGGTCAAGCGTCGGAGATATGCTGTGACTTGCAGCCGTGTCCTCAATGTATTTCATTCCGCGCCCTTTGACGGTATGCATGATGATGAACGAGGGCCTGCCCTTGATTGTCCGTGCTTCATCGAATGCCCGGATGAGCTGCGGGATGCTGTGGCCATTGGCCTCGATGACGTGCCAGCCGAAAGCGGTCCACTTGTCGCGGAGCGGCTCGAGCGACATCACATCATCGACCTTGTCGGTGAGCGCAAATTTGTTGTAGTCGAGTATGACCACCAGGTTGTCGAGCTTATATTTAGGGGCGCACATCGCAGCCTCCCATATCTGCCCCTCAGCAGATTCGCCGTCGCCGATGCAGACATACACGCGGAAGGGCACGCCCGAAAGCCGCGAGCCGAGCGCCATGCCTATACCGGCTGAGATGCCCTGGCCAAGCGCGCCGGAGCTCATCTCAACGCCGGGACACAAACCAAGCTCCGGATGCATCTGCAGCGGGCCGTCGGCGTGGTGGAGCGTGGGCAGTACAGATTCGTCTATGAAACCGACCTCGCTGAAGGCTGCATACAGGGCAGGGCACCCATGGCCCTTGGAAAGTACGAACCGGTCGCGGTTGGCCATCTTAGGGTCCCTGGGATTGACCTTCATCTCGTGGAAATACAGCACCGCCAGCAGCTCGGCAATAGACATCGCGCCGCCGCCGTGGCCTATCCCCGACCGGGCGATCATCTTCACGACCTTCACCCGTATGCGGTTGGCTATATCTTCCAGTCGTTTGACTTCTGACACACCAGGCATCATTTCAGCACAAATCCTTCCTACAACAACCAGAAAGCCCCCACCTTCTCTCCCACACAGGAATCTCCGGCTGGTTTCAGCGTTAGCAATACTGCGGTTTACCTGAACAGCAAATATCGTAAAATATCATATAAGGCCCCAGATGTAAAGGCCAACGCTGCCGGAGTTGACTAAAGGATACATCCGGTATTATTCTCTTCGTAATTCAGTGTCTGTGCACGGGAATTCCGGTATGACGAGATTGGGAATGTTAGTTGTGGCAGGAGTTGCAGCAGTGGTTTGCTGCCTTGCATTCGTATTTCAGGGCAGCCGCGGCATATGGCAGCCTGATGAAGGGTATTACGTCGGCACTTCCGTGACGATGGTGGAGAAAGATACGCTTCTGATCCCGTTTCTTGGGGAGGATGAGATATTCCTGGACAAGCCGCCTATGGTCTACTGGAGTATAATCGCCGGGATGGAGCTTTTCGGCCATACCGAGTTTGCAGTGCGGTTTTTTCATGGCACTGCGTTTGTGCTCACATCGCTTGTCACGGGGTTGCTCGCCTGGAGAATGTACCGTTCCGCAAGAATGGCGATTCTGAGCGTTTTTATATACGCGACAATGGTAGTGCCATTCTTCGCAGCCAACTTCGTTACCCCCGACACACTGCTCACGCTCTGGACAACACTTGCCATGCTGTGTTTCTGGGAGAGTACTCAGAACAAGCCCAGAATAGCCTTCTGGCAGATGCTGCTCGCCCTGACCCTGGGGCTTGGTTTTCTCGCGAAGGGGCCGGCCGTGTTCATTCCATGCGGCGCGATGTTCGTCTTTCTCATTGTCCGCAAACAACTTGGGGACTATTTCCTCAGTTCACGGATGCTGGCGGCGATTCTGTTCTTCCTCGCTGTTGGTCTTGGCTGGTATGTTTACGTATCTGTCGAAGTGCCCGGCTCATTGGCATACCTCTTTGAGAGTCAGCTGTGGGGCCGTCTGATTTCCGAGAAGTTCAAGCGAAATCCAGGACTTACAGGCGCTCTTATATATGTCCCAGTAATACTCCTTGGCACTATGCCTTGGTCTATCCTGTGGCTCGAGAGAACCAGGAGTACGGGCCGCGCCATCTTCGGCGTTCAGTGGTGGCGCGCCCTCGGCGACCGGCCTGCAGAGCTCCTGCTCACCTGCTGGTTCGTAGTTCCGATCATCGTCCTTGTTCTCTCAAGTTCGAAACTCGGCCTCTATGCGCTGCCTCTATTTCCGATGCTGGCAATTAGCACGGCCAGGGTCTGGGACAGCAAGCTTCCTCGAGTCTCCCGTC
>Ga0209164_1004179_pt1 | contig 13111 bp, 14 predicted proteins | sample MTBNYHSulfiMetaG_FD_187458 | JGI IMG/M metagenome (GOLD analysis project Ga0209164, IMG submission 187458) | Enrichment culture microbial communities from rom New York Harbor, USA that are MTBE-degrading - MTBE-NYH (New York Harbor Sulfidogenic)... | ecosystem: Environmental > Aquatic > Marine >...
CGCAACCCCACCGATGCCGAGGACGTACTGCAGGAGACCCTCCTGCGGGCCTATCGGGGCTACGGCGGCTTCAAGGCGGGCACCAACCTGCGGGCCTGGCTGTACCGGATCCTCACCAACACCTTCATCAACCGCTACCGGCAGCAGACCCGCCAGCCCACCGAAGTCGAGTTGGGGGAGTTGGAGGACCTCTACCTCTACCGGCGCCTCGGCCAGGAGTCGGGAGCGGCCCGCAGTGCCGAGGAGGAGGCCCTGGAGCGCTTCGTGGATGCCGACCTGAGAGCGGCGGTGGAGGCCCTCCCGGAGATCTTCCGCATCCCCGTCCTCCTCGCCGACGTGGAGGGCTTCTCCTACAAGGAGATCGCCCAGATCACCGAGGTTCCCATCGGCACGGTGATGTCCCGGCTGCATCGGGGAAGAAAGGCCCTCGAGAAGGCGTTGTGGGATATCACCGAGCGCCGAGGCACCGTGGAATCACCGGCATGAGCCACAACTGCGACAAAGCCCGGGCGCTGGCCTATCGCTATCTCGATCGCGAGATGGTGTGGTACCGCCGCCTCCAGGTGCGCTGGCATTTGCGGCGGTGCCCTCGCTGTGAGCACGGCTTCCATTTCGAGGAGGTGCTCCGCCGGCGGATTCACGATGGCTGTCACGAAGAAATCCCCACGGCGGTGTACGAAAGGCTGAGGGCCGTGCTCAGGGAACTGCCCATCGAGTCTGATCCTGCCGGGTAAGGTCGCATCGTCCCACCTCCGGGAGGTGACGATGTCTGAGATCCTGAAGGGCAACAAGGTGACCGGGAAGCTGCGCGCTCCCCGCTGCCACGAGGGTGAGCGCCTGTGCGCCCATCCCGGCTGCCCCACGAAGCTGTCGCGGTACAACAACCGTGAGTTCTGCTACGCCCACGCCCCTACTCGCTTCCCGCGCCTGCGGGGTCGGGTGGTCCGCGAGGCCTGAATCCTCGCCGAGCGGCGGGGGTATCCTCGTCCGATGACCTCGATGATCCGCGCCCGGTGAGCGCCATCCGCTGGCCGCTGGCGGCGCGGGTCGGGGCGCGTCTCGCCGGGAAGTACCCCCTCGAAGGAACCTACCACTTCGCCCTGCTGGCCCGGCGCGCGCCGGAGGTGGTGGCGCGCGCCGCCGCCCTGGTGGTGGAAGAGACCGGCCTGCCCTGGACGGGAGAGCCGGCGGTGGCGGTGGTCACCCGGGCGGAATGGGCCCGCGCCAACGTAGAGTCCTTCCGCCGCCTGTTGGCTCCGGTCGAAGACAAACTGGCCGTCTCCGGCGGCCGATTGGCGGGCTCGGCAGTGGCGGCCGAGGTGGGGGCGCTGGTGGGTTTCCTGGCCCGGCGGGTGCTGGGCCAGTACGAGCTGGTGGTGCCCTCGGGCGACGGGCGAGGCGACACCGTGATGCTCGTGGGAGCCAACCTGCTCGCCCTGGAGCGCCTCCACGAGTTCCGGCCGGCGGAGTTCCGGCTGTGGGTGGCGCTCCACGAATGCACCCATCGCCTGCAGTTCACCGCGGTCCCTTGGATGCGCCCCTATTTCCTGGGGCTGGTGTCCGACCTGGTGGAGGCGACCGCGTCTCAGGAGGGCCGGCTGGGCCGCCTGGTGGGGGAGTGGCGTTCCGGCGCCCGCCGGGGCCGGCCGCTGCTCGATGAGACCGGCCTGGTGGGCTTGCTGGCCACCCCGGAGCAGCGGCAGGTGATCGACCGGGTGCAGGCCCTCATGTCGTTCCTCGAAGGGCACGGGCATGTGATCATGGACCGCATCGGGGGGCGGCTGCTGGTCGGCCAGCATCGTATGGCGCGGGTGCTCAAGGCCCGGAGGCGCGATCCGCGTTACGCCGCCTTCCTGCGGCTGACCGGCCTGGAGATGAAGATGCAGCAGTACGAGCAGGGGGAGCGTTTCGTGCTGGCGGTGGAGCGCCGCGGCGGGTTCACCGCGCTCGATCGCGCCTGGGAGGGGCCCGACCGATTGCCGACGCTGGAGGAGATCCGGGAGCCGGAGCGATGGCTGGAGAGGGTGGCCTGACGGCAGAAGGGGAGGCGATCCTCGGCGCGGTCCGCTTCCCCCGGGCCCCGCTTCTGGTGGCCCTGGGAGGGGGTGCCGACAGCGCGGTGTGCGCCTGGGCCGCGGTGCAGTCGGGGTGCCGGGTGCGGGCCGCCACGGTGAACCACGGCCTGCCCGCCTCCCCGGCGCTCATCGCCGCCTCCCGGGCGGTGGCCGCCCACTTGGGCATCCCGCACCGGTTGCTGGCGCCCACCGCGGGAGGGACTTCCGAAGCCGCGCTGCGCGCCTCCCGCTACACCGCTTTGGAGGCGGAGGGGGATGCCGCGGAGGTCATCGTCACCGGGCACACCCAGGACGACCAGGCGGAGACGGTGCTGGGCAATCTGCTGCGCGGCGCCGGAGCCGGGGGCCTGGCCGGCATCCCCGAACGGCGGGGTCGCTGGTGCCGCCCGCTGCTGGCCCTGAGCCGAGAGCAGGTGCGGGAAGCCGCCGATGCCCTGGGACTGCCCTACGTCGACGACCCGGGGAACGAGGATCTGGGGAAGCGGCGCAACGTGCTGCGCCACGCGGTGCTCCCCTGGCTCGAGGAGCGGTTCGGGCCCGGGGTGCGTCCCGCCCTCGCTCGGGCCGCCGCCCTCCTGGGAGCCGACGACGCCGAACTGGAACGGCGTGCCGGGGCGGTGCCGGTACGGCCCCACGCGGGGGTGGTTCGCCTGCCGGCGGCCGCTCTGACGACGCTGCCGCCTGCGGTCGCCGGCCGGGTGGTGCGCCGGGCCCTGCGGCTGCTGCTCGATCCCTACCCAGGCCACGGCGCCGACGTGGCCGCGGTGCTCGTCGCCGCCGCTGGCGGGCCGGGAGCCGCCCGGCCGCTGGAAGGAGGCCACCGGGCTCGGCGCGAGGGTCCCTGGGTGGTGCTGGGCGCCGCCGCGGATGCCTCGCTGCCGACGCCCGTGGCCCTTCCCGTGCCCGGGGAGGTCGACTTCGGCCCTTGGCGGCTGGAGGCAGGCCGTCCGGGGCCCCTGCCGGCCCCCCTCCCGGTGGGGCGGCGCTGGGGCCTCTTGGACCCGGCGGCAGCGGAACCGGGCCTGGTGGTCCGGGCGGCTCTGTCCGGGGACCGAGTCGGCATGGGAGCGGGGCACAAGCCGGTGGCCGAAGCCCTGCGCGAGGCGGGGGTGGCGGCGGCGGAGCGCCGCGGTTGGCCCGTGGTGGCTTCGGGTGGCACAATCGCCTGGGTGCCCGGGGCCCGCGTTGCTGCCTGGGCGGCGCCGCGTGGGCCGGCAGCCGTCTGCTTGAAGCTGCGGGAGGCAGGGTGAGGATCGGCCGGGTGCTGGTCTCGGCAAAGCAGATCGAGGCGCGCTTGGCGGAGATGGGCGCTCAGATCACCGCGGACTACCAGGGCAAGGACCTGCTGCTGGTGGCGGTGCTCAAGGGGGCCTTCATGGTGATGGCCGACCTGTCGCGTCACATCGCCCTGCCGGTCGACCTCGACTTCATGGCGGTGTCCTCCTACGGCGAAGCCACCCGGACCTCCGGGGTGGTGCGCATCCTCAAGGACCTCGACCGGGAGATCTCCGGCCGCCACGTGTTGATCGTGGAGGACATCGTCGACTCCGGGCTCACCCTGCAATACCTCCGGCGAAACCTGGAAGTGCGCCGTCCCGCTTCGTTGGAGATTGCCACCCTGCTTCTGAAGTCGGGGTTGCAGGTGGTGCCGGTCTCGGTGCGCTACGTGGGTTTCGAGATCCCCCCGGACTTCGTCATCGGCTACGGGCTCGACTACGTGGGGCAATACCGCAACCTGCCTTACGTGGCGGTCATGGAGGAGGGGGAGGAGCCTGCCGACGGCACCCCGGCGGGGTCTTGAGGTTTAGGGCCGCCCCGGCGGCTCCGATGAGACCCGGTCGGGGGCGTCGGCGTACCCGCCCGGCGGGAATACCATGGTTGCCCGGGCGCCCCAGTAGAGGAGCAAGGTGAGCCGGACGTTTCGCACCGTTCTGATCTACGTGATCGTCATAGTGGTGGCGGTCATGGCGGTCAACGCGTTCGTCAGCAGCGCCACCGCTCCCGAGTCCCTCACCCTGGACGAGCTCGAGCGCCGGGTATCCGTCGGCGAGATCGAGTCGGTGACCATCAAGCAGAAGTCGAACGTCGTCCAGGGCACTCTGCTGGAGCCTTCTGGTGACACGCCGCGCTTCGAGACCCCCTACCCGGAGGGCTATGAAGAGGTCCTGACCACCCTCCTCGTCCAGGCCGGGGTCGAGGTGAAGGTGGATGCCGAGAACCCGGGGATCATGCAGTGGTTCCTCGGCACCATCCTGCCCTACATCCTCATCTTCGGTGTGTTCATCTTCATCCTCATGCAGATGCAGGGGGGCGGCAATCGAGTCATGGCCTTCGGACGTTCCAAGGCCAAGCAGGTCACCCGCGATCAGCCCAAGGTGTCTTTCAAGGATGTTGCCGGGCTCGACGAGGCGGTGGAAGAACTGCAGGAGATCAAGGAGTTCCTCAGCCGCCCGCAGAAGTTCCGCGCCATGGGGGCCAAGATCCCCAAGGGGGTGCTGCTCTTCGGCCCGCCGGGCACCGGCAAGACTCTGCTGGCTCGCGCCGTGGCCGGCGAGGCCGGGGTGCCCTTCTTCTCCATCTCGGGCTCGGACTTCGTGGAGATGTTCGTGGGCGTGGGGGCCAGCCGGGTGCGCGACCTGTTCGAGCAGGCCAAGGCCCAGGCCCCGGCGATCGTGTTCATCGACGAGATCGACGCCGTAGGGCGCCACCGCGGCGCCGGGCTCGGCGGCGGCCACGACGAGCGCGAGCAAACGCTGAACCAGCTGCTGGTGGAGATGGACGGCTTCGACCCCAAGACGGGGGTGATCCTCATCGCCGCCACCAACCGGCCCGACATCCTCGACCCCGCCCTGCTGCGCCCCGGGCGCTTCGACCGGCAGGTCTTCGTGAGCATGCCCGACATCAAGGGCCGTTTCGCCATCCTGCAGGTGCACGCCAAGGGCAAGCCGGTGGCCGCCGGGGCCGATCTCGAAGTGCTGGCCCGCTCCACGCCCGGGTTCACCGGGGCCGACCTGGCCAACACCATCAACGAGGCGGCGATTCTTGCCGCCCGGCGGGGCAAGGACGAGATCACCCAGGACGAGCTGGACGAGGCGGTGGACCGGGTCATAGCCGGCCCGGAGCGCCGCAGCCGGGTGATGACGGAGGAGGACAAGCGCCTCACCGCCTACCACGAGGGCGGGCACGCTCTGGTCGGCCATGCCTTGCCCCAGGCCGACCCGGTGCACAAGGTCACGATCATTCCCCGGGGCCGGGCCGGCGGCTACACCCGCTCTCTCCCCCTGACCGACAAGGTCTACCAGAAGCGCAGCGAGCTGGTGGACGAACTAGCGGTGGCCCTCGGCGGGCGCACCGCCGAGGAGATCATCTACGGCGACCCCTCCACCGGGGCCCACAGCGACATCCAGTACGCCACCAACCTGGCGCGCCGCATGGTCATGGAGTACGGGATGAGCGACCGCCTGGGGCCCATGAAGTACGGCCAGCCGGAGGGCGAGGTCTTCCTGGGTCGCGACTACGTCCGCCACCAGGACTACTCCGATGAGGTGGCCTCCATGATCGATGAGGAGGTGCGCAAGCTCATCACCCGGGCCCACGATGAGGCCCGCGCCATCCTGACCACACATCGCGACGCCCTGGAGCGCATCTGCCTCGCTCTCATGGAGCGGGAGACCCTCGACGCCGACGAGATCAAGGATGTGTTGAGCGACGTGCCCAAGTGGCAGCACGCCGCCAACGGGTCGATGCGCATCCAGATGCCGGGCGGCGAGGCGGCGAAGAGCGCGGCCGTTCTGCCCGCCTCCGCCGACGAGGCCCCGCCGGCCGCCTGAGGTGGCCGCCACCTTCCTCTCTCCCCGGCGCCCGGCCGTTTGGCGGGTTCGGGGACGCCTTCTCGAGACGGCCGCCCGCCCGCTGATCATGGGGGCGCTGAACGTCACCCCCGACTCCTTCAGCGACGGCGGCCACTATGCCGAGGCCGAAGCGGCGGTGCGCCGCGGGCTCGAGATGCTCTCCCAGGGGGCCGATCTGGTCGACGTCGGGGGCGAGTCGACCCGGCCCGGGGCGGCTCCGGTGACCGCCGCCGAGGAACTGCGCCGGGTGCTCCCCGTGGTGCGAGCCCTGGCCGCCGCCGGGGCGGTGGTCTCCATCGACACCTCGAAGGCCGAGGTGGCGGCGGCGGCACTCGAGGCGGGGGCGGCGGTGGTGAACGACATCACCGCCCTGGACGACCCGGAGATGGCGGACGTGGTAGCCGGCGCGGGAGCCGGGGTGGTGCTGATGCACATGCAGGGCACGCCGCGCACCATGCAGGACGACCCCCACTACGAAGACGTCTTGGCAGAGGTGGCCTCCTTCCTGGCCGGCCGGGCGGCGGCGGCCGTCGCCGGCGGCATCGCATCCGAGGGCATTTGCGTGGACCCGGGGATCGGCTTCGGTAAGCGCTTGGAGCACAACCTCGCCCTGCTCGGCGGTATCCCCCACCTGGCCGCCCTGGGCCATCCGGTGCTCGTGGGGGCCTCGCGCAAGCGGTTCCTCGCCGACATCCTGGGCCCGCTGCCGCCTCTGGAGCGCGACGCCGCCACCGCCGCCGCTCACGTTCTGGCGATCGCCGGTGGGGCCTCCGTCATCCGAACACACAACGTGGTTGTAGGGCTACAAACAGCGCGCGTTGCCGACGCTATCGTGAGGGCAGTACCTGCGAGCGAAGGGCGAGCATGACCGGCCTGGAGCCGAGGGGGTTCACCTGGGTGATTTCCGGGCGCCTCGCCGTTGCCGAGCGGGTGGGTGGGCACGGTTTCCAGCACCGGCGGGTGCGTCGTGAGGAGGAGATCGCCTGGCTGAGGGGTGCCGGGGTCAACACCGTGCTCTCCCTGCTGCCGGGCAACCAGAACCTGGCTTCCTATGCCGCTGCCGGCCTGACCGCGATTCACGAGCCGCTGGTGGAATTGGAGCCGGCCGCGGCCGACAGGGTGTTCTCCACGCTGCGGTCCCTGCTGCGCGATCGGCGAGTGGTGCTGGTCCATCGCGACACCATCGACGACGCGGTGGCCGGGATCCTGGCCGGATACCTGGTCTACGCCGGCCTCGTTGATGAGCCCATCAAGGCCACCGCTCTCATCCAGCAGATCTTGCGCCGACCCCTCGGCCCCGAGGCCCGGGCCATCATCCCGCAGACCGCGGGCGCCTGAGCGTGCCTCGGGCGGCCATCGGGCTCGGGTCGAACCTAGGTGATCGCAGAGGGCGCCTGGCGCGGGCCGTGCGGCGGCTGGCCGAGGCCGGCAGCCTGGTGGCGGTCTCCTCGCTGTACGAGACGGCACCCATCGGAGGTCCGGCGCAGGGGCCCTTCCTCAACGGCGTGGTGGTCTTGGACACCGACCTCCCGCCGCGCCCTCTGCTCGATAGATGCCTGGGGATCGAGCGAGAGGCCGGGCGTCGGCGCCGGGCTCGCTGGGGACCGCGTGCGCTGGATCTCGACCTGCTGCTCTACGACCGGGAAACGGTCGACGAGCCGGGTTTGCAGGTACCCCACCCCCGCCTCGCCGCTCGCCGCTTCGCCCTCGAGCCGCTGGCAGAGGCCTGGCCGCAGGCAATGCTTCCCGACGGGACTCCGGTGCCGTCGCTGCTGAAGGCGGTGGCCGACCAGGAGGCCGCCGTTGTCGCCGGCCTGGGATGGTGGGAGGGGTAGTGCCTACCCCAGGCCGCGGGCGTCTTGCTTGAGGGCGGTGTCGACCCCGACCGCCGAAGCGAAGGCCAGCAGGCGCAGCGGCCCGGCGAGGCTGGGGCTGATCTCGAGCAGGTAGTCGTCGGCGGTGGTGAACAGGGTCTTGGCCAGGCCTTCCCACGTCTTGGTGATGCGGCCGACCTCGGCCTCGCGGTGGTCCATGATGGCGAAGTTCCAAGCCCGCCAGTTCTCCGCCCGGATCTCGCCGACTTTGCTGCCGGCGGCGTCGTGCAGACCGAAGCGGATCTTGCCGAAGACGTTCTGCTGGCGGATGGTGCCCGCCGGGGCACCGGCTCCGTCGTAGACCTCGACCCACGACTTCACGATCTTGCGGGGTCGCACCAGTTCCAGCACCTTGGCGCCGGACAGGTCGTAGGCGGCGAGGCGGTGGGTCATGAACTGGTCGAGGGAGCTGACGAAGCGGGCCACCTTCTTCAGGGTGGATTGGCCCTCCTGCCGAATGACGCCGATGTCGGCGCCGTTCTCGTCGCGGATCTTGTACTCGTTGACCAGCTCGATGAGCTTGGCCTTCTGGTTGATGATGATGCGGTGGTAGTCGAGCAGTCCCATGGCCCGAACCCTACCCCGGGCCGCGCGCGACGGCCGGCTCTCCCCACTCTCTACACTCGGATCGTCCCGGTACCCCGAGAGGACTGGAGGCGAACGTGGAGGTGATCCTGGCCGGGCCGGGCCGCGCCGGCCTATCACTGGCGCTGGCCCTGACGGGGGCCGGCCATCGTCTGGCAGGGGTCCTGGCCCGGCGTCTTGAGGGCCTGGAGGCAGCCTCCGCGGTGCTGCCCGGCATCCGCTGGCTCGAGTGGCACGAGCCCCTGCCCCCGGCCGACCTGCTGGTCATTGCGGTGAGCGACGCGGCCGTTGCCGAAGTCGCCGGACGGCTGGCTCCCCAGGCAGGGGCGGTAGGGGGGGTGGTGCATCTCTCCGGCCTCACCTCGGTGGGGGCGTTGGGGGCGTTCGCCCCGGCCTGCCCCGTCGGCTGTTTCCACCCGCTGCAGACGCTGCCCAACCCGCGAGATGGCGCCGCCCGCCTCAAGGGGGCTTGGGTGGCCCTCACCTGCGGCGACGATGCTCTGTTCCACCGCTTGGTGGAGTTGGCCCAATCGATCGGGTGTCGCCCCTTCGCCCTCGCCGACGACCGCAAGGCGCTCTACCACGCCGCCGCCTCGGCTGCGGCCAACTACCCGGTGGCGGCGCTGGCCGTGGCCCGCCGGCTGTTCGAGGCGGCCGGAGTGGGCTTTGGGGTGGCCGAGCCCCTGGTGCGGACCGCGGTGGAGAACGCCCTGACCCTGGGCCCGGAGGCGGCGCTGACCGGCCCGGTGGCCCGGGGGGATGCCGGCACGGTGGCCGCCCAGATGGAGGCGGTACATCACGGCGCCCCCGACCTGGCCGAGGCCTTCGCCGCCTTGGCGCGGGCCACAGCCGAAGTCGCCGGCACCGCCGCCGGGGTCGAAGAGATCCTGGGATGAAGGTCACTCCTACTTTTGCCGCCACCCGGGCGGCCCATCGGGGGACCGTCGGCCTCGTCCCCACGATGGGCTTTTTCCACGAGGGGCACCTGGCGCTGATCGAGACGGCGCGCCGGCAAGCCGACACGGTGGTGGTCAGCCTGTTCGTCAACCCGCTCCAGTTCGACGAACCTGCCGACCTGGCCCGCTACCCGCGGGACTTGGACCGTGATGCCTCCCTGGCCGAGTCCGCAGGTGCCGACCTGCTTTTCGCCCCGCCGCCCGAGGAGATGTACCCGAAGCCTCCGGCGGTCCGGGTTTCGCTGCCCGCGCTGAGCGCCGAGTTGGAGGGGGCGCACCGGCCCGGCCACTTGAATGGGGTGGCGGTGGTGGTGGCCAAGCTCTATGCCGGCCTGCAGCCGCACCTGGCCTTCTTCGGCCGCAAGGACGCCCAGCAACTCGCCCTGGTGACCCGCCTGGCCGCCGATCTCTCCTTTCCGATCCGGGTAGTGGGCTGTCCCACGTTGCGGGAAGCCGACGGACTGGCCCTCTCCAGCCGCAACGTGTTCCTGACCCCCGAGGACCGAGTCGTGGCCCGAGCGGTTTCCCGCGGCCTCTTCGCCGCCGCCGACGCTGCTGCAGCGGGCGAGCGGTCGGGGGCGGCGCTGGAGGGCGCGGTCGCGGCCGAACTCGAGGCCGCCGGCGTATCGGCCGAGTACGTCGCCCTGGCCGACGCGGCGGAAGCCGTCCGCATCCCCCGGCTCGACCGCCCCGTGTTCCTGGCGGTGGCCGCCCGGGTGGGGGCGGTGCGCCTCATCGACAACGTGTTCTTGTGGCCCGACGGCCGCACCGACCGGGGTCGCTTCCTCGAGCGGTCCTCGCTCTTGTATACGAAAGGCAAGTGATGCTGATCGCCATCGACGTGGGCAACACGCAGACGGTCATGGGCCTCTTCGACGGCGAGGACCTGCTGGACCAGTGGCGCCTATCCACGGTGCACGACCGCACCGCCGACGAGTACCGCCTCTACTTCGAGGGACTGCTGCGCCAGGACCGCTGGCGGGTGGAGGACTGCCAAGGGGTGGCCCTCTCCAGCGTGGTCCCCACGGTCAAAGAGGCCATGGTGGAACTGGCCGGGCAGATGGTGCAGGGCCCGCTGGTGGTGGTGGGGCCGGGGGTGCGCACCGGCCTGCCGATCAACATCGACAACCCCCGCGAAGTGGGGGCGGACCGGGTAGTCAACTCGGTGGCCGCGCTGCATCGCTACGGCGCCCCGGTGATCAGCGTGGACTTCGGGACCTCAACCAACTTCGACGTGGTGGACGCCGACGGGGCTTACGTCGGTGGGGCCATCGCGCCGGGCCTGCGGGTCTCGGAGCAGGCTCTGATCAGCGCCACCGCCGCCCTCCGCCGGGTGGAGTTCAAGGTCCCCCGCGCCGCCACCGGGAAGAACACCGTGGAGGCCATGCAGAGCGGTCTCCTGTTCGGGCACGCCGGCATGGTCGACGGCATCGTGGAGCGCCTGGCCGCCGAGGTGGGGGGGAACCCGGCGGTGGTGGCCACCGGGGGCCTGGCGCCTACCATCGTCCCCCTGTGCCGTACGGTGAGCAGGGTCGACGACCGCCTCACTCTCGACGGCCTGCGGCTGATCTACGAGATGAACACCGGGGAGTGACATGACCAACGGCCCGGACCAGGGAGTCGAGCGCCTGCAGGAGCACTTCCTCACCGCGGCGCGCCTGGCCAAGGTGGAAGCCCTGCGGGCGGCGGGGGTGGACCCCTACCCGGTGACCTTCACTCCCACGGCCACTGCTGCCTCCGTCCATGAGGCCCATGCCGGGCTGGCGGCGGGGGAGGGCTCGGGGGCCCGGGCCACCGTTGCCGGTCGGCTGCTGACGCTGCGCCGTCTGGGGCGCCTGGCCTTCGGGGTGCTCCTCGACGGCACCGGCCGTATCCAGTTGTACGCCGACGAGGCGGTGTTGGGGGGCCAACTCGCCGCTTTTACCGACCTCGACCCCGGTGACTGGGTGGGGGCCACCGGTGAGGTGATCCGCACCCGGCGCGGGGAGCTCAGCGTCAAGGTGGACGAGTTCACCTTGCTGGCCAAGGCGCTGCGGCCCCTGCCGGAGAAGTGGCACGGCCTGCAAGACGTCGAGGCGCGCCACCGCCGTCGCTACCTGGACCTGGCGGTGAACCCCAGGGCGCGAGAGGTGCTGGCCGCCCGCAGCCGCCTGCTGGCCTCACTGCGCGCCAGTCTCGATGGGCGGGGGTTCCTGGAGGTCGAGACCCCCACCCTGCAGGCGCAGGCAGGCGGGGCCTTGGCCAAGCCCTTCATCACTCATCACAACGCCCTCAACCAGGACATGTACCTGCGCATCGCCATAGAACTACACCTGAAGCGCCTCATCGTGGGCGGGGTGGAGCGGGTGTACGAGATCGGCCGCATCTTCCGCAACGAAGGGGTATCCCCGCGCCACAACCCCGAGTTCACCATGCTCGAGTGCTATCAGGCCTTCGCCGACTACCACGACATGGTCGAACTGACCGAGGCGCTGGTGAGCGAGGCGGCCGGCGCGGTAGCCGGCACCCCCGAACTGGAGTATCAGGGCCGGCTGCTGTCGCTGGCAACGCCCTGGCCTCGCGTGACCTACCTGGGGGCCACCGCCGAGGCCACCGGACTGGCCTGGGACATGGCCATGCCGCTCGACCGTGCCCGGGAACAGGCCCTGGAGTTGGGCATCGAGGTGCACCCGGACTGGGGGGTGGGCAAGATCGTGTCGGCGGTATTCGAGGCTCACGCCGAGCCGGGCCTGTGGCAGCCCACCGTGGTCATGGACTACCCCAAGGAGATCTCGCCGCTTGCCCGGGATCACCGCTCCGAGCCGGGCCTGGTGGAGCGCTTCGAGGTCATCGTGGCGGGGCGGGAGTTGGCCAACGCCTTCAGCGAGTTGAACGACCCCCTGGAGCAGCGGCGCCGCTTCGAGGCGCAGGTCGCCGCCCGCGCCCGGGGCGACGAAGAAGCCCATCCCTTGGACGAGGACTTCCTGCTGGCTCTGGAGTACGGCATGCCCCCGACGGGCGGCCTGGGCGTGGGGGTCGACCGGCTGGCGATGTTGCTCACCGGGGAGGAGTCGATCCGCGAGGTGATCCTCTTCCCGGCGCTACGCCCGGAGGGGCAGCCCGGGTAGGGGTTCGGGTCGGCTCTCCGACACGCTGAAACGCCGACCCTCCGGTGAGGCCTACCTCCTGGAGGGTCACGTTCATTCTGGGGGCGCCCGACACCTTCACTTCGAGGTGATCCGGGTAGATCGTGATCTCATCGAGCAGGTCGGAGGCGATCATCCAGCGTTCTTGGCGAGTCGCTTCCTGCCAGATCGCGTCGATGTCGAGATCGGCCAAGTGGCGGGCGACGTCCTCGAATGCTTGGGCGACTTCGTTGCGCTCCTGCAGGCGGCGCTCGGTGTCGGCGAGTTCAGCCTGCAGGTCTCGTAGTTGCATCGTGAGATCGGCTTCCTGCTCGGCGAACAGGTCGGCACCGATCTTGTCGGCGTAGTGCAGGTCCAACAGCTTGCGCCGCCGCTGCTGGAGATCATCCACGAGTGCGTGGGACCGGCCCGGCCCCCTGCGGGGCCCCGGCCCGGTCGCCTTCCGCAACTCGGCCCTGATCGCCTCCTGCAGCCTCTCATCGTCACCAACCAGCCTCAGACCGAGCAGAGCGGCCCGCTCGATGCCGTTCGCCGACCGTCTCGGCTGATCGCAGCCCTGGCCCCGATGGACGCAGCGGAAGAACTGGCTGCCCTTGCCGTTCTGATCCACCGATGTGACCCGGCCGCACAACCCACATCGAACCT
>Ga0209164_1004182_pt1 | contig 13108 bp, 12 predicted proteins | sample MTBNYHSulfiMetaG_FD_187458 | JGI IMG/M metagenome (GOLD analysis project Ga0209164, IMG submission 187458) | Enrichment culture microbial communities from rom New York Harbor, USA that are MTBE-degrading - MTBE-NYH (New York Harbor Sulfidogenic)... | ecosystem: Environmental > Aquatic > Marine >...
CACCTGGCAGTATCTTCCGGGGATTCTTAATCAGATCACAGCAGGTGATTTCGATGGTGACGGCTTCGACGACATCGCCGGTGTCACTTCCAGCGGTCAGATTTTCATGACCCTCGATCTTAACACCTGGCAGAATATTCCCGGTATTCTTGCTCAGGTCACAGCCGGCGACTTCGACGGCGACGGCACCGACGACATAGTAGGGGTTACTTCAAGTGGTCAAATTTTCCTGACGGTCGATCTCACCACCTGGCAGAACATTCCCGGTACTCTTGCTCAGGTCACAGCCGGTGACTTCGACGGCGACGGCACCGACGACATAGTAGGGGTTACTTCAAGTGGCCAAATTTTCCTGACGGTCGATCTCACCACCTGGCAGGTCATTCCGGGCATTCTTAACCAGGTAACAGCCGGTGATCTCAATGGAGACTGGCTCTCCGATCTTGCCGGCCTGACCGATTCGGGACAGATCTATTACACTCTCGATCTATCGAATTGGTCGAACATTCCAGCGCCTTGATCGCTAAACCGGGGCTTTCGCTCTCCGTCCCACGCTACATGCGGAACAGGTGAAAGAAGGTGTCAGCGTGGTGCCGAACCGGGCATGGAGATTCAATGACCTTACCCGGTTCGAGCTAACTTTTCCGGATGTAAACAAATCTCCTGTCCGTCTTGTTCTGTCGTACTCAATTGGGCTAAAATTCTACTTTCTCTGCCCTGATTTGCCGGTCATTGATTAACGCGCAATTCCCTTCAATATTTTTTCTTGACTTTTTTTTGGGCCTTTGGGTAGCATGCTGTCAGGTTTAGCACACCGACATCAGCTCCCAAAGAGGCCTGTCAGGAGGGAGGGCCATGAAAAAGTCAATATTTTTCTCGATACTACTGGTTGTGGCATTATCCTTAGCAGGAACAAATCCAGTTTTTGGCACTTCGCCCACAGAAGTCGGTAAGGAGGTCGCAACCCAGGCGGCGGAACAATCCACCAAAGTAAACATCAATACCGCTGATCAGTCTCAACTGGAGAGTCTCCCCGGCATTGGACCGGCAATCGCTCAAGGCATTGTTGAGCACCGCGAGACCCAGGGAGCCTTCAAGTCCGTTGAGGAGCTAAAACAAGTTAAAGGAATCGGAGACATGAAATACGAGGCCATAAAGGACCTTGTGACTGTTGAATAAACTTTCAGTGCCTCTTTGGGAGAATGCAGCCGTTCAATAATCTTTCGGCTCGAAACCCACCATCAGAATCCGACTGGTTTCCGCAGTCACACGTATCCTCTCATCCAGTCGGTATCCCATTACCCAACAGATCCCGTTGCGATCGCAGAGCAAAGGAATTTTCCCACGCCTGGATCGCGGTACCTTTTCATCCGTGAAGAAATCCTGTAGCTTCTTACTTCCCCCAAGGCCCAACGGCCGGAATCGATCGCCCGGCTGCCACGATCTGACGTTTAGCGGCCATTCGATCTTATCGGCGTCCATCCTTGCCAAATTGCCTGCTGTCGGCGGGGATTCGAAAAAGGTGGTCTGCTGTAGACGAAGGCTTACTTTAAGCGTTGAAAATTCATGCACTCCGACTTTTGCAATGGTCCAGCTAAACGGTTGTGATGCAAAGGGATTTTTTGTTGAAATGACCAGTTTATTTGCTTCCTGATACACCCAAATATTACCGGGAAGCTGCAGAGCCTTCCCGGGGCAGGCTCGATTGATCCATTTCCCCAGTATTTCAAAGTGGACCGCATAGAAGCCGAATCGATTCGTCCTCAGCCTTTCAACAGCACAGCGGCAAATACGTCGAAGCAATGCCGGGTGGAGCGATCTGAGAGCAGGTAAGTCCAATGATATTCGTGACAACCCCTCTTCCGAACAAACCTTCGACCAGCATTCATTGATCTGTTGAGCCCAGTAGTCCTCTTCGTCTCGAGCCAGGCTGGCATGGCGAGAAAGAGTTTGTGCAACTTGAGGATGAAAATGCTTCGTGAGGATTGGAAGTACCTTTAGGCGCAGTATGTTCCGCTGGCAAAAAGGCTGCAGATTGGATTCATCCTGCCGGAAAGAGAGCTTCATGTCTTTCAGGTAAACACTAATCTCTGCTTTTCGTGCAAATAGCAGTGGTCGAATAACACCATGCCGTGCGAGCGGCAGCATGCCCGCCATTCCGGCTGAGCCTGTACCCCGCAGGAGCCTCAACAGCAGTTCTTCCGCCTGATCGTCTGCCGTATGTCCGAGAGCGACTTTTTGCACCCCCAATTCGGCTTTGACTCCGCTCAAAAAGTTATGGCGGCAGTCACGGGCCGCCATTTCCAGTGAAAGGCCATGTTTTTTCCGGTATGTCAGCACATCTGCAGAACCGCTAACAATGGGTACATTCAGACGTTCGGCCAGAGATTGCACAAAACTGCGGTCTTGCTCGGAAGCCTCACCACGCAGCCGATGATCGAAATGAGCAACCGTCAGTTGGCTTACCTCCAGATATTCTTTAAGAAATGTGAGAATGTGCAGCAGAGCGACGGAATCCGCCCCACCTGAAACTGCCACCAGCAGGTGATCGCCAGGAGATACAAGCCGCTGTTGACGGATGAAATCGAGTGATTTCTTCTGCAGAATATGGGTATGCATTACCCTCCTATCGGGTTCTTATTCTATCCGCGTCCACGCCATACTGCTGAAAAAACAAATAACGATCCTCATGTTCCTGCTCTGATGGATAATTCTTCTCGAGCCTCGTTTAAACGTCTCCGAGAACTTGCTATGATAAATTTGTATCTTTAGCACCAAAACATGATCATCAGGTTCACGGACGCCTTAATGAAGACAACCGCTCCTTTAGATTTGCATCATTATCGGAAATGCCGGCTTTGTCCATGGAATTGCGATGTCGACAGGTGGGGAGGAGATCTGGGGCGATGTGCGGCATCGGCGCGGCTCAAGGTGGACGATTACATGCTTCATTTTGGTGAAGAGGCTTGTTTGGTTGGGGAGGGTGGCTCGGGGGCGGTGTTTTTCTCTTTCTGTACGTTGCGCTGCCGGTTTTGCCAGACTCACGAAATCAGCTGGCGCGGAACGGGCTCGCACATCGAGGTTGAGCGGCTGGCGGAGATTTTTCTATGGCTTCAGGAAGAGGGCGCTGAAAATCTGAATCTGATTACCCCCGGGCACTTTCTTCCCCACATTATAGCGGCCATTCATGAGGCACAATCGATGGGAATGCATCTACCAATCGTGTACAACACCAGCTCTTTCGAAAGTGTCGAGGTGCTCAGGACGCTGGATGGAATTATCGACATCTATCTACCCGATTTCAAGTTTTGGAGGCCCGAGACTGCTCGAAGACTTTGTGGTGCCGAGCTGTATCCCGATGTTGCCCGGGAGGCCGTCAAGGAGATGCATCGACAGGTCGGCGACTTGGTTTTGGATGCGCAGGGAAGGGCGCTCAGAGGCGTTTTGCTGCGGCATCTGGTTCTTCCCGGACACCTGGACGAAAGTCGGCACATCCTTTACTGGCTGGCCAAGGAGCTTTCTGTGCATACTTACGTCAATGTGATGGGAAGCTACAGACCGTGCCATCAGGCAAAGAAGTATCCACCCATCGACAGGGCTTTGTCTCGCGAAGAATTTGAAGCTGTCGAAAAGTGTGTGAAAGAATCAGGACTTTACCGGCTGGATAAGACTCATCGATTGTTGAATTATTTGATCTGGAGTAAGCGCTGATTTTCTTAATTCTTGCATCTTAAGAATCCTCTCCGTATTATTGGCTTGAATGTCCTGCACCGGTCTGCTGGCGTTTGATCGAAAATTCCAATTGCTTTGATTTTATGAAATGGAGGAATTGAATATGGCGGTGGCCAAGAAGATGCTCGGCTTCATCGAGAGCGCCTCCTGGATTCGCAAAATGTTCGAGGAGGGGACTCGACTGAAGAAGATCCACGGAGCAGAGAATGTCTATGATTTCAGCCTTGGCAATCCCAACGTACCCCCGCCGCAAGTCGTTAAGCAGAAGCTCCTGGAGATTTTGGCGCGAGATGATCCGGGAATGCACGGCTACATGCCCAATGCCGGTTTTGCAGAAACTCGGGCAGCTTTGGCAGCTTATCTTTGTGACGAACATTGCTTCTCGATAGCCGCAGAGCAGGTCGTTGCCACTTGTGGTGCAGCCGGTGCTCTAAATATCATCTTTAAGGCTTTGGTCAATCCGGAAGACGAAGTGCTGGTACCTGCTCCGTATTTTGTTGAATATGGCTTCTACGTCGACAATCACGGCGGTGTTCTCAGGAGCGTACAAACACGCGAGGATTTCACACTCGATTTCGAGCAGATGGAAAAGGCTATAGGCCCTAAAACGAAGATTGTTCTTATCAATTCGCCAAATAATCCGACCGGCCAAGTCTATTCGGACAAAGAAATTGAAAGACTCGGCCGGCTTATCAAGGATAAGGGGCGAGAGCACGGCAACACTATTTATCTGGTCTCCGATGAGCCCTATCGGAAAATTGTCTATGATGCTTGTACTGTTCCCTGCATCTTTCAGTATTATGAAAACAGCCTCATTGCCTCGTCATATTCGAAAGATTTGTCTCTGCCGGGAGAGCGAATCGGATTCGTAGCAGTCCACCCTGCGGCCGAGCAGATCAATGAGCTCATGGCGGCCTTGGCCCTCGCCAACCGAATTCTCGGATTTGTTAATGCCCCCGCCCTGATGCAGAGAGTAATCTGTGAGCTGCAGGGCGTCTGTGTGGACGTGACGATTTACAGAGAGAAGCGAGACCGGCTGGTAAACGGTCTTCGATCTGCAGGGTATGAGCTGACCGTCCCTGCTGGTGCCTTCTATTTGTTTCCGAAGAGCCCGCTGCCGGATGATGTGGAATTCGTTAGATTGCTGCAGGAGGAGAACATCCTGGTGGTTCCCGGCAGTGGCTTCGGAGGCCCCGGTCACTTCCGGATAGCCTACTGCGTTGATGATATGACTATCGAGAAGTCGCTACCCGGATTTCAGCGTGCTTTTGAACGAGCAAAGAGTAAGAAGTAGGAGAGTATCCATGGCTGCCAAACGACCTAAAATAAATAGAGATTTCTTTAAGAAAAAACCGAACCTGAACTACAAATATTTTCTTTGGGCCGCCGTCGGTCTTGTTATTCTGGTGGTCATCACTCCTCTTCTAACACATCGTCGATCGGACAAGGGTGAAAAGATACTGCCAGAAACCGGGGTAGTCGTGAAAGAGATACCTAGGAGCTCGCTGCCCGGTGCTGAAACAGCCAGGCCAATGCAGGGCGTCGATTCCAGCGTTGGATTCAAAGAGGGCGATCTGCAACCGGGAACTGCAGAAACCCAAGTTACCCAGCAGGAGGGACAGGCGGAACAGCCATCAACGCTTGCACTACAGGAGGGCACTGCAGCAGTTCCCGCGGGTCCGCAGGCACAACAGGCCCAGATTGCTTCACCGGCCGAGACCTTACCGCAACAAACGGCTCAGGCAGATGCTCTATTGAAGGGTGTTGCAGGAGATCCTATCGAGTCTCAGTCGGAACAGGTTCAAACCGCATCCCTGCCTCCCGCGCAAATGCAGTCGGCAGCTTTACCGACGGCGGCCACTCAACAGAGTGCAGCAGCAACTTCAACCGCAGATGAATCGGCGGCAGAGGCTCCGCAGGAGACGCCCGTGCAAGGAACTGCCGCGCCCACACAACAGGCGTCACTTGCACAAAGATCACAGCCGCGCAAAGCATCCGTGAAACCAGCAACGGGCAGTGGAACGAAATATATCGTGCAGATCGGCTCCTTTTCGCAGAAAAAAAATGCCGACAGCATTCAGCAGAACCTGCTGAAAATGGGATATCAGGTGACCGTCAGGACTACCGATCATGCAAAATTCGGCAGGCTCTATGTTGTCCAGTTGTCGCCGGTGTATGAGCTAAGCAAAGCTGAGTTGCTTCTGGCAAAGGTCAGAAAAGAGGCCAACGTAAATCCAATGATGGTTAAGATCCCGGCAGGACAATAGACCTGACGGTAGGCGAGCAGATCAACCAGGAGTGAATCCGGACCTTGAAACGGCACCAGAATCCTCCTGCTGCCTTTTTGCCTTGACCTTCTTTCGACAAAGCTCCCAGATTAAGCAATATGTTCTGTGCCTGCAGTAGAGCTCCGGATCGGAACAGGCACGGCAGTTTTCCAGACATTCTTCACAATAGCCGTACTCATGTTTATTGCATGGCACCACAGCTTCCCTGTCGGGATGAAAACGGCACCTTCTACTGGTGTTTTCCGGCAACGACAGCCTCCTCACTCTAGGTTACTCCCCAACTCCAGCTTCCCGTGTTGTCGCGGCTGCTGCAGGTAAACGCCAAACGGCAATTCTCCTTTCACTCGCACCATTGTTTCAGCTTATCCAGAAGATCGTAACGGGTCAGATCATAATGGATGGGGGTAACAGAGATATAATTCGCCGAGACTGCGGCCGAATCGGCACAAGGGTCACCATCGCCAATCGGGGCGGAGTTGCATAGCCAGTAATAGACATTATTGCGAGGGTCTATGCGCCGATCGTAGCTTTCCAGATACTTCATTTTGCCTTGGTGAGTGATGCGCACGCCTCGGACCTCTTCTGCCGGAACAGCCGGAACATTGACATTGAGCGACACACCGGCAGGTAAGCCATGTTGCTCGACCAAGTTCAATAAGTCAGGGACGAACCGCAGGGCTGCACTGAAATCACCGGTAGTGAAGGAATCGATCGACACGGCAATGGAAGGCACTCCCATTACAGCAGCTTCCGTGGCAGCCGAGACAGTTCCGGAATAGATCACATTGACGCCGACATTAGCGCCCATGTTGATGCCGGAAACAACTATCTCAGGGGCTGGCCTGAGCAATTCCGCAATAGCTATTTTAACGCAATCCGCCGGGGTCCCATCCAGTGCGTAGCCAAAAAAGTGCCCGTTACGGTGAACCGACTTGACCCGAAGAGGATTCAAAAAAGTGATAGCATGTCCTACCGCACTTTGTTCCGTTTCAGGCGCAACCACTGTAACTTCATGGAGCTGCCCGAGTGTTTGATAGAGTGCTTCTATACCTTTGGCATAAATGCCGTCGTCATTGGTCAAAAGAATTCGCATGAGTATTTCTGCCGCCTTTTCCCGGATAACGTTTAATTTTGATATTGATTCTTCATGCCTTTTCCGTGTTCGCCGTGGAGCTCCCACCAGCAAAGATGCTCCCCATATCGTCAAAGCTTCACTTCAGTTGCCGAGCGTTTGCGCATCGGGAAGGCCCTTATTCCTTATTCTATATCCCGATAATTTTCAACGGCAAGGGCGATATAAGATATAAAAGGCGGCAGATTGACGAGATAGATGAGGATGATTTTGTTTCAAGTAAAAGATTGCCTGGAATAAGTGTGTTTGTTCATTTATATTTTGTTAGATCAGGGGAGCTTCAGCCAGTGGAATTTTCCTACGTCTTTTGGAGCTAAAGGGGCGACATCATGAAATCATTTTCAAAGGCCATTTCACTCATTGCGGCGGCAATCATTCTGACTTCCTGCACGCTTATTCCACCGGGAATCTTTGCTTCCGGCGAGGTCAAGCTGCTCAACCTGAGCATTCCTGGACCGATGCGTGAGGATCTCCCATACGATGTGGTTGTGACTTTTCGTTCTGTAGGTGAGGTGAAAATTACCAAAGCTTGTTTCCGTTGGCTGGATGAGGCAGAGCTTGTCAAGAAGCAATCGCTTTACTGCTACACCGCGGAAGTTTCCGACAATGCTCGAATCGGCTCCCAATGTTGGCGTTGGCTGGCGGAAGGACAATATTCTTATGCGTCCCCCACTTTCTGTTCTGATGTGAAGCATATCTCCTACGAGGATCCGGGCAGAATTACCGTCAGCCTCACATCGCGCAACCTGGAGCCTTACTACAATACCTTGGAATGTTACGTCGAGTTTCTGGTGGATGGTGTCTTCAAGCAGAGCAACAAAGTAAGCAGCAGGATTGTGATTGAGGATTAGCCTCAAACGGACAACATCCTGAACTGTCTCCGTCGTCAGGGCTTGCCGTGGTTGGAAGCTCGATTGTCGTGCAAAGATCGGTCGGATTGCTTGTATGAAAAAGCGTGGGCTTATTCATATTGGTACCTCGGGCTGGCACTATGCTCATTGGAAAGGTCCGTTTTATCCGAAGAACATAACGTCGCCAGAATTCCTTGAATATTATGCCGATCACTTTTCCACCGTAGAGATCAATAATTCTTTTTACAGACTACCGGAACAGGAAAGTATCCAAAGCTGGTACGACAACGTGCCTGCAGACTTTGTTTTTGCCGTCAAAGCCAGCCGCTATATCACTCACATGAAAAAGCTCAAAGACCCCGAACAGCCCTTATCGGCGCTGCTGGGGAAAATCGGGATTCTTAAAGAGAAGCTGGGGCCGATTCTTTTTCAGCTGCCGCCAAGCTGGAGGATAAATGCTGAGCGGTTGAAATCGTTTGTTGAGAAACTTCCTTCCAACCACACATACGCTTTTGAATTTCGGAATACCAGTTGGTTTGATGCAAGCATTTATAAAATCCTTGAAGAGCATGGTGCCGCTTTCTGCATTTACCACCTGTCCGGCCTGCTTTCTCCCAGGAGAGTGACCGCAAATATCGTGTATGTGCGCCTCCACGGACCCGGCAGTGCCTATCAGGGTCAGTATGATTTGCAGGCGCTGTCGGACTGGGCGCAAGCCTTCTTGACCTGGAGAAGGGAGGGGAGAGAAGTTTACTGCTATTTTGACAATGACGAGGCAGGCTATGCGGCGCGGGATGCATTACGATTAGAATCATTGGTCAAGCATTAGACCTAAAAAGACTTGATCCTAAACCCCCGAATGTTGACTTGGTACCCGGGGCGGTAGTATTTTTATTCAGGCCTATACGGCTTTTGCGACTTGGTGGCGGCGTTGGCGCTGTGAAGTACTGCCACCGGGTTGAGCAGTGGGGGAACAAAGCGGCTCTTCTTTTTGGCGGAAAGCAGTCGATTTGCTTTCATGGGAAAAGGAGGAAATTATGGGTAGTGTATACAAGATCATAGAGTTGGTTGGGACAAGTGAAGTTTCTTGGGAGGATGCGGCGAAAACTGCGGTAGAAAGGGCCAGCAAGACTCTAACGGACTTGAGAATCGCGGAAGTCGGTCAACTGGATATGAAATTGGAAAACGGTAAAGTTACGGCATACCGCGCCAGAGTGAAGCTCTCTTTTAAATACAAAGGCGAGGATTAGATAGTTTTTATGGGGGCTGCAAAACCCCTTGCGTCTTTCTGTCTCCCAGTATAGCCGCTTTGTTCTTGGACTTCATGATTGCATGAGATGTTAATGCCCGTGTCAACGGGCATTATTTTTTGAGCTGCGTTTGAGATTCCGAATACTGATTCCAGTGGCGGTAATCCGCGCGAAGTAGAAAGGAGGACCCACTTCATTACTTTCGCCTGCTCTTTTAATCAAGAATGCCTCACAGAGTTTTTCCGCCTCTTCCATTTCATTTTCGCTTGCGGGCACATTACTTAGACGATGCTCGATGCCCATCTGGCGCGGAATTGCCACTGCAGACCCAGTATTAATGATGTGCAAAGGATCGTTGCAATGCTCCGATCCCCAGAGTACAAAACGAAATGGATTTTGAGGTGTTTGCGGTGCATGACCTGCCAGAAGAAAATAAACCCTTTGCAGTTCCAAACGATCAGCATCGCAAGCTCTTTCTCGATGAATCTTTTCCATCTGTTTTGGGAGATAAAGGGTAGCAAACTCTTTGATTTCATCAAAGTCGGTAAGACCCGACAATTCAATGTGGGAGCGAAGCTCCTGACAGAGCAGCATCCCGTAACCCGCTCCTCCGGTTACGAGAATAACCCTTAAGCTCAAGCGGAAGATTTTCTGTATCTCAATGTAGGTCTTTTGTTCTCCGGGAAGAAAAGCGACCGCTCTACTGTCGGTCGCCAGCACAATGCCCCGTTCGCTTTGGTGCAACAGGATCTGTGTCATTCGCTCAATGCCCCGCTCTCATAACTCAATTTTGAAAGTGGCCGGTTATTGGGACTTACTCCAGATAACCGCCAAGGCTTTGGCGGGAGTTTCGTCGATGCATCGAAAGCTGTGGCTTATATCCGACTCGAAGTAAATACTGTCCCCTGCGTTCAATATTTCCACCCGGTCAATAGTGCGAAACTCGACCCGACCCTCGATCAGGTACAGGAATTCTTCCCCTTCGTGGCTCATAAAGACCATTTCTTCAGTACCTTGGACTGGAAACTCCACAAGAAATGGGTGCATCGCCTTGTTGGTCTTCTTAGTTTCCAAGGCTATATAAATGTAGTTGACTTCCCCCTTCTGGTGATGCGGCCGTCGTTCAACCTTGATCCTTTCCGCTTGACGGGTGATGGAGATCTTCTCGCTGCCTTCCTGGTCCTGGAAGAAATAAGTCATGCCCACATTCAGTGCACGCGCAAGTTTGAGTAGGGTAGCTATGGGGGGAATGACATGGTCGTTTTCGATCTGTGATAAAAAAGGTTTCGAGAGGCTGCTTCTTACCGCCAGATCCTGCAGAGTGTATCGATTCTTCTGTCTCAGTTCCCGTACTTTTTTTCCGATTTTTAAAGCCTTTACAGCTAGGCCAATGTCCGTATTCTGCCTTGTCTGCATTATTTCGCCTCCTAAACCTTTCCTCGGTATGACCTCGAAAAATCATTTCTCATGTTAACCATCGGTTGTCCCGGCCGGGGCGTACCGGCCTCCATCCCGGCTACAGTGCACTGACCGAAAGAGACTTCTTATACGATGAAGTTGCTCAATTTATAAACTATGTTTGCTGATATAAAAACAGAAATTATCTGAGCTTGCGAAATCGTGAGATAGCTGGGGCTTGTTTGGAAGGGACATACTTCATTTTCGCCAGGAGGAGTGTAATTTCGCTACTGAAAAGCTTATGTTTGCTCGAAAATTGCTTGCGTTGCTTATCATATGGGGTAATTTAAAAGACTGAATTTTTGTAAAGTATGGGCATTCGACTTCACCAATTGTCTTCATCTTGGATCAACAAAGATGGCCGAAAAGAACCGGAGCGAAGGAAGGAGAGCCAACTACAACCGCGAAGCGGAAGAGTTGAGGGTTTTACTGGAAATCAGTCAAACCGTGATGGAGTATTTGTGCCTGGATGACTTGATCTATTATGTCATAAAGCGGGTACAAGAGCTGATCGACGCTGAAGGGGTTTCAATCATCCTGCCCGACGAGTCCGGTGGTGAATTTCTCATCTGCTGGACCGAAAATATCGATATCCAATATAAGCGGAAGCTGAAGGAATTTCGCTTCCCATTGAATAAAGGAATTGCCGGGCGGGTATTTAAAAATCGGAAGCCCGAGCTCATACCGGACACGCTTCGAGACGCCCATCATTATAAGCGAGTTGATGATTTCACCGGGTTCAGAACCAAATCGATGATTGCTGCGCCCCTGCAGGGCAGAAGAGACGTAATAGGCGTGCTCGAGGTTGTTAACAAGAGAATCGGAACCTTTGATGACAAAGATCTTGACTTCCTGACTACCCTTTCCTGCATCGTCGGCCTGGCGCTCGACAATGCCCGCATGTATGGTACCCTCGACCGGGCCTACCAGGAATTGCAGGTAATCGATAAGGCGAAAGATAATCTGTTGGAGCTGGCCAAAGAAGAGAACATACGCCTGCGCCGGGAAATCGAAGGACGCTATCGATTTGATCTGATCAAAGGCAACAGCGACTCAATGTTAGCGATTCTCCAACTGTGTGAGAAGGCGATAGAATCGGATATTACGGTCCTCATAAAAGGCGAGACAGGTACGGGGAAGGAGCTCATTGCGCGCTGCATCCACTACAACGGACGGCGCAAGGATAAGCTCTTTCTTACCCAAAATTGTGGTGCTCTTCCCGAGACATTGCTGGCCAGCGAGCTTTTCGGTTACCGGAAAGGAGCGTTCACGGGTGCCTATAAAGATAAGAAGGGACTTTTCGAAATAGCTCACGGAGGCACCGTTTTCCTGGATGAAGTGGGGGAAATGTCCGCCATGATGCAGGCGAGCCTATTGCGAGTTTTGCAGGAAGGTGAAATTAAGCCGCTGGGCGCTGAACTGCCTAAGAATGTGGATGTGAGGATCATCTCCGCTACTAACCGCAGTCTTGAAGATGATGTTAAGAACGGACGATTCAGGGAAGATCTGTACTATCGATTGAGCGTGTTTCCAATTGACTTGCCGCCGTTGCGTGAAAGAAGCGGGGACATTCCCGTTCTAGCGATGCATTTCGTCAAGGAATTCAACAAGAAGAACAATCAAGCGATTAGGGGAATAAGCCCGAAGGCCTTGCAGACTATCACGCGCTACCCTTTTCCCGGGAATGTAAGAGAGCTTCAGAACGAGATCGAGCGAGCGATGGCAATGGCTCAGAATCGCAGCCAAATCGAATTGGAGCACCTCTCAGATAAACTGCGCACCGCATGTGTAGCCACTTGTCCCACTTCCTTGCAGGGAAGCTTGAAGGAAATGGTTGAGTCTCTGGAGAAGAACGTATTGACCGAAGCGTTGGCAAGGCATCAGGGAAACAAGACAAAGACCGCTGAAGAATTGGGCTTAAGTCGTTTCGGTCTATTGAAAAAAATTCAGCGATATGCGCTCTGACCGCTTTGTTGTGTCGTGGCCATCATCGCTGGAATTTTCTATTAAGAAATTGACAAAATCTAAAAACCTTGTAAAGATTTCAAATGAATTGGATTTCACAATCTCCCGCAAGCCTGCGAAGAAGTTTGAGTAGTGGAGTCCCAGCTGTTCTCAGATGCTCACAATCCGATTCAAACAGGATGATTCGATTTCATGGTAGCCTTGGGCTCTCGGTTCGAAAATGACGCTATTTGCCTTGCCAGGTCAGTAAATAATTCAGCTCCCGACGGCGTTCTTCAACCTTCTTCAGTAACATCTTGCCGCCGCCAGCAACATCTATATTTTTCAAGTGACCTCAATTTTCAGATAAAAATACTGGTTGCGCGAAAACAAAGTGTCATTCTTGACTTTGCGCTTTGTACTCTTCGGAGTTATAAAAACAAGTCTTTGACG
>Ga0209164_1004183_pt1 | contig 13107 bp, 6 predicted proteins | sample MTBNYHSulfiMetaG_FD_187458 | JGI IMG/M metagenome (GOLD analysis project Ga0209164, IMG submission 187458) | Enrichment culture microbial communities from rom New York Harbor, USA that are MTBE-degrading - MTBE-NYH (New York Harbor Sulfidogenic)... | ecosystem: Environmental > Aquatic > Marine >...
CGTATCACCCAAATTCGCCCGGCTGGATCGTTCCTGTGACCTTGCAGCCGCCTTCTTTGCACGACAACTCCGCCGATGCCGATCGCCTTTTACGAGCGTTGAAACGGGAATTGGGGGTCGACCAGGTGCAGGCCGACCTGATCCTTTTGCGACGACTGCCCCAAGTTCTCCGCGACGCGGACTATCGGGTCCGGTGCGTGCTTTTTCGGGACGGGGCCTGCAGCCGCCTCGTGCATGTGGCCGCCGGGGACGAGGCGCTGGCCGGGTTGGCCATCGATCTGGGAACCACCCGGGTGGTGATGCGGCTGGTCGACCTGGAGGATCGGCGCGTCCTGGCAGAGCGCGCCTTTGACAACCCCCAGATCGAGATCGGTCCGGATGTGCTGGCGCGGATCCATTACGCCGACCAGCCCGGTGGACTCGAACGGCTTCAAGCGTCGATCGTCGCGGGCATCAACCGGGAGGTGGCGAACCTGTGTCGTTCGGTTCAAACGACGGCCGATCACATTTTTCTGATCAGCGTCGCCGGAAACACGGCCATGAGTCACCTGCTGGCCGGATTGCCGACCCGCTGGATGATCCGGGAGCCCTATATCCCGGCCGTCAACCGGTTCGGCCTGATCCCGGCGGCCCAGTTGGGCCTGTCGGTGAATCCCCTGGCCCGGCTTTTTCTTTTTCCCAGCGTCGGCAGCTACTTCGGAGGAGATCTCATCGCAGGTATCCTGTTCACCGGTTTACATCGTCAGTCCGAGACCGCCCTTTTGGTGGATGTGGGCACCAATGCCGAGGTGGTTCTTGGCAACCGGGAGTGGCTGATGGCATGCGCCGGCGCTGCCGGACCGGCCTTGGAGGGCGGCGTCACGCGCATGGGCACCACGGCGGCACCCGGCGTCATCGACCGGGTGCGTATCGATCCCGATTCGAAAGCCATCGAAATCCATACGATCGACGATCTGCCGCCCAGGGGGATCTGCGGTTCCGGCGTGATCGATCTGGCGGCCCAACTCTATCTGGCCGGCATGATCGACATTCGTGGCAAGTTCCAGCCGGCGGCCTGCGGCGAGCGTTGGGTGGAAATCAACGGCATGGCCCATGTGATCATCGTGCCGGCCGAGGCATCGGCCACTGGGCAGCCGCTGGGCATCAGCCAGGCCGACATGGACAGCCTGATCCGTTCGAAGGCGGCCATGTACACGATCCTGGAAACCCTCACCGGCAGCATGGGTATCGCCCTGGATGAATTGAAAACCTTTTTTGTGGCCGGTACGTTCGGATCGTTTATCGATCCCCGCTCGGCGATCACCATCGGCATGCTGCCGGACCTGCCGCTGACCGCTTTCCGCTCCATGGGCAACACCTCCCTGGGTGGCGCCAGCCTTGTCCTGCAGTCCCGTGAAGCGGCGATGGATATCGATGCCATCCGTGACCGCATCACCTACATGGAATTGAACGTGAACCAGGATTTCATGAATCGCTTTTCGGCCGCAAAGTTCATTCCGCACACCGATCCAGGTCGTTTTCCCTCTGTACCGGCGCCGGGGAGGCGCATGGGCAAATAGTTCGGTATTGAAATAGAAGGGTCACTCGCAATAGCGCTTATCTGCGGAGCTTGGATTGCCGTAACTGGATGTAGGCGTTGCGAAAAGAGGCATAGGGATCGAGGGCTGCATCTTTCAGGGTCTGGTAGTCGTCGGCCCGGAAAGAGAGTGTATTGAGGACGTTGTATCCGCTGAGTCCCAGGGAAAGCTCCATTGGCTCGACAAAGCCCATCGGGCTGGCATAGCGGTCCCCCACGAAGCCCACCGTATCGCGCAGCGTGGAGGGACCCAACACGGGTAGATAGAGGTAAAGGCCGTCTCCAATACCCCAGACCCCCAATGTCTGGCCGAGGTCCTCGGGATCGGGGTTGAGGCCGTCATGACGCTTGGCCGGGTTGCCGAAGCCGAGTACGCCCACTGTCGAGTTGTAGAGAAATCGTGCGATTTCCGCCTCGGCGGCTTTTCCCTTGCCCTGCAGGATGTTGTTGACGATGCGTACCGGCGCACCGAGGTTGAAGAAGAAGTTCTTGACGCCCGTGCGGATTTGAGGTTCCACTACCTTGGCGTATCCCTTGGCCACGGGAATCATGACCCACAGGTAGAGTTTGTCGTTGATGGTAAACATGGCACGGTTGAAGGGCTCTATCGGGTCGGGCACGGTGTATATCTCTTCCGTCGGTCCATCGTTCCAATCCGAATCATCTGCAAGGAGAAGCAATTCTTCATCGCTGAGTTGATTTTCTTCTTCAGAGTTGGATGCCGAAGATGATGGCCCTGGATCTGAGGGCAACGCCTGAGGGGTGCCACGATCGCCACTTTTTGTGGCGCCGGCGCAGCCGATCAAAAGAAGAAGTGCCACGGTAAACAGTGCAATACTGGTATATGATCGGTTTTTCATTCCCGGCCCGGTTCTGTTTTGGCGAATTAAGGCGCGATGGTTATTGCACGGCGTGATTCTGTTCCTGCAGTTTCTGCTCCAGCCGCCGGATCAGCTCGGCGGGAGGCTCTTTTTCCAGGATGGACCTGAATTGGACGCGATAGTTCTGCACCAGGCTGACACCATTTTCTACAAGAATATCATATACTTTCCATTGATTGTCGTTTCTTTTTAGCCGGTAGTCGATCGGGATTTCGACACTTTCACGGACCAGCTTGGTCCGAACCAGGGCCAGTGGCTCTTTGACCAGTTCCTTGAGATAGACGATTTGCTCGTTGTGATACTCCCCCTGGATTTTGTCGATATAGGTATTGCCTAAAAAGGACGAAAAGACCTTGGTGAACTGCTCTTTCTCCTCCTCCGAAAAGAGATCCCATTTCGGGCCCACCGTTCGACGACTGATCTCCTTGAAATCGAACATGGGTTGAGATACCTCCCAAATTTTATCTCTTTGGGAGTCTTTTTTTCCGGGCGTGTGGTAAGTCGGATCATTGAGTATCGTGATGATCTGGTCGATGCGTTCCTTTACGAAGTTCATCGGTGTCGGTGACGCATTGCCCGCTCCGACCGTCCCGATCAAAAGACACCATATGGCTATAGCGACTGACCAGCGCTTGATAATCATGGGTTGCTCCTTTGCATAACACTATCCAACATGGCGTATAATATTTAACCTATCGGATCTTTATGATAAAACTTTACTGCCGTTTTTCAATTGAGTCTCCAATGTCGTTAACTTAAGGCCTTAAGGTTTCCATACGGGCGGGGTTAAACCCCGCCCCTACGCCCCCTTTTTATGGTGGCCGACTACGTTACAGCCCAAATCTATGGCGACCGACTATGTTACAGCCCAAATTTCGTAGGGGCGGGCTTTACGCCCGCCCGCAACATCTTAAGTAAATGACATTGATTGAGCCTCCCTATATAGATAGAAGCCCATGGGGTGTCAAGCGTGAAGAATTATTCCTTATAATAATAACGGTAGCATAAATAGGATTCCGGGTATTTCGGATGATGGCTTGGACAAGCGCCGACCGTAGGGTAGAGGTAGTGCCATTTGGGAAAGAGAGTTCATAACCATTGGGTAGTCGACTACATGATACAGCGATCGCGGCGCCGGACAAATATCGGCATTTTTGCAAATTTCAGATGTAAATCCAGATCGTTAAAAAACAAAAGGGATGGTGGTCAATGGTTGGCACTATCATTGCGTTAGTGTGGTGTGCTGATAGCCAGAAAAGCCAAACTTCGGGTAACCGGAGGACGGAAAGTTACGGGTCCGTGTTTTGCGGATAGCCGAGCTGCCTGGATGAATCGTTTTTTATAAACCGGGTTGCCTGGCGGCAGTCCGGTTTTTTTGTCACGATGCGGTGGATACAGCCGTCGCGAGCGATTGGGGTGAACGACGGCCGGTCCTGCCAAGAGACAGACGCATCCTGGGGATTTACCCAGGCCGCGACAGGATGGTGTTCCGCAATGAGGGGACGCGCCTGTCAACCTTATCTGTTTTTGCGTCGCAAAGACGGGGGACTACAGGTACGTATACACGATGATGGCATCTCGGTCGAACCGGTGGGGAAAAACTGAATGATCGAAAGATCATATAGGGCTGGGCGGGAAGGTTATCGTCTTCCGGACCAGATATCCTTGCTGAACCTGATCTCTTTGGAGGATCTGCAGCAGTTGCAGGATGCGCTCGCCGAAATGGGAGGGGTCAAATCGGTCATCACCGATCCGGATGGCAACCCCCTGACCATGACCAGCAACGACAGCCCCATTTGCGAGCTGATTCGACAATCCGAGTCAGCGAACGACGGATGTTCGAAACACGACAGAGCCATCGCAAGCCAAATCAGGATCGATAAAAAGCCGGCCTTCAGACATGTCGAACCATTGGGTATCATCAAGGCGGCCGTTCCCATCCTGGTTCACGATCGCCATCTGGCCAATTGGTGGATCGCCCGGGTGTGCGATGAACGGGTCGATAAGGAGAAGGTTTTCGGCTATGCGCAGCAGTTGGGTCTGGAGGGGGAGACCCTTTGGCGAGAGATAGCCCGGTGCCCGCAAGGCACCGAGGCGGATTTTAAAAAGGTATTGGCCTGGATCGACAACCTGGCGGGACAAATTACCCTGCTCGGTTTTCAGAACCTGGTGCTCTCCCAGGATCTTTCCAAACTTCAGCGTATCGAAAGCGAGCTGGATCGATATAAAACCGAATTGGAACGGTTGGTTCAGGAGCGCACGGCCGAGTTGATCCACACCAATAAGCGGTTGCAGCTGGAGGTCCTGGAGCGTGATCTGGCCGAAGAGCAGATCGTGCGGAAATCCAGGTTGCTGGATGCCATCAACCGGGTCCTTCAGCAGATTCTGACCGATCGCAGTGAGCACGCCCTGGCCAGCACCTGCTTGCAGGCCGCCCAATCCCTGACCGAGAGCCCGTTTGGATTCATGGCCGAAAAAAGCGAAAGTCAATGGCGGGTCGTGGCCATGCAGGCTGCCGGCGACCCGGTCAAGGGCCAGGCCGAACAGGCCGACCGGTCGCTTTTCAATGATCTATGGCGCCAGATGGTCCATGGGAATGAGCCGGTCATGCTGACCTCCGGGGACCAGACATCGGATTGGCAACCTTTTCCCGAGGGTTTTCCGGAAGTCAAGACGTTACTCGCCGTTCCATTGCCCAAACAGACGGGGGTTTCCGGGTTCATCGCTCTGGCCAACAATCCAAACGGCTATGCCCTGGTGGACCGTTACGACATCGAAACGCTGACTGGCATATTTGTCGAGGCCTTGCTCCGAAAGCGCAATGAACAGGCCATGAATCTGAACGAACGACGCCTGAACCTGGCCCTCGATTCGGCCGACGAGGGCTTGTGGGATTATCTGCCCCAGGTCGGCCAAATTTACTTCAGCCCGCGCTGGTTCTCCATGTTGGGCTATGAGGCCGGTGAGCTGCCATCCAGTATGGAGACCTGGAACACCTTGGCCCATCCAGAAGATGCGGCCTTTCTCAAAGATACGTTCGGGAAAATCATCTCCGGTGCCAACGAGGCCTTTCAAATCGAACTGCGCATGCTGGGCCAAGGCGGTCAGTGGCGTTGGGTGCAGGTGCGGGGACGGGCGGTGGAGCGGGATGCCAGGGGAGCGGCGCTGCGCATCCTTGGTACGCTCATCGACATCGGCAAGTACAAACAGGTCGAATTGGCGCTGCAAAAGGCCAACGAGGAGCTGCAGCGCCTGGCCGCGTTGGATGATTTGACCCAGATCGCCAATCGGCGTCGATTTGACGAGCGATTGGCCGAAGAGTGGCGACGGGCGCGCCGCGACGGCACCTATCTGGCTGTCGTGTTATGTGATATCGACTTTTTCAAGCTCTATAACGACACCTATGGACACGTGAAGGGGGACGAAGCGCTGCGCGCCGTGGCCCAGGCCATCAGCGGCACGCTCAAGCGTCCCATGGACCTGGTGGCGCGTTACGGCGGCGAGGAGTTCGCCATCGTGTTGCCCAATACCGATTTGCAGGGGGCCGCCCTCGTTGCCGGCGAGGTCCGGGCCGCCGTGACAGCCCTGAAAATGCCCCACCCCTCGAGCCACGTGCATGAATATGTATCATTGAGTTTTGGGGTGGCGGCGATGATCCCGGCGAGCAGTGTTTCGGCCAAAACCCTGGTCGAACTGGCCGACAAGGCTCTTTATCGGGCCAAGGACCAGGGGCGCAATCGGATTGTCGAGTGGAAGCGAAAAGCGGAGACCACCATCGAGGATGACGATTAATTTTCCGGTATGGCCAGGCTCAACCCCAAAACGATCAGAATGGCGCCTGCGATTTGGCCCATGCGCATCTCGGCTTTGGTGTTGCGCCTGAGCCACCCGCCGATCCAACCCGAACAGAGGCCCACCCATCCAAAACAGATGAAGGTCAGCAGAACGAAAAAGGTGCCGAGCAGCAGCATCTGAGAGTGAGCCGCTCCCCGGCCGGTATCGATGAACTGCGGGAAGAAGGCCAGGAAAAAGATGGCGACCTTGGGATTGAGCACATTGGCCACGATGCTTTGGCGAAAAACGGCCCAACCGCTCATGCGCGGTCCATGGACCGACAGGTCGGCGGCCGACGCATTGCGGATCATGCGAACCCCCAGGTAGATCAAATAGGCGGCGCCGGCCCATTTGACGATGTGAAAGGCGGTGGCCGATGCGGCCAGCAGGGCCGATAGGCCGATCACGGCAAAGAAGATGTGAACGAAATTGCCCAGGCTGAAACCGGCCGCTGCCGCTAGGGCGGCCCTGCGGCCCTGGGCCATGCCGCGGGTCATCACGTAGATGATGTCCGGACCGGGGGTGAAGATCAGGACGAGGGACGCGGCCGTGAAGAGGCCGAATTGAGACCAGGTGATCATGAGATAACGGGTAGTGTTAAGTGTAAAGTTTTAAGTGTGAAGTGAAGGTATTGTGCCGATTGAGCCTGATCGCTTCACGGTTCATGGTGAAGCAGCACCATAGCCTTGGCGTTCGGCTTTTTCAAGCCGGTTTTTCAGATTGCCCTGGGCATAACCGGTGGTGCCGGCTTGCAGGCGGGATGATCGAAGGGCGCCCCCTGGCGAGGGCGCCCTTGCCATTGCTCTAAGCGTGTTTCAAAGGTTCTTCACCTAAAAGACTTGCTTGTACAACTCTGCGATCTCGTTGGGATCGGAAACCGGCCGGGCGTTGAACAGGGCCGCCGCATCGGCGATGGCATGGAACGGCGCCATGGCCAGGGCCTCTTCGGTAACCCCCACCTCCTTCAGCCGCATGGGATGACCGCACGCTTTCATCAACTGTTCCACCGCATCGGCGGCGGCCATGGCCGCATCGCGCGGCGCCAGCGCCCCGATGCTCACCCCCAGCGCCTGGGCGGCCAGGGCCAGCTTGTCGGTGGCATGGTCCACGTTGTAGCGCATGACGGCCGGCAGCACGATGCCGCAGGCCGCGCCGTGGGGTACGTTGCACAGCATGCCCAGGGTGTGGGCCATGGCGTGGGCCAACCCCACCTGGGCGATATTGAAGGCCCATCCGGCCGTTGTGGCCGCGATCTGGAGATTGCCGCGGGCCTGTTCGTCCCGGCCGTCGGCCACGGCCGTCGGCAGGTTCTGGCGGATCAGGCGGATGGCCTGCAGGGCGTGGCCGTCGCAGATGGGGTTGGACATGGTACTGGTCAGTGACTCCACCGCATGGGTCATGGCATCCAGGGCCGTGGTGACCGTCAGGCCCGGCGGCAGGGTCAGGGTGAACTGGGGATCGAGGATGGCGGTGTTGGGCGTGATATAGTTGTCGATGATATAGACCTTGCGGCCGGCGCTGCCGCTCTTGATCACCGCCACGTTGGTCACCTCGCTGCCCGTTCCCGAGGTGGTGGGGATGACGATATGGGGGATCTGGGGTTCGCTCAGGCGCATGAGGGCCACGTGGTCGTCGGCCTTGCCGCCGTTTTTCAGGGTGACGCAGACCGCCTTGCCGGTGTCGATGACGCTCCCGCCGCCCACGCTGACGATGATATCGATACCCTTTTCACGGGCCAGGGCCACGGCTGCATCCACGGTGGCCAGGTCCGTGTCCTGGGAGATATCGTCGAAGATGCCGGCGTAAAACTCGGCCAACGCCTCCTGGACCGGTTCGATCAAACCGGCCTTGCGCACCCCGGCATCGGTCAGGATCATGGCCCGGCGGCTGCCCAGGCGCACCACCTCCCGGTAGATGGAAGAGAGGCTGCCGTGGCCGGCCAGCACCAGGGTGGGGGTGATGTACTGCACGAAGGGCACTTTGGGGTCGTCGGAAAAGAGCTTCATGGTGAAGTTGCTCTTGTGGTCGGCGCTGGCCGGAAAGTGCATGCGCTTGATCTGGGTGTATTCGGCCAGGCCGGCATGGCCCAGTTCGCGGCCCACGCCCGACTGCTTGTAGCCGCCGAACGGGCAGAAGTCGCCGAACGAGTGGTAGTTGTTGACCCACATGGTGCCGGTCTTGATCTGCCGGGCGATGCGCTCGGCCCGGGCATTGCTGCGCGAAAAGACGCCGCCGGCCAGGCCGTAGATCGAGTCGTTGGCCAGGGCCACGGCCTCCTCTTCGCCGTCGTATTTGATCACGCAGACCACCGGTCCGAAGATCTCCTCCTGTGCGACGCGCATGCTGTTTTTGACCCCGCCGAAGATGGTGGGCTTGTAGTAAAAGCCGCCGTCCAGGCCCGCCACCTCCGCGCGCCGGCCGCCGGCGACCACTTGGGCCCCCTCTTCCTGGCCCAGCCGCACATAGCGCTCCACCGTGGCCAACTGGGTGGCGTTGACCAGGGGACCCTGCTGGGAGGCGGGATCGAGCTGGTAGCCGACCCGCAGCTGTTCGGCGCGGCCCTTCATCTTGTCCAGGAATTCGTCGTAGATTTTGGAGGCCACCAGCACCCGGGTACCCGATTCGCACACCTGGCCCTGGTGGAAGAAGGTGCCGAACAGGGCGCCCTCCACGGCCAGGTCGATGTCCGCATCCTCGCAAATGATATTGGCCGACTTGCCGCCCAGCTCCAGGGTGACCTTCTTGACCGTGTCGGCGGCCATCTTCATGATCTGGCGGCCCACCTCGGTGCTGCCGGTGAAGGCGATCTTGTCCACCGACGGATGGGTGCACAGGGTGTGGCCGATGTCGCCGCCGGGCCCGGCGATGACATTGACCACGCCCTTGGGAATGCCGGCCGCCTTGGCCGCCTCGGCGATGATCAGGGCGCCCAGGGGCGTGGAACTGGCTGGTTTGAGCACGATGGTGTTGCCCATGGCAATGGCCTGGCCGATCTTCCAGAAGGCCATGCTCATGGGAAAGTTCCACGGGATGATGCCCACGCACACGCCGATCGGCTCCCGGCGGATGTAGTCCCGGCCGGGTGCGAAGACGTTGCCGGCATAGGGAATCTCCTCCTGCCAGGGGAACCGGGTGGCCGCATAGTGGCCGAAGTTGCGCAGCATCTGCGAGCCGAGCATGCCCCAGTATTTGGCCAGCCCGATGATCTGGCCCGAATCCATGGATTCGGTGATGGCCATGCGCAGGGTCTGCTGGGTGATCTGGTCGGCGAAGGCGTTGAGTTTGTCGGCCCGCTGGGCCGGGGTCAAGCCGCTCCAGATCCCGCTGTCAAAGGCCCGCCGGGCCGCATCGATGGCCGCTTCGGCGTCGGCTGCGCCGGCCTTGGCCACCTGGGCGATGGGCATGCCCGAGCCCGGATCGATGGATTCGAAGGTTTCTCCGCTGGCGGCGTCGACAAATTCGCCGTCGATGAAGAGTTTGTACTGTTCCATGGCATGTCTCCTCTCTATGGGGGGTCTGGGGCGAACCATCCCTCACGATCCGATATCGTTGCATGGATAACCGGATAGGGCGTTTGGATCGTTTGGGTACCGATGTGATAAAGGCTGAACGGCGAGCATTGCCCCCCTCTTGTCCATTGGGGCGCATTTTGGTTTATCCTAATGGCGGACTGAAACAATTGTCAAACTTTTGATGTGTTTCATGAAAACTTTCGTTTTAAGCTAAAACATTGCATTGTTTTTCCCTCTGTTTTAATGAAGGCTGAGTTATATATCAGCAATAGCGGGAGAGAGGTACATGCCACACAAGAAGCCGGATGCCGCGGCCGCCCTCATGGCGGTTTTTCCGACCCACCGCACCTATCACCGTTTTGCCGGCAACAGCGACAATGCCACGGCGCTGGCCTCGTTTGTCTCTTTTGCCTTTGACAACAGGATCATCGGAAGACCCCACGAGTCCGCGCTGGAGGCCTGCATCTGCGCGCACGAACGGGCCGAAGAGGCGTGCAGGCCGCCTCGTCAGATGACCTTCGAGAACTTTCTGGACCAAAAAGAGCTGCTGCTCGAATTGAATCTCTCGACCCGTGCGCTGACCGATCGGATCAATGCCCTGCTGGCTGAATACCGCCTCGAACTTCCCAAGGTGAGCAACTCCATGCTGTCGCGCCTGAAAAAGGAAAAGGCCGACACCCCGCACAAACAGAATGTGCTTCGCAGTCTGGCCTTCTGGCTGGGGCACGACCGCGCCCAGCTCGGGCCCCAGTGGAACTTCGAGACCCTGGTCAATCTTTGCCGGGGCGGCCGCCAGCAGGCGGACCACAAAGAGGGGGTGCGCATCGGCTTCGCCCTTTACAGCCGGGGCGACGTCATCGATCACGACATCGTCGGATGGCTCAAAAAAGAGCTCAAAACCTACATCGAGCAGGCCATCGGCCGCTTCGTCTACGGGCGCTGGGGCAAGGTGCGCTCCCACGACATCACCACGCTCTATGTGGATTTTCCCAAGGAAGCGCCGGCCAGCAACCCTTCGGCCTACCGCCAGTGCCTGCGCAGCGCGCTTTCGCTGGCCCATCAGATGGCCATCCGCTGGGCGCTCTCCAACGCCTATTCCCAGAACCGCTTTCTCTCCATCGGCATCGCGGCCGGGACGTTCGCCAGCCTGGACAACTACTTGCTGCCGGTGCTCAACGCCAAGCTGCCCGGCGATCCGGTCATCCGCCTCACCGATTACGTCCGGCAGTGCGTGCTGATCAACGACATCCGCGCGCTACTCGGCTCCCGCCCGGCCGAGATCACCCTGTTCAACGACGAGACGTTGACCATCTGGCCGGTGGTGGGCTTCTGGAGCACGTTGTACTTCGACTTCATCCCGGACCTGCTGCAGGACCGTGTGCTGGGAAACGATCCGGACTCGGTGGCGCGCTTTGCGGGCATTCTCTGGCCGACCGTGGTCCAGACCGGACCCGACGACGGCGCAGGCCAGGGCAATGGGGTCGCCACCTTTTTGCGCTTTCCGCACAACTCGCTGCTCGGCCTGGAGATCGCCAAGACGCTCTACTACCGGCGCAGGTTCTGGGACGCCATCGAAATCCTGCGCATTATCCTGAGCCTCGATCCCACCCACCTCAACGCCCGCAGCCTGCGCATGGTGCTACTCCGCAACCTCGCCGTGGATGCCCCCTCCCACGCCATTGCCGAGGGGCTGTTCCAGCAGGCCCACCAGGAGGCGGACTTCATCCAGCAGACCTGCGATTTCCAGTCCGAAGACTTTTACTGCGAACATGCCGTGGTGCATCTGGCCCAGGCCATGACGACCCTGCGTTATCTGCGGCAGGGCCGCGGCGCCATCGAAGGCGAAACCGACACGGAGCAGTTCAGGCGCAATATCTTCGCCGCGCTGGACCAGGCCGATCGTATCTTTGGAAAGGGCATTGCCATTTCGCCTACCGGCATCCGGGCCAACTACCTGCTCAATACGGTCAAGGTGATCCGCAGCCTGCTCCGGCACGACGGCGAACTCTTCTGCGATCCAGGCCGTCCCATCGACGGGTCTCCATCGACGGTGCGCGAGCCGATCCACGATCTCCAGTGGCAACTGGGCTACCTGCGCGACGATCTGCCCCAGTTGCGGCCCTTTGAGCTCATGGAAAAAATTTTCAATTTCTACACCACGATCCACGACGATTCGATCTCCCTGCAGGCCTACCGGCCGACCACCTATTATTGCACGGCCGTTGCCTGGTGGGATCTGTTCCCGGTGCGCACCGTGGCCACCGCCCGGCGGACCATCCAGCTGCTCAAAGGCGCCGCCGACCTGGCCCGGGGGATGGACCCGCACCAGGTCTGCATTTATGCCTTCACGCGCACATACGGGGAAATGATCCCCGTGGCGGCCTTTCTCGACCACATGGAGCGGGGCATTCAATTGGTCCGCGACGCCGTGGGCGGCGATATCTCCCGCCGCGACGACCGCGAGGTCGTCGAACCCGGGGCGAACGGAAAGATGGGATTGTTGATGACGTTGAATTATTAGTCGCCTTGGCGGAAGATACGGGCGGGCGTAAAGCCCGCCCCTACGAGGCTTGGGTTTAAAACACAGGCCGTCGACATAAACAGGCCATGTAGGGGCGGGCTTTATGCCCGCCCGCGGCGTCCGCTGAAGTCAATGGCTTTGAGTTTAAAGTGAAGGAATGCTGTCATCCGATTTTTTTTGTTTGATACAGCCCCGGTCAATAGGAGTTCATTATTACTTCCGCATCATCCCACATCCCTTGCGACCTCTGCGGCCTTCCGGTTCGCTCGGATGCCTTTTCCCAGACCTTCGACGAGCACCGGTATTGCTTCTGTTGCGCCGGGTGCCGCATGGTGTTCACCATGCTGATGGAGGCTGCCGAGGCGCCCGATCCATCGCGTTTCAAGGAGACCGACCTCTACCGGGAGTGCGTGGCGGCCGGCGTGGTGCCCGCTTCGGAAGCGGATCTGGAAAGAATCGAGTCGGAGGCCGCTGCACGGCGATCCGAATCCGAATCACCTGCCGAAGATGCCGATGACCGGCCCACATTGGCCTTCGAGGCCCTGGTCGAGGGCATGTGGTGCCCGGCCTGCGCCTGGGTGATCGATCATGCGCTCTCACGCCTGGAGGGTATCGTGGGGGCGGTGAACTGCGATTTCTCCACCGACCGCCTGCGTTGCCGCTACGATCCGGTGCGGATCACTCCCCTGCAGATCCGGGAGCGCATCGAGCGGCTGGGCTATCGCGCCCTGTCGGACGAAGAGGTTTCGGCCGGCGAACGCGGCCTGCGCGCCGACTTCGTGC
>Ga0209164_1004184_pt1 | contig 13106 bp, 6 predicted proteins | sample MTBNYHSulfiMetaG_FD_187458 | JGI IMG/M metagenome (GOLD analysis project Ga0209164, IMG submission 187458) | Enrichment culture microbial communities from rom New York Harbor, USA that are MTBE-degrading - MTBE-NYH (New York Harbor Sulfidogenic)... | ecosystem: Environmental > Aquatic > Marine >...
GGCATCCGGGATGCGCAACCTGCCGTTCCGCCTCTTCACCATGAACGAGGCCTGGCTCGAGCTCGTGCTCACGGGTGTCGACCTCATGGCATGGACGCAAAGGCTGCTGCTCTGGGGCACGGCGCTTGCCACCGCCGAGCCCAAGCGTCTGCGGTACCGCCTCCTCCACGTCGCGGGAAGGATCGTGACCCATGCCCGGGGCGTTCGGTTGCGCCTGCCGCGCTCCTGGCCGTGGGCGGATGTGCTCGCCACCGCGTTCCAGAGGCTGCGGGCACTGCCTTCGGGCTGAAGCGGCCCGTCTCAGCCCCATCGCACACACGGATCACGGAGGCTCGCTTCACCGCGCCCTGAAACAGCCGGAAACGACTCGGGAAGACACATCCGGGCTCGCGGGACCCGGACAGCGACCTCCGCGACGCTCAGACGGATGCGTTATCGTGGTACAGGGTCGATTCCGGGACTTTGTGACCGGCTGGAAGACCTTCGTGAAATATCGAGGCTAGGCTCGACCGTCTGGATGAGCGGCCTGCTCGCACCGAGTCCCGCCCGGCCCCGCGGCTCGCCACTCCCACGCGCTACTGGACCTCGATGGTTACCGGCAGGCTGGAAACGAGGTCGGCGTCATCGGTGACCCAGAGCGTCACGGTGTACGTACCGCTCGAGGTGAAGGTATGCGTGACGGTTTCGCCAAAGACGAGTGGCGTGCCGTCGCCGAACTCCCAGGCCCACCTGATGATCTCGCCGTCGGAGTCGAACGACTCCGAGGCATCGAACGTGACTTCCGCATCCACCTGTGGCTCGAGCGGCAGGTATGAGAACTCGGCGGTCGGTGGCTCGGCGGCGGGGGTCCCGGTCGAGACGATGATGTTCACTACGGTGTCGGTCGCAACCTGGCTGCCGAAGCGCGGCGTCTGGTCGCTCACCATGCCGGCGGGCACGCCGCTCACCGGCTGCTCATCCACGGTGAACGCGAGCTTCAGGCTGTTGAGCAGCGCGATTGCCTCGGCCTTCATCATGCCGATGAGGTTGGGGAGGTCCACCAGCACGGGGCCGGTGTGGACCTCGCACGGCTCGGGTCCGTGGCCGGCGAGGAACAGCGCGCTTGCCTTGTTCTCGCAGAACTCGCCCGCGGCACCGCCCGACTCCAGGCAGATCTGCTCAGTGGTGAGTCCCTGCGGCCGCGTGAAGTCGAGCGCCTTGGAGTCCTTGAGCGCCTCCTTCATGAATGCGGCCCAGATCTGCGCCGGGAACGAGCCGCCTGTGACCTTGCGCCCGTGGACGTCGGTCATCTCGATCTGCCCCTCGGGATAGCCCATCCACACCGAGGCCACGAGATCGGGTGTGTAGCCCACGAACCACGCGTCACGGTACTCCTGGGTGGTGCCGGTCTTGCCCGCGGCTGGGCGCCCGATCTTCGCGGCGGTGCCCGTTCCCCGGCTGATGACGCCCTTGAGCATGTCGGTTGCGAGGTAGGCCACGGCGGGGGAGAGCACGTCCTCCGTCGTGGTGTCGGGCTCGTAGAGCACCTCGCCGTTGACGTCGGTCACCTGCAGGATGCCGTGCGGCGGGATGTGGGTGCCGGCATTCGCGAGCGTCCCGTAGGCCGACGCCATCTCAAGCGGCGTGACCTCCTGGCTGCCGAGCGCGATAGCGGGCACGGCGTTGATGGGTGTGGTGATGCCCATGCGCGTGGCCGTGTCGGCCACGACGTTCGCGCCCACTTCGAGGATGAGCTGCGCGAACACCGCGTTGATGGACTTCTCGGTCGCCACGCGAAGCCGCATCGGCCCGCCCGCCGAGGAGCCGCTTACCTTCCACGTCTGCCCACCGGGGATCGTGAACTGAGCGGCGCGGCTCTCGTATGCCTTCTCGGGGGAGATACCCTCCTCGAGTCCGGCTACCAGCACGAACGGCTTGAACGACGAGCCCGGTTGCCGCAAGCCCTGAACGGCTACGTTGAACTGCTGCGTGTTGAAGTCCTTGCCGCCCACCATCGCGAGAACCTCGCCCGTGCGCGGGTCGATGGCCACGACGGCCGCCGAGGGGTCGTCGGCCTGGTCGAGGATCGACGTGATCGCCGTCTCGGCCGCTCGCTGCTTCGTTCGGTCGATCGTCGTGGTCACACGCAGGCCGCCCTTGAACACCGCGTCCGGACCGTACATGTCGATGAGCGTTTGCTTCACCCACTCGACGAAGTACGGAGCCGGGATGTCGGTCGGCTTCGGCGCGGCAAGCTCGATGGGTTCGGCAACCGCGGCCGCGTGCGAGGAGGTGTCGATGGAACCGAGCTCCAGCATCTGCCCGAGTACGGTATCGCGCCGGTTCTTGGCCGCCTCCATGTCCAGACGCGGCGAGTAAGAGCCCGGCGACTTGATGACACCGGCGATGAGCGCGCACTGGGCGGTGGTGAGGTCGCCCACGCTCTTGCCGAAGTAGGTCTCTGCGGCCGCCTGCACGCCGTAGGCACCGTGGCCGTAGTAGATGGTGTTCAGGTACTTCTCGAGGATCTCGTCCTTGGAGTAACTCGTCTCAAGCTCGTAGGCGAGCATTGCCTCCTTGATCTTGCGGGAGAGGCTGTCCTCGCGCTGGATGAACGTGTTGACCACGTACTGCTGCGTGATCGTCGAACCACCCTGGTGCTTGCCCTGCGTGATGTTCACCCACAGCGCGCGTGCGATGCCGAAGGGGTCCACGCCCTTGTGCTCGTAGAAGTTCTGGTCCTCGGTGGCGATCACGGCCTGACGAAGGTGTATCGGGATGTTCGCGAGCGGCACGTAGGTGCGGTTCTGCTCACCGAAGAGCTCCACCAGTACGTCACCGTTGCGGTCGTAGATGACGCTCGTCTCGGCGAGCGGCGCGGGACCTTGCGAGAGATCGGGGAGGTCTGCTGCGAGGCGCTCGTAGACGACGCATCCCGCGATGCCGCCCGCGGCGGCAAGAAGCGCGAACACGATGAGGGCGATGCGAACGATCCTGCCCCAGCGGCCCCGTCTTCTCGGTGCAGGGCGGGTGCCCGGTCGTGGGGACCGATTGGCGGTGCCGACGGGTCGCGCGCCGGCGTTCCTGCCTGGCTGTCGGCGTGAGGCGGTCGCGCCTCGAGTAGCAGCCGAGCCGCTTGTGCGGGAGCGCCCGGAGGTCTGCGGCGCGCAGCGCTGTGCCGGCGGAACCTCGGACGCGCTCGTGCGCGCGGTGCGGGCAGTCGTGCGGCCGGCGGACGGGTCCGTCGTCGGCTGCTGCGCCCGCGGTTCCCGCTTGCGGGGCTTGGGGCGCGGACGCGGCTCGCGGTCGTTGCGGCTGGAACGCTCCATGCGGTCGTGTGGTCCTTCCGGGGTGTTGCCGACACCAGGCCGGTCGGGCGCCGGCGTCCCCGCATACTGTACCGCACGCGCGGGGGCGGTCGCCGTTCGTCGTGCTAGTATGGCCTGCAAACGCCAGGCCACGCCAGGTTGTGGCGGTAGCGTTTCGGCAACGAGGACGGCCTGGAAGGATGCGTGAGCGCGTCGTGCTGAGCGCGGCTGAGCAGATGAACACCATCGCGAGCGGGGCTGCGGCGATCGTCCCCGAGGAGGCGCTCCGCGCCAAGCTCGATCGCGGTCGGCCACTCACCATCAAGCTGGGCGTGGACCCCACCGCGCCCGATCTGCACCTCGGCCACGCGGTTCCGCTGCGCAAGCTCCGGCAGTTCCAGGACCTCGGCCACACGGTCGTGCTCATCATCGGCGACTTCACGGCGCTCATCGGCGATCCTTCCGGCCGTAGCACCACGAGGCCAGCGCTCACGCCTGAGCAGGTCGAGGCCAACGCCACAACCTATATAGAGCAGGCGTTCAAGATCCTCGATCCGGCCCACACGGTGATGCGGCGCAACTCCGAGTGGCTCGCGCCACTCGGCTTCGCAGACATCCTCCGGCTCACGAGCCAGTTCACCGTGGCCCGCATCATGGAGCGCGACGACTTCCAGAAAAGATACCGGGAGGGCGTGGGCATCTCCCTGCACGAGTTGCTCTACCCGATGGCGCAGGCGTACGACTCGGTTGCCATCGAAGCGGACGTGGAGCTTGGCGGCACCGACCAGCTCTTCAACCTGCTGGCCGGGCGGGAGCTCATGGAGAAGCTCGGCATGGAGCCACAGGTATGCCTCACGCTGCCGCTGCTGGAGGGCACCGATGGCGTGCAGAAGATGAGCAAGAGCTACGGCAACTACGTGGGACTCACCGATGCCGCCGATGACATGTTCGGCAAAGTGATGTCGATCCCCGACGCGCTCATGGTGAAGTACTACCGCCTGTGCACCACACTGCCGGTGGCCGAGGTGGACGCCGTCGAGGCCGGTCTGGCCGACGGATCGCTCCACCCGAATGCCACCAAGCGGCGTCTGGCGCGCGAGATCGTGACGCTCTATCACGACGTGGAGAGTGCAAGGGCGGCCGAGGAGGCGTTCGACCGGGTGTTCAAGCGTCACGAGACGCCCGACGACGTTCCCGTCGTGCACATTGAGCATACAGACCCGGCACACCTGCCCGCGGTGCTCAAGGCGGCCGGTCTTGTGGCGTCCACCTCCGAGGGCCGCAGGCTGATCGACGGCGGGGCCGTGCGGATCGACGGTGGTGAGGCTATCGACCTCGGCGAGGGTCTGTATGACCTGCCCTGGAGTGTCCTTGAGGGTCGCGTTCTGCAAGCGGGGAAGCGCCGGTTTGTGCGCGTGGTCGGCTAGGCGCCGACCGTCGCTTCAGGGCGCCCGCGCCGCATGCTGCGCGCACTTGCGCTGTGCCGGTACAGGTGGTAGATTACTGAGGCTGCTTCTGCCGAGTTCATCGGAGACGGGGCACGGGTTGAAAGCACTGAGCATCGTGAGGGCGATCGGATAAGTGGGCTGGAGCCGGCAGTGCCGGCACACCGGCATCACGCCGACGCCCCCGACCGACTAGGCGGGGGCGTTTTGTGTCCTCCGAAGTGCCACCCACCACCGGCTCGAAATTCGGCTGTAAACAGTTGTTGACAGCGGGAGAACGTACACGTATCGTATCGTCCCGCTGCGCCTGAACCTTGAAAACCGGATACTGTGACAAGCCAGTAAGGATTCGTTTCGAATCCACACAAATACCCCGTCTCATCGAGAGGGCCAGTCAACAGGCCAAACCGATGTGACACTCGGATCCAAACCGCGCCGGTCTCCTTACCGGTCGCAGGTGGGTCCATCCGGACCAGCCAGGTCCGATTCGCTCCGTATATCGCAGGCTTTCGAGTCTGTGACATCTTCCACGGAGAGTTTGATCCTGGCTCAGGATGAACGCTGGCGGCGTGCTTAACACATGCAAGTCGAACGATTAAGACCCTCTTCGGAGGGTGCATAAAGTGGCGAACGGGTGAGTAACACGTGGGGAACCTGCCCCTCTCTCTGGGATAACTCCGGGAAACCGGAGCTAATACCGGATATTCCGATTGGATCGCATGGTCTGATTGGGAAAGCTCCGGCGGTGAGGGATGGCCCCGCGGCCCATTAGCTTGTTGGTGAGGTAACGGCTCACCAAGGCGACGATGGGTAGCCGAGCTGAGAGGCTGATCGGCCACACTGGGACTGAGACACGGCCCAGACTCCTACGGGAGGCAGCAGTGGGGAATTTTGCGCAATGGGCGAAAGCCTGACGCAGCAACGCCGCGTGCGGGATGAAGGCTCTCGGGTCGTAAACCGCTTTCAGCAGGGACGAACGTGACGGTACCTGCAGAAGAAGCCCCGGCTAAATACGTGCCAGCAGCCGCGGTAATACGTATGGGGCAAGCGTTATCCGGATTCATTGGGCGTAAAGCGCGCGTAGGCGGCTTGTTAAGTCAGATGTGAAAACCGGGGGCTTAACCCGCGGCCTGCATCTGAAACTGGCAGGCTTGAGTCTGGTAGAGGAAAGTGGAATTCCTAGTGTAGCGGTGAAATGCGCAGATATTAGGAGGAACACCAGTGGCGAAGGCGGCTTTCTGGGCCACGACTGACGCTGAGGCGCGAAAGCTAGGGGAGCAAACAGGATTAGATACCCTGGTAGTCCTAGCCGTAAACGATGGGCACTAGGTGTGGGGGGTCATCGACTCCCTCCGTGCCGTAGCTAACGCATTAAGTGCCCCGCCTGGGGAGTACGGCCGCAAGGCTAAAACTCAAAGGAATTGACGGGGGCCCGCACAAGCAGCGGAGCATGTGGCTTAATTCGACGCAACGCGAAGAACCTTACCAGGTCTTGACATGCAGGGAAAAGCGGCGGAAACGTCGTGTCCGAGAGGGCCCTGCACAGGTGGTGCATGGCTGTCGTCAGCTCGTGTCGTGAGATGTTGGGTTAAGTCCCGCAACGAGCGCAACCCTTGTCGCATGTTGCCAGCATTTAGTTGGGGACTCATGCGAGACTGCCGGCGTCAAGCCGGAGGAAGGTGGGGATGACGTCAAGTCATCATGCCCCTTATGACCTGGGCTGCACACGTGCTACAATGGCCGGTACAACGGGCTGCGAAGGGGCGACCCGGAGCGAATCCCTTAAAGCCGGCCCCAGTTCGAATCGGAGGCTGCAACTCGCCTCCGTGAAGTCGGAGTTGCTAGTAATCGCGGATCAGCATGCCGCGGTGAATACGTTCCCGGGCCTTGTACACACCGCCCGTCACACCACCCGAGTCGTCCGCACCCGAAGTCGCTGGCCCAACCCGCAAGGGAGGGAGGTGCCGAAGGTGTAGAGGGTAAGGGGGGTGAAGTCGTAACAAGGTAGCCGTACCGGAAGGTGCGGCTGGATCACCTCCTTTCTAGGGAGCCTTTCAAAGGCACCGCCGGGAATTCGGAACCCGGTGGCGGGTCGAGATTCATTTCTCCCCGCCTTGGAAGCCAAGTGTCGATCTGGTTTGGCGTCCGATCGCAACTCACAGTATCCGGTTTTCAGGGCTCAGGCCCTGAGCTGCGCGTCCTCCTGGGGCGCGTTTCGCACCTTGATAGCTGTATAGCGAGGAAGAAGATCACGAATAGTGTATAGATCAAGATACTAAGGGCACACGGTGAATGCCTTGGCATCAGAAGCCGACGAAGGACGTGGCAAGCTGCGAAAAGCTCCGGGTAGGTGCAAACTACCGTCGATCCGGAGATGTCCGAATGGGGAAACCCAGCTGGGGTCATGCCCAGTTACCCATGCCTGAACACATAGGGCATGAGGAGGCAACCTGGGGAACTGAAACATCTAAGTACCCAGAGGAAGAGAAATCAACCGAGATTCCCCGAGTAGTGGCGAGCGAAAGGGGAACAGCCTAAACCCGCGTATGCGTATAGCCTGTGGGCGTTGCTGCGCGTGGGGTTGTGGGAGTCATCGACCTAGGGCCACTGACCTGGGACGGAGTTACAAAGCGGCAGGGTAGCGGAACGGTTTTGGAAAAGCCGGCCACAGAAGGTAAGAGCCCTGTATGCGAAATTCTGCCGCCTCCGAGATGACCACCCGAGTACTGCCGGACACGTGAAATCCGGTAGGAATCTGGGGGGACCACCCTCCAAGGCTAAATACTCTCTGATGACCGATAGTGAACCAGTACCGTGAGGGAAAGGTGAAAAGCACCCCGAGAGGGGAGTGAAATAGTACCTGAAACCGTGTGCTTACAAGCAGTCACAGCCTGGAAAGCCGGCTTGCCGGCAGGGTAGTGGCGTGCCTTTTGTAGAATGAGCCAGCGAGTTACCGTATGCAGCAAGGTTAAGCTTAGAAGCGAGCCGTAGCGAAAGCGAGTCTTTAAACGGGCGTTCAGTTGCATGTGGTAGACGCGAAGCCAGGTGATCTATCCATGGGCAGGCTGAAGCGGGGGTAAGACCCCGTGGAGGGCCGAACCCACTTCGGTTGAAAACGGAGGGGATGACCTGTGGATCGGAGTGAAAGGCTAATCAAACCTGGAGATATCTCGTTCTCCCCGAAATAGCTTTAGGGCTAGCCTCGATCGTTCAGTTCCGGTGGTAGAGCACTGGATGGCCTAGGGGGCTTCACCGCTTACCGAAGTCAGCCAAACTCCGAATGCCGGTACTCCAGAGATCGGGAGTCAGACTATGTGGGCTAAGCTGTGTAGTCGAGAGGGAAACAGCCCAGACCGCCTGCTAAGGTCCCTAAATTCATGCTAAGTGGCAAAGGATGTGCGTTTGCACAGACAACCAGGATGTTGGCTTAGAAGCAGCCATCCATTTAAAGAGTGCGTAATAGCTCACTGGTCAAGTGGACACGCGCCGACAATACACGGGGCTCAAGCATGATACCGAAGCAGCGGACTTCACGTTTACGTGGAGTGGTAGGGGAGCATTCTGTACCGGGTCGAAGCGGGCGGGTGACCGTCCGTGGACTGTACAGAAGAGAGAATGCTGGCATGAGTAGCGAGAGAAGTGTGAGAAACACTTCCGCCGTAAGCCTAAGGGTTCCTGGGCAAGGCTAATCCTCCCAGGGTCAGTCGGGAGCTAAGGCGAGGCCGCGAGGCGTAGTCGATGCACAACAGGTAGACATTCCTGTACCACTGGCAGTGCGTTAACACCGATGGGGTGACGGAGAAGGGTAGCTGAGCGCGGTTCTGGACGTCCGCGTGAAAGGCTGTAGGGCGTGAGATAGGCAAATCCGTCTCACATATGCCTGAGAGCTGATGACGAAGCGATTGAGTGAAGTCAGTGATCCCATGCTTTCAAGAAAAACCTCTAGGGAGTGCTGTGGGTGCCCGTACCCCAAACCGACACAGGTAGGCAGGTAGAGAATACCAAGGCGATCGAGAGAACTACGGTTAAGGAACTCGGCATAATGGATCCGTAACTTCGGGAGAAGGATCACCCTGGCCCGTGAGTATCTTCGCGGTACGAGCGGACTGGGGTCGCAGTGAAACGGCCCAAGCGACTGTTTACTAAAAACACAGGACTCTGCTAAGTCGTAAGACGACGTATAGGGTCTGACGCCTGCCCGGTGCTGGAAGGTTACGAGGAGGGGTCAGCCGCAAGGCGAAGCTCTGAATCTAAGCCCCAGTAAACGGCGGCCGTAACTATAACGGTCCTAAGGTAGCGAAATTCCTTGTCGGGTAAGTTCCGACCTGCACGAATGGCGTAACGACTTGGGCGCTGTCTCAACCGTAGACTCGGCGAAATTGCATTATTCGTGAAGATGCGAATTACCCGCGGAAGGACGGAAAGACCCCGTGAACCTTTACTACAGCTTGACATTGATCTTTGGTTTGTCGTGTAGAGGATAGGTGGGAGGCTTTGAAGCTGGGGCGCCAGCCCTGGTGGAGCCAACCTTGGAATACCACCCTCGGCAGGCTGGAGGTCTAACCCCACACCGTTATCCGGGTGGGGGACCGTGTCAGGTGGGTAGTTTGACTGGGGCGGTCGCCTCCTAAAATGTAACGGAGGCGCGCGTAAGGTTCCCTCAGATCGGTTGGCAATCGATCGTAGAGTGCAAGCGCACAAGGGAGCTTGACTGCGAGACCTACAAGTCGAGCAGAGACGAAAGTCGGCGCTAGTGATCCGGCGGCTCAGAGTGGAATGGCCGTCGCTCAACGGATAAAAGGTACTCCGGGGATAACAGGCTGATCCTGCCCAAGAGTCCACATCGACGGCAGGGTTTGGCACCTCGATGTCGGCTCATCGCATCCTGGGGCTGTAGCAGGTCCCAAGGGTTTGGCTGTTCGCCAATTAAAGCGGTACGCGAGCTGGGTTTAGAACGTCGTGAGACAGTTCGGTCCCTATCCTCCGCGGGCGTAGGAGACTTGAGAGAGGCTGTCCCTAGTACGAGAGGACCGGGATGGACGAACCTCTGGTGTACCAGTTGTCGACCAACGGCACCGCTGGTTAGCTACGTTCGGTCGGGATAACCGCTGAAAGCATCTAAGCGGGAAGCCCTTCTCAAGATGAGGTCTCCCACTGGGTCAACCAGGTAAGGCCCCTCGTAGACTACGAGGTTGATAGGCTGCAGGTGTAAGCGCAGCAATGCGTTCAGCCGAGCAGTACTAATAGGCCGAGGTCTTGATCTTCTATTCAAAATCTTCCGAATCGCTATACAGCTCTCAGGGTGCGGGACGCACCATGTGACGAGCATTGACAGCAGAATACGTCTGTCGCATGTGACGGCCCGGAGCCGTCGGATGTGTTCAGTGGCTATGGCGGAGGGGGTACACCCGATCCCATTCCGAACTCGGAAGTTAAGCCCTCCAGCGCCGATGGTACTGCGGTGTAGTCCGTGGGAGAGTAGGACGTCGCTGAACACATCCGACGGCTTTGCCGTTTCCAGAGACGGATCTGCTGGCCGGTCGGGAGCCCGTGCGCCGGCGTATCGCGGTGGCCGATGGCGTGCTGCCTTCGGGCGGCGGTCGTCTTGCCTTCCCATGGGGCATGAAGCGGAGACCATAAGGTTCGCTCATAAAAGTGTGGTGACACGATTCACGTAGGGATAGGATGAAAGGGCGATCTGTGGTGCTGGGCTGTGTGCTGAAGGCGGGAATCACCTGGCTCCGCACTTGCTATACTTCGAGTGTTGTTCCGAGACGCTTCCGTGACTGCGGAGTACGATGACCCCCGAGATTCGAGCACGCATACTGCGGCTGTCCGCATGGCTTCTCGTTATCGGTGTTGTTGCTGTGGCGTTGCCGGTCGGCATCTGCGCGGTTGCGCTGCCCGCATGCGAGTCATGCCATGAGTCCCGCGACCTCGTGGGTGAGGTCACATCCGAGGCACACGCGAGCGCCGGCGCGACATGTGTCGACTGCCATGTGGGCGACTCGCTGCCCGAGCGGGTCCGCTTCGGCTTCTATCAGGCGTACGGCATGGTTGTGCCGATTCTGTCGACCGCGGACAGTCCGGCGGCGGTCGTGACCGATCTCTCGTGTCAGTCGTGCCACCAGGAGATGAGAGGTATCTGGACCGCAGCCGGATTGCGGATCCGTCACGACGAATGCGCGCGGGGCTCGGTGTGCACCGACTGCCATTCGAACACCGCCCACGTGGATGACATCACCTGGCCGACGCTCTATGACATGGACGGCTGCCTGAGCTGTCACGAGGCGGAAGATGCGTTCGACGCCTGCGACACCTGTCATGTGGGACGGCTGGACCGGGTGCGCCCCTCCACCGGCGCGTGGGCCGTGACGCACGGACCGGACTGGCAGCGAACACACGGCATGGGCGATATGTCGACGTGCAGGGCGTGTCACCCCGCCGACTACTGCGCGCCGTGCCACGGCCCCGGAGTACCACACGACAACCGCTTCTTCTCCCGGCACGGGAGGGAGTCGCTGGTGGCGGGTTCCACGTGTCTGGACTGTCACCAGGCGACGTTCTGCGATGACTGTCATGGCATCGAGATGCCGCACACGAACGAGTTCACGCGTGAGCATAGCTCTCTCGCGGCGGGCGGGGCCGCCGAGGCGTGTCGCACGTGTCACGCCGAGAGCGACTGTAGCGGCTGCCACGAGAAGCACGTCCACCCGGGCGGGGCGATCTCCCTGTCCCCGGACGGGAGGACGCGGCCGTGATCGACTCACTGCTAGACCTCCTGGAGCAGCTGCAGTTCCGTGACCTCGACGCCGAGTTCTTCCGGACCCTGTGGCCAACGATCGTCGAAATCATCCAGAATCCCACAAGCAACACCCCAGCGGCGATTCTGATCCTTGCAATCGTGACGATCCTGCTGCTGATCATCGGCTTGTCGGTCTTCGCGTTCCTCCTCGGCAGTGATGACGAGGACGAGGACGAGGACGAGGAGGTCCTGGTGCGCACCGTCACGGCCGAGGGCGCACCCGGCGCTGCTACAACGCGGCTGGTGAGAGTACGCCGCATCAAGGACCCGCTGCGGTATCACAAGGGCGTCCTCATCCTTGCGGCCGTGGCTCTCGCGCTCATCTCGGTCACGGGATTCACCACGCAGAGCGACGCGGTATGCACCGCATGCCACGTGGGAACGCCACACGTTGAGGCGTCCGAGACCGATGCTCATCGCGCCGTCAGTTGCGTTCGCTGCCACGAGGGAACGACCGTGCTGGGGGGTGTGACGCTTGCCGTACCGGCGCGTGTCGCCCACATCGTGAACGCTGCGGTCAGCGAGGACACAGTTACGGGGTATCGCGCGATCACGGGAAGCGGCTGCCGCAGGTGCCACGCGGCGGTCACGGAGTCAGTGGTGGAGAATCCGACGCGCGCATTGCGGATGTCGCATGCCGAGCCGCTCGAGGCCGGCGCACGCTGTCTGGACTGTCACCTTCTCGACGGCGATGAGCGCATCTCGCGGGTCACCGTGGGGATGGCGCCGTGTCTGCGCTGCCACAACGACACTGACGCCAGCGCGGACTGCGCGGTCTGTCACACGGGTGACGTGAGCCTGGCAGTCATCGCCACGCATACGCGATCCACCAACAACGCGCGTGAACTCGTGCCCGAACCCGACTGCTACAGCTGTCACGACCCCGATCCGTGCGACGCATGTCACGGTGTCCGGCTGCCCCACCCGCCCGAGTACGCGGTCCGCGGGCACATGCGGGATGCAGCGGTCGACCTGTGGGCGACCGGTGGCGAGACGTGCTTCGCCTGCCACACGGAGACCCGTCGCTCGTGCTATACGGGTCCGTGCCACGAGGTCGACATGCCGTTGCACTCGGTGGACGGCAGTTTCCGTCTGACGCACCAGTCCGAGCCCGTGGGATCGTGCGATGACTGCCACAACAAGTACGACTTCTTCGACAACGCGTGCCTTATGTGCCACGAGGAGACGCCTAGTCCCCGCTGATTCAGGTCAGTCGGTCCGCAACGCGCTCTCGATCGCCGGGGTGTAGGTTGAATCCGCTCCCTCGAACCCCTCGAGTTCGGCCGCTGCTTCTGCGACGCGGCCGAGATCGAGAAGCGCGCGCGCCCGATTCGTGCGCAGTACGAGCGAGTTCGGGTACAGAGCGAGGGCTCGGTCGGAGACCAGCAGGCCCTCCTCAAGCAGTGTGCTCTCGTCCATCACGTCTCCCGCGATGAAGAGCTCACCTCTTCCACGGCCAGGCGGAGCGCCTCGTCCTCGTCCATGTCGGCGGTGCTCCACGCCCGGTCGAGGACGTCCATGCCGAGGTAGGCCCGAAGCGCCTCCTCCACGACCTCGTAGTCGCGCTTG
>Ga0209164_1004185_pt1 | contig 13101 bp, 9 predicted proteins | sample MTBNYHSulfiMetaG_FD_187458 | JGI IMG/M metagenome (GOLD analysis project Ga0209164, IMG submission 187458) | Enrichment culture microbial communities from rom New York Harbor, USA that are MTBE-degrading - MTBE-NYH (New York Harbor Sulfidogenic)... | ecosystem: Environmental > Aquatic > Marine >...
TGAAGTTCTCCAGGGTATGCCTCGAGGTCAGGAAGTTGCCCCCCGGGCCGGCCTCGGCCAGGGCCGGGACGGCCCTGGTCCGGTCGTTGACCGGCACCCCCCGCACCAGCAGATGGCGGACGTAGGAGTTGAGCTCGTCGCTCATGACCACCGCCCGCAGGTCGGCGATCATCCCGCTGCCCAGGTAGCCGGTGTCGTGGGCCAGGTTTATTCCGGTCAGGGCCGCCCAGAGGGAGAAGAGACCGTACTCGAAGCCGGCCTGTTCATCCAGAACCTGGGCGTCGGTGCAGCCGCCGAAGCCCCAGGTCGGCAGCTCGAGCTGCTGGTAAACCGCCGCCAGGGCGGCCTGGGTCATCAGCCTTTCCGGCGCGGCGTAAACGTTGATCGACGTTTTCATGTCAAAGCAGCCGTGAGCCCCGCCCAGGACGATGCCCGCCCCCGGCCTCTTGGCCTGGTGGATGACCAGCAGCGAGAGGGCCTCGGCCAGGGACTGGATGATCGCCCCGGCCATGGTGCAGGGCGCGGTGGCCCCGGGCATCATCCCCGGGGGATAGCAGACCGGCACCTCGTTGTCGGCGCAGGCCAGGACCTTGCCCAGGGCGTCCGAGGAGTGTTGCAGGGGTGAGGTGGGTTGGGAGTAGGCCAGGACAAAGGGCCGGAGCCGGAGCCTCTCCTTTCCCCCCACCGTCTCGGCGGCCATCTCCAGGATCCGGCCGGCGTCGCGGCCGTTGTCCGAGGTGAAGACGATCGGCTTGGTGGAGTTGAGGACCATCTGGAGGAACTCCGCCCGGTAGACCTTTTCCGGGGCCGCATCCGAGGGGATTCCGTAGGACATGAGGAAGTCCATATGGGGCAGGTGATCGACCACCAGGGCCATGTCGGCGATGTCCCGGGCCACGGTCAGCCGCAGCTCCCCCGAGCGCGGGTCGTAGGTCTGCTTGAGGTCGGAGCCGGTCCCGAAGTAGGTGTTGGCCCCCCCGGTGTTGCCGCCGCCCAGGGTCATGGCCGGCTCCCCGTTGCGATCATAGATCAGGATCCGCTTGGGGGCGGAGGAGATGGCCGCCTCCACCAGGCCCGGCTTGATGAAAACCCGGTTGCCCTCGGCCACCCGGGCCCCGAGACGGCCCAGCAGCTCCAAGGCCTCGGGATGGAGGACCCGGACCCCGACCGTCTCCAGGACCTCCAGGGCGCTGTCCATCAGGCTTTCCGCTTCGGCCGGGGCCATCACCCGCAGGCTGGGCCGGATAAAGAAGTCGGGACGGTTAATCATGGTCTTCTCCTTAACCTTGGGATTGCGAGTCCATGATCTTTAGAGTAATTTTCCAGAAATCCATGCCGATTCTAGAGCCACTCATCTTTACCCCACCAGACTTCATCTGTTTTCGACAACCAGCCTATAAATAAAAAAAGGGTGGGGTGGCGTTGTCGAGAGAGCCGGCTTTCGGAGCCGGCCGCCCCCTTAATTGCCGCCGGAGGAAGTTACAAAGTATGGCCTGACAATTACCTCCGGCCTGATACTTAAGCCGCAGGCGGCCATCTCCCGGCGACTGGCCGGCCGCGAGACAATCCACCCCACCCTTCCTCCCGGCTAGAGGGCATTCACAAATTCTAGCCGGTCCCGCTTTCCCACCCTAGGCTGGCACCTTTCAAACGGAACGTAGTTCTGACAACCGCTCTAATCGATGCTCCGCCGTGGCCGCCTCGTCGATTCGCCACCGGCCCTGGCCCAGGTCTTCGACGATGACCCCGTAGGCCTCCTTGGCCCTTTCCGGGGAGATGAAGCCTTCGGTCACATCCCACCAGACCTTCTTGGGATCCCTCTTCAGGGGATCGCCCCAGCCGCCCGCTCCCGGGGTGTTGATGGTCACCACCTCTCCGGTCTCCAGGGGGAGGGTCATCTTGGAGTAGGGCAGCTTTCTTTCCCGACCGTCGGCCCCGGCCACCAGGCAGGCCGAGTTCCCCCCGTCGCCCCCGCCGAAGACGCCCCAGGGCCTGGTCTCCGAACGGTCGGTGGAGACGGTGAGGGTGGTCTGGCGGCTGAGGACCTTGATCCGGCGGAACATGCCCAGCCCGCCCCTGTACCTGCCGGGACCGTCGGAGTCGGGGATGAGGCCGTAGCCCTCCACCACCAGGGGATAGGTGGACTCGATGACCTCCACCGGGGCGTTGCGGGTGTTGGTCATGTGGCACTGGACCGCGTCCATCCCGTCCTGGTTGTGCATCGCCCCCTGACCGCCGGCATAGGTCTCGATGTAGTTGTAAAGACGCTTGGTCCTGGGATCCACTCCGCCGATGTTGAACAGGCTGGTGACCCCGTTGCTGGCCGCGGCGGCTCTTTGGGGCACGGCCTGGACCAGGGCCCCCAGGAGGACGTCGACCACCTTGGGCGCGGTGATGATGGTCGCGTTGCCCACCGCCGCCGGAGACTCGGCGTTGACCACCGTGCCCGAGGGGGCCTTGATGTGAATCGGGCGGTAGGAGCCGATGTTGGGCGGCAGGCCCGGATCCACCAGGACCTTGACCATGTAGTAGCAGGCGGAGATGGTGCAGGCGATGTTGGAGTTGATCGAGTCGGCCACCTGCTCGTCGGTCCCGGTGAAGTCGAAATGGATCTCCTCGTCCTCCACTCTCACCTTGACCTTCACCCTGATCCGCGGTTGGGTCAGCGGCGTTCCCTCGATATAGTCCTCAAAGACATAGGAGCCGTTGGGGATCTCCTTCAGACCGGCCCGGATGCGTCGTTCCGAGTAGTCGAAAAGCTCGGAGATGTACCGGTTCAGGCCGTCGAGGGTGTACCGGGTGCAGATCTCGGCCAGCCTTTTCTTGCCCACGTTGTTGCAGGCCATCTGGGCCATGATGTCGCCCTCGACCTCCAGACCGGTGCGGACGTTTTGCTTGATCATGGAGAGGAGGTCCCGGTCGACCTTGCCCCTCTTGATCAGCTTGACCGCCGGGATCTGGAGCCCCTCCTGGAAGATCTCCCTCAGCCCCACGGCCATGCTCCCCGGGGCGAACCCGCCCATGTCCACGTGATGGGCCATGTTGGCCGCCAGAAAAGCGATCCGGCCGTCGATGAAGACCGGCGAAACCATGGTGATGTCGTTCAAGTGGCCGGGACCGGTGGGATGGGGGACATTGACCACGATGTGATCCCCCTCCTCCATCTCCTCCAACCGGAAGGTTTTCATGACCGAGTCCAGGGCCGAGGGCATGATCCCCAGGTGAACCGGGGAGCCCAGCTCCGATTGGGAGATGACCTCGCCCTGCCTGGTGTAGATGGCGCAGGAGCAGTCCCGGCGGTCCTTGATGTTGGTCGAGTAGGCCGTCCTGATCAGGGCCATGTTCATCTCGTCGGTTATCGAGTGGAGGGCGTTCATCACCACCTGAAGGGTGACCATGTCCGTGGCCGTCATCCTAGGCCCCCTTTCCGGTGATCATCAGGTTGCGATACCTGTCCACCGCCGTCCGGAATCCGGGGAAAACCACCGTCGTGGAGTCCAGTTGCTCAATGATCGCCGGCGAATCTATCTCCATCCCGCATTTCAGCCGGGACCGTTCGTAGATCGGAACCTCCCTTAACCGGCCGTCCATGTATACCTCCCGCCTTCCCTTGAGCGCGGCCCGGGAGTCGGGGCCGGTGGGCTCCTCGGCCTTTATCTCCGGTTTTTCCAGAAGGCCCACGGCCACCAGCCTGAGGTTGACTATCTCCACCGACTCGGAGGCCATGGCGTAGCCGTACTTTTCCTCGTGGAGCCTGGAGAAATCACAGGAGGTTTTCCGGATATCCTTCCCTTCGGTGATGGCCTCGGGGAAGGCGACCTCGATCTCGTAGCCCTGCCCCTGATAGCGCAGATCGGCCGAGCGATGGAAGACCACCGTGTCCTCACTCAGTCCGTCGGCCAGCATCTGCGCCTTGGCCCTCTCCTCCAACCCGGCAAAGGCCTTTTCCAGCTGCCCGGGCCCGACCTGGTTGAGGAGGTGGAGAAAGGTCTGGGAGTAGTCGTGGCGGAAATCGGCCATCAACAACCCCAGGGCGCAGTTGACCCCCGGCCCCTCCGGAACGAGGATCCGCTTTATATTCAGCTCCTGGGCCAGCTTGACCGCGTGCACCGGCCCGGCCCCGCCGAAGCAGACCAAGGTGAACTCCCTCGGGTCATAGCCCTTTTCCACCGACACCAGCCTGATACCCCGGATCATGGTCGCGTTGACCACCCTGATGATCCCCTCGGCCGCCTCTTCCAGGCTCAGGCCCATGGGCCCGGCCACCTTTTCCCGGATCGCCCGGCGGGCCAGGTCCACGTCCAGGCTCATCTCCCCGCCGACGAAGTAGGCCGGGTTGAGGTAGCCCAGGGCCAGGTTGGCGTCGGTCACCGTCGGCTCCTGGCCCCCCCAGCCGTAGCAGGCCGGACCTGGGTCCGCACCCGCACTCTCCGGCCCTACCTGGAGGGCCCCGCCGGCATCCACCCAGGCGATGGAGCCCCCGCCGGCGCCGAGGGTCTTGATGTCGATCATCGGGACCTTGATGGCGTGCCCGTTGATGTCACTCTCGGTGGTGAAGGTCGGGACGCCCTGGGAGGCCAGGGACACGTCAAAGCTGGTGCCGCCCATGTCCACGGTGATGATGTCCTTGAAACCGGCCATCCGGGCCAGCTCCAGGCCGCCCAGAACTCCGGCCGCCGGTCCGGAAAGGACGGTGTGAACGCTTTTTTTCCCGGCCGTTTCCGCGGTCATGACCCCGCCGTTGGACTGCATGATCTTCAGGCCGGTTTCGACCCCCATCCTCACCAGGCTGTCCTTGATCTGGTTCAGGTACCGTTCCACGATCGGCATGACGTAGGCGTTGATGACCGTGGTGCTCATCCGTTCGTATTCCTTGAACTCGGGCAGGACCTCGCTGGAAAGAGCCACCTTCACCCCGGGAATCTCGGCCTCGATTATCTCCCTGACCCTCTCCTCGTGGACGGGGTTGGCGTAGGAGTGAAGGAGGCAGACGGCCACCACCCCGATGTCGTTTGCCGACATCCGCCGGGCCGCCTCACGGACGGCCTCCTCGTCCAGCTCCTCGGAGACCCGTCCGTCAAAGAGGATCCGTTCCGGCACCTCGAACCGAAGGTGCCGGGGGATGAACGGGTCGGGCCGGCGCTCGAAGAAATCGTACAGCTTGGGTCGGACCTGGCGGGCGATGTGGAGAATGTCCCTGAACCCCTTGGTCACCACCAGGGCGGTTTTTACCCCTTTCCGCTCGATCAGGGCATTGGTGGCGGTGGTCGTTCCATGGATGAGAAACTCGATCCGGCGGGGCTCAAACCCGAAGACCCGTTCGACCTTCCGGATGCCGTTGATGACCCCCTGGTCCGGCGTCTTTGGGGTGGACGGGGTTTTGGTCAGCTTGATCTCCTTGGCCTTCGGGTCGTAGACCACCAGATCGGTGAAGGTTCCCCCGACGTCGATACCCAGTCTAAACATGTTTTTGATCCTTCATTCTGTTGCCTTATCCCGCAGCAAAGACGACCGACGGAAATTATTAAGGAGCGCCCATGAGCAGATTGGGCAGCCACATGGATATCTGGGGAACGTAGGTGAACAGGAGCAAGCAGGATATCAGCGGGATAAAGAAGGGCAGACAGGCTCTCACCAGCGTCTCGAACTTGATGTCGATGACGCCCATCATCACGTATAGGCCGATCCCCATGGGCGGGGTGATGATGCCGATGGTGATGTTGAAGCTCATGATGATTCCGAACTGAACGGGATCCATGCCCAGTTGCTGGACGATCGGCAGGAATATCGGGGTGGTCAGGATCAGGACCGGGATCGGCTCCAGAAGGCAGCCCAGGATGAGTAAAAAAACATTGATCAGGAGCGGCAGGATGAACCTGTTTTCGGTCAGGGCGAACATCCAGCCGGCCAACTTCAAGGAGGTCCCCTCGTAGGCGTAAATCCATCCGGCCACCGTGGAGACGGCGATGATGACCATGATCATCGTCGTCGCCTTGACCGAGTCGACCAGGCTGACAAAAACCTGCCTGAGCGATGACTCCCGGTAAAAGCAGCCCAGGAAGATGGCGTATAGCGTGGCCACCACCCCGACCTCGGTGGGGGTGATTATCCCGAAGCCCATCCCCAGGATGATGATCACCGGAATCAACAGGGCCGGGGAGTTTCTGACGAAGCTGCGGCCCACCGCCGGCAGCGGCTTTCGAGGTTGGACCGGGCAGGTCTCCCGGCCGGTGGCGGCGAAGTAGTAGATGGTGACCATCATCGCCAGCCCGATGATCAGGCCCGGGACCACCCCGGCGATGAACAGGCGGCCGATGGAGACCTGGGCCAGGACCCCGTAGAGGATCAGGTTGATGCTCGGCGGAATCATCGGCCCGATCACCGAGGAGCACAGGGCGATGGCCGTGGAAAAGCTCCTCCGGTAGCCTTGCTTCTCCATGGCCGGGATGCCGATCAGGCCCAGTCCGGCCGCATCGGCCAGGGCGGAGCCGGAGATGCCGGCGAAGATCATGTTGGCCACGACCATGACGTGGCCCATGCCCCCCTTGTAGTGGCCGACCAGGTGGAGGGCGAAGTCCCAGATCCGCTTGCTCAAGCCCATGGTGTTGAAGATGTTCCCGGCCAGAATGAAGAACGGCACGGCCAGCAGGGGGACGCTTTGGACCCCCTCAAGCATGTACTGGGGAATAAGGGCCAGGTTCTTGTCAAGAATGATCAGGGGGATCAGGGTCGAGATGCCGATGGCCATGGACACGGGCACCCTGAGAAACAGCAAGCCCAGGAATGAGACGGTTAAGATCAGAGAAAGCAACTGCCACCCCCCGGTCTCCCGCCGGCCTATTCGCCGCCCGAGCCCGCTTCCCTGCCCCGGTCAAGATTGGCCCAAAGCTTAAACACCGACACATACAGGCAAAGGGATCCGCCGATGAGAATAGGCAGGACCGTGTAGCTCTGCTTCACCGGAAAGACAGGGTGCATCATCCGGCTGGTGAGGATGAAGAGTTGAACCGCCTTGACCACCAGAACCGTCAGAAAGACGGTCACCACAATGTGGGTGCAGGTCTCGATCAGCCGCTGGGTCTTCTGGCCTAACCGGTTGAAAAAGAAATGCATTACCACGTCTTCATCCCGCCGGAGAAGGACCATGTAGCCGATGAAGTACATCCCCGTGGAAAGGCTGACCGCCAGCTCCATGGAGATGGGGGATGAGTAGGCCAGGAAGTACCGGGTGAATATTTCAACGGCGTTGAGAAGGACGACCACGATGAGCAGGGCCACGCAAAAAACCATCCCCCAGGAGTCGATCGCCTCGACCGATCTGCCGTAGTACTTGAATATCTTGGTGTACATGGGGCTCGATCCCGAAGCGCCCGTCCGGCCCCTGGCCGGACGGGCCGGGGATTATTATTTTATGCCCTGGATCCGGTCGTAAATCCCGGCCGGGATAAAGTCCTCCTTCTCCAGCTCCTTGATCACCGGACGCATTATCTCCACGCCAGGCTTGAGGTCCAGAATGGTGTACTCCACCCCGTGTTCCTTTTTCATCTTCTCAATATCTTCGCCCACCTGCTTCTCGGAGGTGGCCATGTACCACTGGCCGGCCTCCTCCGCCGCATCCTTCAGGGCGGTCTGAAACTCCGTTTTGAGGGAGGAGTACTTTTTCTTGTTCATGACCACCGTCAGCAAGCCCCAGTACTCGTCCGTCCGGGCCATATACTTGGCCACCTCGGTGAATTTCATGGCGTAGACCAGGTTGATCGGGGCCGTCACCGCCTCGACCATGCCCTGTTTCAAGCCCATGTAAACGTCGGTCCACGGCAGGACGACCACCTGGCAGCCCAGGGCGGTCCAGGACCGCCGCCAGGTGTCCAGGGGGGCGATGCGAAGCTTCAGCCCCTTGAGATCCTCGAAGTTCTTGACCGGCCGTTTTGAGACCAGAACCCGGTAGGGACCGCGTTCCCAGTCCGAGGCCAGAACCGCCAGACCCACCTTGTCCAGCGGCTGGACGAAGAGCTCATCCCAAAGAGGGCTCTTAAGCACCTTCCGGAAGGTCTCCAGGTTCGGGACGGCGTAGTTCAACCCAAGCGCCTTGAGGCCTTTGCTGAAGCGCTCGAACTCCACGTTGCCGCCGACATAGATGTCCTGGTTGCCCATGATGGTGCTGTCGATCATGGCCGTGGCCTTGCCCAGCTGTTCCTGGGGGAACATCTCCACGGTCACCTCGCCTCCGGTTTTCTCCTTGACCAGCTCCACGAACTTGTCCGCGGCCCGCCCCTCCAGGCTGTTCTTGGGCGAGATGTGGCCGGCCTTGAGGACCGTCCCGGCGCCAGCCACCTGGCCGAGAGACAAGATCACGGCCGAGATTACAACCAATGGAACCAACCATTTCCTTTTCATCTTTCCCTCCCTCCCCTTATAAAAAGGTTCCGTTATGACCTTTAGCCGAATCAAGGCGGCGGCCTAACGGTAGGAAACCTCCTTGAACAACCTTAAAATCCTCTCCTGAAAAAGGACGATGTGCTTGATCGATATCTCCTCGACCAGATCCGCGTCCCCCTGGCGAAGGGCGTCTATCAGCTCCCGGTGCTGGACAGAGATCTTGCGGTGATGCTCTTTCACGGATAAGGCATCGCCTTTTATCTCCCGGCTGATGGCCAGGTAGGAGAACCTCTCGGCCTGGTGGCGGAGGGTCTGCTGGAAGCGATAGAGGAAGTCGTTGCCGGAAGCCTTGCTGATCAGCCCGTGAAAAGTGAGGTTGTTGCTGGTCAGACCCCAGAGGTCCTTGTCTTTAATGGCCCGGTCAACCGCCGCGCAGGATTGTTCAATCTCTTTGAACTCGCCCGGGGCGATCCGCTCCGCGGCCAGGCAGGCCGCGTTTTTTTCGATTATGATCAACGATTCGATCAGGTTCCGGAACTCGTCGATGCTCAGGCTCTTGACAAAGGACGACTTGTTGGGCTCGCCTTCGATCAGGTTGTCCTGCCGAAGCATGGTCAAGGCCATCCGCAGCGGGGTCCGGCTGACCTTCAGCTCCTCCAGAAGGCCGGCCTCCCTTATGGTTTCGCCCGGCTTGATCTCCAGGGTGATTATCTTCTTCAGGAGGACCCGGTAGACCTCCCTGACCAGATCCTTGTCCCTAGTCTTAGGCATCCTGTGAAGCCCTTCCCCCGGCCGTTGAGGATCTTTTTTTGGATTATTTTTTAATTCATTTTGGATTCAATAACAACCGTGAGGGCCCTCTGTCAAGCGGAAAATACCCCTTGCGGTCCGTGCGTCCTGAAAGACGCCCGAACCACCGGCCGCCCACCCCGGTCAAATCTTGCTGTTAGATGGAGGAGTTGGTTTAGGAGGATCCCAAAATGGAGAAACCAGGCTAGCGGGTGAAGCTGTAACGCCTCATGGAGACGTTCATCATCAACCCCAGGCCGACCATGCCCACCACCGCCGATGAGCCTCCGTAGGAGATAAAGGGCAGGGGGATGCCCACCACCGGCATGAGGCCGGTGACCATCCCGATGTTGATCAACATCTGCCAGAAGAAGATGGTCATCACCCCGAAGGCCAGCAGGGTGGCGAACCGGTCCTTGGCGTAGTAGGCCACGTTCAGCGACCAGAAGAGAAGCAGCCCGAACAGGACCAGGACCACCATGGCCCCCACGAATCCCCACTCTTCGGCCAGGACCGAGAAGGCGAAGTCGGTGTGGTGTTCGGGAATGAACCGCAGTTGGGACTGGGTCCCCTCCATGAACCCCTTGCCCCACATCCCCCCCGAACCCACGGCGATCTTGGATTGGATGATATGGTAGCCGGAGCCCAGGGGATCCTTCTCGGGATCGAAAAAGGTCATGATCCTCTGCTTCTGATAGCCTTTCAGGTGCTGCCAGACCGGGATCGTGGCCGCTATCAGGCCGCCGCTCAGAAAGGTCAGGGTCTGCCACCTGACGCCGTGGAAGAGGAGCATCGCCCCCCCTATGGCCAGCAGGAGGAGGGCGGTCCCTAGATCCGGCTGGCGCATGATCAAGCCCGCCGGGACCAGAATCAGGATCAGGGGCAGGAAAAGGCCCTTCAGCCCCAAGGGCCCCTCCTCCTCCCTGGAGTGGCAGTATCGGGCCAGGGCGATGACCAGGGTCAGTTTCATGGTCTCCGAGGGTTGGATGTTCAGCGGTCCCCACCCCAGCCAGCGTTGTGATCCGCCGCCGACCTTGCCCATGAAGATAACCGCCACCAGGGCCAGGACGTTGATCACCCACAACCCGTAAGCTGCGGATTGGAACCGCTGGTAGGGCAAGAACAGGACCAGGACCATGCCCCCGAAACCCAGGATGAGCTTGTATAGCTGGCGGAGGTAGATGCCGGACTCGGCGGTGGCCGAGTAGAGGTTGACCAGGCCCGCCCCGGCCAGAAGAAAGGCCAGGACCAGAAGGACCCAGTCGAAGTTGGCCAGAAACCGCCTTTCAGGGCTTAGCAATGCTCAACCCCCCGAGCCGGTAGGAACGGACATCCTGGCGAACTCGAGCCCCAGGTCCGATTCCTTGAGACGGAAAAATCCTTCCAGGATTTTCTGGGCCACCGGCGCGGCCTGGGAGCCGCCGTGACCCGAATGCTCGGCCACCACGGCCACGGCTATCTGGGGGTTTTCCACCGGAGCGAAGGCCACGAACCAGGCGTGGTCGCGGTACTGGTAGGGAATGTCCTCGATATTCTTGACGCCTTTGAACTTTTCCAGGGTTATCACCTGGGCCGTGCCTGTTTTCCCACCGACGTTGATCCCCTCCACCTTGGCCTGGGATCCGGTTCCCCTCTTCTCGTGAACCACCCCCATCAGGGCCTTGCGGACCAGGTCCATGATCCAGGGTTTGGCCTTTAGCTGCGATTTTACTTTCGGCTGAAACCGCACCACTTCCTTCCCCCCGGCCTCCTCGACGGCCAGGACGACCTGGGGTTGAAAGAGGGTTCCCCCGTTGGCCACGGTGGCTATCAGGTTGGCCATCTGGAGAGGGGTGGCCAGGTCGAACCCCTGGCCGATGGAGATAGACAGCGTTTCGCCCTCCTGCCATGGGACCCCGAACCTCTGCTTCTTCCAGGCTGCGGTGGGTATCAGCCCCGGCTTCTCCGGCCAAAGGCCCACCCCGGAGGGCTGCCCCAGCCCCAAGGCCCGAGCGTACTTGGCCAGACGATCAACGCCCACCTTCTGACCGACCTTGTAAAAAAAGACGTCGCAGGATTGGACCAAGGCCTTATGGACGTCGGTGTGACCGTGGCCTGCTTTTCGCCAGCAGCCGTAGGGCCGGCCGCCGAAGTAGTAGTATCCCGGGCACCAGAAGGTCGATTCCGGGGTGATCACCCCTTCCATCAGGCCGGCGATGGCGGTCACGATCTTGTAGGTGGAGCCGGGAGGATACTGACCGGTCAAGGCCCGGTTCTCCAGGGGATGTAACGGATCTCTGACCAGGTCGGCCCACTCGTCGGTCGGAATTCCCCTTACGAACCTGGTCTGATCAAAGACGGGCTTTGAGACCATGGCCAGGACCTGACCGTTGTTGGGGTCAAGGGCCACCGCCGCGCCCGCCTTGGCGGTCAACGCCTCCTCGGCAATCTTCTGTAGCCGGGAGTCGATGGTCAAAATCAGGTTTTTCCCAGGCTTGGCCGGTATCTCCTGGAGAACCTGGAGAACCCGCCCCGTGGCGTCCACCTCCACCTGGCGTCCGCCCCTGGTCCCGGCCAGGTGTTTTTGCCAAGCCTGCTCGGCTCCGTACTGGCCGACCCGGTCACCCATCCTGACCCCCTCCAGGTTCCCGGCGGCCAGCTGCCGTTCATTGACCTGGCCGGTATAGCCGATCAGGTGAGCCGCCAGGGTGGGGTAGATGTAGTACCGGCGGGGCTCGGAGGAGATGGAAAGCCCCGGGTTTTCGAACTTGTATGTCTCCACCCGGGCCAGCTCCTCCCGGGTCAGGTCGGGTTTGATGACGATCGGGACAAACGGGGGAGCCCCCCTTGCTTTGACCATCCGCTCCTGGACCTGTTGCTCCTCCAACCCGAGAAGGGCCTTGACATTGGAAAGCAGGACCGGCATCCGGTCCACGTCCTCCCGAATCAGGGTCAGATCAAAGGAGGGCTGGTTCTCCACGAGAAGGGACCGGTTCCGGTCGAAGATCATCCCCCTCGGAGGGGGGATGTCCTGAAGCCTAATCCGGTTGTGTTCCGAGATCTCCTGAAAATGAGAGCCCAGCCTGAGTTGAAGGTAGGCCAGCCTGCTTCCCAGGAGGACCACCACCAGGGCCAAAATAATGGCGGTGATGATAAACGGCCGTTTGGATTGGCCGGTCTCTGTGGGGGAGCTAAGCTGCACCGTTCACTCCGAAGCCTTCCTGGGGCCGGTGTACTTTATCTGGAAGGACTCGAGCCAGATGAATACCCTGAAAACAAACGGAGACAAGGCGGCGGTCAAGGCAATCTTGAGCCAATCGGCGGAGTAGGGAAATCCCTGGCCGCTGAACCTGGCCATTACCAGGTGATGAAAAACACCGGCTAAGAAAACGGCCGTAACCTGGTGGATTGGGTGGCCCAATTGGAGGCCTCTCTGGATAATCTTGCCACTGAAATAGACGATCAGGTAGACCAGGGAGGAGAGGCCGGTGGTCGCGCCGGAAAGCGTATCCTGGACCAGCCCCAGCCCAAAGGCGATCAGACCTCCGGTCAGCAACCGCCCCGCCCCGGCCAGGTGGAGAATCAGAATCAGAACCAGATTGGGGTGGCCGAGCTTGGTCAGGATGGTGGATTGGAGGACGATCAACCCCAGTCCGATGAGGATTTGAGTCGTATAGACGCTAACCGCCTGGGGCACGGCCGGCCTCGGTCAAGTATGGGTTTGGCTTGAGGATCAGGAGCACCTCCTCCAGAAGATCAAAATTCACCGCCGGGGTGATCTGGATCTTCTGAAACATTCCCCGTCCCTCGGTGGCGGGCTCAACCGAGCTCACCCAACCCAGAATCAGGCCTTTGGGGTAGGTATTGGCCAGACCGGAGGTGATGACCGTATCTCCCTCCTGGACCTCGGCGTTGCGGATCACAAACTCCAGGGAGCACTTCCCGTCAGGGCTG
>Ga0209164_1004187_pt1 | contig 13100 bp, 11 predicted proteins | sample MTBNYHSulfiMetaG_FD_187458 | JGI IMG/M metagenome (GOLD analysis project Ga0209164, IMG submission 187458) | Enrichment culture microbial communities from rom New York Harbor, USA that are MTBE-degrading - MTBE-NYH (New York Harbor Sulfidogenic)... | ecosystem: Environmental > Aquatic > Marine >...
ATGCTCAAGACGCTTGAGGAGCCGCCGGGCGATTCGCATATCATTCTGCTTTGTACGCGGCTGGATAAGCTGCTTCCGACGACGCTGTCACGATGCCAGGTGGTGAAATTCGGACCGATATCGGAGGAGAAGATAGTCGAGAAACTCGGGCAGAGAGGTGTGGATGAAGCGAAGGCGCGGTACTGGGCGAGATACACCGATGGCAGTCTGGGCAGAGCGATATGGTGGGCGGGTCTGCAGATTGGCGAGCAGGCTTGCTACGCGATAAAGCGACAGCTTGTGGCGAAGGTGGCGAACCTTGAGCTTGCCCAGTCGGTGGAGCTGGCTGCGTGGATATCTGATGTAGGCAAGGCGGTCGTTGATGCGTGGGAGGACCAGACCGAAGAGAAGGTTAATCGCAGTGATATGGGGCGGGCGGCGGCCAAGGGGCTTATATATATGGTGGCGACGGTGTTTGCGGATGCCATGAAGGTGTCTGAGAGGGGGGACGGGAGACAAGAGACAGGAGACAGAATGAGGAGTCGGGAAGAGAATGTCCTTGTGAATGAAGACCAGCAGGAGGAGATAGAGAAGATGGCGGGGAGATATGACGCAGAGAGGTGTGCGGAGGTGGTGGCGGAGGCCTACAAGGCGATGAACTGGATAGAGGCCAACGTCAATGAGAAGCTGGTTCTGGAGGATTTGTTGCTCGGAATCGGGGGTTGTGGTACAATCCTGCTATCAGCCATGAGCCGTCAGCCATGAGCTGAAAAACGCCATGTACGCGTATTTTGGATTTTAGATTTCGTTTTTGGATTGAAGAGACCGCTGCGCGGATATTTCAATGACAACAGATAGTACGCAACCTAAACATGTCAAGACGCGCAAGCTGATGCTGGTGCGTTACGGCCGGCTGGGGCATCTGGGCTGGTTCGAGCACGACGAGAACCAGATACCAAAGGTGCACAGCAAGGTATTGATAAAGACCGAGCGGGGGCTGGAGCTCGGAGAGATAGTGGGCCCATTCTGTTACAGGGCGGGCAACTTCAGGCTTGCGCCGGAGGCGGTGGACCAGTACTTCGAGGACGGCGGGCTGGAGCAATCGCCGAAGAAGGCGGGGGAGTTCGTGCGTTTTGCGACAGCACAGGATGTCAATGAAGACATGCATCTGCGGCGCGACGGCGCGCGTGAGATGGAGACAGCCAGGAAGCTGGCACAGGAGCATAATGTGCCGATAGATATTGTCGATGTAGAGCACATATTCGGGGGGGAGCGGATAGTGTTCTACTTTGTGGCGGAATCGCGCGTGGACTTCCGCGAGCTGGTGAGGCTTCTGGCGAAGGAATATCAGACTCGCATCGAGATGCGGCAGATAGGCTCGCGCGACGAGGCCAAGCTGATGAGCGACTATGAGACGTGCGGACGGGAGTGCTGCTGCAGCAGGTTCATGCGGATACTGAAGCCCGTGAATATGCGGATGGCGAAGCTGCAGAAGGCGACGCTGGACCCTTCGAAGATAAGCGGTTATTGCGGTCGGCTGAAGTGCTGCCTGCGTTTCGAGGACGATACATACCGCGAGCTTCGCGACAGGCTGCCGAAGCGAGGTACTCGCATCAAGACGCGCGAGGGTATGGGCACGGTTGTGGACGGGCACATACTGGCGCAGCTCGTGGTGCTTCAGATGGACGCGGGCGGGCAGGTAGCAATTCCGCTGGAAGACATAAATGGGGATGGGACTGTGGTTGAGGCGAGCGCGAAGGCTGAAGTGCCGGCAGCCGCAGACATGCCGTTTGCGGATGAGCAGGTTGAGGACGGACCTGAGCCGCGTGCAATGGACGAAATAGCCGATGATGTTGTGGGTGATATCGAGGCGAGGTATGAGCGCGAAGATGATGCGCACGATGAGGAGACGGAAGTTGAGGAAGAGATACGGCAGCCGGCACCGGAAGCAGAGTCAACAGAGCCTGAAAGGAAGCCTGCGATGAAGTGGGCGCCTGTGGGCGGGGCGAAGCCTCAGGAGCGTGGCGGCGTCAGCAGCAGCGGCGAGCAGAGAGGCGACGGGCGGAATCCGCAGGGTGGAGCGCCGGGCCAGGAAGGCAGAAGAAGAAGGCGCGGACGGCGCCGGAACCGCCATAAGAACCAGTGGCCACAAGGGCAGCAACAGGGGCCGCATGGTCAGCAGGGATCGCAGGGTCAGCAAAGGAGTGACAATGGCTCGTAATATTGCGGTGACGTCGGCGTTGCCGTATGCGAACGGCCCCATTCATATGGGGCATCTTGTCGAATACATTCAGACGGATATTTGGGTCCGCTTTCAGAAGCTGTGCGGGAACAGGTGCTTGTATTTCTGCGCGGACGACACGCACGGCACGGCGATAATGATACGTGCGAAGAAGGAGGGGATAACGCCGGAGCAGCTTATCGACCGCGTACACACGGAACACCTGCGTGACTTCAGGGCGTTCGATATACAATTCGACAATTACTATTCGACACACTCCGAAGAGAACCGCGCGTTCAGCGAGGATATCTATGCGAAGCTTTCAGCGCGGGGGTCGATAGCGAAGAGAGATGTCGAGCAGGCGTTCTGCGAGAAGTGCGGCATGTTCCTTCCGGACAGGTTCATCAAGGGCGGCTGCCCGAGATGCAAAGCGCCGGACCAGTACGGGGATTCGTGCGACGCATGCGGGGGGACGCACCAGCCGACGGAGCTCATCGACCCGAAGTGCGCGAACTGCGGAACAACACCGGTCAGGCGAAAGAGCGTGCACTACTTCTTCAAGCTGGCCGATTTCGAGAAGGAGCTGAAGGAGCTTCTTCAGAAAGGCTATGCTCAGCAATCGGTGATGAACAAACTGGATGAGTGGTTCAAGACAGGGCTGAGGGACTGGGACATATCGCGTGACGGGCCGTACTTCGGCTTCAAGATACCGGGCGAGGACGACAAGTATTTCTATGTGTGGCTGGATGCCCCGATAGGGTATATGGCCAGCGCAAAGAACTACTGCGACAGACACGGCCTTGATTTCAACGAGGTCTGGAACTCGAAGGAGTGGGAGCTCTATCACTTCATCGGCAAGGACATCATGTATTTCCATGCGTTGTTCTGGCCGGCGATGCTGACGGGGGCAGGGTATAAGGTGGCAAACAAGCTGTTTGTGCACGGGTTCCTGACGGTGAACGGGGAGAAGATGAGCAAAAGCCGCGGGACATTTGTGATGGCTGAGACATATCTGAAGCACCTCGACCCGGAGTGGCTCAGGTATTACTATGCGACCAAGCTCTCGGGCGGGGTGGAGGATATAGACCTGAATCTGAGCGACTTCGTGAACCGAGTGAACAGCGACCTTGTGGGCAAGCTTGCGAATCTGGCGTCGCGGTCGGGTCCGATGCTGACGGACAAGCTGGACGGGATGACGGGCCAGCTTGACGATGAAGGGCGAGCGATAGTCGAGTCGCTGCAGGCAGCGAAGGATGACATCACCAGCGACTATGAGAGACTGGACTATGCCAGCGCGATGAGGAGGATAACGGCTGCGGCGGATGTTGTGAATAAGTATGTCGATGACAAGCAGCCGTGGAAGACGATAAAGACGGACCCCGAGGGAACGCGCAAGACGCTGACGACGATACTGAGCGCGGTGGAGATACTGACGGTGTATCTGAAACCTGTGCTGCCGACATACGCGGCGAAGATAGAGAGGTTCCTGAACGTGGGGCCGCTTGGCATGAGTGATGTGAGCAACACGTTTGAGGGGCACAGGATAAACAAGTTCGAACGGCTGATAGAACGTATAGACCCGACAAAGGTGGAAGCTATGGTAGAAGAGAGCAAGGAAAAGGAAGTGACACAGGCCAAACCGCAACTGGACGAACCGCTGGCGCCTGAGTGCACGATCGAGGATTTTATGAAGGTGGACCTGCGCGTGGCGAAGGTGGTCTCTGCGTCGGCTGTGGAGGGGGCGGACAAGCTCCTTCAGATGAAGCTGGATATCGGCGGCATCGAGAAGACGGTGTTCGCGGGCATAGCGAAGGCATACAAGCCGGAGCAGCTTATCGGCAGGCTGGTGATATGCTGCGCGAACTTGAAGCCGCGGCAGATGAAGTTCGGGCTTTCGGAGGGGATGATACTGGCGGCCGGGTCGGGCGGGTCGGAGATATTCATGCTGGGCATCGATGGCGGTGCGAAATCCGGCCAAAGAGTGCACTGAGGAAAGCACGAAGTCTGAATATCGAAATCCGAAACAATGTTCAAATACTGAATGTAGGAATGACCCGAAGGCGGGAAGTGCCGCCGACGGCTCACAGCAGACAGGACAATGGGTAAGGCGAAGAAGAATCTTGAAGAGATAGCGGCAGCCGACGGGCGGTATACGCCGGAGGCGCTGGAGTTTGTGTTCGAAGGGCTGGGACATACGGTGAAGATGCTCGGCAAGGATGAGCAGGAGGGCCGAAGCAGACATGTTTCAGGGCAGGACCTTGCCAACGGCCTGCGCGAGCTGGCGATTGAGAAATGGGGGCGGATGGCGAAATCCGTGCTGAATAAGTGGGGGGTGAAGACGACGCGCGACTTCGGCGAGATGGTGTATCTGATGATAGAATACGAATGGATGAGCGCCCAGCCGACCGATAGTATTGAGGATTTTGATAACATATACGATTTCAAGACGGCATTTGAGGATGCATACGAAGTTGCGACGGATGTGAAGTAGAGTGACGAGTGGCGGATGACAAGTGGAGGGATGACCTTTGCCTATAGCGCATGATAGCGGGGATACGTATGCTCGGCGAAGCGGCAATGCAGCATAATCTGTGGCTGGCGGTGGTGTTGACGCTTGTAGCGGGGCTGTCTACCGGCATCGGCAGCGCGGTTGCGTATTTCATTCGCAAGCCGAAGCTGGTATTCCTGTCATTCGGGCTGGGGCTTTCGGCGGGGGTGATGATATATGTCTCGTTCGTTGAGCTTCTGCCGCAGGGGATCGAGGGAGCAGGCGAGCTGTGGGGTGTGGCGGCGTTCTTCCTGGGGGTGGTGCTGATATTCCTTATTGACCGGCTGGTGCCGGAGGCGGAGAACCCGCACGAATTCCACGAGGTCGATGATGAGCACGGGCATACGATGGCGGGTCCGAATCCGCATCTGTTGCGGACGGGACTCTTCACGGCGTTTGCGGTGGGCATCCACAATTTCCCCGAGGGGCTGGCGACCTTTGCGGCAACGCTGACGAATGCGAAGCTGGGCGTGTTCATCGCGATTGCGATAGCCATCCACAACATACCTGAAGGGATAAGTGTATCTGTGCCGATATTCTACGCGACGGGCAGCCGGAAGAAGGCATTCGTTTACTCGTTCCTTTCGGGCGTGGCGGAGCCGGTAGGCGGGCTGGCGGGGTATCTCGTACTTGCGCCGTTTCTGACGCCCGCACTTGTGGCGGGGCTGATGTCGCTTATCGCGGGGATAATGGTTTATGTCTCGCTCGATGAGCTTCTGCCGATGGCGCACCGGGTCGGGCACGGGCATGTGGTTATACTCGGGATAATGCTTGGAATGGCCGTCATGGCGGGGAGTCTGCTGCTTCTGTGAGAAGTGGCTGACTCCTGATGGTATGGAGCAACAGCGATTGAGTGATATTCATGGTGCGATATTCGATATGGACGGGGTTCTGGTGGATTCGGAGAAATTCATTGCCAAGGCAGCGCAGATGATGTTCGCTGAGAGAGGCCTCAAGGTGCAGGTGGAGGATTTCGAGCCATTCGTAGGGATGGGGGAGAACAGGTATATAGGGGGCGTGGCGGAGAAATATCATCATGCAGGAGATATAGTCGAGCTGAAGAGGCGGACGTATGACATATACCTTGAGATCATCAAGGGCAAGCTCAGGCCTCTGCCGGGTGTGTTCGAGTTCGTGCAGCAGTGCCGCGAGAGAGGATGGAAACTGGCCGTCGCTTCGAGCGCTGATATGCGAAAGGTTAAGGGTAATCTTGACGAGATAGGGCTCGGCTTTGACAGATTCGACGCAGTGATCTCGGGTGAGGATGTGGAACACAAGAAGCCTGCTCCGGATATCTTCCTCCTGGCTGCTGGGCAGATAGGAGTGAAGCCTTCTCAGTGTCTGGTTATTGAGGACGCGCCATCGGGAGTGAAGGCGGCCAAGGCAGCCGGGGCGATGTGCCTGGGGATAACGTCATCGTTCAGCAAAGAAGAACTTGCCGGAGCCGACTGGTTCGCCGGCTCGCTCGATGTGAATCTGGACATACTTCTGTCAGGCGAATGTCGTTGACGCCTCGGCGAGGCTGGCATATCATATCGCACCACAGGCAGCAGACACCCAATCAGTATCGTTGAAGGAGTGACGACTATGCAGTCCGACAATCGCGCCGGCCATCTTCCCATATTTGAAAAGCTCCTGGCCAGCTTCCGTATACACAGCGTTCTTGAATTTGGGATGGGCAACAGCAGTACACCGTTCTTTCTGGAGCGGTGTGGCATAGTCGTGAGCATCGAGCAGGACAGCCAGGAGAGATACGATCGGCTGACCGCCGGCCAGGACAAGCCCAACTGGGAGCCCTTCTTTGAGTGTAACCCGGCAAGAGTATTTGAGCATTTCGAGGGTCGCAACAGGCAGTTCGATCTTGTCTTCTGTGATGGCGCGCCTGAGACAAGGTATCTGGTGACTAATCTGGCGATGCGGAAGAACATCCCCTTCATAGCGCTGCACGATGGAGAGGAGATATGGCGGTACAGGTGGCATCTGCTCGATATCCCGCCGGCTTACTACCGGTTCAATTTCCGGCGCCGCAGCGATGGGAAGGTGACATCTATAATCGCCAACGCGGGGCGAGAAGCGATAGATAAGTGGGACCTGCCGGAATACGACAAGGTCATTCACGCATATACTTCGCCCCGTCAGCCGGTATTTGAGGTGCAGCTGAAGCGCGGCGAGCAGGGGCCTGAGCCGGAAGTAACACGGCGGATATCCCCATAGTATCCATCTGCTGCACGAAGTTTCACGACAGGTCAAATTCGGCGATGAGGGGCGTATGGTCGCTGGGGCGGGGTTGCTGGCGGGGCCATTTATCTACCCAGCAGGCTGAGCATTCCTTCGCGAGGGGCGCGGTGACCATGATATGGTCCAGGCGCCAGCCGTGGTTGCGCTTGAGGGAGGCCGGCTCGCGGTAATCCCAGAAGGTGTACTGACCGGCTTCGGCGTTGTGCATGCGGAAGGCGTCTTTGAGGCCGAAATCCATCACGTCGTGTAGAGCTTTGGCGACGCTTGGATGATGGCAGACGTGTTCTTTCAGGGCCTCGTGGTCGTAGACATCGATAGGTTCGGGGGCGATGTTGAGGTCGCCGCACCAGAGAAAGGGTTTTTGGGGGTCAAAGGATTTGTCAAAGTAGGTGCGGAGGCGTTTGAACCAGTTGAGCTTGTAGGTGAAGTACTCGCTGTCGGTTGAGACACCCTGGGGGACGTAGGTGTTGACGATGGTGATGCCGCCGATTGTCGCGGCGATGAGTCGAGCTTCATCGTGGGGCTCATCGGGGAGGCCGTAGGAGACGTCGGCGATCTTGTGGCGGCTGAGGATGGCGACGCCGTTGTAGGTCTTCTGGCCTTTGAAGACGTATTCGTAGCCGGTGGCCTCGATGTCGGTGTGTGGGAAGTCGGGGTCCTGGACTTTTGTTTCCTGGAGGCAGATCACATCGGGCGAGGCTTTTTTGAGCCATTCGGAGAGAATAGGCAGGCGGGCTCGAAGGGAATTGACATTGAATGTGGCGATTTTCATGTAGAGAAGGATACATGTCATTCGAGGAAAAAGCAAGCAAGGCGGAGATGGTGGGCGCCCGAACGGCGAGTCAGTTTTTGCTGTCAACGCGAGGCAGCATCTGGGTATAATGGTTGTCAGCGGCTTAGTTACAGGGTGTTTTATGGATTTGAACGGGATAGCGTCGAGGCTGAGCGGGTGGCTCTGTGGTGAAGGGCCGATGGGGGATATTGTGATTTCGTGCCGGGTGCGGCTGGCGAGGAATCTTGCGGGGTTCTGTTTCTTGAGCAAGTGCTCGGAGGCTGCCCGGACCGAGATAGAGGAAAAACTACGGGCCATATTCTGCGAGATGAAGGTCGGCGAGGAGGCGTTTTACTTCGACGTCTGTAAGGCTGAGACGCTCGAGCGCGAGGTGCTCATCGAGCGGCAGCTTATCAGCCGCTACCATGCGAAGATAGACGGGGCGCGGGGTGTGTACGTTGGCGAGGACGAGTCATTCGCGGCGATGGTCAACGAAGAGGACCATATACGGATGCAGTGTCTGCGGGCGGGCTTGCAGCTTGAGGAATGCTGGGCGGAGCTGAACCGGCTTGATAACAGGGTGGAAGAGCAGGTGGATTATGCGTTTGATGAGAAGCTCGGCTATCTGACGGCGTGCCCGACGAATATAGGGACGGGGATACGGGTCTCGGTAATGCTGCATCTGCCAGCGTTGCGGATGAGTGGCGAGGTGGAGAAGGTGCTGCGCGCGGCGAAGGATATGAATCTTGCCGTTCGCGGGATGCATGGTGAGGGGACGGAGGCGATGGGTGATCTGTATCAGGTGTCGAATCAGGTGACACTGGGGGTGTCGGAGGAGCAGATAATCGAGGAATTCACCAATACCATAGTGCCGAAGATCGTGGAGTATGAGCGGGCTGCCCGTGAGCAGTTCGCGGCGAAGAATCCAGCGGCGCTGGATGATAAGGTTGGGCGCGCTGTGGGGCTTTTGAGCAATGCCCGGCTGGTGAGCTCGCAGGAGGCGCTGCATCTTTTGAGTCATGTCCGGATGGCTGTGAACATGGGGCGGATAAAGAATATCGACATGGGCTCAATAAACGAGCTTTTCCTGCTGACACAGCCGGCGCATCTGCAGTACAACTGCGGACGCGAGCTTGATGCGGGGCATCGGGATGCGCTGCGGGCGAAGATGCTGAGAGATGCACTGGGGAGGCTTAACTAGGGGACAGGGGACAGGGGACAGGGGGGGGTACTGCCAAAATGGCACATCTGAGCGCGGCCGTTGGTCTTAACTCCTTTGTAAGCAAGGTCTTAGGTTTTAGGGTGGGGGTGGCACGTACTTTGCACATGTGCCTGAAGAGAGCATTTCTGCACATTGTAGCAGGGGTGCCGGATGGGACAGGTTGATACTCGAACAGGGAGTTTACAATGGCAAAGATAATAGGGATAGACCTTGGTACGACAAACTCGGTGGTCTCCGTAATGGAAGGCTCGCAGCCGAAGGTGCTTATAAACGCCTCCGGGTCGCGGCTGACGCCATCGGTAGTCGGTTTCACCGATAAGGGCGAGCGGCTTGTGGGGCAGATCGCCCGGCACCAACAGGTGACCAACCCTGAGAACACCGTGTTCTCGATAAAGCGTTTCATGGGCCGCAGACACAACGAGGTGGCAAGCGAAGAGAAGCTCGTGCCGTACAAGGTGACGGGCGGCTCGAACGACCTTGTGAAGGTGAGCGTTCGCGGCAAGGAATACACGCCGCCGGAGGTATCGGCGATGATACTGCAGGACCTGAAGCATACCGCTGAGGATTATCTCGGCGAGAAGGTCGAGCAGGCTGTGATCACCGTGCCGGCGTATTTCAACGACGCACAGCGCCAGGCCACGAAGGAAGCTGGGCAGATCGCCGGCCTGAAGGTGGAGCGTATCATCAATGAACCGACAGCGGCTGCGCTTGCGTATGGTCTTGAGAAGAAGCGGAACGAGAAGGTGGCTGTGTTCGACTTTGGCGGCGGCACATTCGATATATCGATCCTCGATATCGGCGATAACGTGTTCGAGGTCCTTTCGACGAATGGTGACACGCACCTTGGCGGCGATGACCTCGATGAGGTGCTGATAAACTATATTGCGGACGAATTCAAGAAGAAGGAGGGCATCGACCTTCGCAAGGACCCGATGTCACACCAGCGTCTGAAGGAAGCGGCGGAGAAAGCCAAGTGCGAGCTGAGCCAGCAGGTTGAAACAACCATCAATCTGCCCTTCATCACAGCCGACGCAACAGGGCCGAAGCATCTTCAGATGACGATAACGCGAGCCAAATTCGAATCGCTGGGTGAGCCGATATTCGACCGGCTGAAGGGGCCCTGCGCCAAGGCGATCGAGGACGCGAAACTGCGGCCGGACGATATCGCAGAGGTGCTGCTTGTGGGCGGCTCGACGCGTATTCCAAAGGTGGTTCAGATAGCGAAAGACATCTTCAAGAAGGAACCGAACAAGAGCCTTAACCCGGATGAGGTGGTCGCGATAGGGGCCGCCATTCAGGGCGCGGTCCTTGCGGGCGATGCGGGCGTGAAAGATATACTGCTTCTGGACGTCACGCCGCTCTCGCTGGGCGTGGAGACGCTTGGTGGCGTTATGACCAGGCTTATCGAACGGAACACCACGATACCGACCAGCAAGAAAGAGATATTCTCGACGGCGGTGGACAACCAGACGACGGTGGATATACACGTGCTGCAGGGCGAGCGCGAATTCGCCAGGGACAACCGGACGCTGGGCAGGTTCCAGCTTGCGGATATTCCGCCGGCGCCGCGCGGCATTCCACAGATTGAAGTGACATTTGATATTGACGCCAATGGCATACTGAATGTCTCGGCGAAGGACCTTGCGACGGCGAAGCAGCAGTCGATACAGATAAAGAGCTCCAGCGGCCTTTCGGACGAAGAGATAAAGCGGATGCAGAAAGAGGCGCAGGATCATGAGGCCGAAGACAAGAAGAAGCGGCAGGTTGTCGATATCCGCAACCAGGCGGATCAGCTTGTATACTCGACTGAACGGACGCTGAAGGAACATGGTGACAAGGTTTCGGCGGAGACACGGTCGAATATCGAAAGCGCTCTGAATAATCTGAAAGAGCGAATGAAGGGCGACGACGGCGAGGCGATAAAGCGTGCGATGGAAGAGCTTGCCCGGGCGGCGGAAGAGCTTGGCAAGGCGCTGTATGAAGAGGCTGCCAAGAAACAGGCGGCTGAGAAGGGGACGCAGCAGGCTGGTAAGGCTCAGGAGACACCGGCTGAGGGCGAAGTGCGCAGGAAAAAGACGGGCGACGATGTGATAGACGCCGATTTTGAGGCTAAGCCGTAAGATACGGGTAGCGATGCTGATAACAGACGGTTTTGAAGGGCCGCGGGCTGGACTCCACGCGGCCCTTTTTATTTGCCGATACAGAATCGCGAGAAGATGGTGTTGAGGATGGCGTCATCCAGGGGTCCGGATTCGATGGGCGCGAGGGAATCCCACGCGGAGCGGAGGAACATGGACGCAATCTCCGAATTGCCCGCCGCTATCTCGTTGGAGGCTCTCGCGATGTCGTCAAGAGTGGTTTTGACACTGGTGATGTGACGCTGGGTAAGGGCTATCTGCGACGAATCTTCGACAGGCGCGATGGACTTGAGACGAACGGCGATAAGGCACCGAAGCTCTTCGACACCATGGCCTGTTTTCGCACTGGTATGTAGCGTGACATTCGGAGGCGCCTGGTCGCCTGCGGCAATGTCGGTTTTTGTTGCGATGCGGATAGCGCCAGATGGCGCGAGCGATGAGAAGAGCTGCTCGGCATCGGCATGGTCCAGCCTCGATGAGTCAAAGCACAGGATGACAAGGGCTGCAACGGAGACAGCCCTGACAGCGGCAGCCTGAGCAAGCTCATCAATGATGTTTGCGGGCTCGGCTGAAAGCCCTGCGCAATCGAAGATGATGCAATCGATGCCGTCCAGGTGCAAGATGTCGGTCAGGACATCACGCGTAGTTGCCGGCTGGTCGGAGACGATGGCCCTTTCTTTCCCAAGCAGGGCATTAAGAAGGCTGCTCTTGCCGGCATTGGGAGGGCCAGCGATCACGACAGAGGGCATGTCGAGCATGGCCTCGTAGCGTATGCTTCCGGAGAGCAGCTTCTCGAGCGATTGGCCGATATCTCTGAGTCTCCCCGTGGCACACTCCCTGGTGATGAACTCTATGCCCTCTTCGCTGAAATCAAGCCCCGCCTCGATGAGCGAGACCAGCTCCAGCATACGGCTGCGTATGTCGGCGATGGCGGCGGAGAGGCGGCCTTCGAGAAGTTTTTCGGCGGCTGCCAGATGCGTGCGGTTGCCCGCCGCGATTATCTCGGCCACAGCTTCGGCCTGTGCCAGGTCGAACTTGCCGTTGAGATAGGCGCGAGCGGTGAACTCGCCCGGCTCGGCGAGCCGTGCGCGCGCTGCGGTGATATGCCGCAGGGCCAGCGCCGCAACTGACTGGTTTGTGACAAGATGCAGCTCCACAAGGTCGTCGCCGGTGTAGGAGTGCGGGGTGGGAAAGATGTAGAGGACAGCGGAGACGGGGAGCCCGTCGAGTGTGATTCTGGCTCTTAGATTTTGGATTCTTGGCTGGAAAGTCGAGAAGACGGCGGGATCAGCTATGAGGTCGGCGACGATGTCGAAGGCACCGGGGCCGGAGATGCGGATGATGTGGCGTGTGCCAGGGCCAGGGGGCGAACTGACAGCCGCAATTGTATCGCTGATGTTATACATCCTTCTTTCCGAAGGGCATCAGTACTTAAAGAAGGGTTTTGGTTTCTTCTTTTTAGCCTTGCCGCCGGTCTTTGAGGTTGCAGGTACGAGGCCAAGGGCTTCCTGCTCTTCGCGCTCTTTGATATGCTTCCTGATGACCTTCTGCTCGATGACGCCGCCGAACGTGCTGGCCATTATGTAGAGATTGAGGCCCGACGGGGCGTTATAAAGGAAGAGCAGCATCATGACCGGCATCATTACCAGCATTATCTTCTGCTGCTGGGCGACCGCAGAGTCACTTGACTGTGCCGTCTGCTGGGGCATGAGCTTCTGCTGGAGATACATTGCGATGGCAAGGAGTATGGGCAGGACGTTGAGTGATGAGAATGTACCCAGAAGGGGCAGCGTAACAGGCGTCCATGAGATCACGGCATCCGGCGCGGAGAGGTCCTTTATCCAGAACCAGAGGAGATGGAAGGGCTCGCCTCGGAGGTCGATGCTGGCGTAGATTGCGCTATACAGGGCTATCCAGAGCGGCATCTGAAGCAGCATTGGCAGCATTCCCATGAATGGTGAGATGCCGGCCTCCTTGTAGAG
>Ga0209164_1004191_pt1 | contig 13087 bp, 13 predicted proteins | sample MTBNYHSulfiMetaG_FD_187458 | JGI IMG/M metagenome (GOLD analysis project Ga0209164, IMG submission 187458) | Enrichment culture microbial communities from rom New York Harbor, USA that are MTBE-degrading - MTBE-NYH (New York Harbor Sulfidogenic)... | ecosystem: Environmental > Aquatic > Marine >...
TGGGCCACCCCGACGGCCACGAGGCCGAGCTGGGGATGAGCGTCGGCGACCAGTGGCAGGGCCGGGGAGTGGGGGCCAAGCTTCTGGAGATCCTTCTCCCCATCGCCCGGGAGCGGGGGTTGAAGCGGATCTACAATCAGGTCTTTGCCGAGAACACGGCCGCCCTGGCCACGGCCCGGCGCCTGGGCTGCCAGATCAGCGACCTGGACGGGGGCCGGCTGAAACGGCTGGCCATCGACCTGGAGGAGAGGCCATGATTTCCCGGCCCCTCACCACCCTGACCCTGAGCCTAGGCCTGGTCCTCCTCCTCTCCGGCTGCGCCCATCCCTCCCGGGAGGACTACGACTTCCGGGCCTACGCGCCCATCATCGAGACCGCCAGGCTCCAGCTGGGGGTTCCCTATCGCCGGGGGGGAAGCTCCCCCGGGGCCGGCTTCGACTGCTCCGGCTTCGTCCAGTGGGTCTTCTGGCAGCACGGCCTGGACCTGGCCCGGACCACCGGCGAGCAGACCCGCCAGGGCCGGAGGGTCAAAAAAAAGGCCCTCAAGCCCGGCGACCTGGTCTTCTTCTCCTCCTCCCGGTGGGGCCGGATCGGCCACGTGGGCATCTACGTGGGCCGGGGAAGGTTCATCCACGCCTCCTCGGGGGCCGGCGAGGTCAAGACCGACAGCCTCTCCCACCCCTACTGGTCCCGCCATTTCAAGACCGCCCGGCGGCTGATCCCCTGACCGGCCGGGCGGCCTGTCCTCAAGGGGCTGACAGGCCGGAGGTTGGTCTCGGGGATACCGGTACCAGCCGGCCCAATGGACGGCGCCCAGGACCGGAACTCCCCTCCGGCCCCTCTCCCCCCGGCGGGGGGGAGAGGTCAGGATGAGGGGGTTATTCCATTCATTTCAATATCTTGATCGTGGGGTCAGGGTCACACCCCCGACCGCGCCGGCGGGATTGCTCGCGGGTCCTGAATGATTGATTTGGAGGCGGCCCGGACGCTTTAGGCTATGCCTGGGGGATGAATAGGCCGGCCCGGCTATTCTATTCTGCTGGGTCCCCGGATATTCCGGAATCCGTCCCCCACGGTGAACAGGACCCTGGTCCCCCGGTCCCGGGTGGTCAGCTCGATGGACCCGGCCGGGTCTCCGCCCGGGTTGAGGAACTCCAAGAGGAGGGGGACCCCGGTCCGGCCCAGGGTCGTGGAGAAGTCGCCGATCTCGTTGGTCATCAACCAGCTTACGGTCCCCTGGTCGAGGTCGGTTATCTCCACCGTCCAGTCCGCCGCCGGCCAGCCGTCGGGCATGAACAGGGTTCCGATCAGGAGGGAGGAGCCCACCGCGTCCAGGTTGTAGAGGACCACCTCCAGGCTGGGGATGCTGTTGGGGGTCACGGCGATGGGGCCCTCGAAGTGGGAGATGTACTCATCCCCCAGCACGGCCAGGTCGTAGACCCCCGGCTCCACGGCCATGGCGAAGTAGCCCCGGGCGTCGGTCACGGCCTGGTAGGTCCGGCCGGTCTGCCGGTTGGTGGCCTGGGCCAGGGCGCCTTCCACCCGGGCAAAGGACAGCTCGGCCTTGACGATCCCGCTGAGGCCGGCCGGAGCCTGGGCCAAGGCGGGGGAGGCCAGGAAAAAAACGACCGTTGCCACCAGAAAGGGAATTCGGCTGGGCTTAAGACGCGGCGGCTTCATCTCCATAACCCCCTGACCTTGTTCTTCAACCCAATTATCTCGGATCTTTGCCGCTTTAGGCCGGAGATGTCAATAAAAATACGGGCCAAAAACCATAATTGCCCGGACCCCCGGGTCCCCTTGGGCCCCCCTTCGGGGCCGGGTCCGGCTCCTGGCCGGAGGGAACCGGCCCTGTAGAATTACGGGGCGGTGGACAGAGGAAACCGGACCCGGGCCCGGCGGTTCCCCGGAAACAAAGGAGGTCAACCGGTGCTCAACCCCCTTCAGTTCTATGGGGAGCTTGCTAGCCTCCCCCTCTGGGTCCAGTGGTGGACCAACTGGATGTCGGCCCTCAACCTGGCCGCCCTCATCTTCATCAGAACGCCCCAGGGCCGGGCCGTTCTGGCGGCCTGGGTGGCAGTCCTGGTCCTGATGCCGCTGCTTTACGCGGTCAACGGCTTCAACGGGTTCCTGGGGGTGGTCCACCTGGTGGCCTGGATCCCCCTCCTGGTCTACCTGGTCCGGGGCGGGTACCGGACAGCCCGAGGGGCCTGGCTCAGGCGCTACCTTATCCTCCTCGCGGCCACCATCTCCGTCTCCCTAATCCTGGATATCAAGGAGGTCGCGGCCTACCTCCTGGCCCGTTGAGAAGGCTGGGAAGCCCGCCGAGGCGACCCCTCCGGGAACCGGCCTGGCGCCTTGCCTCCTTTAAAGGCCGGGAGGGGCCTTTCCCGCCAGGGGGCCGGTCCCCTGGGCCGGGCGGCGGAAGATGGCGGCCGCCCCGAGACCGGGACAAAAAAAATCCGGGGAGGGAGCCTTCCGGGATCCCCCTCCCCGGCCGGAGCTGGTCTCTTCACTTATTTTTCACTCCCCGCCTTTCTCCTCCTGGACCTTCTCTCGACTCTTGGTCCCCCTTCCGCCCCCAACCCCTCTTACCGGCTCTGGCTCTTGATTAAAAGTTAATCATCCTCCCCCCGTTGCCAAGCCCCGGCCCGGAGCTTCTCCCTCCTTGACAGCCCCGTCGGGGAAAAGGCATCATGTTCTTGATTTGAACCGGCATTTCATATAATGAAATAAGACCCGCGGTCGGAGGGGTGGCCATGATCACGGTCAACGAGTACTTTGAGGGTCAGGTCAAGAGCCTGGGCTTTCAGGCCGGGGGGCGGCCCCACACCGCCGGGGTGGTCAGCCCCGGGACCTACCGCTTCTCCACCGAAAAGGAGGAGCGGCTGACCATGAGCCTGGGCCGGCTTAAGTTCCGCCTTCCGGGAAAGGACTGGCAAGAGCTGACCCCGGGCGAGTCCCTGACCATCCCCCCGGGGATCGAGTTCCAGGTCGAGGCCCAGGAGACGGCCGCCTACATCTGCGCCTACTACTAGGACCCGCCGGTCCCCGGGGATGGGGCGGCCGTCGGGGAGGCCTTCCGCGGGGAGGGTGAGGGGATCTGGCGCGACCGGCGGGAGCGGCTCCGGGTCCGGCTCTGTTTTCCGATAATCGCCTTAAAAAGAACGGGTTGGAGGATCGAGATGGATAAAAGTCTGGTTTCCATTGTCAGGACCAGGCCCCGGCCGGACTACCCGGCCGTGCTGGCCGCGGTCAGGAAGGCCCTTCAGCTCATCGGCGGGGTGGAGGACATCATCAGGCCGGGCCACCTGGTCCTTCTCAACCCCTCCTGGGTGGCCTGCCCGGCCGGCCCGGAGACGGGGACCTGCACCTGGCCGGAGATCTCCCGGGCCATGGCCGACATCGTCAGGGAGATGGGGGCCAGGCCGGTCATCGCCGAGTCCTCGGCGGTGGGGGTGGACTGCCAGAAGGTCATCGAGGAGTCGGGCCACGAGGCCCTGAAAGACCTGGGCTACGAGGTCGTCGATCTCAAGGGGGACCAGGTGGCCGAGCTGCCCGTTCCCGGCGGGGGGGCCGTCTTCGACCCCATGCCGGTCTGGGACCTGGCGGCCAAGGCGGACGTGATCGTCTCCCTGCCCGTGCTCAAGACCCACGACCAGACCGAGATGACCTGCTCCATCAAGAAGCTCAAGGGCCTCCTGCCGGACAAAACCAAGCGGGCCTTCCATCAGCAGGGGCTCTACGAGGCGGTGGTCGACCTCATGGCCGCCACCCGACCCAAGCTGACCGTGGTCGACGCCATCATCTGCCAGGAGGGGATGGGCCCCATCTACGGCGATCCGGTGGAGATGGACCTGGTCCTGGCCAGCCGGGACCTGGTGGCCGCGGACACGGTCTGCGGCCGGATCATCGGCTATGAGCCGGAGGAGCTCAAGCTCTCCGTGGAGGCGGCCAAACGGGGGCTGGGGACCATGGACCCGGCCCGGATAGAGGTGGTCGGGGAGGCCCTCGACTCGGTGGCCCGCCGCTTCGTCCGGGCCAGCGAGGCCGGACCCACGGTGGACGTCCGCAACTTCCAGGTCATCTACGGCCAGGAGACCTGCACCGGCTGCCGCAACACGGTCATGTCCACCCTCCACCAGCTCCACGGCGAGGGCAACCTCCACTACCTGGAGGACCTGACCATCGTCACCGGCGGGGGCCCCCTGCCCGAGCGGGCCCCGGCCAACGGGGTGGTCACCGTGGGCAGCAAGTGCACCCCCAAGGAGCTCAGGGGCGACCGCCACGCCAAGGGTTGCCCCCCCAACAACGTGGACGTGGTCCAGGCCATCATGGGGGAGCGGGGTCAAGCCAAGCGAACCTACGCCGATAAGCAGGAGGGGGAGTAGCCCGAGGCAGGTCTAACCGCAGGGCCCTGGGTCGCGCCCGTTGAAGGTTGAAGGTGGGGCCAGGGTCACACCCCGGCCGCCGCCAACGCGTTCTCTGATCCCGGGCCATGACTTCCGGCTGGCAAAGGCGGGAATCAGGTTACCGGCCAAGAGTAATCGCCAAGGTCCGGCCATCCCCCTCCGTCCCCTCGCCCCCCTTTTAGGGGGGAGAGGTTAGGGTGAGGGGGTGAGTCCCAACGATCCACCGGAGTTATTCCGCCCAACCCGGATTTTTCATGAGTAATCGTCGCGAGGGGGCCAGATCCGGGAGATGGCCCCTGCAGTAGATTGCTCATGAGATATCCGGGTTGACTAGAAGCCATCTCAAAAATCGAAATCCGGTTCAAGATCAAGGAAGGGTCGAGAAGACAACCGGAGGAATATATGGACATATTTCGAGGATTGGCTTCTCGGGCCTGACGATGAGATTGGGCCGGAGGGCATTTTTGAGATGGCTTCTACCACCTCATCTCGGCCGAGATCCTCCCCGTGGCCTCCAGGAGCGGCCCCACCAGCTCGGCCTCGATCCGCTCCATGGTCAGGCTGAAGACTGAGCCGGTGATGGACACCGCGGCCACGATCCTCCCCCCGGCCCTGACCGGGGCGGCCACGCAGCGGGCCCCCTCGTAGTACTCCTCGTCGTCCAGGGCCCAGCCCCGGGCCCGGACCAGCTCCAGCTCCTCCTGGAGCTTCTCCGGGTCGATGATGGTCCTCTTGCCGTAAGGCCTGAGCGGCTTCCCCCCCAGGATCTCGTCCACCTCCGCTTTGGTCAGCTCCGAGAGGAGGACCTTCCCCCCGGCCGCGGCGTGGGGGTCGGTGGCGAAGCCGACGTAGGTGGCCAGGGAGAGCCCTCCCGGCTTGTCGATCTTGTCGATGTAGACCACCTTGCCGTTCCTCAAGATGGCCAGGTGGACCGCCTCCCCGCAGGCCTCGTGGAGAGCCCTCAGGTGCCGCCCGGCCACGGTCCGGACGTCCAGGTTGTCGATGATCGCCCGGCCGATGGTCAGGAACCGGAAGCCCAGGGAGTACCGCCTGGTCTCCGGGTCCTGGGCCACGTAGTCGTGGGGGAGCATGGTCGAGAGGAGATGGTGGACGGTGGACTTGTTATAGCCCAACCCCAGGCTCAGCTCGGCCAAGGACAACCCCCGGGGGTTGTCCTTGAGGTGCTCGATGACCAGGAGGGCCTTTTCCACCGACGACAGCCGCATCTTATCCGCTCCCGGCCCATCCCGGCCGGAGCCTCCCGGTCAGCTCTCCACCCCGGCGATCCGCTTGGCCAGCTTCTTCTTCATCTCCAGCTTGCCCAGCCGGCCGTACATCACCTTCTGGGACTGGGGCGAGCCGGCCCCGTGCATGGACTCGGCCAGGGCCGTGCCGCCGGTCATGTTCTCGATCAGCCGCAAGATCCGGATCCGGTCCTCGGTGCAGACCCCGTCCTTGCAGCCCAGGTACTTGGTGATGTACTGGCCCACCTCGGAGCTTTTCAGGTCGGCCTCGGTGGGCATGGTGGCGATGATCCCCCCGGCCACGTCGTGGGCCAGCCGGGCGATCTCGTAGATGTGGCGGGTGATGTTGTGCTTGGTGCAGTTGGCCAGGAGCGGGTCGGGGTAGAAGGCCCCGGAGGGGGTCTTGGCCCCCATGGCCGAGCAGGCCACCGAACCGGAGTAGACCGTCTCGGTGAGATGCATCATCTCGGCGAGCTTCTCCTTGATGTGGGAGGCCTTTTCCACCCCGGCGTACTCGGCGGCCAGGGAGCTGGCCCCCACCAGGACGTCGGAGACCCCGCCCTTGCAGCCGCCGTAGTTCTGGCGGTGCATGGTCGCGAACCGCTCCACCAGAAGCCCGGCGAAGTCGATCTCGCCGGCCATGAAGACGTGGGACCAGGGGACGAAGACGTCCTCGAAGATCATCAGCGACTCGCCGCCCACCAGGCCGAAGTTGATGTTGCCGATGTCGATGGACCCCTTGCGGGCCTCGTTGGTCTGGGCCCCGAAGATCTGGATCACCCCCTTGGCGTTCAGGGGCACGGCGCAGGAGACGGCGAAGTCCTCGTCCCCCTCCCTCATGCTCTGGGTGGGCATCAGCAGGACCCAGTGGCTGTTGACCCCGCCGGTCATGTGGGCCTTGGCCCCCCGGATGACGATCCCGTCGTCCCGCCTCTCCTTGATGTGGACGAAGACGTCCGGGTCCGGCTGCTTGCTGGGGGGCAGGGACCGGTCTCCCTTGACGTCGGTCATCCCCCCCACCAACATCAGGTTCTCCTCCTGGATGAACTTCAGAAACTCCTGGAACCGCTGGTGGTACCCGGTCCCGTGCTTCTGGTCGATGTCGTAGGTGGTCATGTAGACCGCGTTGAGGGCGTCGAAGCCCACGCAGCGCTGGTAGCAGGAGCCGGTCTCGTGGCTCAGCAGCCGGAGCATCTGGACCTTCTTGATCAGGTCCTCCACCGACTGGTGGATGTGGGTGAAGCGGTTGATCTTCTTCCCGGTCAGGTGGCTGGTGGCCGTCATCAGGTCTTCGTACTGGGGGTCCAGGGCCAGCTCGTAGGTCTTGGCGGCGCAGTTGATGTGGGGAATGAAGGCCGGGTGAACGGTGATGTCCTCCACCCGCTTGCCGTTGTAGTAGACCACGTGGCCCTGGTCCTTGAGGCTTTGGATGTAGTCCTCTTTGGTCCTTATCATGACCCCTCCTCGCCGGGTGCCTCCGCGCCCAAAAGCGTTTCGATTATCTTCTCCGGTTCGGTCCGGTCGTCCCTGACCGGGACCACCCGGACCTTCTCCCCGAACTCAAGCTCCCTCTCCAGGCAGGCCTTGGAGCAGGCCTGGAGAAGGAGGATCGTCCGCCAGCCGACCTCCTCCGGGCCGACCCACTCGATCCTGTCTCCGGCCGCCCGGGCCAGCCGCTCCCAGTACTCCCCCCGGTCGTACTCCGGATCGCATCCGCCGCAGAACTTGAGGGCCACCCGGGTCAAGGGCTACCAGGAGAGCCAGCCTCCATCCACGGAGATCACCGTCCCGTGGACGAAAGAGGAGGCCTCGCTGGCCAGGAAGACGGCCGCCCCGGCCAGCTCCTCCGGCCGGCCGAACCGGCCGGCCGGGACCCGGCCCAGAATGCCCTCCGAACGGACCGGGTCGTTGACCAGGGGTTCGGTCAGGTCGGTCTCGAAAAAGCCCGGGGCGATGGCGTTGACGTGGACCCCCTTCCCGGCCCAGGCGTTGGCCAGGGACTTGGTCAGGCCGGCCAGGCCGTGCTTGGTGGCGGCGTAGGAGGGGACCCTGATCCCCCCCTGGAAGGACATGATCGAGGCCACGTTGATGATCCTTCCCCCGCCGGCCTTGATCATCTCCCGCCCGGCCGCCTGGCTGAGGATGAAGGCCGCCGAGAGGTTCAGCTCCAGGGTCCGGTCCCAGTCCTCCTCGCTGAAGTCGACCACCTCCGTCCGGGGGCAGATCCCGGCGTCGTTGATCAGGATGTCGATCCGGGCGATTCTCCGGGCCAGCTCGGGAATGACCCGCTTGGTCTCGGCCCGGTCGGTCAGGTCGGCCCGGTGGTGGAGGCAGCGCCGGCCCAGCCCCTCGATCTCGGCCTGGAAGGCCGGGTTGGGGGACCGGCTGACCAGGACCAGGTCCGCCCCGGCCTGGGCCAGCCCCCGGGCCATGGCCTGGCCCAAGCCCCTGGTTCCGCCGGTCACCACGGCCGTCTTGCCTTCGAGTCGGAACTTGTCCAGAATCATCCTCAACCTCAATCCATCAGGCCGTAGCGGTCGATGTTGTCCTGGGCCAGGGCCTCGATCCGGGTGATCTCGTCGGCGCAGGCCGGATCGGCCAGAAGGTGTTTGAACCTCTTCTGGACCTTGAGGTAGTCGGTCACCGGGACCCTGTTCTTGATCTTCCGGACCTTGGTCACCCGGCCGTTGACCATCTCGAAGAGGGGCACCAGCCCCGAGTTGACCGCCAGCCGGGCCACCTCCATGGTCTGGTCAGGGGGGAAGCCCCAGACCGAGGTGCAGGGCTGGTCGATCTGGATGTAGCGGGGGCCGCTGAACTCCATGGCCCGCTTGACCTTTCTCTCCAGGTCCTTCAAGAAGCCGATGGAGGCGGTGGCCACGTAGGGCACCCCGTGGGCGGCGATGATGGTCGGGAGGTCCTTCTTGGGCTCCGACTTGCCGAAGGAGCAGGTCCCGGCCGGATCGGTGGTGGTCGAGGCCCGGTAGGGCGTGGCCCCCGACCGCTGGCCGCCGGTGTTGCCGTAGGAGGCGTTGTCGGTGCAGATGTAGAGGACGTCGTCGCCCCGCTCCAGCATCCCGGAGAAGGCCCCGAAGCCGATGTCGAAGGTCCCCCCGTCGCCGCCGATGGCCACCACCTTGATCTCCTCTTGGCCCTTGGCCTTGAGCGAGGCGGCCACCCCGGTGGCCACCGAGGGCCCGTTCTCGAAGAGATGGTGGATCCAGGGCACCCCCCAGGAGGAGAAGCCGTAGGGCGAGGAGATGGTCTCCAGGCAGCCGGTGGGCGAGACCACGATCACCTTGGGCCCGGTGGCCTTGAGAATGTGCCTCACCGCCAGGGCCAGCCCGCAGCCCGGGCAGCCCCGGTGTCCGGAGAGGAAAAGATCGTCGTGCTCGATTTGAAAAGCCGCTTCCATGGTTCCCTCCACTAGGGAAGTATGTCTCTATCGAGGTCGATCCAGACCGCCTCCTCCGGAACCCCGGAGTCGGCCATCTTCCCGATCAGGTCGACCACCTGGGCCACGGTCTCCTTGTTGACCTCCCGGCCCCCCAGGCCGGCCACGCAGTCCACCACCACCGGCCTCTCCGGCCGGTTGTAGAGCTTGGCCTTGAGGTCCAGGGCGATGGCCCCTTCCGAGCCCATGGAGAAGTTGGCCTCCATCACCCCCACCGCCTTGACCCCCTCCAGGACCCGGAAGATGTCCTCGTAGGGGAAGGGGCGGTAGCAGCGGAGCTTGATCAGCCCCACCTTCTTGCCCGCCTCCCGGAGCTCGTCCACCCCGTCCTTGATCGTCCCGCAGACCGAGCCCAGGGCCATCAGGACCACCTCGGCGTCCTCGCAGCGGTAGGCCTCGATCAACCCCCCGTGGTCCCGCCCGGTGAGCTGGTGGAGCTCCCCGAAGACCTTCTTGATCCTCTCCTTGGACCTGAGCATGGCCTCGTGGACCGAGTAGTTGATCTCCATCTGGATCTCCGCCTCGGAGTAGGAGCCCCAGGTCTTGGGGTCGGCCGGGTCCAGCTTGTGGACCGGGGAGAAGGGGGGCAGGAAGGAGTCCACTTTGGCCTGGTCCACCTCCAGCACCGGCTCGTAGGAGTGGGTCAGGACCCAGCCGTCCAGGCAGACCATGACCGGCAGGAGGATCTCCGGGTCCTCGGCGATCTTGAAGGCGGCCAGGTGGACGTCGTAGGCCTCCTGGGAGGACTCCACGTAGAGCTGGATCACGCCCGAGTCCCTGACGCTCATGGAGTCGCGCTGGTCGATCTGGATGGAGATGGGGGCCGAGATGGACCGGTTGGCCACGGTCAGGACAAAGGGCAGCCGCTGGCCCACCGAGGCGTAGAGGACCTCGGTCATCAGGAGCAGCCCCTGGGAGGAGGTGGCGGTGTAGGCCCTCGACCCCGCGGCCGAGGCTCCGGCCAGGACGCTGGCCGCGGAGAACTCGCTCTCCACCCTGACGTACTCGGAGACCAGGGACCCATTGGCCACCATGGCCGCCAGCCCCTCCACGATGTGGGTCTGGGGGCTGATGGGGTAGGCCGAGATGACCTCTGGCCTGGCCGCGGCCACGGCCCGGGCCACGGCCTCCGAGCCCTCGATAACCTGGGCCTTGGATAACAGCGCTTGGGCCATCACTTCTCCTCCGGAACCATCTCGATGCATTTGACCGGACACTCGTTGGCGCACAGCCCGCAGCCCTTGCAGTAGTCGTAGTCGATGATGTAGATCGCCTTGTCCGTTCCGGGCCGGTCGATGGCGTGGACCGCGCTGTCCGGGCAGACGTCGGCGCAGATCCCGCAGTGCCGGCAGTTCTCCTCGTCGATCACCGGCCGCTGGTCCCGCCAGGCGCCGGTCTTGTACTTGAGCGAGGTGCTCCCCTTGGTGACCGCTCCTATCTCCAGCTTCATCGGCCCGCCTCCGCCAACCGGTTAAAGGATTCCTCCACCACCAACGCGTTCTTCTCCCCCAGCTGGCCCGGGAACTTGGCCTTGACCGCGGTCAGGGCCGCCTCCAGGCTGATCTCGCCGGTGACCGAGGCCAGGGCGCCCAGGAGGGCGGTGTTCATGATCGGCCGGCCCAGGATCCGCCGGGCGATGTCCTCGGCCTGGATGGTCTTGACCCTGACCCCCTTGAGCCCCAGCCGGTCGGCCGGCTGGTCGGTGTTGATCAGGACCAGGCCGCCCTCCTTGAGCCCCAGGGTCACGTCCATCTCAGCCAGGATGGTGGCGTCCTGGACGATGACGTAGTCGGGCCGGTTGACCTTGCACCTGATCCTGACCGGCTTGTCGTCGATCCGGGCAAAGGCCTCGATGGCCTTGCCCCGCCTCTCTCCGCCTCCCCCCAGATAGGGGAAGGCCTGGCCCCACTTGCCATCCTCCAGGGCGGCGATGGCGATGAACTGGGCCAGAACCAGCGAGCCCTGGCCCCCCCTGCCGTGGATCCGAATCTCTTTCATCACTGACTCCGACTTTTCTGCTTCCGGGCCATCGTTTCAAATTATGAAAAGCCTTTTCATGAAATTTTAGTTCCCCTTAACCGACCCTGTCAAGCCGCAAGGGCCCATGGCCTGTTGTCTCAGATCATGGCCTTGAGGATGGTTAAAAAACCATCAACAAATCGAACCCCTCCTTCATCAGGCCCCTCCTTCATCATGGTCGTAGGGCGGGTTAGCCTTGGCGTAACCCGCCTGTCGCGGTTTCCCTCCCCAATCCGCCGGTCATTCCCCGAACCCTCATAGAACCCCCAGACCTGCATGGAGAAAATACTTTCGGGTCGTAGGGCGGGTTAGCGAAACGTAACCCGCCTGTCGCGGTCTCTTGCGGCGGTATTCAAGGGAAAGGGCGGCTAACCACCTCCGACCCCTCAACCCCGCCTCCCCAGACCCCCTCGCCCCCCTTTAGGGCGGAGACCGAGGGTCAACCTCTGACACCCCAACCCCCCGTCCTTGTTCTTTCACCACCCTCCAAAGGCCCCGGAACCTCCTCCATCTCTTAATAATATCAACCTATTTTTTTATTGCGAGGCCTCTGCAGGAGGCCGCGGCAATCTCGCCCCGCCTCCTTTGCCCCATAAATCCGTCAGTCCAGGGTCACCTCACCTTCCGGCTGGCCTCCGGCCCGGCCGGCTGCTATCCTGGCCCGGCCCAACCCAATCATAGCGAGGTCAAAGCCATGCTCATCCTTTTCAACGGCCGGATCTCAACCCAGGACCAGGCCCTCCCCTGGGCCCAGGCCGCGGCCATCGCCGATGGCCGGATTTTGGCCGTGGGCCGGGACTCGGAGATTAAGGCCCTGGCCGGCCCCGGCGATGAGGTTCGGGATCTGGGCGGCCGGCTGGTCCTGCCCGGGATGACCGACAGCCACATCCATATGGCCAGCTGGGCCGCCCTCCGCCGGGCCATCCCCCTTTCCCGGGCCGCTTCCCTGGCCCAGGTCCTGGAGTTGCTGGCCGAGGAGGCCGGCCGGGTCGAGCCGGGCCAATGGATCGCCTCCTCCGGCCTGGACGAGACCCGCTGGCCCGAGGGGAGGCTGCCCGACCGTCATGACCTGGATAAGGCCGCGCCCCGCCACCCGGTCTACTTCCGCCGCCGGGACGGCCACATGGCCGTGGCCAGCTCCCTGGCCCTGGAGCTGGCCGGGGTGACCTCCCGGACCCCCGATCCGCCCGACGGCTACCTGGAACGGGAAGAGGACGGCCGGCCCAACGGCCGCCTCCGGGAAAACGCCCAGCACCTGGTCAGCCAAAAGGTCCCGGCCCTTACCGTGGATCGGGCCGTGCCCTTGGTGGACGAGGCCATCGGGGCCCTCCATGAGCTGGGAGTCACCGCGATCCACGACGTCCGGGTCCCCCTGGAGGGCCCGGTCCCTTTTAGGACCTGGCGGGCCCTGGAGGAGTCCGGCCGGCTCCGGCTCCGCTGCTGGATGTGCCTCTCCGGGGAGCACCTGGACCAGGCCGCGGCCCTGGGCCTCAGGACCGGCTTCGGCGGCCAGAGGCTCAAGGTGGGCCACCTCAAGTACTTCATGGACGGCTCCATGGGCTCCCGGACGGCCTGGGTGATGGACCCCTACCCCCAGGGCGACTGCGGGCTGGCGGTCTGCTCCATGGAGGAGATGGCCCTGGCCCTGGAGGTGGCCGACGCGGCCGGCCTGACGGCCTGCGTCCACGCCATCGGCGACCGGGCCGTCAAGGAGCTGATCGACATCTTCGAATCCCTCAAGGCCCGAGGCCGGAGCCTGGACCACCCGGCCCCCCACCGGATCGAGCACTGCCAGATGATCCAGCCCCGGGATATCCAGCGCCTGAGCCGGCTCAAGGTCACCGCCTCGGTCCAGCCGCTCCACATCCCGGACGACATCCTGGTCCACGACCGCTACCTGGGGGAGCGGGCCGCCTGGGTCTATACCTTCCGCTCCCTCATGGAGGCCGGGGTCCAGG
>Ga0209164_1004193_pt1 | contig 13085 bp, 9 predicted proteins | sample MTBNYHSulfiMetaG_FD_187458 | JGI IMG/M metagenome (GOLD analysis project Ga0209164, IMG submission 187458) | Enrichment culture microbial communities from rom New York Harbor, USA that are MTBE-degrading - MTBE-NYH (New York Harbor Sulfidogenic)... | ecosystem: Environmental > Aquatic > Marine >...
GCAGGACTGGCCATTTCTTCCTTCAAACGTGCCCTTCTGCGTTGACACCTTGTCCCTCACCCTCTGGCTATAGTTGAGATTACCTCTGACAAGACAGAGGAGGCTCCTCTATCGTGTCAAACCTCTATAGGCCTATCCTTAGTCCTTCTGCGATCAGCCAGAAAGCGCACTGCCGCTCAAGAACCCACCCCAGCGAAAAGGCCCCTAGTAGCCCATTGATTCCTTGAGGTCCTGATCTATCCAAAGATACTTGCTGTATCCCCACCAATCATAGTAACCCACAGAAACCTCACCGCTGTAGTTCCCTACCCAAGGCCACCAGAACACATATTCGTACCCCTGAGGTATCGGTATGGTGTAGCACTGCTCAAGCAGATAGGGCATCAGTTCCCGATGTATCCTCGTGGTCTCAACTTCATCGGGGTACGCGGCCGCCATGTCTTCCCGCGCCTGGTTGCAGACCGGGTCATCAATGTAGCTCGTGTTGTAGTACGCGGTACCGCTAAAGTTTCTCGCCTTGTAGTATCCGCCAGCACCCGAGCGGCTGCCATAGAACAGGTCATCGTAGGAGCGTTTGCCAGCCAACGTTTGGTACGTGGCATAGTCTTTGGCATCGATCACCAAGTCGATCCCTACTTCTTCCCACATGCTCGCAATGATGCTCAGAACGTCGATATGTGAACGGGTATTCTGGCAGACTATGGTGGCCGTAAAACCGTCGGCATAGCCAGCTTGCTGCAGAAGTTGTCTCGCTTTCTCCGGATGGTACTCGTATAGTTCCTGTACTTCCTCTGGCAACTCCTCCAATCGCACATAGGCTTCCTCATACCCTCGGACGGGCGAAATCGGCCAGGTGAGCACGGCGCCTTCGCCACCAAAGTATTCGTCGAGTATTTTCTGATTGTCTGTCGCCAAGGCAAGTGCCTGTCGGACTCTCACGTCCGCAAAGGGAGACCCCTCTACATCTTGCCTCATGCTTATGAGGTACCCCGTATCCGACTGATAACTTGCATGCTCAAGGTCTGCCATCGTCAGGAACTGTTGTGCCCGCTCCCAATCGCAGAACATTATATCGAGCTTACCGGTACGGAAGTTTGCATCCTGGGTGGACTCGTCCGGAATGATATGGACTACCACCTCATCCAGGTACGGCAACTGGTCGCCTTCCCCTGGACCAACCGGGTTCTCCCCCCAGTAGTTGTCAAAGCGAGTAAAGGTCACAGTGCTGCCAGGCACGTAGTCCTCGAGAATGAACGGCCCTGAGCCGACGCACGTTTGCCAATCGTTCATGTCGCCGAATTCCTCAACCGCATCTCGTGGATAGATGTGCATGAAATCCAGCGCGCCCAGAAGGTCTCCGATATGGTCAGGCTGGATTTCGATGACCACCGTATAGTCATCGATAGCCGATATCTCGATGGTTTCTGCGATCCATGGATAGCTCAGCTTCTGATATCCCGTGTCCAGCGTATACTGGCGCTCCATGGAAAAGGCAACATCGTCGGCAGTGAGTTCGCGTCCGTTAGTCGGTGGTTTGTCATGCCAGTGGATACCCTGGCGCACATGCAAGGTCACTGTGCTCTTGTCCGCCAGATCCCATTCAACCTCCTCAACCACCCCCCCGGCCTTCAAATCCAGACGATTATCGCCGGAGATGAACCAGCCAGTCTCACCGCTGCCATAGCCGCCGGCATTGCCCTTTGTCCAGTCGCCCTCCCAGACTAAATCATGGGTGAGCCTCAGGTTTCTAAGTAGGTGGTGAGTCCGCACAGCATCATCGAAGCCAATAAGGTCAGAGGTATAGAACAGGTTCAACGTTCCACCATACACGGGCTCTTCCCCGGGGGTCACCGTCTCTCCGGCAGGTCCACCGCAACCACCACCCACTATCAGGCCTGCGGCCACAGCCACAACCACAAAACACATTACTACTCGTAGCGTCCTTTGCCCTCTCATTGCCACCCTCCTTGACTAGCGCTCTACTTGTTCACTGCCTCATGCTTACCGACCCATCGCATCACCCTCCTACCTATTCTCCATTCCCTCGCTGCCTTCTGCCGGCCATAGCGGCCCAGACCACCCCTGAGCCGGGGGTCAAGCACGTCACGCAGGGCATCGCCCAGCATGTTGATTCCATAGACAACCAGGGCCAGGAAAAGGCCAGGCCATACTGCAAGGTGAGGTGCCATCAGCATGTACCGCCGCCCTGCCTCACTGAGCATGCCACCCCAGCTCGGTGTGGGCGCTGGGATGCCGAAACCAAGGAAGCTGATGGTAGCCTCGGCCAGAATAGCGGCACCCATGGTAATAGTGAACAGGACTATTATCGGCGCCATGACGTTAGGCAGAACATGTTTCAGCAATACCCTTCCCGGACTGCAGCCAATAGCCCTTGAAGCCTCAAAATATGTGTTGGAGCGGATGCCCATCACCGCGCCTCGCACTATACGGGAACGGCCAATACCATACAGAACCCCCAGCACCACTATGACCTGCAGTATCCCGGGGCCGGTAACTGCTATGAGCGTGAGGATAAGAAACAGCGGTGGTATACACAACCAGCCATCGACAAACCTTTGCACCACCAGATCCAGTTTGCCACCTATGTAGCCGCAGACGACGCCGATGAATGTCGACAGCACCGCGGCAATAACCGAAACGCTGAGCCCCACAACTACTGAAACACGAGCGCCGTAGATAATCCGGCTCAGGAGGTCCCTGCCGAGATGGTCGCAGCCTAGGAGATGCTCTGCAGAGGGGCCACTCAAGCGTGGCCCGACGAAAATGTCATTGTACCCGTACGGTGCCAGCCAATTGGCAAAGACGCCCACTATCAGCAATATGAGGACGATAACTCCACCGACCGTGCCGAGAGGCTTCTCCTTGACCAGTCGAACAAGTACGTCCACCCAGAACGAGTGTACCCGTGGCCGTCCTGCAACTCTTGAGGCTTCTGCCTCCATACCTACCATGAGTCCCTCTTATGTGTATTGCACCCGTGGGTCTAGATAAGCATAGGTTATGTCCACCGCCAGTGTAATGAAGAGAATAAAGGTGGCAATGACAAGGTTGACCGCCGATATTACCGCGTAATCCCTCTGGAACAGAGCCTCCACGAAGTACCTGCCTACACCTGGCAGTCCGAATATCGTCTCTATGATTACCGATCCGCCTATCATGATAGGCAACTGAAGACCGACTATTGTCACCACCGGGATCAGAGCATTCTTGAGCGCATGCCTCGACACAACTATTCTCTCCCTCAGTCCCTTTGCCCAGGCCGTCCGGATGTAGTCTTGCCGCAGCACCTCCAGCATCATGGTACGTGTCATCCTCATGGCTACCCCGGACATGACCATTCCCATAAGTATCGCAGGAATGATGAATTGCCCGAGATTGCCCAACGGGTTCCGGAAAAAGGGCATGTAGCCCAGAGCAGGTGTCCAGTCGAACCAGATTGAGGGGTAGACGACAACCAGGGTCGCCAGCCAGAACGACGGCACGCTAATACAGAAGATGGCCACACTGCGCCCGATATAATCACTGAGGGTATCCTGCCGTATGGCCGAGAGTATGCCAATGGGAAGGGCTATGACCAAAGAAGTGATAAGAGCGAGGATGCCAAGCTCTACGGACACAGGTAACCTGTTGGCCAACTCGCCGGTGATACTCCGCCCTGTCCATAGCGACGTCCCCAGGTCACCGGTCAAAACGTCGCCAAGCCACCTCCCGTACTGAACGTGAATGGGGACATCCAGCCCTAGTTCATGCCTGATGAGTTGGGCGGCCACATCCACATCTTGGATGTCAGGGACTTGTGCTGCCATCAGATCTACGACATCTCCAGGGATGAATCGCACCGTGCAGAAGACAATAATGGTGACGATGAGCAAAGTGGGGATTGCCAGCAAGATACGTCTGAGAATGTAGGCCCGCATAAGCGCTCTCTCTCGTGCCGCCAAACGAAGCAGCGTTGCTAAGGGACTAGGCCCTCATCTCCGCCGCTAGCACGCTTTCCATGACAACTCGCTGCGAAGGCCGTGAATCCCCTTGCATGGATGCTCAGCGCGTGCGAATGAGCACCATGGGTGCTTTCAGGTTAGCAAAATCGTCGACGATTGTCAATCGTTCTTCAGAATACCATCAAATAAGCCTGGACATGCTAAGTCCATACAACTCAGCACTGACGGTTCCCGTTCGTCTTTGCCGTAGCATGTGCTGTCGTGATGTTCCCGATGAGGCAGGTCTGGGAGGCAAGCGGCTTCAACGCGGAGGGAATCGCGCTGATTCAAGTCGCCAAATCGCCTATCAATATTTTGCTGCCGCTGACATGGCTGATGCTGGAAACGAGCTTCCTACCCTGGACTGCACGACCACGAAACGCGCAGTTCATATGCACCGGTCGAGAGACGAAGTGGTAGTGGCCATTGGAGACTCTGACATTGGTACTGGCGCTGTGGACAGAATCAGGAGCATCGGCAACGGCTGATTCACGAGGGTGCCGTCTTTCTGCTTGCTGTGGGGCTTGTCTTAGGCAACCGTGAATTGAGACAATAGAACGCGAAATGTGCGTTGCCCAATCGACGGGCGATGCTGTGAGGGAGAGAGACAGGAGTACCCCCATGGAGCAGCTCATCGGTCTCATAGCCGGAGTTAGAGTTCATACCTACGATACAATCTACGACATGTTGGTGACCACCGAGCGTGTTGTGCTGGTGCTGATTCAGCATCCGCTGGACGTCTCGACATCGCCTGGTATGGCAGAACTGTTTCTGGGGCGCTGGCTGGCAAACAGGCGGGAGCAAGCGGAGCGGGCGAAGCTGGCCGAGAACCGCCGACAAGCTTGCCAGGACATGAAGCTCGATCAGGTGTTGGCACGCGATCCGCGGAACTTCCAGCTGCCCTACGGCGACATCGTGAGCGTCAGGGTAGGCAAAGGACTGCTCGGGGCTGACATCGTCTTTCATATCACGCCAAGCGAAGGCGACTCCCGCCAGTTGCGGCTATTCCTCGCAAAGAAGCAGGTGCACGAGGCCAATCACCTGCTTGGACAAGCCATCCCATTGAAGCTCGCACAATCCTAGCTCGCTGCCTCGGCCATCTTGGATGCATACTACATCTCCAACCCATCATGGACATCAGCTAGCGCGGTGGTGGCTGGCCTGATATTGCCACCAACGTCTTGGTACTGGTGGGGCTGGACATCGTGCTGGGCGGCGTGGTGGCGCCTTTCGCCAAGCGGGCAGTGCAGCGCTAGGCGGCAACGCAGAGGCTGCTAGCCAACGCCTGGCAAGAAAAGGGCTGAACATTGATGTTCAGCCTCTTCGCACTTGTCTTGGTAGCGGGAGTTGGATTCGAACCAACGACCTCCGGGTTATGAGCCCGACGAGCTACCACTGCTCCATCCCGCGTCGTGTTCCATCACAGAATATCGGTTATGCCCGCATTTTGATGCAGGTCAAGCCCTCGGCCGTTAGTACCGCTCAGCTTAACGCCTTGCAGCGCTTACACCTGCGGCCTATCAAACAGCTAGTCTCGCTGCGGCCTTACCCGGTTAACCCGGTGGCAGATCTCATCTTGGGGTGGGCTTCGCACTTAGATGCTTTCAGCGCTTATCCCATCCAGACTTAGCTACCCAGCGGTGCCGTTGGCACGACAGCTGGCACACCAGCGGTCTGTTCCCTCCGGTCCTCTCGTACTGGGAGGAACCCCCCTCAAATCTCCTACGCCCACGACGGATAGAGACCGAACTGTCTCACGACGTTCTGAACCCAGCTCGCGTGCCGCTTTAATGGGCGAACAGACCAACCCTTGGGACCTACTCCAGCCCCAGGATGCGACGAGCCGACATCGAGGTGCCAAACCTTGCCGTCGATATGAACTCTTGGGCAAGATTAGCCTGTTATCCCCGGGGTAGCTTTTATCCGATAAGCCACGGCCCTTCCACACGGCGCCGTAGGATCACTTTGCCCGACTTTCGTCCCTGCTCGACTTGTGGGTCTCGCAGTCAAGCTCCCTTCTACCAATACGCTCTACGGGTGATTTCCATCCACCCTGAGGGAACCTTTGGGCGCCTCCGTTACCTTTTAGGAGGCAACCGCCCCAGTCAAACTACCCACCAGACACTGTTCCCCTGCTTGCTCAGGGGTTAGACCCAAAATCAAGGAAGAGTGGTATTTCACCGTTGGCTCCACCCCGGCTGACGCCGGGGCTTCACAGCCTCCCACCTATCCTACACATCCGAGACCTCGAACCAATGCCAAGTTGTAGTAAAGCTCCACGGGGTCTTTTTGTCCAGTCGCGGGTAACCCGCATCTTCACGGGTATTGCAATTTCGCCGAGCCCCTCGTTGAGACAGCGCCCAAGTCGTTACACCTTTCGTGCGGGTCGGAACTTACCCGACAAGGGATTTCGCTACCTTAGGACCGTTATAGTTACGGCCGCCGTTCACCGGGGCTTCGGTTCAAGGCTTCATCCGACGAATCGGATTAACCCCTCCCCTTAACCTTCCGGCACTGGGCAGGTGTCAGCCCCTATACCTCCTCTTACGAGTTTGCAGAGACCTGTGTTTTTGTTAAACAGTCGCTTGGGCCTATTCACTGCGCCCCGACCAAGTCGGGGACCCCTTCTCCCTAAGTTACGGGGCGAATTTGCTGAATTCCTTAACGAGGGTTCTCTCGCTCACCTTAGGACCTTCACCCTCACCTACCGGTGTCGGTTTGCGGTACGGGCGCACACCTTCAACAAAGAAGCTTTTCTTGACAGGACGGGGATGATGGAATCGCCTCGGGTACTACCCTAAACTTCCCCCGCTTCTCACCCCGACGAATCGGGGCTACCTCGCGGGGACGCACCATGTCCAATGGGCACGCTCCATCTACCCGCCTGTGTCCCTCCTTTGCCGTAACGAAGTGTACGGTGCTGGAATAATAACCAGCTGTCCATCGCCTACGCCTCTCGGCCTCGGCTTAGGCCCGACTAACCCTACGAGGATTGACCTTCCGTAGGAAACCTTAGGTTTTCGGTGGGCGTGGTTCTCACACGCCTTACGCTACTCATGCCGGCATTCTCACTTCCGTATGCTCCACTCGAACTCACGTTCAGGCTTCACTGCCAAACGGAACGCTCCCCTACCACCCTTCGAACGAGTCGAAGGATCCATAGCTTCGGCGGCGGACTTGAGCCCCGTTGAATTGTCGGCGCGGCACCACTCGACCAGTGAGCTATTACGCACTCTTTAAATGATGGCTGCCTCTAAGCCAACATCCTGGCTGTCTGTGCAACGCCACCTCCTTTCCCACTTAGTCCGCCTTCGGGACCTTAGCTGATGGTCTGGGCTGTTTCCCTTTCGACCATGGAGCTTATCCCCCACAGTCTCACTCCCAGGTTTTGGGCTGTGGCATTTGCGGTTTGGTTGAGTTTGGTAAGCTTCTCGCCCCCTAGCCCATCCAGAGCCCTACCTCCACAGCTGATCACCTGAGGCTGCACCTCAATGCATTTCGGGGAGAACCAGCTATCTCCGGGTTCGATTGGCATTTCACCTCTATCCACAGTTCATCCCCCAGTTTTGCATCACTGGTGGGTTCGAGCCTTCACTCAAGAGTTACTCGAGCTTCACTCTGACCATGGATAGCTCACCCGGTTTCGGGTCTAATCGATGCAACTCCACGCCCTATTCAGACTCGCTTTCGCTACGGCTCCGTCGCTTGAGCGACTTAACCTCGCTGCACCCATTAACTCGCCGGCTCATTCTTCAATAGGCACGCCATCAGTCCGACGAATCGAACCTCTGACTGCTTGTAGGTACATGGTTTCAGGTTCTATTTCACTCCCCTCCCGGGGTTCTTTTCACCTTTCCCTCACGGTACTAGTTCACTATCGGTCGTCAAGGGTATTTAGCCTTGGAGTGTGGTCACCCCAGCTTCCCACAGGATTCCTCGTGTCCCGTGGTACTCAAGTACACGGTAGGAGCCTCCCCCTTTCGTCTACGGGACTCTCACCCTCTGTGGTTGGCCATTCCAGGCTCCTTCGACTAGAGTTCGGTTTGTAACTCCTTGCCCCTACCCGGGTCCGGGCCACCGTGCCTTACAACCCCGCAACTACATAGGCCCCGAGGCCACTAAGCAGCTACGGTTTAGGCTTCTCCCCGTTCGTTCGCCACTACTAAGGGAATAATCTCCTTTCCACAGGGTACTTAGATGTTTCAGTTCCCCCAGTTCCCCCTTCCTAGCCTATGTGTTCAGCTAGGAGTATCCGAGTTGTGCTCGGATGGGTTGCCCCATTCGGGAATCCCCGGCTTAAGCTTGCTAGACAGCTCACCGAGGCTTATCGCAGTCTTGCCACGCCCTTCATCGGCCCTTGACGCCAAGGCATCCACCACGTACCCTTAATCGCTTGACCTACATCAAGATACGGGCATAACCTCTATTCTGTTGTTAAAGTTCATAAGTTAGGGCGGCTTCTGTAAGCCGCCCTTACACTTACATCAGCCTTTCGCTATATCACGGACTCTTCAGTTGCACATGCTCCTGCATCAAGTCCTATGGTATCACCGCTGCCAATTGCTTGTCAAGACCCCGCCTCTAACCCACGGCAACGCTATCCTATCACATCCACTGCCCCCTTGCCAAGGGACAACAGCCATTCGCCGCAGCGCCTCGGTGCTCGTTCCCCGTCGCAGACCAGTCGCACCCGCGCATCTCGTGGCGACACGTCACTACGGCCCCGTCACCGCTGCTCTCAGCGCCTCCTCGGCCTCAGGTTTGATCGCCGCCACTATTCGGGCGTCAGCTTCCACAATGGTGTCACCCGTCGGCACGTGCGCCCCCGCTTTGTCCACCATAAGGCAGACCTGGGTGCCGGAAGGCAGGCCAACATCGCCCATTCTCTTCCCCACCGCACGGGAATCCCCAGGGACTTTCAACTCGATAATCTCGAGGTCTCCCTCTTCCAGAGTAAGCAGGTGGACCAGTGAATGCGTGGGCACTTCCTCCTCGATATGCTCCAGGATGATATCGGTGCTGCTGACCGTGACGTCTATGCCCAGTCTCTTGAACAGCCGCTGGTTGTTGGGGTTGTTAATCCGAGCTATGGTGCGGGGGACCTTGAACAGGTGCTTCGCCACCTGGCAGGCGACCAGGTTGTCCTCGTCTTCGTCTGTGACTGCGACAAAGATGTCCGCCCGCTCCGTCCCCACATCGTGAAGGGTGCGCGCCTCGCAGCCATCACCACGTGTGACCACGCTTCCAAGCTGCTCACAGATGAACCCGCACCGTTGGGACTCCTTCTCCAGTATCAGAACCTCATGGCCCTCCCTCAGGAGAGCCGTGGCAAGATAGAAGCCGATCTTGCCCCCGCCAACTACTATGATATACATCGAAGCATCCCTACCTCAGGATAATATCCTTCAGAAGCTGCGCACCTACAACGGTCGGGCTTATGGTCTCCAAACCGAGTGTGCTGTACATCTCCTCACGCAGCGGGTCATAGATCCGACAGGCCACCCGAGGCACGTTGAACACGTGCTTTGCTATCTGAGCGGCCATAACGTTCCGGTTATCGCCCTGCGTCACAGCGACGAAGGCATCCGCCTCTTCGATCCCCGCCTTCCTCAGGGAGTTCTCGTCGGTGCCGTCTGCCCCCAGTGCTTCGCCGCCAAAGCCCTCCGGAAGTCGCCGAAAGCTGTAGGCATCCACATCGATAACGGTCACCTTATGGCCCTCTGCGTCAAGCATTGCCGCTAGCTGAGCGCCAACCCTGCCACAGCCCATGATGAAGACCTTCACGCTCCCTCCTGCCCCATAGGCTCCCGCCACAGCAGAACCCGGCACGGCGAGTTCTTGAACACATACGGCACGACGACCCCCATATCGAACTCTCCGAACCGCCGTTTGTAGTTGGTGCCCATCACAATCAAGTCGACACCTCGCTCTACCGCCTCATCCACAATAGCCGGACCGACTTCACGCGCCTGGAGCAACTGCGTCTCCACCGCACAATCCAACGCACCAGCGATTGCCTCAGCGCCAGCCAGCACCTCCTCCCCTCTCTTGGTCTCCGCCTCGCTCTCGGCATCCAGGGGAAGCGACCGCTTCACTTCGATTACGTACATGACATACAGGATGCCCTTGCCTCGCTTGGCTAGGCTGCACGCCAGCCTCATCGCCTCCTCATCCGCCTTCTCACCACTCACCGGGACAAGGAACTTCTGGTATTCCATCACCTCTCCACCGGGGTGCTGCTGCTAAACCGATGCATTATAAACCCTGGTCAGAACCCGCTGCAACCTCCTCCGGTTCAACTCAGTAGCGTGACGCGTATTGGCCTTCCACGCGCCCTATGCGTTCCTCTAAGTGCATGGCGTCTCATGCATCGGGCGGAATTCTACCCCCATCAACCCCCGCTTGTCAATCACCCCAACCCGGAGCGCATGGGAGTTATTCTTTCTCGCGACTGACGTCGCCACCAAGACACCGATACGCCTAACCGCGCGAATGCGAGACGATCGCGGCCACTGCCTTAGTGCGCACCATGCACCTTGCCGCGCCTCGCGGCCGCCAATTGAGCGCAGGCACCACCGCCGAGATCGGTGCTTGGCAGAGACCGTCGATGGGCGATGGCCGTAGCCGTGGAAGGCTCGGGTACGCCCCTCACATGTGTGATACAATGAGAATAGAGGGATCACAGCTTGATGCAAGCTACTGCGGACGCTTGCGGGCCACACACTCCAAGCGCACCCGCAGTCGAAACCAGGCAAGACGCCGCAGGTATTTGCCGGTTGGGTGAATCGGAGGTGAGGTGACATGGGTTTTCCACCAATTGACCAAGATATGAAGCTATGGGTATTGCTGCACCAGGCGAGAGACGCAGCGTACAAGGTCACAGAGAAGGAACTGAAGTCATTGGGCCTCTCGCCAATGGAGGCCGCGGTCCTGTTCGTTGTCAACGCCACAGGCGAGCGGGCAACACCAGCTGAGATATCGCGGTGGCTGTTCCGGGAGTCTCATTCGGTCTCGGGCTTGCTGGACAGGATGGAGCAGAAAGGCCTGGTGAAGCGAAACAAGGACCTCGAGAAGAGGAACCTGGTTAGGATCTCCTTGACGGACAAGGCCCGAGGAATAGCCGATTCGTATCTTGGGACAAAGACGTTTCACCGTATCTTGGCTGCCCTCACTGAGGAGCAGCGCCAGCGACTGGGACAAAGCCTGCAGATACTACGGGACACAGCCCTCGCCGACCTCGGCTTGGAGCGGGCACTCCCCTTCCCCGGACCTTTGTAAGAGAGCGTGGCACAGCCGACCAGGAGTGGTGCGACACCACGCCCCTGACGTCGCTGAACAGTGTCGGCGGGGTTGGCATGGCGCTGGGAAGACCGGACGCCCAGAACGAATCCGCTGCCAACCACGCTTTCCAGCGTCAACGTTGTTACTGTTTCTGCAGCCTGGCCGGCGTCTCACCAGCCAACATCTGTGACCCCGTCCACCGAACCCCGAGCTACACAGCGGCACTTATGCCGCCCGTCTTCGCACTACAACGATTTAACTCCAGTGGCGATGGGAGTGCATACGTGCCGCTGGCTACCCCACCACAAACGCGTTGCCAGCCCGCCCTGTACGATTTTGTGTCTTCTTCACGCCGCTTGTCCGCTTTTGTGCAACGGTTGACAAGCATGGCTGCTTATGATAAAATCAACGGCTGCTACGACACCTCGGGTACGATTTCCCGATAGCTTATCGACATCGAGGCGGCGTCCTTGCGGTCGCATGCGGTATATGCGGAGAAACATTTCGGACGCAGGGGCCAGCAGTTTTGAAGCGGGGGCAAGGAAGCAAAGCCGGGGAGATGGTTGCCTAGGCTTCGTGGAGCCAGTAGCGAAATCGACCGCAAGGTCGGTTTCTTTGTCTTGGAGGTGGAACACAGGCACATCTCGCATACGCATTGGAACGGCCCTGGCGTGAGGTGGTGACTCACCGGGGGTTTGGCATCAGGCGCACGCAGCATCCGTATGTTTGTCTCAGCGGCTTGACAGCTAGTTGCACTGCAAGCTGGTGACGAATGACAGCCCGGGTGCCTGATGGGGAGCCCCGGGCATTTCTATTTTCCCTTCCTTTCCCGGCTCGTAACCAACGTCGAAAGAGCACCACCCTTGAGGGGCACCAACGCTGCGCCACAGAGAGTGAGATATCCGCGCGTGAGGCGCTACGGTGCTCTTAAGGTACCTGTGCCTGTGTTGTATGCTGAGGGCATATCGGCGAGGACATGGACAGGTGAAGAGGGTCCTGCTGGCCTTCCTGATACTCATCGGCTTTGCCGCTGTGGCTGCAGCGGCCACCTGGGCCTATTTCTCCGACTACGAGACCTCCCGTGACAACTACTTCGGCGCCGGCGTACTCGACCTGAAGGTGGACGGCGCCGATGACCCGCTGCCGGTGTACTTCGAGGAGACCTGCCTGGCGGCCTGCTGGAACGAGGTCTATGAGATCGTCCTCAGCAACGTCGGTTGCGTCCCCGGCATGCTGAACATCATGCTGTTCAACCTGGTGGACAACGACAACGGGTTGACCGAGCCCGAGTCCGACGTGGACAGCACCAGCGGCGACGCCGAGGGCGAACTGTCCCAGAACATGCAGGTGGAGATACGGGCTGACTGCGACGACAGCGGTGACTACGAGACACTGGTGGCCGAGGGTACGGCGTTCGACGTCGCCGACATCGACTACTACTTCTGCGACTGCATCGCGACCCCCGATGGCGCGCCCGACATCACCGTGGTCCCCATCATGGTCCACTTCTGGATCCCCTGCGAGGTGGGCAACATCATCCAGAGCGACAGCATCTCGTTCTGCATGCAATTCAGCTTGGTGCAAACGGACGGCCACCCAACGCCAACACCACGGCCAACGCCCACACCGACGCCTACTCCTACGCCCACTGCTACGCGTACACCCACGCCCACGCCTACGCCCACGCCTACGCCTACGCCCACGCCTACGCCCACGCCGACGCCTACACCCACGCCTACGCCCACGCCGACGCCTACGCCCACACCCACGCCCACACCCACACCTACGCCGACGCCGACTCCG
>Ga0209164_1004194_pt1 | contig 13082 bp, 9 predicted proteins | sample MTBNYHSulfiMetaG_FD_187458 | JGI IMG/M metagenome (GOLD analysis project Ga0209164, IMG submission 187458) | Enrichment culture microbial communities from rom New York Harbor, USA that are MTBE-degrading - MTBE-NYH (New York Harbor Sulfidogenic)... | ecosystem: Environmental > Aquatic > Marine >...
ACTGCTTCGGCCTCTGCCTCCGGCTCGCCGGCCAGAAACGCGTCCCGGAACCCCCGCACATGATGACGGCAAACATGGTCTCCTCCCGGTCTCTCACGTCCGGTAATCCGCATTGATGGTGATATACGCATGGGTCAGGTCGCAGGTGAGGATACTGTCGTGATGCTCTCCCTGGTGGAGATCGATCGTAAGGGTGAATTCCTTTCCCGTCATAATGGCTGCGGCCTGTTTTTCCACATCAGGGCCTTTTCCGATACCCCGTGCGACGATCCGGACCTGGTCGATCCAGATATCCACCCGCTCCTCTATCATATCGATATCCGAACGGCCCAGGGCCGCCATAATCCTCCCCCAGTTGGGGTCCTGGCCGTAGATGGCGGTCTTGACGAGGCTTGAATTGGCCACGGTCCTCGCTGCCCTCCGGGCGTCCAAAGCAGACCCCGCGTTCTTGACCTCGACGCGGACCAGCTTGGTAGCGCCCTCCCCGTCTCGAACGATCATACGGGCCAGGTCTCCCATGACCTGGCGCAACCCCTGGGAGAAGAGGGCAAGATCCGCTTCGGAAAGGGACGCATTCTCTGCGAGACCGTTGGCCAGGATCAGGGCCGTATCGTTGGTGCTGGTGTCCCCGTCTACGGTGATCCGATTGAATGTGGCATCAGTGGAGGAGACAAGCGCCCTTCTCAGATCCTGGGGTTCGATGCGGATGTCGGTCAACAGAAAACAGAGCATGGTGGCCATCTGGGGCATGATCATGCCGGCCCCCTTGGCAATGCCGACGATGCAATAGGATCTCCCCCCTGCCCGGCCCTCAAAACGGCTCATCTTGGGAAAAGAATCGGTGGTCATCATGGCCCGCGCTGCCAGAGGGATCCCCTGTGAAGAAAGATTCCCTGCCAGGACCGGCACAGCCTTTTCCATCCGGTCCATATTGAGGGGCTGCCCGATAACCCCGGTTGAGGCAACAAGCACCTCTCCGGAATTGACGCCCAATGCCTCGGCCACGAGTTCTGCTGTCGTGAGCGCATCGTCGAGGCCCCGGGCCCCGGTGCAGGCATTGGCATTCCCCGCATTGACGATGATGGCCCGGGCCTTTCCCTTTTCGAGGTGCCGCTCAGAAAGAATCACCGGAGCGGCCCGGACCTTGTTGGTGGTAAATACCCCGGCGGCCGCGGCCTCGGTTTCCGACACAATCAGACCCACATCGAGGGCATTCCCCTTCTTGAGCCCTGCAATCGCTGCCGATGCCTTAAACCCCGGCACCCTGTATGTTTCAGTTTCCATCGGAACCTCTGAATTGTTGATTGATGATTGTTAATTGTTAATTGCCATGCATTGAGCTGTTAAGCTGTTAAGTCCCGCTGGAAAGCGGGATTGAGCTATTGACTCTGAGAGATTATCTGCTTGCCAGCCATCAGGCATCAGCCATGCGCCCTCAGCTTATCAGCCACTATCCAGTATCCAGCATCCAGTACCCAGCATCGAGCATCGAGTATCCAAGCCTACTTGCCCGCCCCGCAGCACTTCTTGTATTTCTTGCCGCTGCCGCAGGGGCAGGGGTCGTTCCGCCCAACCTTTTTCTCGCTGCGTCGGATCGTGACCGGTCCGGCACCCTCGTCTCCATGGCTCAGGTTCAAGGGTCTTTTTTTCGGCCTGGGCACCTGTTCAGGCCTCTGTCTCACAATCTGCACCCTGAAGAGCATGCTGAGGGTCTCTTCACGGATCTGATCCATCAGCTCCCCGAACAGGGCAAACCCCTCTTTCTGGTACTCCTTGAGCGGATCGAGCTGCCCGTATCCCCGGAGCCCGACACCCTCTTTCATATGATCCATGGCCTGCAAATGGGCCACCCACTTGTCGTCGATGATCTGGAGGATGATATAGCGTTCAAGCTGCTCCAACTCCTCTTTTCCAAAAAGCTTTTCCCTCTCCTCATAGACAGACCTGACCTGGTCCCGGATCATATCCGTCAGGCCATCCGCCTTGAGCGCGTCGAAGGCCGCTTGACCGATATCCTCGGGGCCTATCTTCAACGGAAAACCGAACAACCGGGAGACATAGCCCTTGAGTTCCTTGAGATTCCAGTCCTCGGGGTGGGCTTCGGGATCGATCCACTGACCCACCAGGCCATCTACCTTCTCATCGATCATATCCTGGATGATATCCCCGATCCGATGCCCCTCCAGGATATCTCTTCTGAGGGAATAGACGATCTCCCGGTGTTTGTTCATCACATCATCATACTCGAGGAGGTGTTTCCGCATGTCAAAATTGTGGGCCTCCACCTTTTTCTGGGCGTTTTCAATGCCGCGGGAGATCAGGCTGTGTTCAATCGGCTCGCCCTCTTCCATTCCCAGCCGTTCCATGATGGAGGAAATCCTGTCAGAGCCGAAAATCCTGAGGAGATCATCTTCGAGGGAAAGGTAGAACCGGGAGGTGCCCGGGTCTCCCTGCCTCCCTGAGCGGCCCCTGAGCTGGTTGTCCACCCGCCGGCTCTCGTGCCGTTCGGTCCCCAGGATGTGAAGCCCGCCCAACTCGCGAACGCCCTCCCCCAGGACGATATCGGTCCCCCTGCCGGCCATATTGGTGGAAATGGTTACGGTCTTCTTCTGGCCTGCGTTTGCGATAATCTCGGCCTCTTTCTGGTGATGCTTGGCATTCAGCACGGAATGAGGAACATCCGCCCGCTTGAGCATCTTGCTCAACATCTCGGATTTCTCCACGGAGATGGTGCCCACCAGGACCGGCTGCCCCTTTTCATAAAGCGCGCGGATCTCGTCCGCAACGGCCTTGAACTTCTCCCTCTCGGTCTTGTAGATTGAATCCGGAAAATCAATACGGACCATCTCCTTGTTGGTGGGGATGACCACGACGTCCAGCTTGTAGATATTGTTGAATTCAGCCGCCTCGGTATCGGCCGTACCGGTCATCCCGGCCAGCTTTTCATACATGCGGAAGAAGTTCTGAAAGGTCACCGTCGCCAGGGTCTGGTTCTCCCCCGCGACCTTGACGCCCTCCTTCGCCTCCACGGCCTGGTGCAGACCATCGCTCCAGCGCCGACCCGGCATGAGCCGGCCGGTAAATTCATCGACGATCATGATCTCACCGTCTTTGATGACGTAATGCACATCCTTTTCAAACAGCCAGTAGGCCTTGATCAGCTGCTGCGTGGCGTGGATCAGTTCGGACGTCTTCATGTACTGCTCTTCAAGCGCTCTCAGGCGAGCCTCCTTATCTGCCTTGCTCAATTCCTGATCGTCCCGGACATTGTGACTTTCATCGTCCAGGTCAGGGAGCATAAACTCGCCCAGACCTCCCTTTGACAGCAGGTCAATCCCCTTTTCAGTGAGTTCCACTGCATTGCTTCGCTCGTCGATGGTGCAGTAAAGCTCCTGGTCCAGGTCAGAGAGAATCTTCTGGGACCTCAGCATGCTCTCCGTCCTGTCGATCTGCTTTTTAAGCGCCTGGTTCTTGGCGACAATATCCAGATATACGGGGTTTTTGGGATCCCCTCTCTTGATCTGGAGCAGGGTTTCAATCGTCTTCTCCCCTGCTTCCCCCGCGTCGAGCGACTGGCGCACCTCATTTAAAAGGGAGCGTATGATGGCGCTCTGCTTCTTTCTCAGAGTGATGACAAGGGGCTTGACCTCCTCATAGATCTTGTTTTCACTATGTTCCACCGGCCCGCTGATGATCAAAGGGGTCCGCGCCTCATCAATCAGGATGCTGTCCACCTCATCCACAATGGCATAATGAAATCCCCGCTGAACAAAATCCGCATAATCAAACTTCATGTTGTCACGGAGGTAATCGAACCCGAATTCATTATTGGTTCCATAGGTAATATCACAGGCATAGGCCGCCTTCCGCTCCCTGTCATCCATGCCGTGGACAACCACCCCCACCGAAAGCCCCAAGGCCTTGTAGATGGCCCCCATCCACTCTGCATCCCGCTGTGCCAGGTAATCATTGACGGTCACCAGATGGGCCCCTTTTCCTGTCAGGGCATTGAGGTAGAGGGGAAGCGTTGCAGCCAGGGTCTTGCCCTCGCCGGTCTTCATCTCGGCGATCTTGCCCTGGTGGAGCACAATTCCGCCGATGAGCTGTACATCAAAGTGTCGCATGCCCAGGGTCCTTACGGAGGCCTCCCTTACAGCGCCAAATGCCTCAGGAAGAATGTCGTCCAGGGCTTCCCCCCGCGAGAGCCGTTCCTTGAATTCAGCTGTTTTTACAGGGAACTGTTCGTCGGATAGGGCCTGAAAATCCGGCTCCAGCTGGTTGATCTGATCCACCAGGGGGGCCAATTTTTTGAGCTCCCGTTCGTTTTTACTGCCAAAGATGTTTTTTATGATTTTTCCAAGCATGATTATCTCGTTAAAGGTTCAAAAAGTTGAGGACCTTGGCGTCGCCGATGGCGCTGATCCCTCATGATAATGCATAACGTCCGTCCCGGATAAACAAAAAATCCGAAAGCTCAAAGCAAAAAATACAACGCCGGCTTCTTTATAATAATCAGTCATATAGCCTACATAGTCTGAAACGCGGAGGAGGCAAGTGTCTTCCGCGCTTAAGCCGCCAAAAACACCAGGCCGAGAGCCCTGGGACCGAAAAAGGCTTTGAAAGGCCCCCCTGTGACCACTTACACCGAAATTGCGAATTCAGGGATTGATGTAACGTGCATACGCTGTGCGATCATCAGGGATGCGCCGATCGTCCATTAAAAAACTTTGCAACAAAAAAATCAAGGAGTTCGGTCTCGCCATTGATTTGATTTTGCGGGAAATGCTGACGACTCAGAAAAGGATGGATGTTCTGGCGGCCTATCTGAGGACATAACGGATGGGATTCACAGCAACTCCGTTCAGGTGCACCTCATAATGGAGATGGGGTCCGGTCGACCTGCCGGACGATCCGACCAGCCCGACGGTTTCGCCCCGATTCACGTGCTGGCCCGTTTTTACGATGGACTTTTTGAGATGAGCATATTTGGTCTTAAAGCCCCGGCCGTGCTTGATGACAACGACCCGGCCGTATCCACCATCCCAGCCGGTGAATGATACGACGCCGTCTGCACTCGCAACGATCGGCGCCCCTGTTCGTGTCGAGATATCAATCCCCTTGTGAAACTCCTTCTTTCCCGTGAAGGGCGAGTCCCGGTATCCAAAACTGGAACTCAACCACCCCTTTGCGGGCGATAGGGACGGCGTGGAGGCCAGCAGTATTTTCTGGTTTTCCAGGAACTTCCGAAGCCCGGCCTTGTCCTCCCAACTCGATTCCATATCACTGTTGAGATTGTCCAAGGACCGATGCATGGCCCGCACGAGGTCCCGATTCACCTTCGCCACGGTTGTCTTCGGATCCAGCAGATTCGGATCCGACCCACCGACTCCCCGGAATTGCTCCTCACCCTCGATCGTTTCCAGGTTCACCATCGCCTTCAGCTTATGGTCCATCTTTCTCAGTTCGCTCATTTCCCGGGCAAACTGATCGATTTTACGTGCCATATGAAGGAGTTGCTCCTTCTGAAGGGTATTTTCCCTCTTCAGTTCCGCCAGGCGTGGAATCTTGACGCTGATTTCGGAATAGGCTTGGATTGTCAGGAGAAAAGCGATCACAGAAAGGCTGACAAGCGTAAAAAGGCATACCACAAGGAAACCGGAAACCCTGAGCTGTTTCACCCTGCCTGTGCCGTCAGGCACCAAGAATAGTGTGATCTTTTTTGAAGCCACAATCCCTCGATCAAGGAAAGAACAAGAAGGTATCAACCGGATCTTGGGCGTTGGTAACACACCTTTTTCCATGTGTCAACGCATTTTAGTCCATAGAATCACCGTTTTTCGATATTAAGTTTTAAGGTTCCGGCCTTTTGTCTCAATCAAAAGCTTGAGATCGCGGCTCCTTGTTGATACTATGCGATCCGGGAAAGGGACCTTGACCGGGCTGTTGCCTATTGAACCTGCCGAATAGACCGGAAACTCCTGCGTGAAACTTGACATCGGATACTGGATGGCAGCGCTGGGATGCTGAAATGGTAAGATACTCTCTTTTCTGGCCTCCGACCTCAGACATCTGACTTTCGGTGCCCGTTATGGGTTACTCGTTGCACCTTTTTAATTTTAGTCACTTCAAACTAAATATCGTTAACTTAAGCCTTATTTTATCGCAGGGAACGACAGGGGGTTATTCCGGCGGAAGCAGGAATGCAGACCTGCAGCGAGATTCAAGTCCTTCTGGACCCCGGCCTTCGCCGGGGTGACGTTAAGGATGCTTCGGATGGGTGTTAAGTTAATGACATTGACTTTGAACTTCAGCCCACTTAAGTCACTTAAAACGTTGGTTCACCTTAGCTCACTTAAACAGATATCCCCATGAAGAGGACCGGCAACGTAGCCATTATCAGCCTCGGTTGCGCCAAAAACCTGGTGGACAGCGAGCATATGCTCGGCATTCTCCAGTCAAACGGGTTCAAGCTGACATCTGAGATAGATGAGGCGGAATTTGTGGTTATCAACACCTGCGGGTTTCTCCAGTCCGCGGTAGAAGAAGCCATTGACACCATCCTGGAAACCGCGCGTCTCAAAAAGGAAGGGAGATTAAAAAGACTGGTGGTGGCCGGGTGTTTTGTGCAACGCTACGGCTATAAACTGGCAAGGGAGATCCACGAGGTGGACGGATGGCTTGGAACGGGGGAGATCTCCCGTGTGGCAGAGATCCTCGATGGAGAGGGGCCGGGGCCTCTGCCGTTTTTTATCGGCCGACCCGCCTTCCTGGCCGACCATCATCTCCCCCGGGTCCGGTCGACCCCCTTTTACACCGCTTATCTCAAGATTGCAGAAGGGTGCTCTCACAGATGCACCTATTGCATTATCCCGAAATTAAGAGGTCCTTTCAGGAGCCGACCGATCCCATCCCTGGTCCGGGAAGCCAGGGAAATGGCTGATAGGGGCGTCAAGGAGATCAACCTGATTGCTCAGGATACCAGTCTATATGGAAACGACCTTTACGGAGAGGCCCGTTTGACTGAATTGCTGGAAAACCTGACGCGAATCAAGGGCATCCGGTGGATCCGGATCCTGTACCTTCACCCGAACCGTGTGTCGGAATCCCTCCTGGATCTCATGGATGCTGAGGAGGCCATCTGCCCTTATCTGGACATCCCGCTTCAGCATGTGAATCAAAACCTCCTGACAGCCATGGGACGCGATCCTCACAAGGAGGCGCCGGAAGAATTGATTGAGAGGATCCGGAATAGAAAGCGGGACATCACCATTCGAACAACCCTGATGGTGGGGTTTCCCGGCGAAACAGAAGAGATGTTTAACCAACTCTGCCGCTTTGTGACAACATCCCAACTGGATTACGTAGGGGTATTCGCCTTCAGCCCCGAGAAGGGCGCCCGCGCAACCCGCCTTCAACCGGCGGTTGACCGGGATACGGCGCAAAAAAGGCTGGCCCGGGTTATGAACATACAGGCCGGCATTTCAAAAAGATTGAATGCGCAAAAGGTCGGCAGGCTGTTTCCGGTGCTGATTGAGGGCCCCAGCCCCGAAACCGACCTGCTCCTGGCCGGAAGGACCACTGCCATGGCCCCGGATGTGGACACAGGGGTCCTTATTAACGACGGAGAAGGGATCGTGGGGGAGATCATGCCTGTACGGATCACAGAGGCGCACGCCTACGACCTTGTGGGAAAAATCGTCCGATCGCCTGAGATCTGATGAAACGGGTGCCGAAAAGGTGTGGGGAGGTCGTCTGTGAGTAGGAAGGTATGAGAGGGTCTGAAATAGGTTGTAAAATCTTTTAATGTACATTATCGTCTGTTGGAAGATGAATTAGAAGTTGTCTTTGGCCACCCAATGACACCCCGGCGTCTCGTTTTTGACTCCGGATTCGCCCCCCGGCCTCTTTTGCGGGATCACCGGTCCATAGAAAGGACAATCGCCGGCAATAACATGGAGTTGGACACATCAAACACAGCACCGTTTAAGCGTCATGTTGACTTCATCAATAGGGAATTGGATCAGGTATTAGATTCCCGCGTGCCCCTGATTGAAGATATCGGCAAACACACCCTCCTGGGAGATGGCAAGCGGCTCCGGCCCCTTATGTTTGTGCTTTCGTGCAGCCTCTGCGACTACCATGGAGACGATATTTACCGACTTTCGACCATTTTTGAGTATATCCACACCGCTTCCCTGCTCCATGATGATGTACTGGATAATGCCGAGATCAGGAGAAAAAGGCCTTCCGCCAACCAGGTCTGGGGCAATCATGCGGCGGTCCTGGAGGGAGATTTCCTCTACTCCAAGGCCTTGGCCATCGGCATCCGGGCCAATAACATCCCCTTTCTGAAAAGGCTCACAGAGACCACTTTGCGTATGACCGAGGGCCAGATCCTGGAATTCGTGCGCACAAACGACTGGAAGATCCATAAAGATCAATATATGGAGATCATCACCGCCAAGACGGCCATCCTCATATCAGCGGCCTGCGCCTGCGGGGCCATCATTTCAGGGGCTGAGGAAAACCAGCGGGAGGCGCTGGCGCAATTCGGGCTCAATGCAGGCATCGCCTTTCAGCTCATAGACGATCTCCTGGACTATACCTCTTCGGAAAGGGTCTTTGGAAAGCCGGTGGGAAAAGATCTGCGGGAAGGAAAGATGACCCTGCCGCTCATCTATACCCTGTCGGAACTCGAGCCAGGTGAGACGAAACGGGTTAAAGACCTTCTAACAAACCCCGGGGCGACCGATAATGACCACCAGAATATCATCGACCTGGTGAGACGGAACGGGGCACTGGATCGTGTTCAAAAAGAGGCCAGGGGATATGTGGACCATGCCACGGACTGTCTGAAGATCTTCCCTGATTCTGAGATAAAAAGGGATCTGATACGCTTAAGTCAGCATATCATAGACAGAGAGAATTGAGGGATTCAGGGATTGGAAAATTCGCAATCACTCGCGTTCGGATCTAAACCCGGACCGGCAACAGGTCCTCGCCCAGGATGAGTTCACCCTTGTATGTCCTGCGGCACTGGGCCGCCACATCCGTGCGCAGGCATTCCGGATAGAAGTGGATCAGAACCAGACGCTCGACACCTGCCAGCGCGGCCATCCGTCCGGCCAGAGACGGGGTCATATGTCCGTCGCATCCCTCCCCGTCCGGGAAAGAGGATTCCAGAACCAACACATCGGCCCCTCGCGCCAGATCCACCACCCCATTGCAGAACCCGGTGTCTCCCGAATAGACCACGGATTTCCCCTTCCGGTCTTCAACCCGATAGGCCACGCTGTCGGGGGTGTGATCCGTGGGCGTCGTGATCACCGTGAAGTTCACATATTCTCTTCGGTCGTTTTTCCCCATGCCAAGCTCCTCGATCCCCATGACCTCGGGAGGAAGACTCAGCCAGTCAGGGTAGGCTTGCTGGAGAGCGGCGATCAGTCGCGCAGTGCCGGGAGGCCCCGCAACCTTAAAAGGCCTTCTTCTCCTCGACACCGCCGGGTTCCTTGATGCAAAAAGGAGATGGACCAGGTCGGCGGTATGATCGGGATGGAAATGCGTCAGGAATACGTGCTCGATCTGTTCATAGTCCATGCCGGACCTCGTCAGCTGACGCAGGGTCCCGGGGCCTATATCCAAGAGGATGGGCCTGCCTTCGATCACCACGGCAATGGAGGGGGATGCCCTGTCATGGAGTGGAATGGCAGTCCCCGAACCCAAAATGATCACATTCATGCGTTCGCTCTTTTTGCCCCTCTTCAACCGTTCCATGACCCATCTGCCGGGGATCTTACCCTTCCCTGAGGGTCCCGATAACCTCCTCGATGCTCGCCACGCACTGATCCTGGCAGAACCCCCGTAATCCATCGATCATATGGACGGCGGCCCGGGGCTGGACGAAATTGGCCGTTCCTACCTGGATGGCCCGGGCGCCGGCTATCAGAAATTCGAGTGCATCCCGGTGGTCCATAATCCCGCCCACGCCGATGACAGGGATGCGGACGGCCTTGACCACCTGGCGGACCATATAAACGGCCACCGGCCGAATGGCGGGTCCGGAGAGCCCTCCGGAGACATTGGCCAGCCTGGGGACGCGCCTTTCAATATCAATAGCCATGCCGGTCAGGGTATTGATCAGGGTCAGGGCGTCCGCGCCCGCATCTTCCACGGCCAACGCGATCTTCCGGATATCGGTCACATTGGGAGACAGCTTCACGATAACGGGCCTCCCCGCCTCTCTAATCACGCGCTCGGTCACCCTTGCCGACATATCCGGGTCTGTTCCAAAGGCCATTCCCCCTTCCTTCACATTGGGGCAGGAGATGTTGACCTCGAGGGCGGATATGCCCTCCGCCCCCCGAAGCCCGGCCGCAATGGCCCCGTATTCCTCCACGGAATGTCCATAAATATTGACAATCACGGCCGTATCAAGTTTTCTGAGCCAGGGAAGCTTTTCCTTCAGGAAGGCCTCCAGACCCACATTGGCCAGGCCGATGGCATTCAACATGCCGCACGGGGTCTCCACGATCCTGGGAGGCGGATTCCCCTTCCTGGGGTTGAGGGAAACCCCTTTGACCACGATCCCGCCCAACCGATTCAGATCCATCAGGGAGGAAAATTCCCGGCCGTACCCGAAGGTCCCGGATGCGGTCAGCACAGGGTTTTTCAACTCCAGGGGGCCGATGCGGACCCGCAAATCAGGGGGCTTTCCCATTTAGAGCGCCCCCCAATCCACATCCGTCGCATCGAATACCGGCCCATCCTGACACACATGCCAGTAGGCACGATCCTTTCCGGGGGCCGCCTTTACCGCGCACCCCTGACATGCCCCCAGCCCGCACGCCATGGCCGCCTCTAACGAGACCTGGCAGGGGACAGCCCTTTCATGGGTGATTGCCGCAACTGCCTTCAGCATGGGGAGCGGACCGCACGAAAAAACCATCCCGCCATCCCCGCTCAGACCCGCAGGCCCCTTTTCCAAGAGTTCCGTGACAAGGCCATGATGCCCTGCCGAGCCATCGTCCGTGGAAATCCACATCTCCATGTCTGAAAACCCCAGCTCATCCGCCCCGACAATCTGATCAGCAGAACCAAACCCGGCAAAAAAGGTATAACTTTCCGGCGCCATTGCGCGAGACAGAAACAGGAGCGGGGCAAGCCCCATCCCCCCCGCCGCCAAAATGGCATGGTGTCCTGCCTTGGGGGGTACAAATCCCTTTCCCAAAGGGCCCAATACCTGCAGCGATTCCCCTTCTCTCGCGTGTGACAGGATGCGGGTTCCCCGGCCCACCACCCTGTAAAGGACAAGGACAAGGTCGTCCAGTACCCCACAGATGGAGAAAGGCCTTCTCAGAAGCGGGTCCATGTCCCGGCCCACCCGGACCATGACAAACTGCCCCGGCCCGGCCTCTGCCGCAATCTCGGGGGACCTCAGCCCTATCAAACAGGCGCCCGCGGCGACCCGTTTGTTGAATACAATTTCCGTATCCTGTTCAATCACAATTCGCAGGCCTTCCCTTCACCAATACCGTCCTTGTTATCTAATCCTTGACCGTCACCTTGACAATGACCACCGGCTCAACCGGGACGTTCTCCATGGACCCCCGGGTCCCGGTTTCGACCTTGGAGATGGCGTCCACCACCTCCATCCCCTGGGTAACCCTTCCGAAAACCGTGTACCCCCACCCCTCGGGCGTCTTGCCCTTGTGGTTCAGGAAGGTATTGTTCTTGGCATTGATAAAGAACTGGGCCGTTGCACTGTGCGGGTCCGAGGTCCGGGCCATGGCCACAGTCCCTCGATCATTCTTGAGGCCGTTGTCAGCCTCGTTCTCGATGGACATCTCCGTCAGCTTCTCTTTCATCTTCGGGGTAAATCCCCCGCCCTGGATCATGAAGTCGGGAATAACCCGATGGAAGATGGTGCCGTCGTAATGTCCCCATCGGGCATAGTTCAAGAAATTAGGCACCGTCTTGGGCGCCTCATCCGGATACAGCTCGAGCACAATCGTCCCCTTGGATGTTTCGATGGTGACCTGCGGTTTGTCGGACAGGCCGTGACCCGTCCCTGCAAAAGCCGTCAGCACGACAATGAACACAGATGCAACAATTCCCCACTTCATTTGCAAACCTCCGGATCAAATGTTTACGCACCATGAAAACGCCCTTTGCGCTCGTAACGTAACAGAAAATCCCTCGGAAGATCAAGCAAAACGAAAACCAACGGCATTGCGGGAAGCCGCGATATGGTGATCGCCCGGTTGGCCTTTTAACGGTTCAGACACATCTCCTTTCCTTTTTTACCTCCTTATTGAGAGGCAGAGTCTCATCCGCAGGCTCTCTCTCTCGATTTCTGAAAAAACGACTCAAGCTATTCCCCCTTTCTGCCGATAATAGTTTTAACGGGCATTATAAGCCTTTTGCATCTCACTCTCTCAACCCACTCAAATCCCCTTATCCAAGGCAGAGTCATCCTCCGGGCTCTGCCTTTTTTATTTGCCGATGGCCTTTCATGTTTTGATTTCACCTCGAACCGACAGCGGCGAAAAACGCAACCCTTAATCCCGCTTCAGCGGGAAACCTTTGAACCCCGTGAACGGTTACAAATTAGTCCTCCTGTTCTTCCAGAATAATTCGCGTCGTCATCTGGGCTGCAGACCCTACCACCTTGCTGCAATAATCCATCATGCCAAATTCCACCGCCTCTTTGAATTGCTTGGGATTCAGCAGGTTGAAGGTCCGTCCCATCAGGGATGTCTGCAGATCAGCGCATCGGCAGCTACCGTACTTTTTCACGAAGGCATCATGCAGTTCTTTGACCAACAGATAGGATTTCATCGGCTTCATCATATCCGGCAGGTCCTGCCGTTTCCGACCGAACAGATATCCGATAGCCAAGGCCCCACCGACCAAGGCCCCGCATGATCCATCTCCGGTCAACCCTAACCCGTCGGCGAGTCCGCTGGCTGATCTGAAGACATCATCGTTTTCGATCCCTAATGTGTCGAAGATAGCCGCTAATGCGGTTTGGGCACAGCCTGTGCACTCCCTCTCGTATCTTTCCCCCAGACCGTAGGCCTTCT
>Ga0209164_1004195_pt1 | contig 13081 bp, 9 predicted proteins | sample MTBNYHSulfiMetaG_FD_187458 | JGI IMG/M metagenome (GOLD analysis project Ga0209164, IMG submission 187458) | Enrichment culture microbial communities from rom New York Harbor, USA that are MTBE-degrading - MTBE-NYH (New York Harbor Sulfidogenic)... | ecosystem: Environmental > Aquatic > Marine >...
TCCTCCTCATGAGACGCATTTGATCATGAAATGACAAAAGCCAATTTCGTTTTGTCTCAACTGCAACTGGGCGTTTCCCCGGCGGGTCGGGCTCAGATCTCATCCGGACGGCCGACGCGTCCCAGGACCGCAGACGCCGCCGCTACCGCCGGGTTCGCCAGATATACCTCGCTTTTCGGATGACCCATTCGTGCGACAAAGTTCCGGTTACTCGTGGACACGGCTTTTTCTCCGGAGGCCAGAACGCCCATGTGGCCCCCGAGACAGGGACCGCACGTGGGCGGTCCGATCACTGCCCCGGCGTCCAGAAAAATATCGAACAGGCCTTCGGACAGAGCCTGTCTGTAGACGTCCCTGGAACCCGGTATGACGATGAGGCGGACTCCCTCGTGGACCTTCCTGCCGGTCAGCACCTGGGCCGCAGACCGCAAGTCTTCTATACGGCCGTTGGTACAGGACCCGACAAATGCCTGATCGATGCGCACATCTCTCACCTCGGAAACCGGTTTCGTGTTGTCCGGAGAATGCGGACAGGCCACCTGGGGTTCGATGTCTTCCACATGGAAGGTTATCACCCGTTCGTATTCTGCGTCCGGGTCGCTCTCGTAGAACACTCCTAAACGGCGGGATCTTTCCGCCACGTAGGCACGGGTGATTTCGTCAGGAGGGACAATGCCGTTTTTGGCTCCCGCCTCGACGGCCATATTCGCCATGGTGAGCCGTCCCTCCATGGACAGGGATTGGATAGCCGGTCCGGAAAACTCCAACGTCCGGTATCGGGCGCCTTCCACACCCAAAACCCCGATGGTGTATAAAACCAGATCCTTTCCCTGTACCCATTTTCGAAGTTGACCTTGATAGACCACTTTGACGGTTGACGGGACTTTGAGCCATATCTCTCCGGTGGCCAAGACGCCGGCCAAATCCGTGGAACCGACGCCTGTGGAGAAGGCTCCCAAAGCCCCGTACGTGCAAGTATGGCTGTCGGCGCCGATGACCAGATCCCCCGGCAGGACCAGTCCCTTTTCCGGCAGTAATACGTGTTCGATTCCAGAGTCCCCCAGTTCGTAGAAGTTAACGACGCCCTGCTCTCGGGCAAATTCCCTCATGACGCGGGCCTGCTCGGCAGACTCGATGTCTTTGTTGGGCACAAAGTGGTCCTGGATAAGGGCCACCTTGGATGGGTCGAACACCCGGTCGGCGCCCATTTCTCTGAACACCTTGATCGCCAGGGGGGCCGTGATGTCGTTGGCCAGGGCTAAATCAACCTTTACTTCCACAATCTCACCGGGGGTTACGTGCTCTTTTCCGGCGTGATCGGCCAAAATCTTCTCGGTAATAGTCATCGGCATTTCGGTCTCTCTCTCCTATAGTTCCGGCCTGACAACCGGATTCGAACTCAAATATCTCAAGCGATTCAGACCGTTCAGAAACGCTTTCGCACTTGCCGTGATGATATCCGGATCCGTACCTTTGCCCAAAGCGATGGTACCGTTTTCCTGCAACCGGACGGTAACTTCCCCCTGAGCGTCCATCCCTCCCGTTATGGCATTCACCGAGAAGCGAAGAAGCTTGGCGCTCGTCTTCGTCAATTTGGCGATGGCATTGAACGTGGCGTCTATGGGGCCGACTCCGAATTCAGCTCCAGTGAGTTCCTTTCCGTCCACGTCCAGTTTGACGGTAGCCGTCGGAACCGCCACCGAACCGCTCACTACGTTGAGATAGTTGAGTTTATAGTGATCCGGCACTCTCAAGAGTTCCTCGGCGACCAACGCCTCGATGTCTTCATCGAGAATCTCCTTACGTTTATCCGCCAACTCCTTGAAACGAAAGAACAAACGATCCAGGTCCGGCTTTGAGAGATCGTATCCCATGGATTCGAGCCGTTTCTTGAACGCATGGCGCCCCGAGTGTTTTCCCATCACAAGCGAGCTGCTTTCCAGTCCCACGTCCGCGGGACGCATGATTTCATAGGTGGTTTCATGTTTGAGCATGCCGTCCTGGTGGATCCCGGCCTCGTGAGAAAAAGCGTTTGCGCCCACGATCGCTTTGTTCGGCTGCACAATGATGCCCGTAATCATGCTGACCAACCGGCTTGTCGGATAGATCAATTGCGTGTTGATACCGGTTTCAAACGTCAGCAGATCGTTGCGGGTACGAATGGCCATGACGGTCTCTTCCAACGAAGTGTTGCCCGCACGTTCCCCAATGCCGTTCATGGTGACTTCGATTTGCCGGGCCCCGCTCCGGACTCCGGCAAGGGTGTTGGCTGTCGCCATACCGAGATCGTTGTGACAGTGTACGCTGATAATCGCTTTCCGTATGTTCGGTACGTGGTCCCGAACATACGCCACGGTTTCCGAAAATTCATGCGGCATCGAATATCCAACGGTGTCCGGGATATTGATGGTGGTGGCCCCTGCTTCTATGGCCGCTTCAAATATCTTGCACAAGAAATCTCTGTCGGAGCGAGTGGCGTCTTCTGCGGAAAACTCGACGTTCTCGGTAAATGACTTGGCATATTTGACGGCTTCCACCGCATCCTTCAAAGCCTGTTCGCGGCTGGTTTTCAATTTATGTTTCAGGTGGATATCCGATGTGGCGATAAACGTGTGAATCCTCGGATGGGCCGCGCCTTTAACAGCGTTCCAGGCCCGATCCAGATCCGGCTTATTGGCTCGCGCCAAACCCGCCACCTGACAGACGCTGAGTTTTTGCGCGATCTGCTCGACCGCGGCAAAATCTCCATCCGAGGCTGCCGGGAATCCCGCTTCAATGACATCTACGCCCATCCTCTCAAGCTGGGACGCCAGTCTCAACTTTTCCGGGGTATTCATACTGGCGCCGGGCGACTGCTCTCCGTCACGGAGAGTGGTATCGAAAATGTATACGCGTTCGGACATGATGTGCTCCTTCTGTTTCGTCAAAAATTACCTTTTCTTACTACAAACGAACGAAAACCCGAAAAGAACGGCATCAGTGCCTGCCGCAGGCTTCTCTTATCGAGTCGCCCTGCGGCAGTTCTCCTCCTGCGTACAGTTTCTCTGTCCATGTAGTAGCCTCACGACTGGTTGTTTTTAGATTTGCTCAACTTGTATTGGATGCTGTCGACCAATGCCTGCCAACTGGCGTCGATGATGTTGCTCGAGACTCCGATCGTGCTCCAGATGTCTTTGGAATCCCGTGACTCGATGAGCACCTTGACCCGAGCAGCCGTGCCTTCAGTGCCTTCGATGACCCTTACTTTGTAGTCCACCAGGTACATTTCCTGCAATTCAGGGAAAAACATGTAGAGCAGTTTTCTCAGTGCGTTGTCCAGAGCGCTGACCGGGCCGTCGCCTTCCGCGGCGGTGATCTCGTGTTCCCGGCCGACCGAGATTTTAACCGTCGCGTGTGACGTAGCTTCCTCGTTTCCGTTCTTTTCAATGGTGACCCTGAAATGCTCCAGGCAAAACGGCTCGATATACTGGCCGGTGACCTTCTTGACCAGCAATTCGAAGGAGCCTTCCGCTGCATCGAATTGGTATCCCAGGTCCTCGAGTTTCTTGACTTCACGGACAATTTTGCCGCTGTCCATGCCGTTTCCACCCAAAACGACACCCATCTCGTTCGCCTTGTAAGCCACGTTGCTTTTCCCGGACAGGTCCGATATGACCACGCGCCGTCGGTTTCCAACTAGAGAAGGGTCCAAGTGCTCGTAGGCGGATGGGTTTTTCATGACCGCGCTCACATGGACGCCGCCCTTGTGCGCGAACGCGCTTCGGCCGGCGTAAGGCCGTTGATTGTTGGGAGGCCGGTTCGCCAAATCGCTCACGAACCTCGAAAGCTCCGTTATCTGGATCATCCGTTCGGAGGGGATACACGAATAGTCCATTTTGAGCTGTAAGTTTGGTATGAGAGTGATCAAATCCGCGTTCCCACATCGCTCGCCGTATCCGTTCAGGGTTCCCTGAACCATCGAGACGTCTTCCATTACCGCGGCAATACTGTTGGCAACGGCCAACCCGCAGTCGTTATGGGCGTGGATTCCCAGTGGAGTTTCCATTTTGGACCGGACGTCTCTTATGATTTGGGAGATTTGGTGGGGCAAGGCGCCCCCGTTCGTATCGCAGAGAACGATCACGTCCGCCCCGGCTTTGACCGCGGCCTCCAGGGTTCTCATGGCATAATCGGGGTTTCGGAGGTACCCGTCGAAAAAATGCTCCGCATCGTATATGACCTCTCGCCCCTGCTCCTTGAAGAAGCCAACCGTATCCGAAATCATGGAACAGTTTTCACCTAGATCGATTTCGAGAACTTCGAGCACATGCAGGTCCCAGCTTTTGCCGAAAATGGCGACCGCGGACGTTTCGGAAGTGATCAGAGATCGGATGTTATCGTCGTCTTCGAGCCGAGTGCGAGGCCTTCTAGTGCTGCCGAAAGCCGTAAGCTTGGCGCGCTCTAAAGGGATGGATTTTGCCATTTGGAAAAATCGATGGTCCTTCGGGTTGGATCCCGGCCATCCGCCTTCAATGTAGTGGAATCCCATCTCGTCCAGGCGTCGGACGATTCGGACCTTGTCCTCGGCCGAAAAATTGACCATTTCCCCTTGCGTCCCGTCACGCAACGTCGTGTCGTAGATGATGATACTCGTGCTCATGCTTACTCTCCAAAAAAAATCCGTTATCAGGAGCCTGATAACGGATTTTGTTCTCGAACTTTTTGAACCAATCTACATTACCAGGCTCCTCGATATGTGTTCCGCAGAACAACCAGCAGCAGTAGGCATACTACTACGCCTACTACGGGAATAATGCCGATAATGTTGATGTTGGTTCGAGAATTCATTCTATACTCAATACGTTCCTTGGAAATTTATTCGAGAGTAGTTCTTCCCGGACCTGCAGTCAAGCATTTTTTTCGACCTCTGCGGTGCAGGTTCGCTTCAGGCTTGGTCCGGAACTTGGATCATCCGGATCCATCAGCCGATTCGACGCATCAAACATACCGGCACAGCCCCAATAAAAGCACATCAATTTGCGGTTAGTGTCCTTTTCTTTCTGTTGGATCTTCGACGGTTCCGACGTCCGCTCCGCACCCTGGCGGGTCCGACAGCCCTTCGTTCCATCTCGTTTCTCAATTCGAACAACGGCTCTTCGCTTAAACCCAGGGCGTGCCGGAGGATCCATGCCAGATCGAACGCCTCATCGAGGGCCACGCTCTTACACAATTTCAACCAGCCCTTCCGAAGTCCGGGTTTCTCCACCTCTGGAAGCAAAACATATTGGGCTGCAATAATTCGTTTTACCTGGTTTCTAACAGCCTTTGGGATGTTCAGGCGAACCCCCGGGACGTTTAGCAAGTCCTGTATGACTCCGGAATAATCAGCCATTAGACCGATATGTTCCAGTTCTTTCTTTATGGTCCAGTAAAGTACACCAGCCCATAAAACAGCGTCCGTCACCTCCCGGTTTCGGGCTTCCCTGCATACATCAATTGCCGCCAAGGTACGCCAGAAAACATCCGGTAAATACTCCTCACTATCCCGTATCGCCGAAAGCTCGGGTAATATCCGGGCCAAGACCCCCGCCTTATCGTAGAACCGGTAGCCCTTTTCAATGCCTCGTTTGCGCATCAGGCGCAGCAAATCCTCCTGGATCCGGGACGCCGGGCATAGAGGGATCTTGTTCGCATGGGCCTGCATAGCCTCCCATGTGCGTGCTTCGATTCGGAAATCCAGATTTGCAGCAAATCGAATTCCACGCAAGATGCGTATGGGGTCCTCCTGAAACCGGATATCGGGATCCCCGATGCACCGAATGATCCGATTGCGGAGATCTTCCATCCCGCCCACATAGTCGATGATCGTAAAATCGGATACGTCGTAGTAAAGCGCATTGATGGTGAAGTCTCTTCGAAGCGCGTCTTCCTCGGGTGTCCCAAAGGTATTGTCACGACAGAGCATCATGCTGTCGCCCACAGTCTCCTTGAATTCGGACTCGCGGCGGAACGTAGATACCTCTACCGTCTTCCCGCCCTTGAACACGACGTGCACGATTCGGAAACGTTTTCCCACCAGCCACGAGTTCGCGAACACCTTTTTCAACCGGCCGGGTCGCGCATTCGTGGCTACATCGAAGTCCTTGGGTTTGTTTCCCACCATGAGATCTCGCACCCCGCCTCCACAGAGGTAGGCGAGATGGCCCTGTGTCTTCAGACGATACAAGACCTTAAGTACCTCATCATCCATCATTTTTCTGGATATGGGATGTTTGTCCCGGGAAATGATAAGGGGAAACGATCTATCGGACGGCTCTCGACAAATCTCAGGTTCCAGATTTTCTGCTCGCATTTCGCTCATAACCGTTGTTTTTCTATGCATAACGTACTATTTCTTAGCACTATCGTCAAGCCACAACATCATACTTGAATGCAGAACGAAAAATAACTCGCCGGAAAATATAACAGTAACTTATCGGAGTTTCGCTGTAGAACTGAATCGAACTTGCAACAATTTCCCGTACGGAGGTCGCTCGCCGGTCTCTTTTTTTTTAATGGGAAAATCGCCGACACTGTGCGGGAAGTCGATGCATCCGGCATGGGAAAGATCTTATCCGGGCGGTGGGTCGAGACTATTGCAGACCACAACGTGTGGATATAGGGGACGTACGTAAGATCATAAGTTGATAGGGGAAGTTGAGCGTTTTGAGGAGAGGAGGAAGGTTGATGCGCGCAGTGCTCCATGTTACCGGGCGACGGATGGTCCGGGGAGAAGCGGAACATCCTGAAAAGTCGCAATCCTATTCGTTGCTTCACGATCGAATATGATAATATCGAATATGATAATTGTGTATGTTCCCATAAATCCGAGCGGCAAGGGAAACCGGATGTCATCAGGAACATGGGGGCCGGGTTTCACCTGATGGAGGAAAGGCCGCAACGGGCCAGCGGTTCATATCGCGTCATCGCACGAAAAAGTCACCGATGTACTTCGTTGCCGTGAAAATGATAATACCAGCCAGCATCCATTTGATCGCCTTTGCCCGAATATATTTCTGACAGCGCGCCCCCAAGTACATTCCCGCCATTCCGCCTATTCCAAATAAGATCCCCAATAACCAATCCGGCGCCACCGATATGTTCGGATAAAACGGAGCAATGGCTTGATAGAAAGCGACTCCGGCCACCGATGTGACGAAGGTCCCCATTAATGCGGCTCCAGCCACGGTATAGACCGGCAACCCAAAGAACGTAACAAAAAACGGGGCGATAATCGCGCCGCCGCCGATGCCGTAGATTCCTCCCACGATGCCCACCGTGAAGCTGAGGACGAAGATGCCCCAGAATGAAACGTCAAAGTTTTCGCCATAAAACGAATATCCAAGCCGCTTCAAATTAAAATGGGTGACCTGGATGGTGGATGCGGCGGAGTCTATGGGCTCCTGGCCATCGGTTTCCAATCGATGCCGACGCACCGTCTCTTGGAAACGATGTTCACTACTGGATTTGTAATCCGCGATGCCCGACTTTTTCCTCACAAGATCCCGTACCATCCTCAGACCGATATAGAGCAGCACGGCTGCTGCAAAAAGTTTAAAATGGTGAGGATCCGGTAGATATTCGACCCTTACGAATGCGCCGATAAAAACTCCGGGCAAAGTTCCTGCCACCACGACGTAGGTCAGCGGCCACACCATCCTTCCCTCTTTCCAATAGCGATAAACCCCGCTCGGGATGGCAACGATATTGAACAATTGGTTGGTAGCGCTGACCGAGGGGTTTGTATAACCAAGAAAGGACATCTGAAACGGCAAAAGCAGAAACGCCCCCGATACGCCGCCCATGGAGGTGAAGAACGAAATGACGAAGGCGACCAGGGGTGGAATCCAAAACGCGACTTCGATTCCAGCGGTCTGAAACAGCATCACGGCCTCCCTTGAAAGCGCGCCTTGACATATTGTCACGAAAAAGTTAATTTTCGTGATAATGTAACAGGGCATACATGTCAAGACGTTTTTGCCTTGGTCTTTCGCGGAGTGGATGTGCTAAGAACAGGCAAACAGACGATCCTCGACCGAACAACTCGAATCGCCGGTGACGCGATCCGATGAAATCAAAGACAAAAATCCATCAAATGCGACCTGTTTCACGAATATCGTTATCGAAAAGCAAGAACCACGGACGTATCGTATCGCTTCCGGATGCAGACCAATGCCTGGATCCCACTCAATTAAAATGCATGGAGCAATCTTTTCGCGATTGGGTGGAACGCTCGCCACGCGCCGATGTACGTTCTTCCCGCCGGCGCATCTTGATCATCTTTCTCTTGATACGTTACACGGGGGCCAAGCTGAACGAGGTTCTGGCGCTGAATCCTTTAAAGGACATCGATCCGGTTCGACATGCCGTATTCTTTCGTGGCGGCGCCACGGACTCGAAATCGGATCCGCGGGAGGTTCAGATCTCGGAAACCTTATCCGGCGAAGTGCGGGACATGATAACCGATCCGTCTTTTAGGGGCACTTTGCAGAATCATCTCAATGTTGATCCCGGCTTTGTCCGTCGCAAATTTTACGAGCGTGCACAGGACTGTGGCTTTGCGAGGCGGTTGGTAGGTCCGGAAATGATCCGCAAGGCGCGGGCCGTGGAGTTGATGCAGGGCAATATGCCGATGCCGGCCGTTCAAATGATGTTGGGACACTCGACGCCAAATCTGACATCATCTTACGTTTCCTTTTGCGAGGATGAAATTCGGCAGGTCACCAGGCTTTTCATAGAAAGAGAATCCATGCGTAAGACCAGCGCGAGAAACTCTTTCTTTGGAAAGATTCAACACATCCAGCGAGGCGACATACAAACACGTGTAGACCTTACTACCATCGAGGGTCATTCAATCACAACGGTGATCACCAACGATAGCATGGAGCGGCTAGGCCTAAAGCAAGGCGGGCTGCTCGCAGCGGAGGTCAAGGCGCCGTGGGTTATCCTGCAGCGCGGCGACACGGAGCCTGAATGCAGTGCTGATAATCGGTTCAAGGGAATCATTGATAGAATAACTCGAGGTGGGATCAATACGGAGTGTATTGTCCGAATTACGGATGCGACTGAATTATGCGCCCTCGTATCCACTGCGGAAAGTCAACAACTCGAGCTGAATGAAGGGGACCCTATTTGGGTGCTTTTTAACTGTTTCTCCGTGGTGCTGCATGTGGATTAAAATGGATTCCCCAAAAGCAGGGCGCGATTTTCTCGGACGCGGGAGTCGACAAGGGACGACCAAGAACATGGACGGACGGAACCTACCAAGGCATTGAAGACGATGGAAAGTGGAGACCCCACAAGATGACCGAAGCCATAGTGGCTGAAAATATTGCCAAACGATTCGAAACGGTGGAAGCGGTCGCACGGCTCTCCTTCAGCGTCCAACAGGGCGAACTCTTTGGCTTTCTCGGCCCCAACGGCGCGGGCAAGACCACGACCATCAACATACTCACGGGCCTGGCGCGACCGAATTCGGGAAATTTCCGGATCGGCGGCATCGACTGCATGTCCAATCCCAGGAAGGCCCAGCACCTCATCGGAGTGGTTCCGGATGAAAGCAACCTCTACCCGGAGCTTACCGGTTTCGACAATCTCTGTTTCTGCGCGGCGCTTTACGGAATGGGTAAAACCGAGAGACACGCCCGGGCTCGGGAGCTTCTGGACACATTCGGTTTGACCCAGGCAGCGGACCGAAAGTTCGGCGGCTATTCCAAGGGTATGAAACGCAAACTCACCATCGCCGCGGGGATCATACACAAGCCCGAAATCCTCTTCCTGGACGAGCCTACCACGGGCATCGACGTGGCCGGCGCCCGGCAACTCCGGCAGCTCATTGCCGACCTGCACCGGGCCGGTACCACCATCTTCCTGACTACCCATTACATCGAAGAGGCGGAGCGGCTTTGCGACCGCATCGCCTTCATCGTGTCCGGCCGCATCGTGCGAATCGACACGGTCGAGAATTTGCTCCAACCATTCCAGGAAAAGCATGTCGTGCAAATCTCATACGCCGACCGCATAAACGGTTCACAAATCCGCCTTTCCGAATCCTTTCCCGGCCATGAGTTTACGATGACAGAGCCTGATGTGATTCGGGTGGAAGCCGACCAGCCCATTCGTGTAGGGCCATTGGTTCGCTTTCTGGAAGATCATGGAGCCGAAGTCTCCGAAGCTCGCAAGATGCGGCCGACCATCGAGGACGTCTTCGTAAGAATCACCGGGATTGAAGCGGAAACTATGCGTAAAGAGAAAGAGAGAATGGGAGGGGGCCGGTGAAACTTTGGATCGCTTTTTGGAATATTATGGTCAAGGACATGCGGACCTACTACCTGAAGCCTCCGAACGTCAGCTGGGGCCTTATCTTCCCGCTCGCATGGACGGGAATGTTTTTCATCAAGTCGGGAAGCGGCCTGGGGAGCATACCGTCATTGCTTCCGGGCGTGGTGGCGATCTCCATTCTGTTCGGTACCACATCGATGCTGGCGGTGACGGTGACTTTCGAGAAAAAGAACCGGTCCTTCGAGCGACTCCTGCTGGCGCCCATCCCACTGGAACTCCTGATGCTGGCCAAGACCGGCGGGGCCATCCTGTTCGGTGTCGCCAATGCCTTCGTACCCGTCGTCCTGGCGGGGTTTCTTGTCGATCTATCCCAAATTGCATGGGGGGCGTTCGTTCCGGCGGTTTTCCTGATTGCCGTGGCCTCGACCTTTCTAGGCCTGTTCATCGCCGTGGCGGTGAGCGAAGTGTTCGAAGCTCAAACCTTCTCAAATTTCTTTCGTTTCCCCATGATTTTTCTCTGCGGGCTCTTTTTTCCCATCGAAAAACTGCCGATGTTTTTGAAGCCTATCTCCTACGTGCTTCCCTTGACCTACGGGGCCGACGTGCTCCATGGGGCCGTTCATGGCGGACACGCCATGCCCTTTTCCCTTGCCCTGGGCCTCCTTGGAGCATTCTGCGTCGGTTTATTTGGGGTAAGCCTTCGAAATATCAGGAGGCGCTGGATTGCCTGATCCCGCGGCCTGTGACGAATTTTTGATGCAGGCCACGGGAAAAGGCGATCTCGAGGCTTTCGAGGAGATCGTCCAACGGCATCATTCCTGGGCCTGGAGGATCACCTATCGATTCCTCGGGGATGAACCGGAGGCCGCGGACATCGTACAAGAAGCGTTTCTCCGGCTCCTGGACGCATCGAGGCGTTATCGACCCACTGCAAAATTCAGAACCTATTTCTATCGGATCATCACGCGTCTTTGCCTGGACCGTTCGAAAAAGAGACACCCACTGTATGCCCGAAAAGTATGGCGAAATGCCGTTCGAGGATCAAAGCAAATCGGCGTGCAGACGATAGTCCAGAAAACCGGTGAATACCCGGCCGGATGGTCGGCGCCGTCTTTCCCCATTCCAACGCCCCGGTTTCAAAGGAACAATTCAACCGGCTCGCCGGCATGCCTTTTGTGGAAGAGGCGGATCTGGGCCTATATTTTTGCTACTTTGATACCGCCTTTTTCAAGGCGGCCCCGGGTGTTGATCAAAAAAATCAAACTATTCTTCTCTATCCTTGAAAAAAACATCGACCAAGGAGCCCTGCAACTCGGATAAAAAAGGATTGTGATAACCGCATCTTTCAGCGAGAAGCAGAGACTGACCATCGGGGATACCGTAGCCCTCGGAGACAAGGCCTACGTGGTCAGCGCTATTCTACGACCGAACGGGAAGCCCTTTCAGAAGCCATCGAGCTTCCCCGCCTATGTGCAGAAGCCTTCTTCCCTTACCTTTCATCCACCATTCCAGGCCCGGCGTCGGTCGCTTGCTTTCCTCCCGGCAATGATATAAAGAAGGGGATCGGTTCCGCATACCGTGTGCATGCATACTCAGCCCTGTATAATTCCACAGGTTGATGTGGAACCTCATACCCGCTGTCTAAAGCGTAATATTAGGAGCATTGATATGTTTGTCGCTCGTTTAGAGGAAGCGCTGGAAGATATTAGAAACGGTAAAATGGTGATATTGGTGGACGCGCCTAACCCCAAGAATGAGGGCGAACTCGTCATGGCGGCTGAAAAGGTGACCCCGGAGGCCGTCAATTTTATGACCTTGCACGGCAGAGGCCTGGTGACCATGCCTTGTACTTCGGAACTCCTCGAGAAGCTCGAGCTGCCGATGATGACCGCAAAACGGTCCGACTCCGAACCCGCGTTCACCGTATCCATCGAGGCACGAAAAGGAGTAACTACCGGGATTTCCGCGGCGGACCGGGCCACAACCATTTTGACCGCGGTTTCGGAAAACGCCCAGCCGGATGATCTGGTGAAACCGGGTCATGTGTTTCCCATTCGGGCTCGTCGAGGGGGAGTGCTCTTCCGTACGGGTCACACCGAGGGAGCTGTGGATCTGATTCGCCTCGCCGGTCTCAAACCCGCAGCCGCCATGTGCAGCATTATGAATGACGAAGGAGAAATGGCCCGGTTCCAAGAATTGGAAAAACTGGCCGAGGAACACGACCTACGCATCGTGTCCATCGCGGATATTATCCACTATCGCCTGCACAGAGAATCCTTTGTATTTCAGGCCGCACGCACCACACTCCCGACACTGTACGGAGAGTTTGAAGCCATCGCCTACGAAAACCAGCTGGACCAGCAGCAACACGTCGCTTTGGTCAAGGGTGAAATCAAGCCGGATCAGGAGATCCTGGTGCGAGTGCATTCAGAATGCATCCCCGGAAACGTTTTCAGAAGCTACCGCTGTGATTGTGGAGAGCAGCTGGAAGCAGCCATGCGTAAGGTTCAGGAGGCAGGTCGGGGTGTTATCCTCTATCTCCACAAAGAAGGCCGTTACCAAAACCTGATCTCTAAACTGAAAGCCTATGAGTTGGAAGATCAAGGCAAAACATGGGAAGAGAAACACCAACTGGAGAGCGAGGTTATTTTCAGAGAGTTCGGGATCGGAGCCCAGATCCTGGTGGATTTGGGTATCCGGAAAATGCGACTGCTGACGAATAGTACCAAGGAAATTGTGGGTCTGGAGGGCTTCGGTCTGTCCGTCACGGAGCGGGTTCCTT
>Ga0209164_1004196_pt1 | contig 13081 bp, 7 predicted proteins | sample MTBNYHSulfiMetaG_FD_187458 | JGI IMG/M metagenome (GOLD analysis project Ga0209164, IMG submission 187458) | Enrichment culture microbial communities from rom New York Harbor, USA that are MTBE-degrading - MTBE-NYH (New York Harbor Sulfidogenic)... | ecosystem: Environmental > Aquatic > Marine >...
CAATGCTCGCGGCACGCTCGCGCTTCGAAAGCTCGAGCTGCTTCGCCTCCTCAATCCCCCGGGCGTCACGCTCGGGCATGAGGAAATCATCTTGACCGAAGCGCCGCTCATCCCCGAGGCGACCGCAGAACCGGTCGAGCTGCACATCGAGGTGGCCCGGCAAATGCGGCCGGAGCTGAACCAGGCCCGCCTGCAAATCGAGCGCGGCCAGCTCGAGGGGGCGGGGACGCGCAATGGCCTTCTGCCTCTCCTGGACATGTTCATCACGCTGGGTAAGACCGGCTACGCCGAATCCTTCTCTGACTCCTGGGGCCATCTGGATAGGAATACCTACGACGCGTTGTCCGGGATTCGAGTTTCCTACCCGCTGCTGAACCGGTCAGCGCTTGCCCGGGATCGCCGCGCGCGCCTCAACCTCGAACAAGCAGAAGAAGCCTTGAGGAATCTGGAACAGCTGGTGGAAGTGGACGTGCGATCCGCTCATATTGAAATCAAACGCACTCGGGAGCAGATGGTCGCTACGGAAGCCACCCGCCAGTTTCGCCAGGAGGCTCTGCGGGCCGAGACGGAGAAATTCCGCGTGGGACGCTCCACCAGCTTCCTGGTCGCCCAAGCCGGGCGGGATCTCGTCCAGAGCCGCATCGACGCGGTGGAAGCGGTGGCCAATCACCTCAAGGCCTGGATCGAGCTGTTTCGGCTCGAGGGTTCCCTGCTTGAGCGCCGGGGCATCGCCGCTCCCGGGCGAGACCCGGTCGGGGAAGGGGGGGGTTAGGGGCTGGGGGCTGGAAAGCCGGGGACTGCTGACTCGCTGAGAAAGCCTCGGGCGATGGCAGGGGGGACGGCTACATTTGAAGGCTTTGCCCCGTCTCTTGACAAACCGACCCGCTCGCGTCAGACTCCGTAGCGCATCCGCCTGGTGCCCTGCCGCCGAAATCGAGCTGTCACAGCTGAGGATTGCTGTTGGGCGCGGCTGACCATGAGCTGAAACCTCATCGTCTTCCCAGCCCGCCTCGGAATGCGGCGATCGGTACACAGCGGCCGTCGCTCGGGCAGCTTCCCGTCTGGAACAGGCGTTTCCGTTTTCCCGATCCGCGCAGCCCAGAGGATGCCCAAAGAAAGCGATGCGCCATAGAAGGTCCGCCGTCCAGTCGACGCAGCGGATTGTGTTCTGTGGCATCAATGTCAGTGGAAAAAGGAGTACGCGCAATGCAGGATACGCGAATTGTGATGAATCCCAACAAGATCGTCCGTTACCTGGACAAACCGCCGGAAGAGTTTACCAAAAAAGACCTGATGAAGTTCATCGAAGAGAATGACATCCAAACCATCAATTTTCGCTACGTGGCGGGAGATGGCCGGCTCAAAACCCTCAACTTCATTATCAACGATAAAGCCCAAGTGGACCGCTTGCTGTCCACCGGGGAACGCGTCGACGGCTCCAGCCTGTTCTCCTACGTGGATGCCGCCTCCAGCGACCTCTATGTCATTCCCCGCTATCGGACTGCGTACGTCAATCCCTTCGCCACGATCCCGACGATTGATATCCTCTGCTCGTACTACACCCGCGAGGGAACGCCGTTGCCGAGTTCGCCGGAAAACGTGCTGCGAAAAGCGCACGACGTCCTGAAAAAGAGAACCGGCTTCACCCTCGAAGCGATGGGGGAACTGGAATACTATGTCCTGTTTGACAGGCAGCTGCCCTACCCGGCGGCCGCCCAGCGAGGGTATCAGGAGTCGGCTCCATTCTGCAAATGGGAGCAATTGCGCTATGAGGCCATGCACGCGATTGCTCAGTCCGGCGGCAGGATCAAGTATGGGCATTCCGAGGTCGGACACATTCACGAAGGAGAGCAAACCCTGGAACAACACGAGATTGAATTCATTCCCGTGGCCCTTGAGGACGCTGCCGATCAGCTCGTCATTGCCAAGTGGATCCTGCGAATGCTCGGCTTCAAGTACGGGGTCACAATCAGCTTTGCGCCCAAGATCTCGGTCGGCCACGCCGGCAGCGGTCTTCACATCCACACCAAACTGCTCAAAGACGGCAAGAACGTGATGGTCCAAAATGGCCAGCTGAGCGATACGGCCAAGCGCGCCATCGCCGGGTATTTGGATCTGGCCCCTTCCCTGACCGCTTTCGGAAACACGGTTCCTCTGTCTTACTTGCGACTGGTGCCCCATCAGGAGGCCCCGACGAATATCTGCTGGGGGGACCGCAATCGCTCCGTCCTGGTGCGGGTGCCCCTGGGGTGGTTGAACACGGCGAATATGGTCGGCGACGCCAACCCCGCGGACAAGGAAGTGACCAGCGAGCTGTCGGACAGCCAAACGGTGGAATTCCGCTGTCCGGACGGTTCGGCGAATATTCACTTCCTGCTGGCCGGCCTTGCGGTCGCCGCCCGGCACGGCCTGGAGATGAAAAAAGCCCTCGAGCTTGCGCAGCAGCTGTATATCAACGTCAATATTTTTGCCTCGGAACATCGCGAGCTCCAGGAAACACTACCCCAGCTGCCAACCTCCTGTTGGGAATCGGCGGCGAATCTGCTGAAGGACCGGGACATTTACGAACAGGACGGCGTCTTCTCAAAAGTACTCATCGACGGCTTGGCAAAAACACTGCAAAGTTATGATGATAAAGACTTGAGCGAACGATTTTACGGCAAAGGAGACGAAATCAAGAAACTGGTTGACCTGTTTTTTCATTTTTCGTGATCGCCGCGGTTTCTCGCTCCGCGCATGCCGAAGGCCTCGTCGGAACGCAACCCGGGCTCCGCTTTGATTGTCGCGCAAAGAGGCAAAGATCGCCCGGCAAGGAGAATCCGAGCGCCTTGCGGTTCGGTGTGAGAATCCATCCCCTTGTCAGCTGAAAATGATCCGATCCCGGGATCCTGTTCCACCGAAGCACCGACGCTATCGTCAGCTTCCCGGGGCCGCTTCCCCTCATCCCGGCTGACTCTGCGTGAACCGATCCCTGGAGAACTGGGGCACACTGCTCGGAGGCGCTCCTGTGGCCACCGCCATCCTGGAGCGATTCGAGACCTGCGGCATAGCGAGGGCATGACGACTGTCGGCCGCCTTGGCCAGCCGAGAAATCAGGTGGCTTAAAACTAAAGGCAGGATAGAAGCTTGCAGAAATGGCAAGAGGTAGGATATATAAATAATTCAATGATAACCGGCAGATTCTGATCCATGAATCGATGGCTTGTTTTGAAGTGACAGGTGACGAGAATGAAGCGAATCGGTGTCTTTGTTTGCCACTGTGGAATGAATATCGCCGGCGTGATCGATGTCCAGCGGGTCGTCGAGGAAGTCGGGAAAAGCCCCGGGGTGACTCACGCCCAGGATTACGTTTATATGTGTTCCGATCCCGGGCAGGCTTTGCTGCGGGACACCATCGCTGAGAAACAGTTGAACGCCGTCGTGATCGCCGCCTGCTCGCCCAGCTTGCATGAGGGCACCTTCCGCACGGCCGCGATGCGAGCGGGCCTGAATCCTTACCAGTGTGAGATGGTCAACATTCGCGAGCAGTGCTCATGGGTTCATTCGGCGCAAAAGGACGCGGCGACCGAGAAAGCCATTCGCCTGATCCAGGCTACGGTCGAGAAGGTGAAGCAGAACGTTGACCTCAGGGCGGGAAGCATGCCGATTTCCAGGAAAGCGCTGGTCATCGGAGGCGGCATCAGCGGCATCCAGGCCGCTCTTGATATCGCCGAAGGGGGCTACGAGGTGTTTCTGGTCGAGCGCCAATCTTCAATAGGCGGCCGCATGGCGCAACTCTCGGAGACTTTTCCCACCCTCGACTGCGCCCAGTGCATTCTGACGCCCCGAATGGTGCAGGTGAGCAAACACCCGAACATCCATTTGATGGTCTATAGTGAAGTGGAGGCGATTTCCGGGCATATCGGCAGCTTTCGAGTGCGCCTTCGCCGCAAGCCCGCCTACGTGGACTGGTCGAAATGCACCGGCTGCGGCGAGTGCACGGCCAAGTGCCCGCGTCTGGTGCCTTCCGAGTTCGATCGCGGCTTGAGCCGCCGCAAAGCGATCTACACGCCCTTTCCCCAGGCGGTGCCGAACAAACCTGTCATTGACCGGGACAGTTGCATCTACTTCCGGAACGGCAAATGCCGGCTTTGCGAGAAGGCCTGCCCGCCGGGGGCGATTGATTTCGAGCAACAGGAAGAAATCATTGAGGCAGAAGTGGGCGCCGTGGTGGTCGCCACCGGGTATGACCTGCTCCCGGTCGAACGACTCGCCGAATACGGATGCGGCAAAGTCCCCGACGTCATTGACGGCCTGGCCTTCGAGCGCCTGCTGTCCGCGTCCGGGCCGACCCTGGGCGACGTGAGACGGCCCTCCGACGGCAAGGTGCCGAAGGAGGTGGTCTTTGTGCAATGCGCCGGATCGCGTGATCCGGAGAAATACCTGCCTTACTGCTCAAAGATTTGCTGTATGTACACGGCCAAGCACGCTCTTTTGTACAAGCATCGCGTTCCCGAGGGGCAGCCGTACGTCTTTTACATTGACGTGCGCACGGCCGGCAAGGGCTACGAGGAGTTTTACCACCGGGCCGAGGAGGAAGAAGAAGTCGTTTACCTGCGGGGCAAGGTGTCGAAGATTTTCCGGGACGGCGACAAGACAATCGTTTGGGGCACGGACACCCTTTCCGGCCGCAACGTGGAGATTGCAGCCGATCTGGTCGTGCTCGCAACGGCGGTCGTTCATGCTGAGGGCGCGCACGAGCTGGCCAACCAGCTGAAAATCCAGCTGGATGCGCACGGGTTCTTCTCCGAGGCTCACCCGAAGCTGCGGCCGGTGGAAAGCATTACCGCCGGGTTCTTCCTGGCCGGGTGTGCGCAGGCCCCGAAAGATATCCCTGACACCATCGCCCAGGCCGGGTGCGCCGCTTCCAAGGTGCTGGACCTTTTCGCCAGCGGCCGGCTGCCCACGCAGGCTCAGATCGCCGTGGTGGACGAGGAGCGTTGCGCCGCCTGCGGCCTTTGCGTGCCCGCCTGCCCCTACGAGGCGCGAATCCTCGACGAGGAAAGAAACGTTGCGGAGGTTGACGGCAGCCTCTGCCAAGGCTGCGGTCTGTGTGTTACGGCGTGTCCGAATAAGGCTTGCGAGCTGAAGAATCTGACCCCGGCGCAGGTCAACTCCATGGTGGAGCAGCTGGCGGGAAGATGAAAACGACCAGCGGCATCACCGACCTGAGCCAACGCCGGCCGGACCCATTGGATTTCTGCACCTTGGCGATCCAACAAAGCCGACAGCCGGTGTCCCGCTGTTACCACTGCCAAAGGTGCGCCGGCGGCTGCCCGGTAGCGGAGGCTGCCGGGATCACCCCGGAGCGGTTCCTGAGACTCCTGCATCTGGGACTTCTGGACGAGGCGCTGGAGAGTTCCCTGCTCTGGCTTTGCGTCGGCTGTGGGGCGTGCGGGATTCGGTGCCCCAATGACATCTCGACCGACCGGGTAATCGACGAGGTGCGGGCATTGTCAATTGAGCGGAAGCAAATCGCTTCAGCCGTGAAAGATCAACGCTTGTTTCACCGATTGTTTCTCCGGCAGATCCGCCTATTCGGCCGTGTTCATGAACTGTCCCTGGCGATGGCGCTGAAGCTTCTTTCAAAGAATTGGTTTTCCGACCTGCTGCTCGGCCAGAAGATGTTCTTCAAGCGAAAACTCCCCCTGCTGCCGCACCGGGTGAAGGACCGGCGGGCGATCCGGGAACTGTTCGATAAAGGGAGCGACCGCTGATGGGCCAATACGGTTACTATCCCGGCTGCTCGATTTCCTCGTCCGCCAGAGAGTATGACCGATCGACCCGGGCGGTTTGCGCCACGCTCGGGATTCACTTGACCGAACTGCCCGATTGGAACTGCTGCGGGGCCTCCTCGGCTCACAGTCTGAGCAAAGACATTGACCTGGCCTTGTCGGCCCGGAACATCGGCATCGCGCACCGGCTGGGGTTGGATATGGTGGTGCCGTGCGCGGCCTGCTACAACCGCACCATGCACGCCTGGCAAACCTTGCGCGACGACCCTGAAAAGAGAGCCGTCCTGCAAGCGCAGCTGGGGTTCGACTTCCGGGCAGACCTTCAGGTGTACCATCTTCTCCAGGTGATGGAGCAGCACTTGGCTCACCTGAAAGAAGCGGCGGCTCATCGCCTCCCTGAAGACGGGGTGCGAGGCAGAAGGGTGGCCTGCTATTATGGGTGCCTCATCACCCGCCCGAGGGGTATCAACCCTCACGAAGACATGGAATACCCGGAAGGTATGGGGAGAATGCTGGCCGAGCTGGGGTATCAACCTTTGCGCTGGTCGTTTGCGACCGAGTGCTGTGGCGCGGCGCTTTCGCTGGTGCGGGGCGACGTGGTGCGGGAGCGGGTGGATCGAATCATCGCTGCCGCCCGAGAAGCGGGAGCCGAGGCGGTAGTCACTGCCTGCCCCCTGTGCCAGCTCAATCTGGAATCGCGACAAAGCGACAGGTTTCCGGTGTTCTACTTCACTGAACTGCTCGGCGTGGCTCTCGGTCTCCCGGAAACCGAAAAGTGGTGGAGACTGCATTTGATCAACCCGGTGAAAGGGCTGCCCCAGCGGGCCTGAAGCAGCTGAAGGACGAGCTTATTCTACAAGGTAAAATGGACGTGATTGAAGAAGGGCAGAAAATCGGTTCCGTCCTCGTGGTGGGCGCAGGGATCTCGGGCATCCAGGCGGCGTCCGACCTTGCCGATTGCGGTTTCTATGTTCATCTTCTGGACCGGGAACCTGCTATCGGCGGCCTGATGGCCAAGCTGGATAAGACGTTTCCAACCGATGAATGCGCGATGTGCATTCTCAGCCCGAAACTGGTGGATTGTGCTCGCCACCTCAACATCAATATCATCACGTACGCGGAAGTCACCGGCCTGTCGGGCACGCCGGGCAACTACCGAGTGACCCTCAAGCGGAAGGCTCGCTATGTTGATGAAGCCAAGTGCACCGGGTGTGGTGAATGTGTCGAGGTATGTCCGGTGCAGTTCTCAAGCGAATTTGATGAGGGAATCGGCCCGCGGCATGCGATTCATCGCCTTTACCCCCAGGCGGTCCCGAACACTTTCGTCATCGACAAGCGGGGCCAGTCGCCTTGCCGGGCGGCCTGCCCGGCGGGTGTGCACGCCCAAGGCTACATCGCGCTGATCCGGCAGCGAAGGTTCAGGGAGGCGGCCGAGTTGTTGCGCCGGGATCTCCCGCTGCCGAGCGTTTGCGGTCGTGTTTGTTATCATCCGTGCGAGGAGCAATGCGAGCGCCGCTACGTTGACGAGCCGGTCGCCATTTGCGATCTGAAACGCTTCGTATCGGATTGGGCCTTGGCTCAGGACGAGGCGGTGGAGCCGCTGCCGATTTTGCACCCGGAAAGAGTCGCCGTTGTCGGCTCCGGCCCGGCAGGCTTGGCGTGTGCGAACGAGCTCCTCCACCGGGGTTACCCCGTCACGGTATTCGAAGCGGCCGATCGGGCGGGAGGAATGCTTCGGTACGGCATTCCGGCCTATCGCCTTCCCGAACAGGTTCTTGACGAAGAGATCGAACACCTGGTGCGACTGGGAATTGAAGTTCAAACGGGGACCCCGATCAAGAGTGTGCAGAGTCTGCTGGAGAATGGCTTTCGGGCCGCTTTCGTCGCCACCGGAGCGCCGGGGGCGATGCCACTGGGGCTGCCCGGCGAGGATCTGGAAGGTGTGGTTGATATGCTTTCCTTCCTCGAGGCTGCCCGCCGGGGCACACTGAGCGAGTTGCACGGGGACGCAGTCATTATCGGCGGCGGCAATTCTGCGATGGATGCAGCTCGTACGGCAATCCGCCTCGGGGCCGGGCAGGTGAAAATCGTTTACCGCCGCTCGCGCGCGGAACTGCCCGCTCACGACTGGGAGGTTGAGGAGGCCGAGCGAGAGGGAGTCCAATTTGAATTCCTCTCGGCCCCGGTGCGCCTGGAAGGGCCATCCGGCAAGGTCGAGAGAGTGATTTGCCGGAGAATGGAGCTGGGCGAACCGGATGAGTCCGGCCGGCGCCGCCCTGTTCCGATTGAGGGTTCCGAGTTTTCCGTCCCGGCAACGGTGGTGATCCCGGCCATCGGTCAAGAGAACGTTCCCGGCAGCCTGGGCAGCGAAATTGAAACAACGGCTCGGGGAAGATTCGAAGTGGACCCGCTGACCTTGCAGACCCGTGTGCCGGGAGTCTTCTCGGGAGGAGACGCCGTGTCGGGGGCCGCCGCGGTCGTCGAAGCCTTCGCCGCGGGCAAACGCGCAGCGGAGTCCATTGACAGGCACCTTCGAGGCCTCGACCTGAAGGCAGGCCGTTCTGTTGAGCCTGCGGTGGCGCCTCGTCCCGAGCTGTCCGGGGTTGCTCAAAGTCCGCGGGCTGTGCCACAGAAACTCGCCGCCCCGGAGTCCGCAAAGAGCTTCGAAGAGATTGTGGCCGCCTTGAGCGAGGAAGAGGCCCTTGCCGAAGCAGAGCGTTGCCTGAGCTGCGGTGGCTGCTCCGAGTGCCAGCAGTGCGTAAGGCAATGTGAGGCGGGGGCCATCCGGCTGGAGGACGTCGATCGGGAAGACGTCCTCGAGGTCGGGGCCATCATCCTGACGCCGGGATTCATCCCCAGCGACGCCGGGCGCAAAGGGGCGTATGGGCTGGGCCGGTATCCGAACGTGATCACCGGCGCCCAGTTCGAGCGAATCCTCAACGCCTCCGGCCCTTACGCCGGGGAGATTCGGCGTCCGTCGGATGGAAAGCATCCCCGCAAAATCGCTTTCGTTCAGTGTGTGGGTTCCCGCGACGTACGCGAGGGCTGCAATCCCTACTGTTCCTCGATTTGCTGTATGGCTTCGATCAAGGAAGCGGTGATCGCCAGGGAGCACGATCGCCGCATCGAGCCGACGATCTTCTACATTGATATGCGAACGCACGGCAAGGGCTTTGAGCAGTATTTTGAAAATGCCAAGGAACAACGGGGCGTTGCCTTTAAGCGAAGCAATGTAGCGAAGATCTATGAAAAGCCGGCGACCGGAAACTTAATGATCCGGTATGCCGACGAAGACACCGGGTGCATTATCGAGGAGGAATTCGACCTGGTGGTTCTTGCCGTCGGGCTGGTGGTCAATCCGGAAAGCCAGGCCTTGCTGCGCGCCCTGAACATCCCCGTCGGGAACGATGGGGCTGCCCTGGAGACCCTTCCAGGCATCTTCCTCGGCGGAGGTTTTGCCGAGCCGCGCGATATTCCCGAAGCGGTGACGGAGGGAAGCCGGGCGGCTTGCGAGGCCTCGCGCTTTCTGGCCGAGGTTCGCGGGAGCCGAACCCTCAAGAAGAAATACCCCAAACAACTGGATGCCACCAAACAACCGGCGCGGGTCGGGGTGTTCGTGTGTCACTGTGGGACAAACATCGCGGCCACGGTGAATGTGCCCGAGGTGGTGGCCCACGCTGCCCGGCTGCCCGGAGTCGTTCATGCAGGCGAGTTTCTGTACAGTTGTTCTCAGGACGCTCTGGAGGCGATCCAGCAGGCCATTCGGCAGCACAGCCTGAACCGGGTGGTGGTCGCCTCATGCACGCCCCGCACCCACGAGTACCTCTTTGCGGACACCGTTCGAGAGACCGGGCTGAACCGGTTCTATTTTGAACTTGCGTCAATCCGAGAACATTGTTCCTGGGTTCATATGGAGCAGCCGGAGCAGGCGACCCGCAAGGCGATGGAGTTGGTGGCTATGGCGGTCAACAAGGTCCGCCGGGCGCGGCCGGTCCGAAGGAAGTATTCTCCCGTGGTGCGGCAAGGACTCGTCATCGGCGGAGGTGTCAGCGGCATGAATGCCGCCTTGGGACTGGCCGAGCAAGGATTTCCCTGTGTCCTTGTCGAGAAGGCCGACCGCCTCGGTGGGATCTGTCTCCAGCGGCGGTTCAACTGGTGCAGCCCCGATCCGCAACCTTACCTGAGAGAGCTGCTGCAAGCGATTGAGGGCAACCCCAACATCACAACCTGTCTCAACTCGGAGGTCGCCGCCTTCTCGGGCTATCTGGGCAACTTCAAGGCTCGAATCCTCAATCGGATCAGCGGTGAGGAGAGCGAGGTCGAGTGCGGATCGGTCATTGTCGCCACCGGCGCGGTGGAACGCACACCGATGGAATATCACTATGGGTCGAGCGAGCGCATCCTGACGCAGACCGAGTTCGAACAACGACTGGCGGACGAGGCCCCGGACCTCGCGGGGATTCGCAACGTCGTGATGATCCAATGCGTCGGCTCGCGGGAGGAGCCGAACCTGTATTGCAGTCGAGTCTGTTGCACTCAGGCGATTCAGAACGCCCTGGTCTTGAAGAGAAAGCATCCAGACGCGGCGGTGTACATCTTCTACCGTGACATCCGCACCTATGGTTATCGGGAGAACCTGTACCGAGAGGCGAGAGAGGCGGGAGTCGTCTTCCTGCGTTATACTTTGGAAGACAAGCCGGTGGTTGAACCCGGGCCCCGAGGAGTTCGAGTCCGGTGCAAAGATCACATCTCGATGCGCGAGATCCTCCTCGACGCGGACCTGTTGGTGCTCAGCACGGGCATTGCGCCACGGCCGGAAGCCGAGCAGCTGAGCCGGATTCTACGGGTCCCCCTCACCGGGGACGGATTTTTCCTGGAGGCCCACGCCAAGCTGCGCCCGGTCGATTTCAGCTCGGAGGGCCTGTTCCTGGCCGGGCTGGCCCATTCCCCGCGCTTCCTGAGCGAATGCATCACGCAGGCTCAGGCGGCCTCAGTACGGGCGGCCACCATCCTGAGCCAAGGGAAGATCGAGTCGAAGGCGGAGACGGTGGAAGTCAACGAGCGGCTTTGCTCCGGATGCAGTCTTTGCCTGGCGGCATGTCCCTTTGACGCCCGCCGGATCGATGAGGACACCGGCAAGGCGACGGTGAATGAGGTTCTCTGCCAGGGCTGCGGCGCATGCGCGGTCGCCTGTCCGAACAAAGCGACCGGGCAGAACCTGTTCCGAGCCGACCAGATCTTGAGCATGCTGGAGCCTTCGGCAGTGAGCGCCGGGGAGTAAACGTTGACCGATCTGCGAAAAGCCCGCAAGTGCTGTAGCGACACTTCTCAGGAGAACGGAGAGGACCGAGCGATGAGCGAAACGACATCCGTGGTCGAAGAGCAAAAGAAGAAGCCATTGCAGGAGAAGCCCTTTGAGCCTCAGATCATTGCGTTCGTCTGCAATTGGTGCACGTACGCCGGCGCGGACCTGGCGGGAACCTCCCGGCTGCAATACCCGCCGAACATTAAGATCGTGCGATTGATGTGCAGCGGCGCTCTGGATCCGATTTATGTTCTCCGGGCGCTCACGGGGGGATTTGACGGCGTTCTCATTGGGGGATGCCACCCGGGAGACTGCCATTATCAGTCGGGGAACTTCCGAGCGCGTCGCCGCGTGGCCGCCCTCCTGAAGATCCTGGAAAGCATTGGTTTTGACCAAGAACGCGTTTGGCTACGCTGGATCTCCGCCAGCGAGGGAGGCAAGTTCGCTTCGACGGTCCAAGAGATGGTCGCATTCTTAAAACAAAAAGGACCGAACACACTCTCCAGCCGCTGGGACAAGTAAATAATGATGAATCTGAGACAACTTGCGGCAGAAAAAGGGATGGAGGCGGCGGTCGGCTCTCTGGCCAAGGCGCTGCTTGCGTCGGAGGCGGCCGCTCGGGTGTTCATACCCCAGTACGATGACTCCACGATTGCCGTGTATGCGACGCTCGTCAGCGATGCAGAGCGGCTGACTCGCCCGGCACCCTTCGCGCCCTATCTGAGCGGGAATATGGGCTCCGAAGCCGGGCAGGTTACTTTGAGCGGCTCGGGACAAAGGACTGCTGTGTTTCTTCGGCCCTGTGAGGCCCGGGCCTTTATCGAACTATCCAAGATGAAACAGGCCGACCGCGACAGGACGCTGCTGATCACGTGCGACTGTCCGGGAACGCTTGAGCTGGAGACGTTCAAGCGGCTGCGACAGGAATACCCGCAGGCTGCCACCAGCATCGAGCGCTTTTACGCCCGCTTTCACCAGGGCCAGCGGCCCGAGCAGGTCCGGGTGCGCGCCTGCTGCACCTATTGTGAGTCTCTGGCCCATCCGGAGAGCGACGTGCAGATTCTGCTGGTGGGAGCGGGCGAAAGCGGGATCTCGATTCGGGCCGGCTCAGAAGCCGGCAAAGCAGCGCTGGAGAAGGCCGGGATCGAGGCGGACGATACCGTGGATGAGAAGATCCGGATGTCCTTTGCAGAGCGGCAGCGCCACAGCCGCGCCGAACACGATAAGAAATGGGCGGAGACCATTCGGTCCGTGGACAGCTTCCTCGAGCTTCTGACCCATTGCCGGCGGTGCAACAGTTGTCGCGTTGCCTGCCCGCTGTGCTACTGCCGGGAGTGTATCTTCCAAACCAGCGCTTTCGAGCTCTCGCCGGACGTGCTTGCCCAACGAGCCACCCGATTCGGCGTCGTCAAGATGCCGACCGACATCTTGCTGTTTCATTTGACTCGCATGAACCACATGGTCGCTTCCTGTGTTTCTTGCGGGCAGTGTACCGAAGCCTGCCCTCAGGGGATCGATGTGGGAAGGATGTTCTCCGCGGTGGGCAAGCAGGTGCAGGAACTTTTCGGTTACCATTCGGGTGTTGACCCCAGCGAGGCCTTGCCGCTGAGCGTGTTCAAGGAACACGAGCTGGAGCCTCTTTAGATTTCCCGGCCTTGAGCGACTTTGGTCCCCTCTCCCGGTGCCTTTTGATATTGCCTCCCAGCAAGCGTACAATGGCAGTATCCCGGTGTTCTCACCTTTGCAGATGCGTCATTTCAAAGAGTTCGAATCACAACCCGCCCGGAGGAGAAAGAGCATGGCCCTCCTTTTCGAAAACTTCTTACACTACAAATCGCCGGTTTACTCCGAGCGCGGCATGGTGGCGGCCTGCCAGCGACCGGCCGCACAGGCTGGCGTGGACATCCTTCGGCAAGGGGGTAATGCAGCGGATGCCGCGGTGGCAACCGCGGCGGCGCTGGCGGTCACCACGCCGGCCAGCACGGGCCTCGGTGGCGATATG
>Ga0209164_1004197_pt1 | contig 13078 bp, 9 predicted proteins | sample MTBNYHSulfiMetaG_FD_187458 | JGI IMG/M metagenome (GOLD analysis project Ga0209164, IMG submission 187458) | Enrichment culture microbial communities from rom New York Harbor, USA that are MTBE-degrading - MTBE-NYH (New York Harbor Sulfidogenic)... | ecosystem: Environmental > Aquatic > Marine >...
ATACAACTATTGTTATAATGGAAAATTGGGAAATAGTCATTGAAATCCTGAGCGTATTGCATAAACACCACTCCCATCTGGTGCAACTGGGAGCTGCATAATATCCTTTTGGATCGTTCCTTCGCTGCCCTCAGCGCCGGCATCAGGATAGACACCAGAAGCGCTATAATACCCACTACTATCAAAAGCTCTATCAGGGTAAAACCTTTTGGTTTTCTCATATATTTTTTCCTTGTCATGGTAAACTCCTTTTCAAATCCCTTTCTTCAACACCTTCTAGATTATGAACTTTTACAAAAAAAAGAAGAACAGCATCTCACCAGAACGTAGCACAAGAACCGGCATAGTAAGGCACAACTGTTTCACCGGGATTCTCCACCACCCGGCCTTCGGCATAAAGCGAGTTTGACTGGGTTATCAGACCGGTATTGGACTTGTGAGTACTCTGATCAATCAGTGATGGTATCTTTTCACGGCCTACAAGACCTGTAAGTGCTATTCTATCTCCTCCGTAAGGAAGGGTAAAAAGAGAGGCGTGGGTGGAGCTTAACCCTGCTCCATAATAAGCCGAAGCACCCCACCAGCACAACACCAGATCACTCACTACCGGGTTAAACGGCGCTGTGCGACTGCTTGCCCTGCTGGGTGCCGTATAATCCCGGCCTGCGGTAAGATGCCAGTTGCCATAATTAGCATCAAAGGGGTGCGGCTTACCTGTTTCGCTGCAACTTTCTCTTCTTATAACGTATAATGCATAACCCCAATTTACAGCATCATACGGTCCACCCGGTGTACAAGCTTTGTCAGTGTTGGATTGCAGATCTCGGTTTGGTTGGTGGGTAGGGCCTCCGTCGTTATTAGGTTTATACCACCACCAATCGTCCACCATAGTACCATGATACTTATCCGGTTGCATGCCGGGGCAGTAAAAAACTTTGTGGGGCAGGCCATAATGACCGGGGGCAAGCTGCGCAAACATCTCGCTGCCAAAACCATCTCCCAGCCATGTCAAGTATTTGTCCGGGGTATTCCACAACATAAATCCCGTATTGTTATAGTAGAAAGAGGGGAAATAGTCATCGAAATCCTGCGCGTATTGGATAAACACCACTCCCATCTGGTGCAACTGGGAGGTGCATAATATCCTTTTGGAACGTTCCTTCGCCGCCCTCAGTGCCGGCATCAGGATAGATACCAGAAGCGCTATAATACCCACTACTATCAAAAGCTCTATCAGGGTAAAACCTTTTTGCTTTCCTAAATATTTCTTTCTTGTCATAGTAAGCTCCTTTTGGGCTTGCTGAGAAACCGATGAAAAAATGTAAACCTGTTATCCGGACCGCAACCTCCATTATATATTATAGTAACAACCTAATGTCCATTCAACAAAATTATCAGGGTGGAGTCAACGGAAATTTAAAAAATATGGTCCATAAAAAAATTCTGGGTCCCCTTATACCCCTGCGGCGATTAACGGCAGCCCATCAGAGTTGCCAAACACCTCGCCGAGTAAGCCAGAAAAATCAATAATTTTCGTAACTTCCTTCATTTAAAAGAGATACCACGCCAATAAGCACCTGTTTTGTCCCGCAGGGACCATCCCGCTTTGCCGGGGTTAGTACCCCAATGTTGACGATTAAAGAACCGAAATAGGGCCAAAAAATTAACTTATTTCTATATTTTAAAATAACTTAAGTACCTTTATGGCAATTTAGCGGATTTGAGTGAAATATTGAAAATTATATCAAAACTTTGAAAAACAAACTTGTTTTGATTAATATCGACTTTTGAGAAATCGTCAAGCAGTTGGTTTCGCCAAAAACCGACTTATACCCTGGAGTCTCGAGTGTATGAACTCTTGCAAAAAGCCAGTTTAAAGAACATCATCTTACCAGAACGTAGCCCAATCGGCCATATAGTAAGGTACCACTGTTTCACCGGGATTCTCCACCACCCGGCCGTCGGCATAAAGCGCGTTTGACTGGGTTACCAGGCCGTTATTGGATACGTGTGTGCTCCTGTCTTCCAGCGCCGTGAATTTTACCCGGCCTACAAGACCTGTAAGCGCTTTTACATCATGTGCGTCAAAAAGCGCTTGAATTTCCGGCATTTGAGGTATGGTTGGTACATAATAAGTACTATTCGCCCGCCTGAGCAGAACGAGATCAGTCAAAATCGGGTTAAACGGCGCGGTGCGACCGCTTGCCCTGTCGGGTGCCCTATAATCCCGGCCGGGGTGAAGTCTCCAGCCATTTCCATCAGCACCAGCCGGGTGCTCAGTACCCGTATTGCAAAAGTCCCGTCTAGGAATATAGAATCCATAACCCAAATTTACCCAATCATGAACACCACCCAATTGACAACCTTTCTGAGTGTCGGGTTCCAGTTCTCGGTTTGCTACTCTGGTGGGTTGTCCGTCAGTAGGTTTATACCACCACCAATCATTAACCATATCACCATGATACCTATTCGGTCTTATGCTGGGACAGTAGAAAACTTCGTGGGGCAGGCCATAATGGCCGGGGGCAAGCTGAGGAAATATCTCGCTGCCAAAACCATCTCCCAGCCACATCATCATATCGTCAGGGACATAATAAAACATAAACCCATTGTTGTTATAGTTGAAAATTGGGAAAAAGTCATTGAAATCCTGAGCGTATTGGGTAAACACCACACCCATCTGGTGCAACTGGGAGGTGCATAATATCCTTTTGGAACGTTCCTTCGCCGCCCTCAGCGCCGGCATCAGGATAGATACCAGAAGCGCTATAATACCCACTACTATTAAAAGCTCAATCAAGGTAAAACCTTTTTGCTTTCCTAAATCTTTTCTTCTTGTCATGGCACACTCCTTTTCATATTTGACTTAAATTAACTAACTCCTTGCCTATTAAAATCTAACAAGTTATGACTTACACATTCTCCCTATGTTTATTCTACCTGAAAACATCAAAAATAGCAAGTAACCAACTATAAAAATTCACTGTGATTTTTGTAATATCTTTTCCCCCTTGCCTCTTACGTTAATTGAATAATTTTGCTTGCCTTTCCCGATATTCTACATGTAAGTTAAGTCCTTGTAGTATAAAGGATTAGATTCATTTAGCCGGGCAATGCAGAGGCTCTTTCAAAATTCTGTTGTTAGAATAAAAATACCCCAATTACGGAAAACGCAACGCAAATAACCTCTCAGTATGCGGCTGGAATGGCAAAAATAACCATCTCCGGCTGTTATATTGCCGAACATGCAAAAGCCGATTTTTCGAACATAGAGTATAATTTGAGCTAATGATGTCCGGTAATTAACCTTGCAACGGCGTAATATTATGCCTAAACTGGCGTAGATTATATATTTCGCTTAAATATACCCGATTTTTCACCTGCTTTATGGAGAGGTGTCCGAGCGGCTTAAGGAGCAGCCTTGGAAAGGCTGTGTATGGCTTGTCTGTACCGCGGGTTCGAATCCCGCCCTCTCCGGTTGAGTCTGCATACTTGATCCAGGCGGGATGAGAACACGCGCGATGCGAAGCATCGCCTACGCGGGTTTGACACGCCGAAGGCGAGCCGCGAAGCGAATCCCGCCCTCTCCGGTTGAGTCTGCATACTTGATCCAGACGGGAAGAGAACACGCGCGATGCGAAGCATCGCCCCCGCGGGTTTGACACGCCGCAGGCGAGCCGCGAAGCGAATCCCTCCCCCTCCGTTCCATCGAGAGTTGGCTCGTTTTCATCTTTACAAGCGACTTAACCTGTGTAGCCCCCCAAAAATCCAGACAAAAATCTAGGCGTTTTAGGGTCTTTGCGTTTGATAATGCTTTATGCTGAATGTGCTTGTGGTGAAGAAAGGCATAAGGTAATGGGCGATACAGGGCTCGAACCTGTGACCTCACGGGTGTGATCCGTGCGCTCTAGCCAACTGAGCTAATCGCCCGATCTTTTTTCTTTTATTATTTATGCATAGCCAAAACCTGTCAATAAAATACTTACCCCATATTATTACACCTATGCAGCTTTTATCTCAGCATTGATAATTTTCGCAGATTATTAATCGCATCTCGCCCATTATGATTCTTTCGTACCTTCCCACTTTCCCACCTTCTTACTTTCCCACCTTCTCACCTTTCCACCTTCTTACCTTTCCACCTTCTTACCGCATCAGGGCCAATGTTGCTCAAGAAAAAAGTACGAAAGTACTCAGCATTGACAATACCTTAACGCCGCCGCTATAATTTGCCCTTCGATGGCGAAAGATATAATATTAGGCCTGGAAAGTAGTTGTGATGAAACCGCCGCCGCCCTCGTAGCGGATGGCCGCCAGGTCCTCTCCAGTGTCATCGCCTCGCAGATCGATATCCACAAAAAATATGGCGGCGTCGTTCCCGAATTAGCCGCCCGCGCTCACATTGAAAATATTATCCCCGTCGTCCGCGAGTCCCTCGATAAAGCCGGCGTCCCTCCCCATCAGCTTGCCGCCGTCGCTGCTGCCTACAGTCCTGGCCTGGTTCCCGCCCTGTTAATCGGCCTGACCTGCGCCAAAACGCTCGCCTGGGCCTGGGACAAGCCCTTTATCGGCGTCAATCACGTTCACAGCCATTTGCAGTCCGTCATGCTGGATGAGCCGGCGGAAAATTTTCCTGCGGTCGCCCTGGTGGTCTCCGGCGGCCATACCAGCCTTTACCATTGTCAAAGCCCGTTGGAGCTTACCTTACTCGGCCGAACCCTTGACGACGCCGCCGGCGAGGCCTTTGACAAGGTCGCCATGATTCTAAGGCTCCCCTACCCCGGCGGACCTTCTATCGAAAAATTAGCCCAAAATGGTAGTCCCCACGCCGTTGACTTTCCCCGCTCCATGCTCGAAAAAGGCTCTTTGAATTTCTCCTTCAGCGGCATCAAAACCGCCGTTCTTTATCACTGCCACGGCAAAAACATGACCGGCCCCGATCGCGTTCCTTCGATGAGTGATGCGGAAAAAGCCGACATCGCCGCCAGCTTTCAAGCCGCCGTTATCGACGTTTTAACACAGAAAACCATCTGGGCCGCCCAGCAGGTCCACGCCAAAACCGTACTCTTAGGTGGCGGCGTTGCCGCTAATAGCCTGCTGCGCAACCAGTTAGCCAGCCGATGCCATCAGATGGGTTTAAAACTTTGCATTGCCGCGAAAAAATACTGTACTGATAATGCCGCCATGATCGCGGGATTAGCGTATTATAAACTAAAAGCAGGCCTGACCGATGATCTCTCGCTGGAAATCCAACCGATAAACCATGACCCACGTTTCGACACAAAACGATAGTAACCCCACCCCTGCGGAAGTTCCTCAGAATCACTCCACCGCTTCGAAATGGCATTTTATAATCATCCTGACCCCGACTATTTTCCTGGGCGCTTTTTTGCTTTTTCAGGTTCAGCCATTAATCGGCAAATACATCCTGCCCTGGTTTGGCGGCAGTCCGGAAGTCTGGACTTCCTGCATGTTGTTTTTTCAGGTCCTTCTGCTCGCGGGCTATGCCTACGCCCATTTTAGCATCACACGGCTTTCGCCGCGAACGCAGGGGATTGTGTATATCCTTTTATTAGCCGCTGCACTACTGGCCTTACCGATAACCCCTTCCTCCGCCTGGAAACCGCAAACTTCCGACTACCCTGCCGCCCAGATTTTACTTTTGATTGCCGCCAGTATCGGCCTGCCCTATTTTGTCCTTTCCGCCACAGGCCCTTTACTGCAAGGCTGGCTTAGCCAAACCAATCCCCGGATTTATCCTTATCCCTTTTATGCCTTGTCCAACACCGCTTCGCTTCTGGCCCTGCTTAGCTATCCCTTCGTCATTGAGCCGGCGATTTCCCGGCAAAATCAAACTATATTATGGTCACTCCTCATGGCGGCATTTGCCCTGCTGGCTTTTGCTTGTACCGTTTATCTCTGGAGGCACCCCTCCAGCCGGTCTTCGTCAGCCCGCGGGAAAAATCCTTCTACCGGTGAGAATCCTCCCCCGTCATGGTCAACCCGCGGACTTTGGCTGGCCCTGGCCGCATGTGCCTGCCTGGAGCTATTGGCCATAACCAATAAAATCTGCCAGGACATCGCCGCCATCCCTTTTTTGTGGATTGTGCCCCTCAGTTTATATTTGCTCTCTTTTGTTATCTGTTTTCATCATCAAAGATGGTATATCCGCCCCGTATGGCTGGGGGCTTTCATCCTGGCTATCGCGGCGGTTGCTTTCTCGCGGATATTTGAAGAATATATCACCGCGGAGCAGAAAATTTTATTGTATTCCGCTTTGCTATTGAGCTGTTGCATGGTCTGTCACGGCGAGCTTTTCCGCCTTCGGCCGGATCCGCGGCGACTGACCGACTACTATCTGACTATCGCCGCCGGCGGCGCGCTGGGCGGTTTTTTTGTCGCCGTCTTGGCGCCACTTATATTCCGCAGCTATGCGGAACTGTATTGGGGGCTGTTAGCCTGTTGCTTCATCGTCTTGCTGATCCATCGAAAATCCCTCCGCTCCAGCCGGCGGATTTGGGCCTGGATTGCCTTGGTCGTGATAATTGCCTCCGTTGCCCTGGTCGTGAAAACGCAAAAATCCGACGATCGTGAAAGGATTGTGCTCCGATCACGCAACTTTTTTGGTGTGCTTACCCTCCTGGAAATGGACCGCCGCGACCCAGCTTGCCACCACTTTGTCTTACAGCACGGTTCGACCATTCACGGCCTGCAGTTCGCCCAGTCAGACAAACAGCTCATCCCAACCACCTATTACGGCACTGACAGCGGAGTCGGGCTGGCCCTGCGCCACTTCCTCCGCCCGGCCGGCAGGCGGATCGGCATCATCGGCCTGGGTGTCGGCACCCTGGCCGCTTACGCCGACAAGAACGATTATCTCCGCTTTTACGAAATCAATCCCCAGGTCCAGCAGCTCGCCCAGAACCGTTTCAGCTTCCTGGCCAAATGCCCCGCTAAAAAAGATATAATTATTGGCGACGCCCGGCTTTCGCTGGAAAAGGAACCGCCTCAGCAATTCGATATATTGATTCTGGACGCCTTTACCGGCGACGCTGTGCCGGTGCACCTGCTGACCAAAGAAGCCTTCGAAATCTATCTGGCCCATTTAAAACCGGATGGCCTCATCGCCCTGCACCTCTCCGGGGTTTATCTCGATTTAAAACCTGTGGTGTGGAAACTCGCCCGGCATTTTCATCTGCCGTCCGCCTGGATTGAAAACGACGAGGACCAGGCCCGCGGCGTTTACGCCTCCAACTGGATTCTGCTTGCCGAAAGCAGCGATTTTCTTCAGCTCAGCCCCATTCAGCACGCCGCCCGAAAACCTTACGACAATTTCTATCATATGCCTTTGTGGACCGATGACCATGTCAGTTTGCTTCAGATACTTAAATAAGATGAAACATAATCATAAAATTCTTTTAGCTTGTCTGTTTTTAACGCTGGTGGTAATCGGCGTCTTTGAGCCGATCCGCTACAATGACTTCGTACAATCCGACGACGCCACTTATATTACCGACAATCCGCATGTCACCGGCGGGATAAACCGGCAATCTATTATTTGGGCTTTTACCACTTTTCACATGGGCCATTGGCATCCCCTTACCTGGCTCAGTCATATGCTCGACTGCCGGCTTTTCGGGCTTAATCCGCTCGGTCATCACCTGCACAATCTGCTGCTGCACCTGATTAATACCCTGCTCTTGTTTTTTGTTCTCCAGCGGTTTACCGGGGCATTTTGGCGCAGTGCCTTTGTCGCCGCTGCCTTTGCCCTGCATCCCCTGCGGGTGGAGTCGGTTGCCTGGGCTGCGGACCGCAAGGACCTTTTAAGTACCGTTTTCTGGCTGCTCACCATGTGGGCTTATTTGCGTTACGCTCGCCGACCGCAGTTAGGAATTTACCTGGTTATGTTTGCATTTTTTGTCCTGGGCCTATTGGCCAAGGCCATGCTGGTTACCTTGCCCTTTATCCTGCTCCTCCTGGATTACTGGCCGCTCGGTCGCCTCCGCTGGAAAGGGCCAAGCCGGGCTAAAAAAGAATTGCTGCCGAAAACCGGTTCTTCAGCACCTCCTCACATGCCGCTCTCTCTTACCCGCTTGATCATGGAGAAGATTCCCCTGATTATTCTGGTGCCCTTTTCCGTAGTGATCGGTAGTCTCGCCCAGGATAAAAGCCAGGCCATGATTGATATCCGCCTTTTCCCTCTGATGGATCGCATTACCAACGCCATTGTTTACTATGTCAGATACCTCGGAAAGATTTGCTTCCCGAACAATTTGGCCAGTTTATATTTAATAAATCCGAAACCTTACCCCTTATGGCAGGTGGGGCTTTGCCTGCTGCTGCTGGTGGGGATTACCTTACTGGCATTTTACCTTCGCCGCCGTCAGCCCTACCTGCTGGTGGGATGGTTATGGTTTTGGGTAATCTTGTTGCCGGTGATCGGCCTGCTCCAGTCGGGTCTGCAGGCGATTGCCGACCGCTATACCTACCTGCCTTCCATCGGCATATTTATTATGCTGGCCTGGGGACTGGAGGAATTGTTGCGAAAATGGCGCTATCAAAAAGTTGTTCTGGGGTTGTCCGCCTGCCTGGCCCTGGGAGCGCTTACGCTAGCCACCCGGGTGCAGCTGTCGTACTGGACAAACAACTACACCTTATCCGAACATGCCCTTAAGGTTACGAAAAACAACTACCTGATGCACAACGATTTCGGCAATTCCCTGGCCGCCCAGGGCAGGTTTGATGAAGCGATATCTCACTTTCAAGAAGCCCTGAGGATTTACCCCGACTTTCCCGAAGCATACTACAACTTAGCCAACACCCTCTTTGCGACAGGCAGGCTCGACGAAGCCGTCACCTGCTATCGGATGTTATTGCAGTTCCAGCCCGAAGAAACCAGGCTCGACTTCGCCAAAGTCTATAATAACCTGGGGGTTGCCCTGGCGGCGATTGGCCGACTTGATGAAGCGATCATCCAGTTTCGCCAGGCCCTGCAGATAACTCCCGACAATCTCGAAGCCAAAAACAATCTGGCTCGAGCCTTACAATCGAAATCCCGAATCAAATAACTTGTTATTTCTACTATCGTTATTCCGCGGCAATCTCTTTTAACGTTGAACGTTGAACTTTGATTGACACACCCCGTTAAATCAGTTTAATATGTTGTTGATTATGGTAAACTTCTATTTTAAAAATAAAGAGCTGATATTTCTTTTCGCCATATTACTTATCGCTTCAATCTTGATCCTGGCCAACCTTTCCAATCGCTATCTCTGGCAGGACGAAGCCGAAACCGCCCTCGTTAGTAAAACTATTCTCCAATACAGCCTGCCCAGGGTCTATGACGGCAAAAACTTCTTCGCCCCGGAAAAATTAATTGCTCGCGACAAAGATTACCTCTGGACGCTTGACCCCTGGCTGACCTATTACCTCTTAGCCGCATTTTTCAAAATATTCGGCATCAGCACCTTAACTGCCCGGCTGCCCTTCGCCCTCCTGGGTATTGCCACCGTAATTTTAACTTACTTTTTCGCCAAAACTCTTTGTAAAGATAAAAAAATCGCCGCCCTATCCGTTATTATTCTGCTGCTGTGCGTCCCCTTCCTCCTGCTGGTGCGTCAGTGTCGTTATTACTCCCTCGCAGCCTTTATCTCGCTGCTGGGCTTATATGGCTACGCCCTGATGGGCGAAAAAACTAAAACCGGCTCCTGGCTCTATCTCATTGCTGCCATACTGACTTTCCATACCAATCATCTCTTCTGCGCCGCCCTGCTTGCCTCCGTTGGCTGCCATGCCCTGCTTTTTCAAAGAAAATTGCTCGCTCGAACATTTATCCTTTCCGGTCTGGTCGTCTTGCTCAATTTGCCCTGGCTCATCTGGATCTCCGGTTTAAAATATACCACTATTTATGGATTCAACTTTTTTAACCTGTTATTCTTTCTTTTCTTTGAAAGAAACCTTCTCCATATCCATAATTATATCTTTCCCCTTTATTTGCTTCTCATCCCTCTGGGCAAGGCTGTCTTGCTGGGCCTCAAACATAAAAACTTCAAAGCCGCCTTTGCTCAAGAGCTTGCTGCCTTGAAATGCCTGCTGCTGCCTCTTTTCTTTGTCGTTTTTACCATCTTCGCCTTATCGCTGGCCAGTCCTGCCACTTTTTTCCGCTACCTCAGTTGATCCCCGTCCTCTGCGTTGTTCCCGCTGTGTTCATTTATTCTTTGATTAAACCTCGTTTCAAAACCGGCCTGGCCCTCATTTTACTCGCCTTTTGGGTTCTCTCATTCGTTCATTATTATTATTTCCGTATTTTACCAGTGCGAGCCTCTGGTAAAAACGCCCTGCCCCAAACTGATTATTATAAGCAAATCACGATTCCCTACGCGGAAAAGGCGAAGTTCGTCAACATTTTCGATTATATTTACGAATTAACCTCCGACTATGACTGCCCCATCGAAGGGATTGTAAAATACCTCAAAAAACATGCTCACGACGACGACATCGTCGCCATAACTTACGGCGGCCTGCCCGTCGCCTTTTATACCAACCTGAAGGTCATCTGCGGCTCCACCGGTGAAGACCTCTCCCTCGTTAAAAAAGCGGACTGGATTATCCTCCGCAAATATCACACCTTTCTTGTGAATTCAAATAACATGCATGTTTTTATCCTGCAAAACATCCCCCTTAAGCACTACCGGAAAATAGAAATTGATTATCCCGACATCCCCTGGTCGAACCGGCCCGACCCTCTCTTTCATGAGTTCCGAACCCCTGCCACTGAAGACCATGTCATAATTTACCGCAAACCCCCAAACATACTATGGCCGTAAAGTATCTGGCTCCGATGAAACATAATCATAAAATTCTTCTGACTTGTCTGTTTTTGACGCCGACTTTGACGAAGCGATTTGCCAGTTTCGCCAGGCCCGGCAGATAACCCCCGACAATCTCGAAGCCAAAAATAATCTGGCGCGAGCCTTACCATCGAAATCCCAAATCAAATAACTTGTTATTTCAACTATCTTTATGACGTGGATAAACTAAATTTATCCTTAAAATTGACACATCACTTTATATCAGTTAAATATACTGTTGATGATGGCAAATTTCTATTCTAAAAATAAAGAACCGATATTTCTTTTCGCCATATTACTTATCGCTTCAATCTTGATCCTGGCCAACCTTCCCAATCGCTATCTCTGGCAGGACGAGGCCGAAACCGCCCTCGTTAGTAAAACCATTCTCAAATACAGCCTGCCCAGGGCCTATGACGGCAAAAACTTCTTCGCCCAGGAAGGGGAAAATGCCTATGGTAAGGGTTATCTCTGGACGCTCGACCCCTGGCTGCCCTATTACCTCTTAGCCGCTTTTTTCAAAATATTCGGTATCAGCACCTTAACCGCCCGACTGCCCTTTGCCCTCCTGGGTATTGCCACCGTAATTTTAACTTACTTTTTTGCCAAAAACCTTTGTAAAGATAAAAAAATCGCCGCGATAACCGTTATTGCTCTGCTGCTGTGCGTCCCCTTCCTTCTGCTGGTGCGTCAGTGTCGCTATTACTCCCTCGTTGCCTTTCTCTCGCTGCTGGGCTTATATGGCTACTCTCTGATGGTCGAAAAAACTAAAACCGGCTCCTGGCTCTATCTCATTGCCGCCATACTGACTTTCCATACCAATCATCTCTTCTGCGCCATCCTGCTGACCTCTGTTTGCTGCCATGCCCTTCTTTTTCAAAGAAAATTGTTTGCTCGTACATTTATCCTTTCCGCGCTGGTCGTCTTGCTCAATTTGCCCTGGCTGATCTACGTCTCCAAAGCCAAATACCTCGATATTTATGGATACTTCTTTTTTGACGCTTCATTCTTTCTTTTCTTTAAAAAGCACCTTCTCCATATCCATTATTATATCTTTCCCCTTTATCTGCTTCTCATCCCCCTGGTCCGGGCTATCTTTCTAGCGCTCAAACACAAAAACTTCAAAGCCGCCTTCGTTCAGGAGCTGGCTGCCCTAAAATGCCTGCTGCTGCCTCTTCTCTTTGCCTTTTTTACCCTCTTCGCCTTATCGCTGGCCAGTCCTGCCATTTTCTTCCGCTACCTCACCCAGTTGATCCCTGTCCTCTGTGTGGTTCCCGCCGTACTCATATATTCTTTGATTAAACCTCGTTTCAAAACCGGTCTGGCCCTCATTTTACTTTCTTTTTTGGCCTTTTCATTCGTTCATTATTGTTATCATAACCACCTTTTACCTGGACAAACTGACGGTGAAGATGACAAAAACAAAATCGATTATTATCACAAACTTACCCCGTCGTATCTGGAAGAGTCAAAATTTCTCAATATTTTCGATTATCTTTACGAATTAACCTCCGACTACGACTGCCCCATCGAGGGGATTGTAAAATACCTCAAAAAACATGCTCACGATGACGACATCGTCGCCATAACTTACGGCGGCCTGCCCGTCGCCTTTTACACCAATATGAAGGTCATCTGCGGCTCCACCGGTGAAGATCTCTCACTCGTCAAAAAAGCAAAATGGATTATCCTCCGAAAATATAACACCATTCATCAGGACTCATATATTATGCATGTCTTTATCCTGCAAAAAATCCCCCTTAAGTACTACCGAAAAATAGAAATAGATTATCCCGCCATCCCCTGGTCGAATAGGCCCAGCCCGCTCTATCATGAGTTCCGAACCCCGGATACTGAAGACCATGTCATTATTTACCGCAGACCCGCAACCATACTATGGCCGAAAAATATCTGACTCCAATGAAACATCATCATAAAATTCTTCTTGCTTGCCGGTAAAATAGCTTCTCCGCCGTGCCGGCGGGTAGGCCAAAGCAATCTTCTGATTATAAAAATCTTGCCTGCCCTGCGTAGCCCTTGGGCGAAGCGGTGTTAATCTTGCCTGTAATTATTTTTTTATTGGCGTTAATTGGCGTTCATTAGCGGTTAAATAATTTCTTAATCTGCGGCCATCGGCATTTTAGTTAACTTTTATCCTGCCCCTTCATCAAATGTTCCCTTATTGTCGGCTGATTTCGTCAGTGAAACAATATTCCTCAATTCTTTCA
>Ga0209164_1004199_pt1 | contig 13077 bp, 8 predicted proteins | sample MTBNYHSulfiMetaG_FD_187458 | JGI IMG/M metagenome (GOLD analysis project Ga0209164, IMG submission 187458) | Enrichment culture microbial communities from rom New York Harbor, USA that are MTBE-degrading - MTBE-NYH (New York Harbor Sulfidogenic)... | ecosystem: Environmental > Aquatic > Marine >...
AGAGGCGGGCACCTCGGGCGTTACGGCCCCTTCGACAGCGTTATGAACCGCTTTGGCTTTGCGCCGGTCGGGTACCGAGCAGACAATCGCCTTCGACTTCAGGATTTGACGAACCGACATCGAGATCGCCTTCGAGGGCACCTCATCGAAGCTGGAGAACCAGCCTTCCCCCAGCTGCTGACGGCGACAGGCCTCATCCAAGTTCACCACGAGGTAAGGTTCCTCTGTCTCAAAATCAGCCGGAGGATCGTTGAAGGCCAGGTGCCCGTTCTCGCCGATGCCGATGAAGGCGACGTCCACCGCGCGGCGTCTTATCAGCTTTCCCAACCGGTCACACTCCGCCTGCGGATCTTTCTCACCGTTGATTTCGTGAAAAGCGGCCAAAGGTTCGGGCAGCCGCTCGACAAAGCGCTCCCGAAGATAGCGCCGGAATGAAGCGGGATGCGAAACCGGCATGCCCACATATTCGTCGAGATGAAAAGCCGTTACCCGCTTCCAATCAATATCCGGGCTTTGGATGAGGGCTTCGAGCATCTCGAACTGTGAGGCGCCCGTCGCTAGAATGATCGTGGCTTCTCCTGCTGCGTTCAGAGCCTGCCGGAGATGCTCCGCCCCGCAGGCCGCCGCTCGTCGGCCCAGCTCCTGTTTTGTCGAACATTTCACAATCTCCATTCAGCTCCTCCCGAACGTAAACCCGGACGTCAGCGAGGCGGTCTGTTTTCGCCAAGATTCGACTCGCTTGATCTGATTTGTGTTCTATCATATCATAAACAGGCGTAGTAGTCATCTTCAGAACTCAGGGCGTAACCATTAGGGGAAAAAGAATGTTTCCCGGCTTTGTCGATCTTCAGGTGAATGGGCTGCGAAACGTTGATTTCAGCGGACCGGCGCTTACCTTCGAGCAGGTTGAGGAGGTCAGCCGCGCCCTGTATGCGCGGGGTGTCGTGGCCTACTGCCCGACGGTGATCACCTCGCCGATGGAGATTTACGAACGCAATCTACCCATCCTCGCACGGGCCTGCGATTGCACAACCGGGGCGCAGGTCCTCGGCATTCACCTGGAAGGGCCTTTTCTCAGCCCCGAGGACGGCGCCCGGGGCGTTCATCCCCGGCAGCATATGGTCGAGCCGTCGCAGGCTCTTTTCGACCGGCTTCGCGATCTCGCTGAGGATCGGATTGTCTTCCTGACGGTGGCTCCCGAGCGGCCGGGTGCTCTGCCGCTCATCGAGCACGTTCTCAGCAACACCCGGATCACTCCGGCGATCGGACATCATCTGGCCGACGCTGCGACCATCCACCGGTGCGCCGACTTGGGTGTTCGGGCCTGCGTCCACGTCGGCAACGGCTTGCCGGAGCTCATTCATCGACACTTCAATCCCTTGTGGCCGATGCTGGCCGAGGATCGCCTGACTGGATTGTTCATCAGCGACGGATTTCATCTTCCCAAGGATATGCTCCGGGTCTGTCTTCGGGCCAAAGGTCCGGCGCGCTTTGCGGTGACCAGCGACCTTTCCCCTCTGGCCGGGCAACCGCCGGGCGAGTATTCGTTCCACGGGGTCGATGTGGTCCTGGAAGAGGATCGCCATCTGCATTGCCGAGGAGCGCACCAGCTGGCGGGCTCCGCGTCGGAGATGATTGACTGTATGAATGTGATGGCGTCTCTCGGCGAACTCGATGAATCGGCCCTGAGACGCATCGGTTTCGATACCCCGCTCGGTCTGCTTCGAATTCCGTGCGACCTGGATCGGCTGCCCCGATCCCCCGGCGTCCATTTTGACGGTACACATTTCTCCGTCGCTGGTGGCGTGTAGTCGGCCCACTCGACTGACAGAACCGGAGAAGGTGATGACGAAGAGACTCCTCGATGCGAAACGAATCATTCTGATCCTCGGGCTTATCGGACTGCCTGGACATGGGGCGGCGAGTTTCTATCAACAGTTCACTTCCACCGAGGCCATGGATCCCCAGATGGCGCTCATCGGTCCAAGTCGCGTCGAGGCGGGGCACCCCCTGGAACTTCATCTGGTTTCGCGCGGCAAGGATGGCGAACCGGCCGAGATGGTTCCTGCTCCGACAGTTCGGTGTGAAGGGCCTGGGTCCTTTTCCTCTTCGCAGCGGTCTTCCTCCTTCTTCGTTGATTTCGAGCCGGTCGGGGTAGGGATCTATAAACCGGTTGCTCCACCCACATTAACACAGGAGGGTTATTATCTCTTGACCGCTCTCGATCCCCGCGGCAAGCATTTGCCCTTTGGCCTTCCGGTCCAGGTGCTTGCGGAGGCTCCCGAGTTGGATCTGCACTGGGGGGATTTGCATGGGCACTCGACGTTGAGCGACGGCGCCCGCCCGCCCGAGGAGTATTACCGGTGGGGGCGCGACGTGGCGCGGCTCGATATGATGGCACTGGCCGACCATAACTGGGCACTGAATCCCGAAAAGCTCGAGAAGATCCGGCAGCTTTCAACCGAGTGGTACGAGCCGGGGCGATTCGTTCCCTTCTTTGCCTTCGAATGGGCGATGGGCGAGAGGCGTCCTGCGCCGGCCGAAGGGCGTCCCGATCACAAGCACCTGATTTTCCGCCGCACCGACGAACGATTCGACGCTTGGTCGGTTTGGGAAGACTTTCCTTCGGTCAAGAATCTCTGGAAAATGCTGGAAGGGCGGGAGGTGATTGCCGTTCCGCACCACACGGGCCTTCCCCATGAGACCTACTTTGGAACGGATTGGTCGGCGCATGACGCCCGCTTCGAGCGCCTTGCGGAGGTTTTCTCAGACTGGGGTTCTTCCGAGTTCCCTGAGGATCGTTACCCGCTTCCCCGGATTGAGCGGGGCAACTTCATCTGCGATGCGCTTCGTCAAGGTCTGCATCTCGGTTTCTGCGGCGGCAGCGATACCCACACCTCGCGTCCCGGCCTCAATGCCTTGCCTCATCAGGGCCATCCTTACGCCCTGACCTCGCTGACGGCGGTTGAGGCTCCGAGGCGTTTGCGCGACGACCTGTGGATCGCCCTGTACAATCGCCGCTGCTACGCTGCGAGCACCGGGCGGCGGCCGCTGCTGGAGTTCTTCGTAGATGGCGCTCCGATGGGCGCTCGCATTGTGCAGCCGGTCGTTCTGGCGCCCCGCCACGTGACGGCGACGATCGTCGGCTCGACTCACATCCGGGAGATACTCATCGTCAAGAATGCCGAGCCGGTCGCTGCTTTTCCCGGCGAAGGATGGTGTCAGCGAATCGAGTGGACGGACGACCAGCCCAGCCCGGACAGGGAAGATTCCTATTACGTGCGGGCGGAAATGGAGGATACTTCAATGGCCTGGTCAAGCCCGATCTGGGCCGCCGGACCGGCGGACTCGGATATTGCCGCCGGGCCGAGGTTGTGGCGGCTCGATGGAGACGTTTCCGGCCGTCGCCTTCGTATGGAGAGCGCGGAAGGCTCCAACGTTTCGGCCCAGCATCCCTTGACGCTCTGCCAGGTGGAAGGCGCGGGCGCGTTGGATCGCATTTGCTTAAACGCGCTTGTCGGCGACTCCGAAGAGGACTTGCGCTCGGCTGTGCTGTCGGTCTGGATTGACGGTGAAGAAAGCCCGGCGATTGAAACCAGTGTGGATGCCTTCTTTTTTGTTGCGATGGGAGGCAAGCCATTCTCTACGCGAGGTGTCGGCTTCACGTCGGTCAAGGAGGATCAAGGGCGGCGGTTGACATTTGTGCGGGACCTACGCATTCCGTTCGCTCGGTCGTGCCGCGTCGAGCTGATCCCTGCTCCCGGCGAGATCCTGCCGCACGTCCTGAGCCAGGTGACTTGGGGTGCGTGGCCCGACGGGAAGCTGCCACCGCTCGGGCGGATGGGGCGTTGCATGGTTCGCTCCTTGCGGGGATTCGAGGTCGAAGGAACCGGGACGGAGGTTGAGCTTTTGAATCTCGAGGGCCGAGGCTTTCTCCACAGCCTTCATCTCGCGATGCGCAACCCGGATGCGCCGGGGCAGTATATGGAAGGCAACATGGAGATTTACGTGGACGGCGAGACTAAGCCTTCCTATGCCAGCTCGGGCACGGAAGAGTTTTTCTTCGGAGGAATCTACTTTATCAATCCTTTCTGGACGCCGGATGGGGGTTGCACGCTGTCCATCTTCGATCCGGACAACCCGGATTACACCAGTTCCGCCTACCGTGTCTTTGCCAAGGACCCCATTCCATTCGACAAGAGCCTGCGTATCCTCTGGCACAATGGTCAAGTGGGGCAGGGAGAGGTTTCCGGCACGACGGTGGTGGACGCACAGTCGGTGGTGTACCTTCAGCGGGAGGATGATCAGTCGGCCGAAGGTAGCGTACCCACCCTGACTTCGCTGGCGCAACGCCTGAGCCTGCTGGATGGGGATCCCGAGCTCGGCCCGATGGTCGCCGAGACTGTCCGCTTCGCTCCGATTCGTCCAGGCGATAGCGCCACGCTCGCGAACTTGACGGGAGCGGGACACCTCAACCGGATTCAGCTATGCCTGAGCGGCGAGGCGGAACGCTTGAGCCGGGCGTTGCTGAAGATCAAAAGAGACGGGGAAACCCTCTGCGACGAACCGCTCGCTGTGTTGTTCGGAACCGGCGGCTCGGCGCTTGACTTTACCTCGACAGTCACGGGACAGACCGCATCCCTCAGCGGAAAGACGCATTTGCAGCGCGCGCTGGTGGTGCCCTATCAGAAGTCGCTGACGATTCAGCTGACAGCGACCGAGAACTGCGGCCTGCTGGAAGGATTGGCCGTGATCGAGCGGCGCGAGGCGCGAGGCGGTCTCCCCTCGGATTTCGGCCCGGCTCAATCCCCGCTGCTTGACTATGGCAGTTGCACTGTAGGCGCTAAGGCGAGAATTCATCGGTTGGTCTCGGCCCAAGCGAGGCAAGGGGGACAAGTCCGGGAGATTTCGCTCCGGCTCTCGGGGCTGCCTTCCGAACCGGGCGAGATTCCGGGAAGGCTGATTCTCGAATGCGATGGCGAGCCGACTGCGGTGTGGACTCCCGAGACTTTGGTTGCGGGTCTCGATGATCGAACGCCGGGCGCTCACCTGAATCCCGAGGCGATTTGCCTGCGGGACGAGGGAATCTGGAGCGCGCTGATTTCGCTGCGCGATCTGCCTTTTTCGTTCGATAAGACCGCCCGCTTGCGCTTTGACAGTGCCGGGTTGCCGCAAGGGGTCAAGGTCGAGGCGCATCTGCTGGTCGGCCGGGCGGAGCGAGGAACGACGCGCGCGTCTTCCGTCCGGGAAATGGCGCAACGCCTGACCGCTCTCGACGGCGGGGTGCTCGCCGGTCGGGCGATTTGCCGCAGCGTCCTCGAGAATGGGGACATTAATCCGGGCGAGTCGGCGACCCTGCTCGATCTCGCGGGATATGGGACGTTGCGCTGCCTGCGTATCGGCACCCCGGGAAGCGCGATCGCCCTGCGCCGCAGTCACCTCAGCATCACGCCCTCGGCCGCGCGAAGCGAACCTACCGTGAACACGACGACCGATCACCTCTTCGCCACTTGGTTTGATCCCTTTCCATTCTGGGAAGGCGCCGAGTGGATGGTTCGCCCCACGCAGCTTTACCGGGAAGAATTGGGCAATCATACCAGCGCATTTCGGCTCCTTAATCTGCCTTTCGACGGGCGATGCCGGGTGGTTCTCAGCCCGCCCGAGGATGAAGCCGGCGTGATGGAATGGATCAAGGAAAATCGCCCGGGTGAAACGCCGCGCCAGGTGCTGCAAGGGCAGCAGGAAATCCCGGAGTCGATCCGTCGCGCGCTTCTGCAATGCGGCGACTTCGGCCTGTTTGTGCAGGTTTATGCGAATCGGGTGGATCGCGCGCTGGATTGGGGGCGCTGGGCGACGCCCCGCTTCTTCAGCATCGAAGGCGACGAACTCCATCCAGGTGGGGAGATCATTTTGGCGGATGTGACCGGGCGGGGCGCTTTGCAAGGGTTGCAGATGGCGTTTGAGAATCCCCGGTCCCGGGCCTTTGAGCATTGCTCGATCGAGGCTTATGTGGATGGGCAGAGCACACCGAGCTGGGTTGCGTCTAGCCCGGCCGCGCTTTTTCTCGGCACGCCGATTCCCGGCTCGGGCGAGGGGAAACAAACCTGGGAGGATCCCTCCTCGCGGGGACGCAATGCGCGCGGCGCAGGCCGTCGCCTGATGTCGCCCGAGGCTGGAACTACGATCTTTACGGCTTCGGCTCCCTATCGCCTCGGCGGGATGCGCCGCTTTACGCGGGACGCCGTCACCTTTGAGAGTTCGCTCCGGATTGTCTGCCGCGCTCCCGCCGCGGGCGATGCCCCCACTCGGGTGTGGTCGCTGGCTCTGCTGTCAACGGAGCAGTAGGGCAAGTCGCCCTAGTGGATGGCCAGGGCGGATCGTGGAGACCGCCGAGCGCGACAGGAAACAAGTGGAGAGGGGATATCACCGGGAGTAATTTCCCGGCGCCCGCGCTTGCGAGTTGGACTCTTTCCTATTCGGTCGATCGGTCGAAATACCGGTCCATTTGCTGATCCGAGAATACCTTGGGCGGCAGCTCCGCCCGGTCTTGCTCTGACTTCGACAACACTTCCAGCTGCTCCGAGCCTTCGACGACGTAGGGGGTGAGGAAAATAAGCAGTTCCGTTTTGGAATCCGATTTTTGCGTGCGGCGAAAGGCCATGCCCAGAAGCGGAATATCGCCGAGTAGCGGGATCTTGCTCACCGACTCGGTTTTGTTGTCCTGCATCAGCCCGCCGATCACGACCGTTTTGCCGTCCGGCACCACCACCCGGGTCTCAGCGGAACGCTTCGCGAACACCGGCGCATCGATCCGGTCGGAAATGGGAACCGTGTCTCCGGTCAGGGTGGAGATCTCCGGAATTAGATCCATTTCCACCAACCCCTTGCTCGTGATATAGGGAGTTACCCGAAGGATGATCCCGATGTCCTCGTATTCAACCGTGTTGATCGTCTGGCCGTCTTGCGTGATCCGGCTGTTGCGAATAAAAGGGACTTCCTGACCGACGGTGATGACCGCCTCTTTGTTGTGCCGCGCCAGAATCGACGGGCGGGACAACACCTCGAGTTTGTTGACTTCGGCAATCGCCCGGATGGTGACCAGCAAGTCTTCTTCGATGATCCGATAGAAGCCGCCTTGGGTCTGAGAGGCCAGGCCGAAGATGGTTTCGATGAGATCTCGGTCGTTCTTACCGTCGTATTCGAAGGAGCCTTCCACCCCCAAGTCCAGCTCGTCCCCGTGGGTAACTTCTAGGAAGAGCACCTTGATCAGCACTTGAGGAATGGGACGATCGAGGTTCTGGATGATCTGACTGATATGCGCGTTGGTTTCCTCGTCGGTGATGATGATCAGGGAGCCGGTCTCGGGGTCAGTCTGGATCAGCACGTCCTCGGCCAAGCGGGTTCCATAGGAGCCTCCGGCTCCTCGTTCCCGCGCCGAGGGGATCTCTTGGGCGAAGGCCATCGAATGCCAGCCTGCGATGAGAAGCAGGGTCAAGACGGTCCGGCGTGTTCGCTGTTTCATCGGATTCACCTCTCTGCTTATCCTGTTTTAGCGTCGCTGAGTGCGGGTGGTGCTGCTGGAGCTCTGTTGCGTTCCCACCGATTGCCTCAGCCGATCGCTTCCCTCGGCGGTACCGGCGCTCCGCCCGCTCGTTTCTTCAAACATCCCGCGAAGAATCTCCGCCACGCTTTCCACGTCGGCATTCTCAAGAGAATACACAAAGACCTTTTTCTCCTTCGCGGGATTGGCGTCCAGGTCATGGACCATTCTTTCGATCGGGTTCATCAATTCCTTTGCGGCACTGACGATAACCGAGTTGGTCCGGGGGTCCGCGACGGCCAGCACCTTACTCTCCTGGAGGCTTCGCCGGCTGGTTTGTTCTTGCTGAGAGGGCGGACCCGGCGGCCCTCCCCGGAAAAACCGCCGCGTCTGGGGCTGATTAGATTGGCTTTCCTCCTCGAAGACGCTGGTGATGATCTCGGCCATCTCTTCTGCATCGGCAAACCGCAGGGGAAACACCCGCACCTCGGTGATGTCCTCGGCGACCGTGTCAACCTCGGCGACCAGCTGCTCGATGGTTGCCATCAATTCGGCCGGCGCGCTGACAACCAGAGAGTTGGTTCGCTCATCGGCGACCGCCACGACGCGCGAGGCCGCCTGGCGCGCGATGCTGTCGCCCCCAGCGGACTCGGAGGGCGGCTCCGGCCCGCCGCGCATCCGGGCGAAGAACCGCTCCATTCGGGCTGCGCGGCTGTCTCGAGCGCTGGTTCCGGTCAGCTGGGCTTCGAAAATCTCGTTGATCACTTCCGCCAGCTCGGTGGCGTCCGAATACTTCAGAGGGAAGACCTTGAACTCGGAAATGCTTGAGATCGAGGTGTCCAGCGCCTGGATAATCTCAACCATCCGCCGCACATTCGCCTGCGTATCGGTGAGCACCAGAGCGTTGCTGCTTTCATTCGACGTCAAGGTAGCGTACGAAGGGATCAATAACCTGAGGTTCTCGGTGAGCTGAACCGCATCCGCATACCGGACGGGAATAATCTGGGTCACCATCTCATCGGTCTTGGGGATTTTGTCCGCGTCGGCGCCGATTCGGACCGGCAAGTCTCTCGTTCGGGCTTCGTCGCGTCTCACGATGGTCAGCGTGCGTCCGCTTCGGATAGCGGTATAGCCCTTCTCATTCAGAATCGTGTTCAGAAGATTGGCCGCTTCGTCTTCGCTCAAAGGCTGATGACTCCAGACGTCAACGCGCCCCTCGATATCCGTTTCCCGGACGATCACGAAGCCGGCCGCCTTGCTCAGGTAATCCAGGACGCTGTCCAGCGACGCCCCCCGGAAATTGAGCCGGATTCCCTCGTCGCTGGCGTCCGCCTCGACCGTTGTGCTTGTTGCGACGAAATCCTGCTCAGTGTCGGCGCTTATCGCCGGGGGATGGACACCCGCATCGAGCTCGGTTTCGGCCTGAGGGGCGGTTGCCCCCAGCAGGATGAGAATGCCTGTCGCCATTCCCAGAAACCATAAGGAATCGGTCCCTGTTCTCATTGTTCAATCTCCCGTCTCCGTCGTTCCATAAGTGCTCTCAATATGTCGCCGCGCGAAGATTCATCCGCCTCGCCGGCGACTGGACGCTGCGCGGCTTCCGACTCAGACCCGGTTTGAAACGATGTCCGCCGGCCCGGTTCGAACCCGCTCGGGTCGAATGAGCCAGGGAGGACGCTCCAGCGCCCGTCGCCCTGCCGGCTCAGCCCGGAGCCAACCGGAAGTTCAATGCGTTGCTCGTCCTTTTCCAGTTCGACTGCGTCAGTGTTAACGTCGATCAGTTGGTAGCCGGCTATCGTATCTCCGGGGCTGACCACCGCCTCGTCCTCCGAGCGTGCGCCTTCAAAGAAGGCCACCGCGGTGGCTCCATAAATCAAAGCCCCGGTCAGATAGATTCGCTCGCTTGCTTCCGACTCGGAAAAATGCGCTTCGGGCAAAGAGTTGTCCTCGAATCGGACTTGCTGTCGCCGGGGGCTGAAGATATTGCGATCGATGATGATTTGGAAGGACTCGAAGGGCGTGCCGCCCTTGTCCGACGCGACTGCGAAGCCCGCCGGGAGACACAGGAAGCAGGACAGGGCGATCGCTCGCAGCCGGAGCGTCTTCCAAAGTGGTCGTGCAACTAGCGCTTTCATCATCATTCTGTTCCCGTTTCCAGGAGAAGCAATCCACTGAATCGAACGCCGACCGAGAGGATCTCGCCGAGGTCGTCCCGGGCGGTCATCTCGATTTCCTCCAACCGGAGAGGCAAAGGGTCGCTCTCGAGCTCGTAAAGGAATCGCGTGATCGAGGCCAGGTTACCCTGGGCGGTCGCGCGAAACTCTAAACGCTTGAAGTCCTCCTCAACTTCGGTCCGCCGGGGTGTGAGGGAGGTCATGCTCAGGCGGCTCTCCTCCAGCCAGCGACTGACCGATTTCAGGACCTCGTTCTCGGCCGCCGACACCTCGGCCGGCAGGCTCCTGCGCTTCATCTGGTTCCACCGATCGAGCAACACTTCCTCGCGCACCAGTAGCGAGCGGCCCTCGTCAAGCATGCTTCGTAACTGAAGGATGCGCGCACTGCGTGCTTCCCACCCTCTCAGCAGAGGCGACAAAACCCATCGGTCGCCGAGTAGCGCAATCAGACAGAGGAGGGCCGTGAGCACCAGCAGCCGCTCCCGTTGCTTAAGATTCATCGCGATATCCTGTATCCCAGCGAAAGCCGAAGCTGAATTGTAGCGGGTTGGCCCCGCGAACCTGAAGGGTCTGCAAATCCTCGACCCCGGGCGTAGCGCGCAATCGATCCAGCATCGCCATCCACTCGGGGTTACTGCGCGCAAGGCCCGCGCAAGACACCTCGGAACGGTTCTTGATTTCCAATGATCTCATCCAGACGGTTCCCTCCTCGGGAAACGCTTCCGTAAGCATCCGGGTGACTCGCAAGCTGGGCACGGTATCATCGAACCACGGGCGAAATCGCCGGACTTTCTCCTGGAGAACCTTCAGCTCGGCCACCTTAGGCTCGATGTCGGCCCACTGCGATTCGAGATGGGACAGCCGCACGTGCTGAACGAGGAGCATCCCGCCCAGGCTGAGCAGGAGAGCCGCCGCAGCCCCGGCGAGCCACAGCGTTGATCGCGAGGACACCCGCCCCTGAAGTTGCTTGAGCCGGCTGGAGGGGACGCGGAGGAATTCGAACGCTGTCGGTTGCCCCGCGAGTCGGGCGGCCGTCGCCTCGACCAATGCAACGTTCCGCTCAGCCGCTGGCGCGTCCTGCTCACTCTGGATTTCGCGGGCAATGCGCCCCGGCTCAACTGTGATTCCCCAAGGCCCGAGCAGACTGCACAATCCTTCCAGGAGAGGTTGCACTCGCTCAGCCGGGCCGAAGACCGAGACTTGGGTGATTCTCTTCCTCAAGTCGTCCGAAAGCTGTCCCAAGGTGATCCGAATGTGCCGCGCAATCTCAGCGACGTCCGGGCCGCTTTCCTGCGGTATATCCAGCGATCTCAGGGTCAACAGAGTTTCTCCAAGCGCGATCGCCAGATCAACGCTGCTCTCACCGAGGAGCAGCACGAGCCGCCCCTCCTCGGTTTCGTGGCCTCCCTCGATGAGGGAAGTCATGCCCAACGTGATGCTGCGAGGGCGGAGCTTCGCGGTCTGGAGCGCCTCGCAGAGGGTGGTAAGGCGATTTGAGGGAACCGCGACGAGTGTCGCCTGCCCGGTCCCGTCCGGCGTCGTCGAGCGAGAGATGGCCAGCGTCAGCTCCTCCGGAGGGAAGGGAAACTCGCGCTCAGCCTGGACGTTTAGAAAATTTTCAACATCGTTGTCCGACAGCGGCGGGACCTCGGTTCGAAGCGTGTAGGCCCAGGTAAGAGGGATGCAGACCACGCAACGCCGCTCGTGAATCCCCGCGCCGTCCAAGCGCTCTCGAATCTCGCGTCCCAGGCGTTCGGGATCCCGGCTCATCCGCTCCAAAGGCAACGCCGACTCAAACGCCTGCCGGAGGTGAATGCGGCTATTGGCCCGCTGAACGACCACAGCGGTCATCCGCCCTTCTTCGAGCGCAATACCCAGCAACGATGAATAGCCGGAAGCTTTCATTGAAATCGCTCTTGACTGCTCGCCAGCAAGGTTAAGCTCTGGCGAATCTCGGTTCCCAGAGGCCAACCGAGCCAGCCCAAATCTCGACGGTAAACCACCGCGGGTTCGCCGCTGCTTGTATCGAACACGAACAACACGCGGCGCAGGCCCTTGCCTTGATGGCCCACCGCGGTCAGGTCGGCCGTGAATTGATAGCTTCTTGACGTGATATAAGGCCCGGCCTCGATCGCGCTGCCCTCGTCGAGGACTTCGGCGACCCAGGCGATGCTTTCCAGCTCCGCCATCTTTCCCTGGCGGTACGCCACGAGCTGGCTCGCATAGTCCTCCCCGATACCGGGCAGACACGCCAGCACGGTCTCACCGGCGGTGTTCACGTTGACGCGACCTTCGATAAACTCGTCATCCGTAATGCTCAGGGAATCGCCAACGCGGGAGAACTCCTCGGGCGTCATTCCGCTGCGAATGTAGTATTCCAGGATACTGCCGAAGTTAGCTCGCGCCCCAGCGCCGCCGATGGACTGCTGAATCTGTTGCGCTCTCGCGTCGCCGAAGGTTTCTTCCAGCAAGGCTTCCAAGCGCCCGTCGTTGTCGGTGTTGATGTTGATTCGCTCGGTGCCGTCCTCTTGCCGGTTGGGTTCGCGGCTGTACACCGTGACGTATTCCAGAAGCCCCGGCTGCAGAATGCCGTCGCGGTTATCATCCGGGAAGGACTCCTCGCCGTCATCCTCGTTGGGGTCAAGAATGCCGTTACGGTTCGCGTCTTCGCCGTAAAGGATCTCCCAATCGACGCCGTCCACGAGGCGCAGTTCCTCCACCGTTTCAAAAGCCCCGTCCTTGCAGGAGTAAGCCGGTTCGCGCAGCAGGTAGGTTTGGGACTCGGCCCCGCCGGGCGACACGTCGCTGTCGGAGTCTCTCCAGTCCATGATGGCGGCGGCCAGCTCGGCCGTCATCTCGGGCAACGCCTCCAGCATTTCGAGCGTCGCCGCGTTGAGGTTCAGCTTCGAGGCTTCATCCACGAGGCTGAAAATCGGCGTGCGCGGCGCGGTGGCCTCATCGCCGCGCCCCAACAGCCAGAAGGCGGCCTCCCCGACCGGAACCTGCTCCGCCTCGTAGGATTCTATGTCGGGCCACTGCCCGGGTGTCTCGAGATTCGCCAACACGAAGTGGACATATCGCCGCGCGCCCTCGATCACCTGCGAGGCCTCCAGCCCCGCAACGGCGTTGTCGGCGGCCCGGTATTCCAGCATCATCGAATGACCGAAGTAGAGCGCGACGGTGACCAGCCCGGCCGCAATCCATAGGACAACGATCAGCACCGTGCCCCGGCGCAGTGGGGCCGCTTTCAGCAACCGGCAACCTCGAACACAACGGACGTTCATCGCCCTGCGCCTCCTCCCATTCCGCCGGCCGACTGCTCCACCGCTTGGGTGTCGGAGCGCGTACCGGCCGCAATGGAAA
>Ga0209164_1004203_pt1 | contig 13069 bp, 11 predicted proteins | sample MTBNYHSulfiMetaG_FD_187458 | JGI IMG/M metagenome (GOLD analysis project Ga0209164, IMG submission 187458) | Enrichment culture microbial communities from rom New York Harbor, USA that are MTBE-degrading - MTBE-NYH (New York Harbor Sulfidogenic)... | ecosystem: Environmental > Aquatic > Marine >...
AGCGGGTTTTTTGATATCTATGGCGGGAGCGACGAGACTCGAACTCGCGACCTCCGGCGTGACAGGCCGGCGTTCTAACCAAACTGAACTACGCCCCCGGTGTTTCTCTTTTCAAACTCTTGAACTCGCGACCTTCCCGATCGCTGATCGGGACGTTCTAACCAAACTGAACTACGCCCCCGGTGTTTCTCTTTTCAAACTCTTGAACTCGCGACCTTCCCGATCGCTGATCGGGACGTTTTGAGAATGAGGAATCATTCTTTTCGCAACCTTACTCTCGTGGTAGGCGGAACGGGATTTGAACCCGTGACCCCCGGCTTGTAAGGCCGATGCTCTCCCGCTGAGCTACCCGCCTGCGTTGAGAACATCACTCTCTACCAATAATGGAGAGCCTTGTCAACAAAAATTGACAACCTCTCGTTTTTGGGGCGTCCTCAAAAATTCAATGGGCCGGGACGTGTAGATCCGGTTCCACGTCGCTTTCGACCTGCACCAGTTCCCCTAGACGGAAAGGTGTGCATTCTTCCTCGGGCGCGAAAAGCTGCTCGCCTTCTCCTACAACCAGTGCATTGGTCAGCACCTTGTCCATGTGGCCGACAAGGATGATTTCGACTTTCTTTAAAACCTTCCTGGGTATTTCCTCAATGTTTTTCTTGTTTTCCTCCGGAATCATCACCTTGGTAAGGCCGCCCCGGTGCGCGGCGAGGATCTTTTCCTTCAAGCCTCCGATAGGCAGAACCCGGCCTCTCAACGTGATTTCACCGGTCATCGCCACATCCCGGCTGACGGGGTAGTGGGTCAACGCGGACACGATGGCCGTCGCAAGGGTGATGCCGGCGGATGGACCGTCTTTCGGGATCGCTCCTTCCGGCACATGCACATGGATGTCGGTTTTTTCATAAAAATTATCCGGCAACCTGAGTTGTCTCGCACGTGACCTCACGTAGCTCAAGGCGGCGCGCGCTGATTCCTGCATCACATCACCGAGTTTTCCGGTGAGCACCAGGTTTCCCTTTCCGGGCATGACCGTGGCTTCGATCTGCAGAAGCTCACCGCCCACGTCGGTCCAGGCAAGGCCTGTGGAAACGCCGACGGTGTCTTTCTCTTCCGATCGGCCGTAACGGAACTTGGGCACGCCCAGGTACTTTCCGATCGAAGAGCTGGTGACCGAAATCGATGTATCGGGTCCCTTTTTGGCAACCACCTTTGCCACCTTGCGGCAGATCGAAGAAATTTCACGTTCGAGGTTCCGCACACCGGCTTCACGCGTATAGTGCCGAACCAACGTCAGAATGGCTCCGTCACTGAATGATAGGTTATCGGAGCTCAGCCCGTTTTCTTCAACCTGTTTCTTTACGAGGAACTGTTTTGCGATGTTCAATTTGTCCAGTTCCGTATAACCCGCCAGCCGTATGATCTCCATCCTGTCCTGGAGGGGCAGGGGAATGCTGTGAAGATTGTTGGCGGTTGTGATAAAGAAAACATCGGACAGATCGTAATCCAGATCCATATAATGATCACTGAACGCATAATTCTGTTCAGGATCCAGCACCTCGAGAAGAGCTGCAGAGGGATCGCCCCGGAAATCGGTGCTCATTTTATCCACTTCATCCAGGCAAAACACCGGGTTGCTGGTTTTAGCCTTTTTCAGGTACTGAATGATTTTTCCGGGCATGGCCCCGATGTAGGTCCGTCGGTGTCCCCTGATTTCCGCTTCGTCCCGCACGCCACCGAGGGAAAGGCGGACAAAATTTCTTCCCGTCGACCTGGCGACGGACTTGGCGAGCGAGGTTTTGCCGACTCCCGGGGGGCCGACCAGACAAAGGATGGGCCCGCGGAGCTTCTTCGTCAGCTTTTGAACCGCAAGGTATTCCAGGATGCGTTCTTTTGGTTTTTCAAGACCGTAGTGATCTTCGTTCAAAATCTTTTCGGCCTCGTCCACATCCAGCTTGGCCTTGGTTTTCTCATACCACGGGATCGAGAGAATCCAATCGATGTAATTTCTTACCACCGTGCTTTCCGCTGACATGGGGGACATCATCTTCAGCTTCTTGAATTCCTGCTTTACCCGGGAATGGGCCTCTTTACTGAGCTTTTTGCGCTTGATGCGCTTCTCGAGTTCATCGAGTTCGGCCTTGAAATCGTCCTTTCCCCCCATTTCTTTTTGAATGGCCCGCATCTGCTCGTTCAGATAGTAATCTTTCTGGGTCTTCTCCATCTGCTTTTTCACCCGGGCCCGCAGCCGGTTTTCGAGACGAAGAATATCCAGCTCACCGCTCAGCTTTTCAAAAAGCCTCTCGAGTCGTTTATTGAGATCCTCGGTTTCGAGGAGCATCTGCTTATCGCTTACTCGAAGGGGCAGGTGCCCTGCGATCGTGTCCGCCAGTCTTTCCGGATCTTCAATGGAGGTTACCGTGTTGACGATTTCCTGGCTGATTTTATTGTTCAGCTTGGCGTACTCGGTAAATCCCGAATTCACCGCGCGGACCAAGGCTTCCGTTTCCACGTCCGCCTGAGCGGATCTCGGAGATTTCGAGACCTCGACGATCATGAAGCCGTTGCGATCGATGAAATTTTCTATGCGGCCCCGTGCTTTCCCTTCGATTAAAGCTTTAACCGTGCCGTCCGGCAGTTTCAACAGCTGAAGCACCACGCTGATGGTGCCATAGGTATAAATATCCTTAGGCTTCGGGTCGTCGACCTTCGCGTCCTTTTGCGTTGCAAGGAAGACTTCCTTGCGATGGGACATCGCGTATTCCAGAGCCCTGATAGAATTATCCCTGCCGACAAAAAGGGGAACGACGACATTCGGAAATACAACGACGTCCCTCAGCGGCAAAAGGGGGAAAAACAACTGATCTCCATAAATGGATTCATTTTCGTTCTCTGTCTTAAACATAGATTCACCCGCAATTCGCCTGATTTTCCTGCTTCCCCTGCTTTTCATACAGGAGAAGAGGTTCATTTCCTTTGGTAATGACATCTTCACCGATAATACACTCGCGAATTCCGCTGGTGGAAGGGATGTCGTACATGATATCCAGCATGATCGCTTCAAGAATCGCCCTGAGACCTCTAGCACCCGATTTTCGGGCCAGAGCCTGCCTGGCGACTTCGATCAATGCCTGGTCGGTGAATTTAAGCTCCACGCCTTCCAGTTCGAAGAGCTTCCTATATTGTTTTATTAATGCATTTTTGGGCTCTGTCAATATCCGTACAAGGGCTTCCTGGCTTAGCTCATTCAAAGTCGCCACAACGGGTATCCGGCCTATAAATTCAGGAATCAGCCCGAATTTAATTAAATCCTCGGGCTGAACCTGGGAAAGTATCTCGCCTTGGTCCAGATCGCTCTTTCCTTTGATATCGGCTTCAAATCCCATGACTTTTTTACCGAGCCGGTTTTGAACGATCCGATCGAGACCGTTGAACATGCCGCCGCAGATGAAGAGAATGTTGCTGGTATCCACCTTCACGAAATCCTGCTGCGGGTGCTTCCTTCCGCCTTTGGGAGGAATATTGGCCAACGTCCCTTCAATGATTTTCAACAGCGCCTGCTGGACGCCTTCCCCCGACACGTCCCTGGTTATGGAAGGGCTGTCGGATTTCCGTGCGATTTTATCGATTTCATCGATGTAGACGATGCCTTTGCAGGCTTCATCGACATCGTAGTCCGCCATCTGAACCAGGCTGAGGACAATGTTTTCCACATCCTCCCCGACGTAACCCGCCTCGGTGAGGGTGGTCGCATCGGCGATCGTGAAAGGGACATTCAAAATCCTCGCCAGCGTCTGCGCAAGGAGCGTTTTGCCCGAACCCGTAGGCCCGATTAAAAGGATGTTGCTCTTTTGAATCTCCACGCCGTCCATATCCATCTTCGTGTGGATACGTTTGTAATGATTGTGAACGGCCACGGATAAAATCTTTTTCGGCTTTTCCTGTTCGATCACATATTCATCGAGTATGGATTTGATTTCATTGGGCTTGGGCAGTTTGGCCATTTCAGCTTCATCAATATCCTGGCTGTACTCCTCGGCGATAATTTCGTTGCACAGCTGTATGCATTCGTCGCAGATATACACCGAAGGGCCGGCGATGAGCTTTTTCACTTCATCCTGACCCTTGCCGCAGAACGAGCACGTCAAATCATCGATGGAATCCTTCTTTTTGCTCATAAATCATTCATCTCCTTATCCTGTGGACTCCGTTGGTGCTATCTCTCGTTTTGTGATCACCTTGTCTATGACGCCATACTGTTTCGCTTCTTCCGCGCTCATAAAGTAGTCGCGTTCGGTGTCCCGTCGAATCTTTTCAATATCCTGGCCTGTGTGGTGCTGCAGTATTTCGTTCAAGCGTTCGCGGATTTTGAGAATTTCCCTAGCGTGGATGTCGATGTCCGTCGCCTGGCCCTGGGCACCTCCCATGGGTTGATGGATGAGGATCCTGGCATTGGGAAGCGAATATCTCTTTCCCCCCGCTCCCGCTGCAAGCAGCAGTGCCGCCATGCTGCTGGTCTGCCCCATGCATATCGTGGCCACCTCGGGTTTGATGTATTGCATGGTATCGTAGATGGCGAGCCCCGCAGTTACGGAACCTCCAGGGGAATTAATGTAAAGGTTGATGTCCTTGTCGGGATCTTCCGACTCCAGGAAAAGCATCTGGGCTATCATAAGGTTCGCGGTGGTATCCGTGACCTGTTCTCCCAGGAATATGATTCGGTCTTTAAGCAGACGGGAATAAATATCATAGGCACGCTCCCCTCTGCTCGACTGCTCTATAACCATCGGTATCAGCATGGGATTCAAATACCTCCCTTGAATGAAAGGGTTGCGTCAGCCTTCCAGGCTTTCAACCTCTATTAGATTAGCATTATCAATAAGGTACTTCAATGTCTTTTCTTCCAATAACTTTTCTTTAAGGCTGTCCATAAGGCCTTTGCTTTCATAGTAGCGGCGCAGAACCTCAGCGGATTGCGATGTGGCCGCAGACATGCCGTTGAAGGCCTCATCCAGATCCGAATCCTCCACGTCCAGATTTTCCTGCCGGGCGATTTGACCCAGTATGAGCAATTCCTTGGTACGCTTTTCAGCCACCGGTCGAAAATCCTCCCCGAGTTTTTCATCCGAAATGCCTGCATTCTCCACGCTCAGACCGCTTCTGGCAAGGTTCTGTTTCACGCTGTCAATGGCATAACTCAACTCCGAGGTTACGAGAACCTCCGGCAAATCAATCTCCACGGAAGAGGAAATTTTTTCGAGCAACCGCTGCTTCGCCTCATGATCGGCCCGCCTTTCCATCTCCTTCAGCATCGACTCCCTGATTTTCTTCCTAAAATCCTCCAGATCAGCGAAGTCTCCACCCAGCCCACGGGCAAAGTCATCGTCAAGGGGGGGAAGATCCATGGTATGGATGTCTGAAACCGTTACCCGGAAACGGACCTGTTTCCCGGCCAGCTTAGAATGATGATAGGTTTCTTCGAAATCGACGTCTATGTCCTTTTGATCGCCTTTTTCGAGGCCCACCAGGGATGTTTCAAACGATGGGTGAAAATCCCCGCTGCCCACATGAAGCATGTAATTCTCGGCATAAATGTCTTCGAGGGGTTCGTCGCCTTCGAAGGCCTGGTAATCAAGCACGACGTAATCGTTTTCTTCGACATTTGACCGGTCTTCGACAGGTTTAAGTTTTCCATGCGACTGAACAATGGATTCCAGTCTGGACTGAACCTGATCATCGGTTACGTCCACCCTCTGTTTTTCGATCTCAACTCCCTTGTAGTCTTCAACCTCGAAATCGGGGCGTACGTCCATGGAAGCGGAGTAAACAAATGGTTTTCCCTTCGTTGGAACGTCTTTTTCGATTTCGGGGTATCCAAGAGGAGTTACATCGGCCTCGGAAAGAGCGGAGGGAAGGGTGTTCGCGACAAAATCCCGCGAAACATCTTCGCGAACCTGAGGCCCGAAACGGGTTTCCAAAAGGCTTCTGGGAGCTTTTCCGGGCCTGAATCCGGGAATTTTGACATTGCGGGATAGCGCATGATAAGCTTCATCCAGTTTCCGGGTCACTTCATTCTCATCAATTTCGACGACGATTTTTTTCTTGGTGGAGCTGATTTCTTCAACAGTTGTCTTCATTTTTCTCCTCGTCCGCGGTCTGAAGATTAAACGCCGCTGGTAAGGGCTCAAGCCCTTGGCGTTGAATTAAAAGGTAAGAACTTTCCGGTTGAGGTCAAGCTGCCGGCCGATAATTGGTGAAAGAACATCGCTTCTGAGCTGACAATTGGATCGAAATTGTGTTAAGTGGTGGAGAGTGTTTTTTTAAAATTATTTTGGCAGGTACTTCAAGATGACATCGCCTATTGCCGACTTGCCCGTGGCAACCGCGCGGAGGATGAAAGGGGTATTTTTTGATATCGACGATACCTTTACCTCCGCGGGAAAAATACTTCCTGTCGCATTCAATGCTCTCTGGAACTTAAGCACGTCCGGACTGCTCGTCGTGCCGGTGACCGGACGACCGGCCGGCTGGTGCGATCATATTGCCAGGATGTGGCCCGTCGATGGCGTGGTCGGAGAAAACGGCGCCTTCTATTTCTGGTATGACACCGGAGAGCACAGGCTAAAAAGACGATTTCTGGACTCCACCGAGGTCCGCGAATCCAAGCGGCGCCGACTGGATCGATTACAAGAGGAAATCCTCGATTCGGTGCCCGGGGCCGCACTGGCGAGTGATCAGGCTTACCGCGAAGCCGACCTGGCCATAGATTACTGTGAGGATGTCGCCCCGCTGGATTCGACGGCCGTGGAAACGATATGCAGTATTTTCAAACGCCATGGCGCCGAATGTAAAGTTTCCTCCATCCATGTCAACGGATGGTTCGGCGATTATAACAAACTGGCCATGATTTCGATATTCCTTCGGGAAAGGCTCGGACTCGATCTCGATTCGGCCCGTGAAAATTTCGTGTTTTGTGGTGACTCCCCCAACGACGAACCGCTCTTTGAAGCCTTCCCTTTCTCGGTGGGAGTCAAAAACGTGCTCAGGTTCGCTGAAAACATGCGCCGGCTGCCCCCTTACATTACCACAGGGGAGGGCGGGGAAGGTTTCGCGGAACTGGCACATCACCTGTTGACGTTTAGGAAGCCATGAAGATTGACGGGGAATTTCAAGGTGGACGAACTCGATAAAAGAACCGTGATGACCCCCGAAAGGGTGTGGACGATTTCAAACATCCTGAGTATTTTGCGAGGGGCGATGGGTTTCCCGATTGCGCTCCTTTTAAGCCGCGGACAGATGCTTTTCGCCACCATCCTGATCTTCCTGGCGATCATCTCGGATACGCTCGACGGAATGATAGCAAGACGAACGAACCAGGTGACGAATCTCGGCAAAGCACTCGATCCCATTGCCGACAAAATGTGCATTCTCACCGTTCTGCTGTTCTTGATCATCGAAGGGAAAATACCGATTCAATTCCTGGTTTTCATCGGGATCAGGGATCTTGCCATAGCGATCATGTCCGTATACCTGATGAATGTTAAAGATATGGTGGTGGGAGCGGTCTTTACAGGCAAAGTCTCCATCATTTTCATCACCGCTACGATGCTGGCCTTTATTTACAACCTGACTTCCTATCAGAAACCACTTCTCTATGCAACGTATGTTGCTCTGGTCATTTCTTTTCTACAATATTTTATCATTTTTTTAAAAAATTTCGGGAAAAGAGATCGAAGATAGATTGCTTCATGCCGTTCGGAAATACCGGATGGGCACAGCGAAGTTTCCAGATCGGGGATGAGGATTTTTGTCCAAGATCAAGGAAAACAAGGGGTTGCGCGGAGACGTACTGGAGTACGTCGCACAAGCAAGACCGCCGTTTGACACAGAGATTGGGCAAAAGGACCATCTCCGGATGGAAACTATTTACGCACCCTGGTCGTTCCGTCGGGCCCGGTCAAAACCTGGATCCGGTCCCCGGGCGAAAAGGGCACGTCGTTTTCCTGGACCACGGCGATAACCTCACCGCTGTCGAGCCTGACAAGAATCTCCAGTCCGTTCGCCTGAGTGACCCCCTCCTCGGCGGCCGCGCCTGCCGCAGCGCCTGCAAGGCTTCCGAGCACAGCGGCTATGGCGGAGCCGCGCCCGCTGCCGATCGTACTGCCGAGCACCCCGCCCGCAACGCCTCCGCCCACGACGCCGACTCCGGACTTTGTCCCTTCCAGGCGCACCTCCCTCACCTGTTCGACGACGCCGGTTTCAACCGTTTGGGCTCGTCGTGTCTGATCGGAGGAATAAACCTGGCCCGAACGGCTCGACGCGCACCCGGCCGCGAGGAATAAAATGGTGCTCAATGCAACGAATCTCGAAAGTACCTTTGTAATCGCCATGATAAACTCCCTGTTATACCGTTGAATCAAAAATTTTAAGGCCCAAAAAGCGGTTCGGTTGAAGCGCCGCTCCCACAGAAAAGAATATAGAATTCAGGCTTCATGTCAACTGGAAGAGAAAGTCACTCGACCGGGAAAAAACAGGCGACATAGTGATGGTCTCCCACCGTTTCAAGAGCAGGCGTGGCACGACGGCAGATGTCCTGCGCGTAATGGCACCGCGCATGGAAGACGCAGCCGGAGGGCAGATCGATCGGCGTCGGGACCTCTCCTTTAAGCTTTATATGCCTGGCGGTTCGATCTCCGAGCTTCGGAATGGCACTCAGCAGAGCCTTCGAATAAGGGTGCCTGGGTGATTTGAAAAGTTCGCCGGTGGGCGCCAGTTCACAAAGGGTTCCCAGGTACATCACCGCAACGCGGCTGCTGATGTGCTTGACAACCGAAAGATCATGGGTGATGAACATATAGGTCAGGCCACGCTCTGCTTGAGCGGACATCAACAGGTTCAGGATCTGAGCCTGGATTGAAACATCAAGCGCGGAAACGGGCTCATCGGCGACAATGAACTCCGGGTCCACCGTCAGGGCGCGCGCGATGCTGATCCGTTGCCTCTGGCCCCCGGAAAACTCGTGGGGGTAGCGGCCGGCCCATTTGGGGTCGACGCCCACCTGTTCCATCACCTGGGCCACTTTATCCGCCACTTCTCCGGAGGAAAGCGACGGCCGGTGAAAGCGAACCGGCTCCTCGAGCGTCCTTTTGACGGTCATCCTGGGATTCAGGGAAGCGTAGGGATCCTGAAAGATCATCTGCATTTTTTTACGGTAAGGGAGCATGGCTTCGTGCGAGATGCCGTTGATCTGTTTTCCGTTATATAGAATCCTGCCGCTGTTCGGAGGATAAATTCCGAGGATCGCCCTGGCCAGCGTCGATTTTCCGCAGCCGCTTTCTCCGACAATCCCGATCGTTTCCCCGGGATAAATCGAAAAACTCACGTTGTTCACAGCCTTTACGGTCGTCCGTTTCCGGAGGAACCGGCCGTTTTCAAACCGAAGCTGGTCAAGCAACCCTCCCGAAATATCGAAGTGTTTCACCAGATTTTCAATGTCCAGCAACGGGGTCTCCGGCGTCATACATCTCCTCCCAGACCGTGACATGCAACCATGTGTTCCCGGTCGTCGACGCTCACCAGCAAAGGGGTTTCCGTTTCACACCGCTGCGTTCTGATGCTGCAGCGGGGATGAAACGCACACCCCGGAGGAATATCCATCAATGTCGGCATCATCCCCGGGATCTGGTAAAGCCGGCTTCCGGAACCCCGCGTTCCGGGGAGGGCGTCGATCAAGCCTCTGGTGTAGGGATGCCGCGGGGCTTGGATGATATCGTCGGTGGGGCCCGATTCCACGATTTTCCCAGCATACATGACCGCGATCTTTTCCGTCACCTGGGAGACGACCGCGAGATCGTGGGTGATGAGGATCATGCTCATGTCCTCGGTTTCACAAAGCTCAACCAGCAAATCCATGATCCCGGCCTGAATGGTTACGTCCAGGGCGGTAGTCGGCTCATCCGCAATGATCAAAGATGGATTTGTCAACAGGGCTATTGCAATCACGATCCGCTGTCGCATGCCCCCCGAGCACTCATGAGGATACTGGGAAAGCCTTTTTTCAGGAGAGGGGATATAGACTTTCTTCAGTTTATCGAGTGCAAGGTCCATGGCATCTGATTTACTCATTTTCCGATGTGCCTGCACGGTTTCAACCATCTGAGTCCCGATCGTCAGCACCGGATTCAAGGTCATCATGGGATCCTGGAAGATCATGCTGATCCGATTGCCCCGTATGTTGCGTATCTCTTCCTCGGAAAGACGGTTTAATTCCCTCCCCTCGAAAAGCACCCTTCCATCGGCGATGTATCCCGGTTTGCTCAACAAATTGATAATCGCGAAACCGGTTACCGATTTCCCTGCGCCGCTTTCGCCGACAAGCCCCATCCGCTCCTTTTTCTCCAGAGTAAAGCTGGCCCCGTCGATCGCGGTCAAGTCGCCGAACCTGAGACCGAATTTTACGACGAGATCCTGAACTTCAAGCAGATGAGCCATTTCCAATCAACCTTTATAAAGCTTCGGGTTCAACACATCGCGCAGCCAATCTCCGAGCAGGAGAATAACCAGGACAAACACAACCAGCAGCAGACCGGGGAAAAAGGTAATCCACCAGGACCCGCTGAAAATGTATTCAAACCCGGCCCGGATCAAGGATCCCAGAGAGGGTTTTGTAATCGGCATTCCGAGGCCGAGAAACGAAAGTGCGGCCTCGCTCATAATCGCCTCGGCAACCTGGATTGTGGAAATCACCAGAACCGAGGTCATGGTGTTGGGTAAAATATGCCGAAACATGATCACCCAGCGGCTGAGGCCGATGACGCGGGCCGCCTCCACGTATTCCTTGCCCTTTTCGCCGAGAACGGCGGCCCTCACGGTTCTGGCGTAAATGGGCCAGTGCGAAACCGCGATGATAATGATCAACAGCGGGATCGCCAGATCTTCGTATCGGCCCACCCCGAAAGCGAGTTTGAATATGGCACTGGTGAAAATGGCCACGATCAGGTAGGGGATGGAGAACTGGATGTCGGTGATCCTCATGAGGAATCCGTCGACTTTCCCTCCGAAGTAGCCGGCGAAAAGCCCGACCAGGATTCCGATCAATGCCTGCAGAACCACGGCTCCACAGCCGATCAAAAACGAAACCCTGAGGCCGTAAATCATCGTGCTCAACAGGCAGCGGCCCTGGATGTCGGTTCCGAGCAGAAATCGATCCTCGCCGTCCTCCATCCAGGAAGGAGGTATTTCGGCATCCATGATGTCGATCGTCGCGGTGTCGTAGGTGTTGTACGGGGCGACCACCGGAGCCGAAAGGGCGATGAAGATCAAAAAAACCAGGGCGCAGAAACTGGCGATCGCGATGAGGTCTCTTTTAAAGCTGTGGAAAAGATAGGATTCCTTGAACCTGGCCCAGGTGCTCATTTCGCCCCCGTAATCCGTACCATCGGGTTGACCACGCCGTAGATCACGTCAACCACCGTGTTTACAAGGACGAAAATAACACCGACGAACACCAGATAGGCGACCAGGAGGGAGGTGTCGGACCGTTCCACGGCTTCGAGGAACATAAATCCCATGCCCTGCCACTGGAACACCGTTTCGGTGAGAATGGTGAACGCGAACATGATACCCAGCTGAACGCCGAAAACCGTGATCACAGGGAGCAGGGTGTTCTTGAAAGCATGAACGAACCAGACCCTTCTGCGATCCAATCCCTTGGCCCAGGCGTATTTGATGTATTCGGTTTCCAGCACTTCCATCATCTCCGCGCGGATCAAGCGAATGAAAAGCGGGAGCATGATCGAAGAAAGGGAGATTGCGGGGAGAATCAAGTGGAGCAGCCCGTCAACCGTCAAAAAACCGGTGTCCCAGAACCCCCAGACGGTAACCGTCTCCCCTCGACCGTAAGAGGGCAGCCAGTTCAACTCCACGCTGAATAAATAGATAAATGCGATGGCGGTTAAAAAAACCGGCACGGCGACGCCCACCGTACTTCCGGCGATTGCGATTCTGGAAATCCAGCTCTTTGGATAAATCGCTGAATAAATTCCCACGGGGATCGAAACAAAAATCAGGATGAACGAGGTGACGATCACCAGTTCGATGGTTGCAGGGGCCTTGGATAAAATCACATCGAGCGCAGGTTTCTTGTAGAAAAACGACAACCCCAGATCTCCCTGGACGGCCTTGGCTACAAACCGGAAATACTGCTCGTAAAAGGGGTCGTTCAGTCCAAGCCTATCCCGGATGACCTCCCTTTCGGCAGGCGTTACCCGTTCCCCCACCAGGTCCCTTACCGGGTCTCCGATCTGATGTTGAATCAAAAAGCCCACGAAGCTTATGACCAGCATCACGAGGATGGATTGAATGATTCTTCTGATAATAAAGGCGAGCATCCGTTATCCAGCCAAAAAAGTTTCCGGGGCAGGCCCGGTGCGGCAAAAAACCGAGCCTGCCCCTCTTCAGATGGGTTCAACAAATTATTGAACGACGAGATCTCCAAGGTACGGGAAATTCATCGTGTTGATGACCGGGCCGACTTCGACTCCCTTTCTGGCGCCGTAGGAGTGGTTCTGCCAGTGGAACGGAACAAAGGCCGCATCATCGTACAGGATTTGCTCAATTTCCTGCAGGATGGCCGTCCTCTTTTCGAGGTCCGTTTCAACCTGGGCGGCCATGGTCAATTCATCGATTTTCGGGTTGCAGTAGTTTCCGCTGTTGTACTGCCCGTAGCCTGTCTCCTTGTTGGGGCACATCATCAAAAACTCCGAGAAGTTCCCGGAATCCTCCGTATCCGAATGCCACCCGACCATCTGGATGTCGGCCACCTGGGCGTCGAATTCATCCCAGTACTGGGCCTTGGGCATGGTTTTGAGGTTCACCTTGATGTTGATCCTGGCAAGCATCGGAACCACGGCCTCGGCGATTTTTTCATCGTTTACATAACGGTTGTTCGGGGCGATCATCGTGCATTCGAAGCCGTTTTCAAGGCCCGCCTCTTTCATCAATGCCTTGGCCTTTTCAAGATCGAACCGAGGTTTCAGGCTTTCCTTGTGTCCCATGTAACCCGCGGGGCTCTGCT
>Ga0209164_1004204_pt1 | contig 13062 bp, 14 predicted proteins | sample MTBNYHSulfiMetaG_FD_187458 | JGI IMG/M metagenome (GOLD analysis project Ga0209164, IMG submission 187458) | Enrichment culture microbial communities from rom New York Harbor, USA that are MTBE-degrading - MTBE-NYH (New York Harbor Sulfidogenic)... | ecosystem: Environmental > Aquatic > Marine >...
GGTCCCGGTCGAGGCGCACCTCGGCGAACAGGGAGTAGCCGTCGTGGTCGAGCGCCCGGCCGTCGGAGCCCACCAGGCTACCCGCCTGGTTGCCGGTGCCGGTCTCGTACTGGCCGGTGACCACGAGCCGTGGGCTCTCGTAGCTGACCATCCCGGCCAGCACCCCCCAGTCGGGCTCCTCCACGGTGTTGCCCTTGCCCGAGATGCCGAACAGGGAGACCTGGAGGCCGGGGAGGTGGTCCGGCAGCGGCCGCAGACTGAACCGCCCCTCCACGGCCTTGTTGTCGTTCTTCTCGGAGGCGTGGTAGCCGCCGCCGTCGTAGACCCCGACGGCGAAGGAGCCCCACCGGCCGGCGTAGTGGTCGTTCACGCTCTTGCGGTACTCCTCCGGCAGCTCGGGGCCGAGGTTGCCCCCGAACATCACCCCCATGTCGGCCGAGTTGAAGAGGCCGCTGCGCTCCATGAACATGGTGTCCTGCATGCGGTACAGGTTGATGTGCTCCTCGAAATCGAGCCAGGGCATGTGGGCCCCCCCAAACTCCAGGTACGGCTTCTGCACCAGCCCCTGCCAGTCCCAGCCGAACTTGGCGTAGGCGTACTTCAGCCGCACCTTGAGGTCGCCGGTGGAGTCCTGGGTGACGTCCGGTGTGATCCGGAACTCGAGGTTGTCGGTCATCCTCTTGCGGATGTCGATGTATCCCCGCTTGATCCGGAAGCGACTGTAGTCCTCCCCCGACGAGGTGTTGCCATCCTGGTACGACAGGTACGTGAGGGTCCCAAGGCTCAGGCCCTTGATCCCCTTGGGAAGCTCGGCCGGCGGCGGGGCCGGGGCCGGGGCGGGTGGCGCCGAGGCGGCCGGGGCGGGTGCGGCGGCGGCCTCGGTCTGGAGCGAGCGCGCCTCCTCCTCGGTGATCACCCCCTTCTTGACGAGCAGCTGGAGCAGTGGGTCGAGGGCTCCCCCGTCGGCGCGGGCCGTGCCAGCCGACAGCAGGAGCAGGACCAGGCCCAAGATCGCGATTCGTCTCATTCCGTCCTCCGTGCGCCTTCAGGCGCGGTGTGCCGAAGTCGATCCGTCACGTCGCGCGTCCCTCGTCCCCCCCTTCCCACCGCGCCGCACGACCCGGCGTCTCGGCTGGGGAGCGTGCTTTACATCGATGAAGGCGGCGTGAGCCCGGTGTAAAGCCCGTGTGAAGCCGCCTCGGCGATGTTGACGCCGTCTCCACCGGCCCTTCACCGCGGCTCAACGCGGGGCACCCACCATGGGGCAGCAAGAAGCTGTCCTCGAGGGGGTGGAGCGTGAAGCAATACCGGCTCGACACCTACCACGGACCCGTGGTCCTGACCCAGCGCGCGACGAGCTGGGAGATCCGGTCGTCGGCCCTCGCTCCGGAGGAGTACCCGGGCGAGATTCCCTTCTGGTGCCGGACACGGGCGCGGGAGATCTCGGCCGCGGCCGCGGAGGAGCTGCTGGCGGAGGACGACGGGCTGGGGGAAGGGTGGGCGTGGTCGCGGCTCGAGCGGGCGAGCTGATCGGGTACGGGTACGGGAAGAGCTACCCGTAACGGCCTTCGATGTACTCGGCGGTGCGGGGGTCGCGGGGCTTCAGGAAGAGGTCGGTGGTGGGCCGGTGCTCCACCAGCTCCCCCATGAGCATGAACAGGCACTCGTCGCTGACCCGGCGCGCCTGGGCCATGTTGTGCGTCACGATGACGATGGTGTAGCGCTCCTTGAGCGCGAACATGAGCTCCTCGATGGCTCGCGTGCCCTCCACGTCGAGGGCGGAGCAGGGCTCGTCCATGAGGATGATCTCGGGCACCAGCGGCAGCAGGCGGGCGATGCAGAGCTTCTGCTGCTGCTCCAGCTGGAGGCTGGTGGCACGGGCACCGAGCCGGTCCTTGAGGTCCTTCCACAGGCCGACCTCGGTGAGGGCCTTCTCCACCGCGGCGTCGAGGGCGGCCTTCTTGAGCTCCCGCAGCCGAGAGTGGATGCGCAGCCCGAAGACTACGTTCTCGTAGACCGAGATCGGCAGCGGGTTGGGGCGTTGGAAGACCATCCCCACCGACCTGCGGAGCTCGATCAGGGACACCTCCGGGGCGTAGATGCCCTGGCCGAGGACCGAGATCTCCCCCGTGGTGCGGACGTTGCCGTAGCGCTCGTTGACCCGGTTGAAGCAGCGCAGGAGCGTGGTCTTGCCACAGCCCGAGGGGCCGATGAGGGCGGTGATGATCCCCGGCTGGATGTCCACGGACACGTCGACGAGGGCCTGAAAGGAGCCGTACCAGAGGTTCAGGCCGCGGGTCACGATGGCGGGGAGGGCCGCCGATGTCACCCGAACACCCCCTGGACGTACTCGTAGGTGCGGCGATTGGCGGGATGGTCCGAAAACACGACCGTGCTGGGCCCCAGCTCCACCACCTCGCCGTTGAACAGGAACATGGTGCGGTCGGCCAGGCGCCGGGCCTGCTGCACCAGGTTGGTGACCAGGACGATGGTCATCTCCCGGCGCAGCTGCTTGAGCACGTCCTCGATGCGCATGGTGGTCACCGGGTCGATGGCGATGGAGAACTCGTCGAGGCAGAGGATCTCGGGCTGGTGGGAGAGGGCGCGGGCGATGGTCAGCCGCTGCTGCTGACCCCCCGACAGGGCCGTACCGAGGCTTCCCAGACGGTCCTTGACCTCGTCCCAGAGCGCCGCCTGGCGCAGGCAGCGCTCCACCAGCCGGTCGAGGTCGGCGCGGCGGGTCATCCCCGACGCCCGTGGCGCGAAGGCCACGTTGTCGTAGATGGACATGGGAAGCCCCACCGGTAGGGGCGCCACCATCCCCACCTTGCGGCGGAGGGCGAACACGTCCTTGAGCCGGCGCACGTCCTCACCGTCGACCCGCACCGTCCCCGAGACCGTCGCGCCCGGCACGAAGTCGATGGTGCGGTTGAGGCAGCGCAGCAGCGAGGTCTTGCCGGACTGGGCCGGGCCGATGACGGCGAAGATCTCGTGCGGCTTGACGTCGAACGAGATGCCGTGGATCACTTCCCGCCGCCCGTAGGCGAGGCGCAGGTCCGAGACCTCGACGGCGAGGTTCGAGCTCACCGGGTCACCACCGCTTCCGGTTGCGCAGCCACACCCGCAGGCCGATGGCGCAGGCGTTGACCATGAGCACCGAGCCCAGGAGCACCACCGCGGTGGCGTAGGGGATCGACTCGGTGACGTTGGGCACCTGAGTGGAGACCGTGTACAGGTGCATGGACAACGCCATGCACTGGTCGTCGAGGCCGTAGGGAAACAGGTCCCCCCGCTGGACGGCCTTGTAGAACACGGCGCCGGTGAACATGATGGGCGCCGTCTCGCCGGCCGCCCGGCTGACCTGGAGGATGATCCCGGTGAGGATGCCGCTGATGGAGTTGGGCAACACCACCGCCCGGACGGTCTGCCAGCGGCTCGCCCCCACGTTCCAGCATGCCTCGCGGAAGGCCACCGGAACGGAGGCGAGGGCCTCGCGGGTGCTGGCGATGATCACCGGCAGGGTCATGATGGCCAGGGTCAGGGAGGCGGCGAGGACCGAGTACCCGAAGCCGGCGGCGTACACGAAGGCGCCGAGACCGAACAGGGCGTGGACGATGCTCGGGACTCCGGCGAGGTTGATCACGGCCAAATTGATGAGCCGGTTGAACCAGTTGTCTCGGGCGTACTCGTTGAGGTAGATGGCGGCGAGGACCCCGATCGGCGCAGCCACCGCCAGGGAGATGACCACCAGGTAAATGGTGCCCACGAACGCCGACCAGATGCCCCCCTCTCGCATCCCCCGCCGGGGCACGTCGAGGAGGAACTCGAGGGACAGGGAGGGGGCCGCGCGGTACAGGAGGTAGACCACGATGGCGACCAGGGGCACGACCATGGCCGCCGCCATGGCGAAGAACACCCACTTGGCGAGCGCCTCGAGCCGCTCCTTCCGAACCACCAGGGGGGTCTTGCCGAAGCGGGGAGGTGGGCTCGTGGAGCTCTGCACCGCCCTCACCTCCGGCGCACGCCGCGGACCGCCAGGTCCGCGGCCAGGTTGACGGCAAAGGTGAGGGCGAACAGGAGCAACCCGGTCAGGAACAGCACCCGGTAGTGGTCCGAGCCGGCCGGCGCCTCCCCGAGCTCGGCGGCGATGTTGGCGGTGAGAGTGCGCACCGAGTCGAGCAGCCCGTGGGGGATCTGCACCGCGTGGCCGGTGGCCATCAGCACCGCCATGGTCTCCCCCACCGCTCGGCCGACCCCGAGCAGCACCGCGGCCAGGAGCCCGTTGCGAGCGGCGGGCAGCAGCACGCGGTAGACCACCTGCCAGCGGGTGGCCCCCAGCGCCACCGCCGCCTCGCGGTAGGAGTCCGGCACCGCTTTGAGGGCGTCCTCCCCGATGGAGACGATGATCGGCACGCTCATCAGGGCCAGGATCACCCCCCCGTTCAACAGGTTCACCCCCACCGGCGCGCCGGTGAGGGTGACGATGACGCGGCTCATCACGGTCAGCCCGATGAAGCCCCAGACCACGCTCGGGATCGCCGCCAAGAGCTCGATGACGATCTTGAGGGTCTCCTTGGCCCGCGGGCTGCAGAACTCGGAAATGTAGACCGCCGCCCCGAGCCCGAAGGGCACCGCCAGGAGGATGGCCAGGGCGGTGACGCTCAGGGTGCCGACGGTCAGGGCCAGCGTCCCGTAGCGGACGTTGCTCGCCGAGGTGGGGTACCACCGGGTTGAGAAGAGGAACTCGCCGAGGTCGAAGCCCGGCGCGAACAGCACCGGTGCCGCTTCCCGGAAGACGAAGAAGAAGATCCCGAGGACGAAGATCACGGCACTGACCCCGGAAAACCGGATGAGGCTCTCCAGGAACCGTTCACCGGCCACCGCCCAGAGGCTGCGGTGGGGCCGGGGGGCCGCGAGCGCCTGGCTGCCCTGGCCGTCTTCGCTCATCAGCGCGTCCGTCCTCCTCCGGGTCGTGGTCGCATCGTGGCGCGCCCGCGGCTCAGTCGCTGTCGCGGACCGGGACGTAACCGTTGTCCTGGAGGATGCGCTGACCCTCCGCGGAGAGAATCCAGTCCACGTAGCGCCGAACCTCCCCCTCGGGCTCCCCGAGGACGTACACGTGGAGCGACCGCGCCAGCGGGTAGGCCCGGCTCAGGGTCGCCTCTACCGTCGGGGGGACCACTGGCTGGCCGGCGGCGGCAGCCAGCGGCAGCATCTTCACCGCCTCGGTCGCGTAGCCCATGCCGCTGTAGCCGATGGCGGTGAGGGTGGTGCCGACCAACTCCACCACCTCCTTGGAGCCATTCATGTCCCGGGAGCCCAGCTTGAAGTCCCTGTCCTTCAGCACGTGCTCCCGGAAGAACTCGTAGGTGCCGGAGCTCGACTGGCGGCTGACCCGGACGATGGTGTCGTCGCTGGCCCCCGGGATGGCGATGCCGAGCTGCGACCAGGTGGTGACGTCGCCGTCCTCGGCGAAGATCCGGGCCAGCTGCTCCTCGGTGATCTCGGTGATGGGGTTGTCGCGGTGGACGTAGACCGCCAGGGCGTCGTAGCCGACGACGATGTCTCTCGGCTCCTGGCCGGTGTTGGCCCGCACCTGCTCGACCTCCTCCGGCTTCATCTCGCGGCTGGCGGTGGCGAGGTCGACGGTGCCGCGGATGAGGGCCGCGATGCCCACCCCCGAGCCGCCGCCAGAGACCTCGACGTCGACCTCCGGCGCGACCTGCTGGTACTCCTCCGCCCACGCCTGGGCGACGTTGACCATGGTGTCCGAGCCCTTGACCTGGATGGTGGTGGTCTGGGGGCCGCCGCCGGGGCCGCAGGCGACGACGAGGGCCGCGAGCAGGCCGGTGCAGAGGAAAATCCGAGCGCGAGGGAGGTCACGGGTCACGGTGGTGTCCTTTCGGTTGGCGGGGCCTCGGTGTGGGGCCTCCGGCTGGCGACTGCCGGGCGAACCGCGGCAGGGCCCCGCCGGCCGGCAGTGTAGCCGGGCCCGGGGGGGGCGTGAAGCGGGTGTGACGACGCATCAGCTCTGGTTGCTGTCGCGGATCGCCGACACCAGGTCGCGGATCTGCGCCTCGATGAAGGCGTAGGTGGCCCCGTACGCGGCGTCGACCTCCTCCTCGCTGCCCGCGACCGCGCTCGGGTCGGCCACTGACCAGTCCAGCAGCACGGTGTGGCGGGGCCGGCGCGGGAACACCCGCTTCGCCTCCGGGGCGAGGAGCACGATGACGTCCTCGTGCTCGAGGTTGGGGACGTGGCTCAAGGGCTTCGGCACCGCGCGGGCGACGTCGAAGCCCCGGCTGGCCATGAACCGGACGGTGGCGGGCTGGACCGGCGCCGGGACGACGCCGGCGCTGGAGAACACGAAACCCGGCTCGCCGAGGGAGCTGCCGATCAGCTCGGCCATCAGGCTCCGGCAGGCGTTGTGCTCGTCGATGAACAGGATCCTGAAGACGTCGGAGCCGGGGTGCTTGGCGATCTCGCCGGTGCACAGGTAGAGGGTCTCCATGCTGATGTTGCGGGCCTGGTCCGACGCCCGCTCGAGGCGGCGGGCGACCATCACCAGGGGGTTCAGGGCCTCGAAAGCGAGGGTGCCGTCGCGGTACGACTGGGTCAGCTCGGTGACCAGCTGGTTGCGCAGCAGGTCGACGGCGTCGTCCTGCTCGGCGGTTCGTCGTGCCAGCTCGCAGTCCTGGTTGACGAACGACCGGACCGCGTCGTGGAGCATGGGGACCGCCACGTCGACCACCTGCTGGATCCGGTCCAGTGGCAGCGTGACGTCCAGCTGGGCGATCTTGAGCGCCTGGCGGGCGATGCTCTCGGCGTAGTCCCCCACCCGCTCCAGCTCGAGGTTGACCTTGATGGTGGCGTAGGCGAACCGGAGCAGGGTCGCCGCCGGCTGGTGGCGGACCAGGAATCGCAGGCAGAGGCGGTCGAGCTGCTTCTCCGCCTCGTCGACGTACTGATCGCGCAGGATGACGGCGAAGGCGAGACGGCGGTCGCGCTGGACCAGGGCCCGGATGCTCGAGCGCAGCGCGTGCTCCGCCAGCTCCCCCATCTCCACCACTTTGGAACGGATCTGCTCCAGGTCGTTCTGAACCGACGCCTCCAGGTGGGTGGTCATGCTCGGGTGGTCTCCTCTTCGGGCTCGCGCCGGCCTCGACGGGCCGGCGGCGCGACCTTCACGCCAGTCTAACGTGCATGTGCTAGCGCGTCGAGCGCTGTCCACCGCCGGTGGGCGGCGTGGGTCGCGGCCACAGCGGCAGGTACCCCACCTCGGCCACCACCCGCTGCCCGGCCGGGCCCTGACACCAGTCCACGAACCGCCGCGCCCAGCCGTCCGGCGGGGCCGTGGCGACCAGGGTCAGGAAGCGGGTGAGAGGGTAGTCGGACGGGCCGGCGGAGAACCCGGTCGGCGGCGGCACCCCGTTCACGGCGCAGTGGACCAGCTGCGGACCGTAGGCCACCCCGCCGTAGCCGACGGCATGCGGGTCGGCCGCCACCGCGGCGACGATCTCGGTCGTGGTGGCGAGGACACTGGCATCGGGCCGGTAGCCGGCGCCGAGAAGGACGTGGTCGCGGAAGAAACGGTGGGTGCCGGACGCCGGCGGTCGGATCAGGACCGCAATCGGCCCCCCGACGCCCCCCACTTCGCCCCAGTCCCGCACCTCGCCGGTGAACATCGCCCGCAGCTGCTCGAGGGACAGGTCGCGAACCGGGTTCGACGGGTGGAGGAGGACGCTGAGGGCATCCTGGGCGATGGGAAAGGTCACGCCCAGCGTGCCGTGGCGTTCAACCAGAGCCTGGACCTCCTCCGGCGTCAGTGGTCGCGAGGCGGTGCAGAGGTCGACCCGGCCGTCAACCAGGGCAGCGATCCCGGAGCCGCTGCCACCCCCCTCCACCCGGACCGCCACCCGGGGGTGATCCGCCATGAACCGCTCGGCCAGGCGCCGGGCGAGCGGCAGCATGGTGTCGGAGCCCGCCAGGCGCACCTCGCCGGCCGGCCCGCCGCCGGTCGTGCCGCAGCCGCAGGCGAAGAGCAGCAGCACGGCAAGCCGCCTCACCGCGCCTCCTCCGCCCGGGAGAGGGCGCGGACGTAGGCGTAGGGGGCGTCGCGTCGCCACTCTGGGGCGCGGGGGTCGTCGAGGAGTGTCATCACGAACCGCAGGAGGGCTTCGGCGTGCCGCGCGGACGCGTTCCAGTCGAGGGGCTGGGCGAGGTCGTCGAGCGGGGAGTGGTAGACCCTGGACATCCACTCGAGGGCCCGGCGCATGGCGAGCTCCGGGCTCATCCCGGCGCCGGCGAATCCCTCGTTGACCATCACCGCCGGAATCCCGACCTCGGCGAAGGCGAGCTGGTCGGAGAGGGTGAACGAGCGGGAGCTCCAGGCCCCTTCCGGGGGCGGGCTCACCTCGAGGCCGAGAGGCCGGACGGCACGGGCCAGGGTCGGTCCGAGGTCTGACAGCTCGCCGCCGATGGCGATCAGGTCGCCGAAGGGGCCGAGGAAGGCGAGGCCGTCGACGTTGACCGCCGCGACCATCCGGGAGCGGGGCAGGGGGGGATGCTCGACGAAGTGGCGGGTGCCGAGCAGCCCCGCCTCCTCGCCGGTGGAGAGCACCACCAGCAGGGACCGGCGCGGCCGGCGCTCGAGCCTCGAGATGGCACGGGCGATCTCGAGGGTGCCGGCGACGCCGACGGCGTTGTCCATGGCGCCGTTGTAGACCGAGTCGCCGCCCACCTCCGGCCCGACCCCGAGGTGGTCGTAGTGGGCGACCACCACCACCGCGGTCGGGGAGAGCCGAGGGTCGGCGCCGGGCAGGCGGGCGACCAGGTTGGGGGCGGTGAGGGGACGGGTCGTGAAGCGCCCCTCGAAGCGGAGGCTGACCGGCAGGTGGAACGCCCGGAGCGCGTTGGCCCGCTGCATGGCGAGGACCTGGTCGAGCTCGTGGAGGGAGTCGGCGAGGAGCCACTCGGCCAGGGCGGGGTGGAGCGCCAGGCTGAGGTGGCGGGGCAGGTCCCGGGCGGGCTGCAGCTGCTCGAAGGTCGCCCAGCGTGTCCACCCCGCCCACTCCCGCCGGGCGGCGGGACCGAGCGGCAGGAGGATGCTCCCGGCCGCCCCGCGGGCGAGCGCGGTGCGCTGCTTGGCCTCGGGGGAGGCGTACACCGTGGGCTGGTCGCCCGCGAAGTACCCCGGCTCGGCGGAGGAGGGCTCGCCGTCGAGATACACCACCACCTTGCCGGCCACGTCGACGTCGGCGTAGTCGTCGTGGTCGAGCTCGGGGGCGACGATGCCGTAGCCGACGAAGACCACCGGCACCGGGCGGGGGACGAGGGTCTGGTCGCCGCTGGTGAGGAGCACGTAGTCGGTCCCCAGGGCGAAGGTGCGCTGCTCGCCAAAACGCTCCAGCACCAGCCGGCTCGACGGCAGCGCCCGCACCCCCAGCATCGGCACCGGCTGGTCGAAGCCGCCTTCCGCCCCGAGCGGCTCGAGCCCGATGCCGGCGAGCTCCCCCCGCAGATAGTCGGCAGCCGCCCTCGCCCCCGCGGTCCCCGGGGCGCGCCCGGCCATGTCGTCGCTGGCGAGCACCGCGACATGACGGCGAAGGGCGTCGGCCGAGATCCGCGGCGGGGGGGCCTCAGCGGCCCGGGTCGCTCCCCAGGCCGCCAGGATGATCAGCGCGCTCGGGGCCAGAAGCCGTCGACCCATGGGCCCATGGTAACCCCGGAAGCGTCCCTCGGCAGGCCCTTTACCCCGGTTGGCTTCACCGAGCGCGGAGCCTTCGGCCGGTCTGCCCCCCCATCAGGTAGATGGAGGCCATGCCCCAGTTGGCGAGCAGGGTGACCACCCCGAACAGGAACCCCACCGAGGCCGCGGTCAGAAACCAGGTCTTCGTCGTCGCCGCGTAGGCGGTGATCGCTGCCAGCGCCAGCAACCAGGCCAGGGCGTGGAGCTGCCAGCCACGTGAGTCCGTCTCTGCCACTCCCGAGCTCCCTTTCAGCTGCGGGGCGACCCGCGCCCCGTGGTCACTTTCAGCCGGGTCACCAGTCGGTGAGGGAGCGTCGCACCGCCCCCTCGAGTCTCCTGCGGTCGTGCGGCCCGCGGGCGACGATCTCGCCGCCGATCAGCAGCTGCGGGCTCGGTCCGTCGCCGGGGTGGTCCTCGAAGGTGACCTCGGCCCGCAGCTCGAAGGCGGCCAGCACCGATCGCACCAGCTCGGCGAAACGGTCGCGCTCCTCACCCGGCCGGCCGCGCACGGTGACCGCGACGGGCTCAAAGAAGGGACTGAAGTCCTCGCCTCGGTGGCGCAACAGCTCCCGCCAGAGGGCGACCCGGAAAGCCTCCACCTGGCCGTCGGGGATGTAGTTGTCGCCGGCCAGCTCACCCACCATGAGGTCGACGAGCTGCTCCCGGTCGTCGAGCCCCGACGCTTCGACGAGCTTGAGCGCGTCGCGCAGCCCCACCACCCCCACCCGGTGCAGCCCCACCAGGATCTGGGTGACCGAGTAGTCGCGGCACTTCATGGTGGCCCTCCGCGTTCAGATCAGGTAGAAGGTCGAGCGCAGGGTCTCGTACACACCCACGGCGATGAGCACCATCGCGGTCAGCGGTCGTGCCCAGCGTTCCACGGCCTGGACCCGGTCGAGCGCAGCACCGAGCCAGCCCACCCCGACGGCGAGCAGCACCGCGAAGCCCGCGACCGGCAGCGCGGTTCCGATGCCGTACACCGCCGGCAGCACGAGCGGCGAGTGCCGCTCGGCGGCGAGCGGTACCAGGCCGCCGAAGAACAGCCCCGCCGACACCGGGCAGAACGACAGGGCGAAGACGACGCCGAGCAGGCCCGCGCCCCACACCCCCGAGCGGTCGACCCACCCCTTGAGCCGCTCGCTCCACCCGAAGCCCGGCACGCCGACCCGGAAGAGCCCCAGCAGGATCAACCCGAGCAGGATCAGCAGCGGGCCGAGCAGCCGGGGGAGGGTCCCCTGGAGAAAGCTGGACACCGCGACCATCGACATCAGCGACCACACCGCCACCGCGCCGAGGGCCACATAGGCGAGGGTGCGCCCGGCGGTGTACAGCAGGCCGGCCAGGACGACCGCGCGGGCGCTGCCCACCTGGCGGCCGACGTACGACACCGCCGCGATGTTGGTGGCCAGCGGGCACGGGCTGATGGAGGTCAACACCCCCAGCCACAGGGCCGACCCGACGGCGAGCCAGAAAGAGCCCATCATCCCTCGGCGAGGAACTCGCGAGTACTGTCACGCACGTAGCCCAGGAAGGCGTCCTTGTCCCGGAGCAGCTGCCAGACCCTGGTCAGGTTCTCGAATCGAACGACCTCGTCGCCGCGGTAGCAGACCAGGACCACGGACTTGGCGGTAAGCTCGAAGTCCTTGACGAAGTGAGCGTTCTCGGGCTGGTCGGTGTTGACCGCCCGCAACTCGAGGCGACCGGTGGCCAGCTCGTCCGCGAAGCCCTGCGCGATCGCCTCCTCGGCGTACGCCTCGAGCTTGCGACAGCTCGCGCACCGCACGTTGCCGTGGAAGTAGTACGCGACGACCCGGGTTTCCTGGACACCCGGTGCGCCGACCGGGACCGCGGGCTGGTCACCGGCGACTGCGGACAGGGCGAGCCCGAGCAGCACCGAGGCAGCGACGAGAAACGAAGGGCGAAGCTGTGCTCTCACGTCGACCTCCCTACGCCAGCAGGGCCTTGATCTCGTCGAGGGACGGGACCTTGCCCTGGACCTTGAGCTGGCCGTCCACCACCAGCCCCGGGGTCATCATCAGTCCGAACTCGACGAAGCGTTTGATGTCGGCGATCTTCTCCAGCTCGTACTGAATGCCGAGCTGGTCGGCGGCCTGCCTGGCGGTGGCCGCCAGTCGCTCGCACCGCGGGCAACCCGGGCCGAGGACGACGATCTTCTTCACTGCACACCTCCTACGCGAAGAACGTTCCGAAAACGAGGCCGGTGAAGGTGGCCATCACCACCACCAGACCGACGTACACCGAGGTCTTCTTCCAGCCGATCACGCTGGCGATGACGACCATGTTGGGCAGCGACAGGGCCGGTCCGGCCAGGAGCAGGGCCAGCGACGGGCCCGGCCCCATGCCGGCGCCGACGAGGCCCTGCACGATCGGCACCTCGGTGAGGGTGGCGAAGTACATCAGAGCGCCGGCCACCGACGCGAACAGCGTCGCGCCGAGACCGTTGCCGCCGACCGCCGCCGCCACCCAGCCCGAGGGAACCATGCCTTCGTGGTCCGGCCGGCCGAGGAGGAAACCCGCGACCAGCACCCCCCCGAGCAGCAGCGGCAAGATCTGCTTGGCGTAGCCCCAGCTGGACGCGAACCACGCCCCGAGCTCGCCGGGGTCGCTGGCGGTCATCAGGGCCAGGCCGAGGACTCCGGCCGTGAACGCGAGCTCGGGGTGGTCGGGCAGCGCGAGACCGAGCGCGGCGACTGGCCCGGCCATGGCCAACGCCTTCCACGGCTCGAGCCCGAACCAGCGCACCAGCACCAGGCCCAGCGCCACGGCGCCCGCCGTCGTCAGCCACCACTTGGCCCGCCAGATGACGAACCAGAGGCCGGTGGGGTCGTCCGGGCGCGCCCAGTTGGCGAAGACCAGGATCGCTACCTGGGCGGCGAAGAAGGCCGCAATCTGGCCGAGGGGGCGGACGCCCTCAGGCTCCGGGAGCGCCATGGCGGCCTCGACCCGAGCCTGCTCGGAGCGGCGGAAGATCACCGCCATGAGCGCGCCCACCACCAGCGCGAACAGCACCGCGCCGATCGCCCGGGCTGCCCCGAGCTTGACGCCGAGCACGCTCGCGGTGAGCACGATGGCCAGCACATTGATCGCCGGGCCCGAGTAGAGGAAGGCGGTGGCCGGGCCGAGCCCGGCGCCCATCTGGTGGATTCCGGCGAAGAGGGGCAGCACGGTACAGGAGCAGACAGCCAGGATGGTGCCGCTCACCGAGGCCACGCCGTAGGCCACCAGCTTGGGCGCCCGGGGCCCCAGGTACCTCATGACCGCGGCCTGGCTGACGAAGCTGGCGATGGCGCCGG
>Ga0209164_1004206_pt1 | contig 13055 bp, 6 predicted proteins | sample MTBNYHSulfiMetaG_FD_187458 | JGI IMG/M metagenome (GOLD analysis project Ga0209164, IMG submission 187458) | Enrichment culture microbial communities from rom New York Harbor, USA that are MTBE-degrading - MTBE-NYH (New York Harbor Sulfidogenic)... | ecosystem: Environmental > Aquatic > Marine >...
GACCCAGACGTAGGCCAGCCGACCGCCGGAGAGCTCGTCCACCCGCCGGCGGTTGTCTTCCACCCAGGCCCGTTGGCGGAGGGCCGTTTCGCTGGCGATGGGCTCCACCGTGACGGTCCAGGCCCCTTCCATGGTGGGGCGGTCGTTGACGTGCAGAAGCGTCTGAAGGCCCCGGGTGCCCTCCAGCAGGCGGTACGGGTCGTCCCGGTCGGTCATCTCGACGCCGTCCACGGCCAGCAGGTACTGCCCCTCAGCCACCCGAAGCCCGGGCCGGTCCAGCGGCGCCTGGAGGGTCGGGTTCCAGCTCTCCTGGGTGTAGACGCGGGCGATGCGCCAGCGGCCTCCCTCTGCCACCAGGTCGGCTCCCAGCGCGGCGCTCCGTGGCGACTCCACGCTCGGCATGTCACCGCCGCCCACGAAGCTGTGGCCAACCGCCAGCTCACCGTTGACCTGGTCGATGATGTAATTGAGATCGGCGCGGTGGCGGACGTGCTCCACGAGCGGCTCGTAGCGGTTCCACACCGCCCTCCAATCGGCGCCGTGGGTGTTGGGGTCGTAGAAGAAGTCCCGCTGGTAGCGCCACGATTCCTGGAAGATCTGCCGCCACTCCACCCGGGAGTCGATTCTTGCCTGCAGGTCCACGGTGAGCCGTCCGCTAGCGGCGTCGGGCGGCCGGGCCGTGTCCACTACCCGCCACTGGCCGGAGGCCTGGAACAGGAGCTTGGACCCGTCGCCCGAGACCGCCACCCGGGTCACCCCCTTGACGAACTCCTGCGTCTCCCGGCTCTCCAGCGTGAACTTCTGGAGCACCAGCCCCGGCTGGCCTTCCACCTGCTCACCGATGAAGACGGACCCCTTCGGGCCTGCAACCAGGGCGCCGTACCGCCGCACCGGGATGGGTAGAGCCACGATCCGGCGCTCTATACCGTCGAAATCGATGCGGACTGCCTCAGGGGTTGACGCCTCCCGGGGCGCGCCCGCCGTCCCCTCCCGGGGCGCATCGGCGCCCCGCCCGGCGGCCGTGTCAGGGGGCAGGTCCTTTCCTTCCCCGGGCTCCTCGTCGCTTCGGAGGGAGAAGGGCGTGGAGTCGTCGGCCCGGAGCACGGTGATGTAGGCACCGAAGCTGGGCGAGGCCGTCATGGAGCTGGTGTTGGCCCAGCCCGCTGCCAGGCCCAGATCCGTCGAGGCCAGGAACCAGAGGTGGCGGCCGTCCCTGTCCCAGGCCGGCGATTCGGCGTGGGCCATGGCATCGGTCACAGGCCTCGCCAGGCCCGTGTCCACGGACCAGACCACGATGCGGCGGAGGTGGTTCGGGAACGCCTTGGCATAGGCCAGCCACCTGGAGTCCGGAGACCAGACCGGGCCGGGGGCAGTCCGGCTGGAGAGGAGGCCGTCCTCGTCCGCCGTGACGATCTCTCCCGTGTCCAGCCGGATCACCCGGATGCGGACACGGTCGTCCACGAAGGCGATGCGGCTCCCGTCCGGCGCCCAGGCCGGCGCCCACGCCATCTTCGACTCGCCGATGTCGTAGGCCCGGGGCTCCGTGAGACCGTCCTGGGAGCCCACAAGGAGACGGTAGCCGGTGCCATCATCGGAGAACCACGCTACCCGCTCCCCGTCGGGGGACCAGACCGGGGTGCGGTCCGCGCTGCCGGGGCTGCGGGTCAGGTTCCTCACGCTCCCGTGCTCCACCGGAACGGTGAAGATCTCGCCGCGAGCCTCCATCACGGCCCGCTGGCCCGTGGCCGAGAGGGACGCCTCCCGGACATTGCGGCTCACGTCCACCCAGCGACTCATGGCCCACGGTGAATCACCGCGGATGGTGATGTCCAGCTTCCTGGCGTCCCCGGTGGCCGGGTCCAGGCGGTGGATCCATCCGTCCCGCTCAAAGACCAGTACATCGCCCCGGCCCGCCAGGGTCTTCACGTCCACGTCGGTGTACCGGGTCACCTGCTCCAGCGCGCCCGTCGGCACGTGGTACGACCAGACGTTGCTGACCCAATCCCGGTCCGAGAGGAAGTAGACCCGGTCGCCCAGCCAGACCGGATGGATGTCCATGGTCCGCTCGTTGGGGAGGAGCACCTCGTCCAGCGTCTCCAGGTCCAGCAGCACCAGCGGGGTGTTCTGGCCGCCCCGGTAACCCCTCCACTCCACGTCCCAGCGGCTCACCGCGTCCACCACCATCCGCCCTCCGTCCGGGGAGTACCAACCCCGGTGGCCGAAGGGGGCCGGGAGAAGCTCCGACGGCCCACCCTCCGGAGACACGGTCCAGAGACGGTCATGGCCCGCGGGAGCCGTCTCACGGCTGGACGCGTAGAGGACTCGGCTGCCGTCCGGGCTCCAGCCCCGGGCATAGGCCGGCGCCGGATACCAGGTCAGGCGCGTGGCATCGCCGCCCGTCGTCGGCATCACGTACAGGGCCCAATCGCCGGAACGGTTCGAGCTGAACGCGACCGTTCGTCCATCCGGCGAGAGGTGGGGGTCACTCTCCACGGCCGGCGTGCTGGTCAGCCGCCGGGCCTCGCCGCCGTCCAGGCCCACGAGCCACAGATCCCCGCCGTAGGCGAAGGCGATGTGGGTTCCGCTCACGGAGGGCTGGCGCAGCAGCCTTGCCTCCTGGGCCTCGGCGTCCCATGTCACCAGACCGGAGAGGACGAGGGACGCGAGGATCGCGAACATGAGCCTGGGCCAGGGCGAGCGGAGGGCCGGCTTGGTGAGACGAGAAGGCATGAGATCTGCTCCTGGTTCGAGAGGAGAACCCGGGTCGGGGCTGGCCAATGTACCGGCCCTACGTGGGCATCGGGAGGGCGGTTTCGCGGATGGGATCGAGGGAAGCGTTGGATGAGCGTGATCCACTCCTCTCGGGGTCTGGCGTCTGGCGTGGTGGCGGCCGCACTGTACCTGAGGAGACCGGACGGAGATGGGGGAGTAGCTCTCTCCAGGCGGGACTGAGCTGCACGTCTCCAGGAACGCCCGGGCCGTCGAGCCGGATGGGCCACGCAAGGGGGGAGAGGATGTCGGACGGAGACTGGAGCGCAGGCGGGATCAGGAGGATGGTGGGGACCCTGAGGATGGTGGAGACCACGAGGATCTCTGGCTTGTCTCTGCTCGTGCTCGTCGGTGCGAGTTGCTCGGGTTCCCCTGAGCCCCCCATGGTCCTCGACCCGGTGGCCTACGTGGACCCCCTCATCGGCACGGCCAACCGGGGAAACACCTTCCCGGGAGCCGTGGTCCCCTTCGGCATGGTCCAATGGAGCCCGGAGACCACCACCGGGGACGCGACCCGGCGACCGGCGCCCGGCGGATACCAGTACGACGCCAACCGCATCCGCGGGTTCAGCCTCACTCATCTCTCGGGGACGGGCTGCAGGGGAGCGTCCGGGGACGTCCCGTTCCTCCCGTTCCTGGGTGAGATGACCACCTCCCCCTCGGCGGACAGCCTGGACCAGCGGTACGCGGGGGCCTTCGTGCATCCCAACGAGACGGCCGAGGCCGGCTACTACCAGGTCCGGTTCCGGAACGGGGTGAACACGGAGCTCACGGCCACGCCCAGGACCGGATCCGCCCGCTTCACCTTCCCGACGGGGGAGCCGGCCTTCATCCTCATCCGCACCTCGGATTCGGAGGTGGGCAGCGGCGATGCCCACGTGGAGGTGGGAGCCGACGGCCGGACGGTCAGCGGATGGGTCTCCAGCGGGAACTTCTGCGGCTATCTCCACCCGGTGATCCGCCACGACTACTACACCCTCCACTTCGTGGCGGAGTTCGACCGGCCCTTCAGCGAATTCGGCACCTGGAAGAACGACGTGCTGCTGCCCGGCGCCAGTGCGGCAGGGGGTGGCACCACCTACGGCGAGGAGGGTTATCCGGTGGCCGGGCGCGGCTCCGGGGCCTACGTGGGCTTCGATACCAGCCGCGAAACGGCGGTGGGGGTGAGGGTGGGGATCTCCTACGTCAGCGCGGAGAACGCACGCAGGAACCTGGAAGAGGAGAATCCGGCCGGGACGTCCTTCGACATGGTGCGGTATCGAGCCCGGGAGGCCTGGACCGGCCCCCTGTCGGCCATTCGCGTGGGGGGCGGCACCGAGAAGGAGCGGACCATCTTCTACACGGCCCTCTATCACTCCCTCCTCCACATGAACCTGTTCAGCGACGTGAACGGGGAGTACATGGGCTTCGACGGGCAGGTCCATCAGGTGGAGCCCGGCCAGGGGGCCCAGTACGCGAACTTCTCGGGGTGGGACGTCTATCGTTCCCAGGTGCAGCTCGTGGCGCTCCTGCAGCCCGGGACGGCGGCGGACATGGCCCAATCCCTCTTCAACCAGGCCCGGCAGAACGATGGCGTGTGGGACCGGTGGACGCACAACGCCGGGGCGACGTCCGTCATGGAAGGGGACGCGTCCGCCATGGCCGTGGCGGGAATCCACGCTTTCGGAGGAACGGATTTCGATGCTGAAGGCGCCTTCGCCTCCCTGGCCCGGGCGGCCAGGGTGCCGTCGCCCCTGGACCTGAGCGACGAGGGCTGCCCCATCATGTGTCCGGGCCAGCGGCCCTCCCTGGATCAGTGGCTGACCCTCGGCTACATCTCGTCCGAGTCGAACGCCTGGGGTGGGGCGGGGGAGACCTTGGAGGACGCCTCCGCCGACTTCAGCCTGGCCCAGCTGGCCCTGCGGCTGGGAGACACGGACAGCCACGCCGAGTTCCTGGAGCGGTCGGGCAACTGGAGGAACCTCTTCAACCCCCAGGCCACACCGGAGGGCGGCTACATCCAGAACCGGAATCCGGACGGCTCCTGGCCGCCCTTCGATCCCGGCTCCAGCCGCGGGTTCGCGGAAGGCTCCAGCGCCCAATACACCTGGATGGTCCCCTTCGACGTCAGGGGCCTGATGGACGCCATGGGTGGGCCGGAGCGGGCCAACGCCCGGCTGGACGCGTTCTTCCGTCACGAGGATGGCGGATGGGCCCTCACCGGCTCCGGGGCGTTGAAGTCCGAGATGGACAACGAGCCCTCGGTGGGCGCTCCCTGGATCTACCTCTTCTCGGGAAGGCCCGCTGAAGCCCAGGCCATCGTGCGCCGGGTGGTGAACACCCTCTGGAGCGACCGGCCCCACGGCATCCCCGGCAACGACGACCTGGGGGCCATGTCCTCCTGGTACGTCTGGGCGGCCATGGGCATGTACCCGGGGATCCCGGGCCGCTCCGAGCTGCTCCTGGGAAGCCCTCTCTTCCCCTTCATCAGGATCGAGCGGCCGGCGGGGAATCACATCACGATCCGGGCGCCTGACGCCGACGCCGATATGCCCTTCGTACACCGCCTCCGGGTGAACGGGGAGCCCTGGAGTCGACCGTGGCTACCGGAGGGATTCGTGGAGGAGGGCGGTGAACTGTCCTTCACCCTGGCCTCGGCGCCTGACGTCCGCTGGGGCAGCAGGCCCGAGGATGCTCCGCCGTCGTTCCCCCCGGGGGGATGAGAAGGGGTTGGCAGCGACGCCATGGCGCCACACGCCGGCACGGATCGGGTCCGTTCCCGGGCCTTGTACCCCCGCGTTGGGACACCCACTTTGGATTGGCTTGATCCCTGCCTTCACCATCTGGAGGATCCCGATGCCCCGCGTTTCTCTGCCGCTGCCAGGAACGACCCCCGTGCGTGCGCTTCGTCTGCGGCTTCCCCTGACCGCCCTGGCGGTGGCCCTTGCGTTCGGTCCCCCGATCCATGCCCAGACCCAGACCGGTGCGCCGCCCCAGGTGGACACCCGGATCTACGACATCATCGCCGCCGCTTCCTCCGAGCGTGTGGAGGCCGACGTACGGACCCTCGCCGGGTTCGGGACCCGGAACACCTACTCCGATACCCTCTCCGCCACCCGGGGCATCGGCGCCGCCCGGCGGTGGATCAAGGCCGAGTTCGACAAGATCTCCGCCGAGTGCGGGGGATGCCTGGAGGTCTCCTATCAGACCCTCATCGTACCCCCCTCCGGGCGCGTGCCGAGCGAGACCGCCGTAGTGAGCGTGGTGGCCATCCAGAGAGGGACCCTCTACCCGGACCGGTATGTCATCATGTCGGGCGACATCGACTCCCGGGCGTCCGGGAACAACGACGGTGAGACCGATGCCCCGGGAGCCAACGACAACGCGTCCGGGATGGCCGGTACCATCGAGGCGGCCCGGATCCTCACGCGGCACACCTTCCCGACCTCCATCGTCTACGCCGGACTCTCCGCCGAGGAGCAGGGGCTCTACGGAGGCCAGAAGATGGCTTCGGTGGCGAGGGAGGAAGAGTGGGACATCATCGCGGTCCTGAACAACGACATGATCGGGAACACCGAGGGGATCGACGGGATCAAGGACAATACCACCTTCCGGGTCTTCTCCGAGCCGGTCCCCGCCACCGACTCCCTCCGGAACCACCAGGCCCGGCGCACCCGGGGTGGCGAGGTGGACGGCCCCTCCCGGCAGATCGCCCGGTATGTGGATCGCATCGCCGACCTCTACTTCCCGACCCTGGACGCCAGGATGATCTACCGCCTGGACCGCTTCGGCCGGGGAGGGCACCACCGCCCCTTCAATGACGCAGGGTTCCCGGCTGTGCGGATCATGGAGACCCACGAGAACTACAACCGGCAGCACCAGGACATCCGGGTGGAGGATGGGATCGCGTACGGGGACGTGGTCGAGTGGGTGGACTTCGAATACGCCACCAAGATGACGGCCCTCAACGCCGCGGTCCTGGCTGCCCTGGCCTGGGCTCCCCCGTCCCCAGCCAACGTGCGCGTGGGAGGGTCCAACCGCCCCTCCACCACCCTCTCCTGGGAGATGGCGGAGGACCCGAACCTGGCAGGCTACAAGGTCTACTGGCGGGACACTACGGCTCCGCAGTGGGAGCACTTCCGCTGGGCGGGAAGGACGGACCGCTACACCCTGGAGAACGTCATCATCGACAACTACCTCTTCGGGGTGGCGGCGGTGGGGAAGGACGGCAACGAGAGTCCGGTGGTCTTCCCGGGAGGGTGAGTCCCTCCAACCGAGGGCGGGGGTAGCGCGGCGCCGCTACCCCGCCGGATACCCCACCGTCTGGGCCACGATGATCTTCTGCTCGGGCCGCAGCCCCAGGGCCTCCGCCAGGGCTTCCCGGTCCACCTGGGCCCGGACCACCGTCGCCAGCCCCTCCGACGCGCAGAACAGGTAGACGTTCTGGGCGATGAAGCCCGTGTCGATGGCGGAGTAGAAGTTCTTCTCTTCCTCCGACTCCCTGGTGATCTTCGCCAGGTCCGCCACGTAGACGAGGTTCAGGGGCGCCGTGGCCACGAAGGGAACCGTCCCGGTGATGGCCCGGAAGTCACCGGCTCGAACCGGCTCCAGCCGGTGGGCCTGGGCGTCGTACCGATACGCCCCTTCCCTGGTGGTCACGTAGATGTCCACCTCCTGCCAGTTCACCGCCGACGGGGCGGTTCGCCGCCCGGACTCGGGGCGGTTCACGCCGAATCCGGCCCAGAGGAGGTTCGACAGGGTCTGGAGAGGGATGTCGTCGGGAAGGAAGGCCCGGATGCTCTGCCGGTCCCGGAGGGCTTCCATCAGGGGCTTCCCGCCTTGGATCTGCGGTGCCGGAAGCTGGACGGGGGCGAGCCCCTGCGCGGCGGCGGTGGCTGGGATGCCGAGGAGAAGGCAGGCGGCAAGGGTGACCGATGGCGTCATGGGTTTTCTCCTGGACAGGCTCTGATCCCCCGGGGCGCCCTGCCCCGGTGCTTGAGGATAGGGAGGCCGGACGGGGGTGTCCATTCCCACCGAACCTCTGCGGTTTTTTCTGGGTATCAGAAGGCGCGTGCTCGTATCTTTGAAGGGTAGGTCGGGCGTGGCCCGCAACCGGCGTTCCGGTTTCCAGCCATTTGCCGGTCCTCGTCACTCGCCTTGTGTTTCCTCAAGTGGAGGCTGATGCCATGAAGAATACTCCCATTCTGGGCTCCCTCGGTGGACTCGCCGTCGTCTCCGTGTTCCTCCTCTCCGGCTGCGCCTCCTGGTCCCAGGCCGAGACCGGAGCTGCCATCGGGGGAGCGACGGGTGCGGTCTTGGGAGGCGTGATCGGGAACCAGACGGGGTCCACGGCCCGGGGAGCCATCATCGGGGCGGCCGTGGGAGGCACCGCCGGAGCCATCATCGGCCGCGAGATGGACAAGCAGGCCGAGGAGCTCGAGGAGGGGCTTCCCAACGCTGAGGTGGAGCGGGTGGGCGAGGGGATCCAGGTCACCTTCGACTCCGGCATCCTCTTCGATTTCGACTCCTCCGCCCTCCGGCCGGTCGCCCAGGGTCACCTGACGGAGCTGGCGGCCAGCCTGCGGGAGTATGACGATTCGGAGCTCCTCATCGTCGGCCACACGGACTCCGTGGGCGCCGACGAATACAACCAGCGCCTCTCGGAGCGCAGGGCCGAGGCTGCCGGGAACTTCCTGATCCGGGCGGGCGTGACTCCCAGCCGCATCCGCACCACGGGCCTGGGCGAGACGGAGCCGGTGGCGTCCAACGACACTGAGGTGGGCCGGCAGGAGAACCGCCGGGTGGAGGTGGCCATCTTCGCCAGCGAGGCGTATCGGAAGCGCCTGACGGGTGGGGGGGAGTGAGAAGGCTGACCCGGACCTGACCCAACTGGTCGACGGCCCTCCCTTCCGGGGGGCCGTCGTGCTTGGGCTCCCTGCGGGCCCCTCCACCGCCCGTCCCGTTCCTTGTCTGGCGGCCGGCCTTCACGAACGCTCCTGCCCTTCCGTCCGCCACCTCTCCGCGTATCTTCATCGCGGCCGCACCGGGAGCCGGCGGCCATGAGGCTGAGCCCAGGCGGAGACGAGGCATCGATGGCCCAGAGCGAAGATCCATCTGACAACCGGGGCGTTCGCCCTCCGCCCGACGTGAACCCCCGCCGGGATCCGGCGCTGGATTTTCCCGACAAGCCCTTCCGCGAGATGACCCCCGGGGACTACGAGGCCCTGGGGTACATGTCCGGCCTGGAGGTCCACCAGCAGTTGGACACCCGCTCGAAGCTCTTCTGCCGCTGCCCTTCAGGCCGCCGGGTGACCAAGGTGGACGCGGAGGTGCTCCGGCACATGCGCCCCACCTTGAGCGAGCTGGGCGAGTACGACGGGACGGCCCTCATGGAGTTCAAGACGAAGAAGGAGATCGTGTACCTCCTGGAGCGTGGGACGGTCTGCACCTATGAGATGGACGACACCCCTCCCTTCGGGATCGACGAGGAGGCGGTGCGCATCGCCATCGAGATGGCGGAGATGTGCAACCTGAACCTGGTGTCGGAGCTCCACGTCATGCGGAAGCAGTACCTGGACGGCTCCATCCCCACGGGATTCCAGCGCACGGCCATGGTGGGGCTCACGGGCTCCATCCCGTTCCGGGTTCCTGAGCTGGGCATGGACCGGGAGCTGAGCATCCGCCAGCTCTCCCTGGAGGAGGACTCCTGCCGGGAGGTCTCGGACGTGGGGCACCGCATCACCTTCAGGACGGACCGCCTGGGGATGCCGTTGACGGAGATGGTGACGGAGCCGGAGCTCCTGACGCCGTTGGAGCTCCAGGCCGGGGGACGGCTCCTGGCCCAGGTGGCCAGGGCCACCCGGAAGGTACGGAGGGGGCCGGGTGCCGCCCGGCAGGACGTGAACGTGTCGGTTGCGGGGGGACGGCGGGTGGAGATCAAGGGGGTGCACCACCACCGGCGCCTTCCCCTCCTGGTGCACACCGAGGCGTTCCGGCAGCTCAACCTCCTCCGCATCCGGGCGGAGCTGGAGCGGCGGGGGGTGACGCGGGAATCGCTGTCTGTTCCCGCGCAGGGGGTCCCCTGGGAGGTGTCGAGCCTGGTGCAGGAGGTGAGCACCCTCATCCGGCACTCCAACTACCAGCCGGCCCGGCAGGCGGTGCACCGTGGGGAAACGGCCTGCGCCGTGCGGCTTCCCGGGTTCGCCGGCCTTCTCATCCACCCCACCCAGCCGGGCGTGACCTTCGCCCGGGAGCGGCCGACCGGGTCCGGGGTCATCGCGTGCCCGGTGCACCATCCGTTCATGAGCCACTCGGACCTGGGGGCGGAGAGCCTCAGCAGCCAGCATTGGAGCCAACTGGCTCGAGCCCTGGGGGCGGATTCGGGAGACGCCATCGTGGTGGTGTGGGCCCCCGGGGAGGACGCCGCCACCGCGGCTCGGGAAGTGCTGATCCGGGCCGGGGAGGCCCTGGTGGGGATCCCTCCGGAGACGAGGCAGGGCTTCCCGGACGGGACCACCGGATTCGAGCGGATCCTCCCCGGGGCGGATCGGATGTACCCCGACACGGACACGCCCCCGCTTCCCATCGCGGACCGCATGGTCATGGAAGTGCGGGCGGGGCTGGCGGAGCCCCCCTGGGTCCGGGAAGATCGCTACCGGGGGATGGGGCTCGACGCCCGAGCGGCCCGGGGCCTCGCGGTGGCCCCCTGGGCTGGGCTCTTCGACGAGATCGGGCCGGGGAAGGGGGAGCCGGCCCGGCGGCTCGCCGGGACGTTGGAGAAGCGGATCCCCTTCCATTCGAGGAGGCGCAGGGGCGCCAAGCCCCGCCAGCCGGAGGAACTGCCGAACGCGGAGCGCCTGGGCCCGGCGGTTCGGGCCCTGGAGGCGGGGGAGATCCTGCCGGAGGCCCTGAGCCGGGTGGTGGATGCGCTCCTGGAGGAGGTGGACCGGCCCGCGGAGGAGGTCCTGGCCCGGTACCGCCGGGGTCCGGGCGACGAGGATCGGGTCCTGGCTGCTGTGGAGGAGGTGGTTCGCCGGGCCGCCCTGGAGCTGGACGGGCGGGCTCCGGAGGTGCGGCTGCGGTGGGCCATGGGCGAGGTGGCGCCGGCGTTCCTGGGACGGGTGGCGCCTCTGGAGGTGGAGGCGCGCCTGGCGTCGGCGCTGGGGTTGAATGATGGGAAGGAGCCCACGCCATGAGCGGCCCCGTGAAGGATCCATACCGGGGATACCGGGGGCCGTGCCGGGAGGTGATGGAGCGCTTCGGCATCACCGTGTGGTGCGAGGTGAGGGCGAAGACCACCCGGGGGGACTTCGAGGGGCTCCTTCTCCCCCGCTCCGAAACCAGCGACGAGCTTCACCTGGTGCTGAAGCTGGGGGTGGGATACAACATCGGCATCCGGTACGACACCGTCCTGGACCTGGAGAAGATCGGGTACCGGGAAGCCCACTACCAGATCCCGGAGCGGGACTTCCCCAGGGATCCCGCCCACCCCAACGTGAAGCTCCTGGGCACGGGGGGCACCATCGCCTCCCGCCTGGACTACCGGACCGGGGCCGTCATCCCGGCCTTCAGCCCCGGGGAGCTATACGGCTCCGTGCCGGAGCTGGCGGACATCTGCAACCTCCAGACGGAGAAGCTCTTCGGGGTCTTCAGCGAGAACATGAGCCCGGAGCATTACCTGATCCTGGCGGAGAAGACCGGGGAGGCCATCCGGGAAGGGTACGACGGGATCGTCATCGGCCACGGCACCGATACCATGCACCACACTGCCGCTGCCCTGAGCTTCATGGTGCAGGGGACCCCGGTGCCCATCATCATGGTGGGGAGCCAGCGCTCCTCCGACCGCCCCTCCTCCGACGCGGCCCAGAACCTCATCAACGCCACCTGGGCCGCGGGCCACGGGCCCATCGCCGAGGTCCTGGTGTGCATGTTCGGCCCTACGTCGGACCTCTACAACCTTCTCCACCGGGGGACCCGGGTCCGGAAGATGCACTCGTCCGTGCGGAGCACGTTCCGGACCCTGGGGGACATCCCCGTGGCCATGGTGGAGAAGGGGAAGGTGACGCCCATCAAGGACGACTGGCGTCCCCGGCGCAAGGACCGGGACGTGACCGTGCAGGCCGTCTTCGAGGAGAAGGTGACCATCGTCTACTACTACCCCGGAATGCACCCCGACGTCATCGACGCCATGGTGGAGAAAGGCTACAAGGGGATCATCATCGCCGGAACCGGGCTCGGCCACGTGAACCGCCTCATCTACCCGGCCCTGGCCCGGGCCAACGCCGCCGGCGTGCACCTCTACATGACGCTCCAGACCCTCTGGGGGTTCGTGCAGATGCAGGTGTACGAGACGGGGCGGGAGATCCTGGAGCTGGGGGTGGTCCCCCTGGCCAACATGCTCCCCGAGGTGGCCTACATCAAGCTGGGTTGGGCCCTGGGGGTGCACCCGGATGACCCCGAGGCCGTTCGGACTCTCATGACCACCACCATCGCCGGGGAGATGACGGAGAGGGAGCCTCACGACGGCTACCTCATCTTCCAGGGCGGCATCCCCGAGGTGCAGGCCTTCCTGGAGAAGGTCTGGAGGTAGGCTCCCATGGCTCAGCCAGGGCGCCCTCGTTCGTCCCACCCCTTCCCGGAGCCGAGTATGCGCCACGCCGGTCCCCTACTCGCCGCCCTCCTCCTGGGCTTGCCTTCTCCCTCGTGTGCGCCGGCCCAGGAGGCCGGCGACCTCGAAGGGGACCACCTCTACCGCGCGGTGATGCTCCGGGCCGCCCCGGGCCGCTTGCCGGAGCTCATCGAGCTCCTGAAGGAGGAGCGGGACCTCCTGGGTGACGTGAACGAGCCCGTCCCCTTCTGGATGCGCCATTCCCAGGGGGACCAGTGGGACCTCATGCTCCTCTACCCCATGGGTGATTTCCACTCCTACTACGAACCTGCCCGGACGGCGCGGCGCCTGGCCTCCGGGGAGCGGAAGGGGCTCTCGGAGGAGCGGCTCCTCCTGGAGGCCGACCTCCTCACGTCCTGGAGGGACGAACTGTTCGTGAGGGGGCCGGAGCCCCAGGTGCTGGGTGAGGCCTTCGCGGGGGCCGGGTACTTCCACGTGGAGATGATGGTGGCCCTGGCCGGGCGGCATCGGGAGCTGCTCGAGCACCGCCGCATGGAGAACCTCTACCGGCGGGAGCTGGGGCGGCCCCTGAACTTCATCTTCGTCCGGGAGGCCGGCGGCCCCTGGGACGTCTTCACCATCGGGGTCTACCGGGACATCCTCCACTTCGCCGAGACCAGCTCCTTCCCGGAGCAGGCCC
>Ga0209164_1004207_pt1 | contig 13054 bp, 11 predicted proteins | sample MTBNYHSulfiMetaG_FD_187458 | JGI IMG/M metagenome (GOLD analysis project Ga0209164, IMG submission 187458) | Enrichment culture microbial communities from rom New York Harbor, USA that are MTBE-degrading - MTBE-NYH (New York Harbor Sulfidogenic)... | ecosystem: Environmental > Aquatic > Marine >...
GCCAATTCCCGTTTGCGAATGGATTATCTCGAACTGAGAAAGAAGGCGGAGGCGATCCGATCATCGGCCGAGGAAAAAGGGGGCCGAAAGAATCCATAGCAAACACTATGTCACATGACATGTTCAAAAATCTGAAAGGGGATATCTCCGGGGGCATTTCCGCAGCGGTGATTGCCCTTCCCCTGGCCATTGCCTTCGGCGTGTCGGCCTTTGCGTCCATCGGAACACCGGAAGCCATGGCCAGGGGGGCGGCGGCCGGACTGTACGAGGCCCTTAAAAGCATGTTCCCGTGGTGAAAAACCTTGAAAGACATTGAAAATTTAGAAGGATCTGTTGCGGCGGACCGGGAGAATCCGAAATCGTTGAAGCGCCTGTTGGAAGATGGTGAATCGGAGCGATGCTGAAGATGACAAACAGCGATCATTATATGAAGCTGGAAAATATGATGCATTCCGCGCCGGTTATGCGGTTGACCGGCGGCAAGGTGGCCATAACGGAAGGTGCGGCGCGGATCACGCTTCCGGTTAGAAAGGATTTTTTTCACTCTGCAGGCGCCATGCACGGTGCATTGTATTTTCTTGCCTTGGACAATGCGGCGTTTTTTGCGGTGAATTCCCTGGTTGAAGATGTCTTGGTGTTAACCATCAGTCTGACTACATATATCAGCCGGCCTGTATCCGAGGGGATTGTGACGGCGACCGGCGAGGTTGCTTATCAGAATCGTTCCCAGTTTATCGGTGAATCCGTTCTGTACGATGCAAAAGACCATGAAATTGCCAGAGCGAATGGTATTTTTGTGAGAAGTAAAATACCCTTATCAGATCAAATCGGTTATCAATGAGGCTGTTGTGTAGAATATGTCCCTGGCCCGTCATAGGCCGGAACGGGGGGAGGGATTGGAGGCAGCCGCAAAGGTTTTTTATGGTACGCATGGGAAACACCGTTTCCAAAGAAACAGCCGAGCGCTTCAAGTTGGCAAGATTCAATCTTTTGGCAATGCGAAGGCCCCGGGCGAGGTGAGAAATGATCGCGATAGCCGCGTGCAGCGGCTTTACCGGGTGCGCCGTGAAATCATATCATGGATGGGATACCACTTTTTGGGTTTGATCTTGGGACAGGTCCGCTAAAAGGCCCAGTCAAGCCCGAGGAAAAGGCCGTTGTGCTTCTGCCGGTCGTTTGAGGGGCTCTCCTTGACGCTGAAAAGACTGCCCACGCCATGCTGTCCCACTATGCTGATCCTCAAATCATTTGTAAGGTCGTAACCGAACATGAGGGAGAGGTTGCTGCTTTTCCAACTGTCAACCTCGTTGAAACCGCCGCCGAGACGGTCGCTTTCATCCCAATATTGAAGATCTGCAGAGAATGACCATCTCGCGGGCAACGGCCTGATTCGGACTGCAAGGCCTATCCCTGGCCCCCAGGAGGGGGAGTCTTCCAGGCCGTTTTCGTGCCCCACATAGGAAAAGGAAGGCGTAATCTGCAACCAATCGACCGGATGGATATCGCTCGCCATCTTCACCCCGTGAAGATGTCTGTCCAGGGTATACTGCCGGCCCGACAGAGAATATGTGGGCCGGGGGATGAATAGATTATCGATTCCCTCTGAGGAATGGCGGAAGTGGCTTTCCTGGAGCAGGCTCATGCTCCAGGATGCGCTGCCGAATGAGCGGCTCACCTGGAGGCCGAACGTGTGGGTCAGGCCTTCGGTCAAACCGCCGGCAGAGGAATTTTCCCACCAAAAAGACGGTCTCAACCCCTCACTCAGGGATACGCCGCCGCTCCTATTTTCGGCGTGTCCCTTCGACATCCCTCCAGAGTCATTGAGGGCGATTTCCACCGCGCTTAACGACTGTGCAGGGTTGGCGCCTTCGCTTCTCCACAACCCGGCAGGTCTTTTGGCGGATACCATCCTCATCTTCCAGTACTGGTTGTCAAGGCTGGATATGGTCACCCCGCTTTTTCTGCCCGCGTGGATGAAGTCGCCATCGTCAAGATAGATGCCGACGTGATTAACTCGTTTGCCTTTCAGAGAAAAAAAGATCAGGTCGCCCGTCTTAAGGTCTTCCTTGTGGACCTTTTCCATTATGGGGAGTGAATACTGCTGATAGGTGGAATGAGGGAGATCTAATGTAAAGGTCTTGGAGTAAACATGTCTGACAAATCCAGAGCAATCCATTCCTTTCTGGCTGGCCCCGCCCCAGCGGTAAGGTATCCCGACATATCCCTTCACCATCTCCAGAAAGGATTCCTCCACAACAGGGGGGAGCAGGGGAGTTGCCTTCTTGCCGGAAGATCGCTTGACCTTGGGCTTGTGAGGCCTCTTTTCTACTGCAAGCGCGCTATCCAGCAAAGGGCCGGAATTCAGAATGAGAAACAAACAGGGCATGAGGACGAGCGAACTCAATCTCACAATCGTTTTCCTCTTCATCCCTTTAGAACGACCAAGCATCCTTAACCCGTGTCAACGTCTGATTTGATCTTTTCATTTCCACGCACATCCTTGCCTTAAGGCATCGATCCCCTCCCGGCCCCTCAGAAACCTTGAGAGGGAAGGGAACAAAAAGTAAGGCACTCCTACCACATCCCAGGGGTCTGTGCAACAACAAATTGAGGGGACGATGCCGGTCAGTAGGGATGTTAGTGTCTTGGAGCAGGGGGACCTTCGATTGGATTTTTAGTCATTCCCAATGTTCAATAAGGGGGGATTATTGGATAGGATCGAATCTTCCGTTCAACTTCCTATTATCAATTGATCTGCTTATACCAATAAACCCTTGACAAAAATAGCCAACATAACCTTAAAGATATTTAATTTATCGAAGTGATTGCATCTTGGCTTTCCGCAGTGCAGAGGGTCAGAAAGGGATATGGTCTTAACAATGCATCGTATCTACTCCTCAAGGCATCTGAAATGCTCCAATATCTATATCAAGTGACTGCCCGTACGTTCGTTCCAGTTTCGGATATGCCCAAAATTGGGCAAAGCTGTCAGTTATTGGGTTTATGTTTCGAGGGGTGGAAGCCATCTGAGCGGTTTGAATAAAAATAAGATGAGTTTCCAATGGGTTACGCAGAAGCATGCTGTTGGTACAAAGTTTGCTTAAAAGTCAGGACAGGCAAATTTTCGTTCGTCATACGGTGGGTGAAGATAACGATCCTAAGAAGCATAAACGGTCTGAAAACGGAGTGTTGACTCACTCCATGGATGTCAACTAAACAACGACGGACGTTACCACAAAGATCTTCTAATGCGGGCCACCCCCGCAACCCAAGGTTACCCAGGTTTCGGGTTAAAAGGCTCAGAGGTTTTGGGTTTAACTCGGAATCCGGAGCGGGGAACCCGGAACCTTTGGGCGCTTACCAATTTCTTGTTTTTTGTGACGGAAAACCAGGGAATAAGGCATTCATTAAGGAGTCACCATAATGATAAGAGAAAGCATTATACTGGATGCCGCGCGGGAACTGAATGTCAGTGCGGCCATTGATATCTCAAGGGACACCTATCAAAAAGTCGAGCAGCTTTCAAAAAAAGAGACACATCAGCTATCAAGCTACGTGTTGGGAAAGATTTTGGAAAATTACGATGCCGCCACCAAAGATCGGGTTGCCATGTGTGCGGACACGGGTTTACCCCGTTATTATGTAAAGATCGGCAATCATGCAGTGATAGAGGGTGGGATGGTTGCGCTCGAGAAAGCGCTTCGACAGGCTACTGCGGATACAACCGCCAGCATCCCATTACGGCCCAACCGGGTTCATCCATTCACAAGAAAGGACAATAACAATAACGTGGGCATTCACGCGCCGACGGTGGATTACAGTTTTGAACCGAATGAAGATTGGATAGATATTACGGTAACTCATAAAGGGGGGCTGTTTGGTGGCGATTATCGGATGCTTTTCCCCGCAGACGGCATCCCCGGTCTAAAGCGCTTCTTTCTTGATTCTTTGGCTGAATTCCTTCGCCGGGGCATGGCATGCCAGCCTGCGACCATAGGGGTCGGCGTGGGTGGCACAAAAGACATATGTGTCCGATTGGCAAAAGAAGCGGCCTGCTTGCGAGTTGTGGGAGATCGGAACCCGGATCCCGAAATTGCAAGGCTGGAAGAGGAATTAATAGAAATCGGGACCAACGCAGGTTTCGGGCCAATGGGGTTTCAAGGGAACTCAGCGGTACTGGATGTGCATATTGAGGTCGCCTATGCGCATACAGGCGGAATGCCGGTTGGTATTCAACAGTTCTGTTACGCACAGAGAAGAAAAACGGTGCGTATTTTTGCCGATAATAGTATGGAGTTTAGAGAAGACCCCCGTTGGTTTACGCCCTACTACCGGAGAGAAACCATCGAGTAATCCCAGCATCAATTATTGAATTTTAATCGCAAACCCTGTTTGATGACCGGAGGTCTGATTTCATGCAAGGTAAATATCAAAAAGTGCTGCGTGAGTTCAATTTGACGCTTCCTGTGAGCGAGAGTGATATTGCACCCCTGAAGGTTGGAGATGCCGTTTTTTTGAATGGACTTGTGTTTACCGGACGCGAAGGTCTCTATGATATGATTTTCGAGAAGAAGAAGGAACCCCCTATCAACATAAGCGCCTTGGGAGGAGCAACCATTAACGCCTCGCCGACGGTAAGGGAAATCGAGCCCGGGGTTTACCAGGTTCCATCCATTACCGGAACCGCAAGCTTTCGGTTTGCCAAGTATATGTCGGAGTTCCTGAAGCGGTACCAAATTCGCATACTCATCGGAAAGGGCGGGATGTCCTCAGAAGTATACAAGAAATGCTTCCAGCCAAATGGGGCCATCTACCTGACGACTATCGGTTATGGCATGGGGGCCATTTATGGCAGGGGAATTCTGGGCGTAAAAGATGTGGCCTGGAAAAAGGAGCTGGGACTCGCGCAAGCTATATGGGTGCTGGAAGTGGAAAAGTTCGGCCCCTTTATCGTGGAGTGTGATACCCAGGGGGAGGGTCTGTTTGAAGGGGTGAATAAGGAGATTAATGACAACTTCTTAAAGCTCTACGAGGGACTTCCGAAGTTTGCGATGAAACGAATGGGAGAAATCGCTTCAGCAAAGGAGGAAATTATGTAAGTGTGGCGGCAAAGCACGCAGGAATATCTGTCAAAAGTTCCATTCTATTAAAGCCATTTCATTTTATGAAAGTCGGCGTTCATGATGCAAAGGCTGGATCCGGGGAAACCATTGACGCACCTTAATATGGATCCTGCCAAACAGACCTATGGGCAGAGATTCGAGGCTTTTGATAATAATCTGTTCGTAAAACAGCGAGATTCAGACCCATTTGCCAGTCCAGCTAATGTTGATACCCTGGTGAAATGCCAATTCCAAAGTGTCCATTTTAAATAGTCTTATTAATCGATGGAAAGGCGATTGCTGCTTCATTTTTACTAACCATTAACTCAAGGAGGTGCGGTTATGGATTGGCGAAGAATGAGGGACAGGGTTATTGTTTTGCTTTTGGTGGTACCGGCGGTATGTTTTCTTTTTGGCGCTTGGTCGACGCCGTCGGCGATGGCCGCCGCCATCAAGATGCGGGTGCAAACCGCTGCGCCAAATGTCAGTCTGTCATTTCAATCGGTGGCCCGGCTCGCAGAGGCGGTTCGGGTCATGTCGGATGGGCGCCTTGACATAGAGGTCTTCCCGGACGGCGCCATCGTCCCTGCGGCGCGGATCGCAGACGCGGTGAACACCGGTACGGTGGAAGCAGGCGCCACGTATGCCCAGTATTTCGCGGGAAAGAACATGGCCGGCGCCCTCTTCGGGGCGCCGCCCGCAGGGGGCGGGAGCAAAGTCGGCATAGATCAGTTCGGTCATATGACCTGGCTGATATTCGGGCCCGGCCGTGAGCTTCACGAAGAGTATTTTCGAGACATCATCAAGATGAACCTGGTGGCCTTTCCGGTGGGCTTCCACGGTCCGCTCAGCGTCGGGTGGTTCAAGAAACCGATCGAAAGCCTGAAGGATCTTCAGGGCCGGCGCTATCGGTCGGGCCCGGGTCTCGTTGCCGAGACCTGGAAGAAGATCGGAGTTCCTGCAACATTTCTACCTGGAGGTGAAATCCTTCCGGCGGGTCAGCGGGGCGTCATCGACGGTGCGCAGTGGGGGAGCCCCTACGACGATATCCCATTGGGTTTCCATCAGATATGGAAACATTACTATCTCCAGGGCGCACACTTTCCTATCTCCACGTGGGAGTTGATCATCAACAAGGATTTCTGGAACAAACTTCCCCCGGATTTGCAGAAGATGATCGAGATCAGTTCCCGGGCTACCGTTTTGGAAACCTTTTATCGATTGCTTGAAGATAACGGCAAACTGCTGAAGGAGGCCACGGAGAAGTACGAGGTCATCGTCCATGATGTCCCGCCGGACATATTCGCCGCGTACATGAAGGCGACTGACGAGGTGCTGGAAAAGTATACCAAAGATCCCTTCTTCAAGAAGGTTCTGGATTCCCAACGCGATTACGCCGACCTGATCCGCCCATATTGGAAGGCGTCGCTCAATAGCTCCGTTTTCCTGGTGGAGGGCAAAAAGTAAGCAAGTTCCATTCGGTAAGGATCAGGGGCACCTGTGCGGCAACCGGCATGGCGGTGTATGGCATTCTGGAGCTGAAACCGGGGGGTGCCGTGCCGGTGCCCTGGCCTTTGAGCGTCCGAGGGAGAAAGGGAGGTGGAGATCGGGTCGAGTAGCCAATGATGGCGCGTCCCAAGTGGGGGCCTAATGTTCGGCGAGTGCGTCTCGGATCGGACATAGGCTGAGGGTTTTTAGGATGCACGCACTAAAGAGGATCGTAAAGGTCCTGGATAATGTCACGGTCTGGCTGGCACGTTTAACCTGGTGGCTGGTCATTCCTCTCATGGGCGTTCTCGTCTTTGAGGTGATGGTCCGCAAGTTATTCATAAGCCCGACAATTTGGGCCATGGACCTCAGTTATATGATCAACGGGCTCTTGGGGATGACAGGTGCGGTCTACGCCCTCTATCGAGGCGGGCATATCGCCATCGACTTCATCTCGGATAAGTGGTCGCTCCGGACCCAGGCGGCGTTGAATGCCGTTTTCTATGTCACCTGTTTTTTCCCTGGGATCTCCATCTTCCTGTGGTTTGCGTGGGGGTTCGCGCATGAATCCTGGGTGATAAGGGAAAGGGCAATCACGAGTGCGTGGATGCCTCCCATATATCCACTGAAGATGGTGATGGCCGTGGCGATGGCGCTCTTGCTTCTTCAGGGAATCTCCGAGTTTTTGAAGAACCTGTATGTGTTGCTGCGGGGGCATCGGTTATGAGCCCGGAGATGCTCGGCCTCGTTTACATATGCGTCCTCTCGGTGGCGCTGTTCATCGGTTTCCCCGTTGCATTCACCCTCATCATCCTGTCGATCGTGTTTGGATACATCGGTTTCGGTTGGATTGTCTTCGACCTGATGGTGTATCAATATTTCTCGCTTATGGAGGACCCGATCTGGGCGGCGGTGCCGCTTTTCCTTTTTATGGGGCTGATCTTGGAGGAATCGGGGATGATGGAACGCCTGTTCAGGGCATTCCAGCTTCTCCTGGCGCCGGTGCGGGGGTCCCTCTACCTGGCAGTGGCAATCAGCGCCGCGATTTTTGCCGTCGCCACCGGGATCGTTGGCGCCTCGGTCGTGCTCCTCGGCGTCATGGCCGCGCCCACCATGAACAAGTGCGGATACGACGTGCGCATGTCCTCGGGAATCATCACCGCGGGCGGAACGCTCGGTATCCTTATTCCACCGAGCGTCATGCTGGTGGTCATGGGACCTATCGTGGGTGTGTCGGTGGTGGACCTGTTCGCTGCGGCCATCGTGCCCGGACTCCTGCTGACCGGTCTCTTCGGCGGCTATGCCCTGGTGCGCAGCTTCATTCAGCCTCATATGGGCCCGGCCCTTCCCAAGGACCAGCGGGCGAGTTCCTTCCTCCTCATCCTTAAAGAGCTCGGCGTGGGTCTCGTGCCTCCCGCGGGGCTCGTCATGGCCTGCCTGGGGAGTATCCTGTTCGGCTGGGCCACCACGACGGAAGGCGCGGCGATGGGCGCATGCGGGGCGGTGGTCCTCATCCTGGCGTACCGCCGATTCACGTGGGCCAGGGTCTACAAGGCGGGGATGCAGACCCTGGAGGTGACCGGCATGGTCGTCTTTTTGGTTGGGGCCTCCAATTTCTTCGGGGCCGTTTTCTCGCGCCTCGGAACCCCAACCATGATTACCGAGGCCCTCATCGGATTGGGTCTGGGACCATTCGGGACCATTTTGATCATCCTGTTAATCATATTCATACTGGGGTGGCCCCTTGAATGGATCCCGATCGTCCTCATCGTGGTTCCGATCGTGCTCCCTGTGGTTCAGGCATTCAAGATCAACCTGATCTGGTTCAGCATTCTGGTGGCGGTATGTCTCCAGACGGCGTGGCTGTCCCCCCCGGTGGCATTGGCCTCCTACTGGCTCAAGGGTGTCGTGCCCGAATGGGAGCTTAAAGACATTTACATCGGAATGTTACAGTTCATGGGGCTTCAAGCGGTGGGGACGCTGCTCCTCCTTTTCTTTCCCCAGATCGTTCTGTGGCTTCCTTCCCTGCTGGCACCATAAGGCCTTGGCGTGCGGTTAACATAGCAGGCTCCCGAAGGATCTGTATCCGCACATAATTATTTGCATGAGCGTCAGAATGGAGGCGACACATGAGAAAGCACCTGGAAGGGATAAAGGTCCTTGATTTAACCGCTTACCTGTCCGGGCCTTATGCGACACTCAACCTTGCCGCATTGGGCGCCGATGTTATCAAAGTTGAGAGGCCCAAAATCGGGGACCCATGCCGATGGAATCCGCCTTTTGCCGGTCACAGCGGCGTCAGCTTTGAAATGAAAAATGATACGGATATGTCCATCCTCTATCTTAAGAGAAACCGGGGAAAAAGGAGTATCTTTTTAAACTTGAAGGAGGATAAGGGAAAAGAGATATTCAAGCGGCTGGTCAAGCTAAGCGATATCGTTATAGAAAACTTCAGCCCGGGTGTTATGGAACGGATGGGCCTCGATTATCCGGATCTAAAAAAAATCAATCCTAAAATTATCTATTGTTCCATCTCAGGTTATGGTCAGGACGGCCCTTTCAGGGATCGGACCGCATTTGATCTTACCATTCAGGCGACAAGCGGCATTATGGCAATTACGGGATATCCGGAGGGACCCCCCACAAGGTGTGGGGCATGGATCGGGGATATGATCCCTTCTCTGTATAGTGTGGTGGGTATCCTGGCGGCTCTTTATTCAAGAGAGAAAACCGGTCAAGGAGATAAGATCGATATAGCGATGCAGGCCTCTTGTTTCTCAGTGGTTACCGATGAAGCCCTGGATTATAATATGTCTTTGGGAATGCCCGTCAGGACCGGAAATCGGAACCCAAGATTGGCGCCGTGGAATTCATACAAAGCAAAAGACGGGCACCTCATCATATGTGTCGCCAATAATACACAGTGGAATGCATTTTTGAAGGCCATCGGACGGGAGGACCTTGAGGGTGATGATCGATTCAAAAACCAAGAAGGACGATTTAAATACTCAGATGATGTGGAACATATCGTGAATCAGTGGCTGGAGAATCTCACCCGGCAGGAAGCACTGAAGCGGTTGAGAGAGTACAAAGTTCCATGTGATGCCGTATTGGAATATGAGGAAGTCCTGGAATGCCCTCAACTCAATCACAGAAAGATGATTCAAGAGGTCATCCATCCGGTCAGCGGAAATACAGGCCTGAAGGTCGCAGGTTTTCCCATTCAATTCAGTGATTCAGAAGTCGGGTTTGAACGGCCTGCGCCTTACTGCGGTGAGCATAATGAGGAAGTATACAAGGGGTTGTTAGGACTTTCCGATGAGGAACTGGAAGAGTTGAAGGAAGAAAATATTATCTGAAAAGTGGGCTCGATCAATAGAAGAACATGATGATCACCAGGCACCTGCGCGACCGATGTGCGCTTTCCGCCTGAGCAGTTAAATATCCGTGATGAGTTACCTCTTCAAAGTCCTGGGAATGGAGGTTTTTAATGGATACAATCAGTCAAGATGAGGTGGTTCAGATTTTGAGAATTATGGAGGAATCGAATTTTGATGAACTGTGCCTGGAGATGGGGGACTTCAAGCTGATATTGAAGAAGCATGGGGACAGCGAACTTATCCAACGGCCTTCTCAGACTGGAGAAATATCCGGTCATCCTGAAGCCGTCCAGGAACGGCAATCTGCACCCATGGATGAAAAACAGACGGAATCTGGGAAGGCGGCTTCTGCCTCGGGAAAAGATAAGCGCGAAATCGAGGCGATCGGGGGGGACCCGGAGGAAGGCTACATCCCCATCCGATCACCCATGCTTGGGACCTTTTATCGAGCGCCCAAACCCGGTGCGCCGCCATTTGTGGAAGTGGGTCGGTGGGTATCCGCGGATGATTCGGTGTGCATTATTGAGGTCATGAAACTCTTTAATACGGTCAAGGCGAACATTCGGGGACGTATTGTCAAGGTCTGTGCGGAAAACGGACAAATGGTAGAATACCAGCAGACGCTTTTTCTGGTGGAGGAGGTGGATGGCGCCGGAGAAACAGATAAGGAGGAAATCCCCTCATGAAGGGCATCTCCCGTGTTCTGGTGGCCAACCGGGGGGAAATCGCTGTTCGCATCCTTCGAGCATGCCGGGAGCTGGGGCTGGAGTCGGTCGTCACCGTCTCTGAGACGGACAAAGACAGTCTTCCGGCAAGACTGGCCGACAGGGCGGTATGCATCGGCCCTCCATCCCCCATGGAAAGTTATCTGAAGGTGGATACCATTATCGCGGCCGCCCTGGGCACGGATTCGGATGCCATCCATCCCGGATACGGCTTTCTTGCAGAACAGCCTCGACTCGCCGAGGCCTGCGCCACGCATGGTCTGATCTTTGTGGGGCCGAAGGCGGATGATCTCAGGAAGATGGGAGATAAACTCTGCGCGCGAAAGCTGGCAGGTGGAGCGGGGGTTTCAATTATTCCAGGATCTGAGCTTGTGCGTCATCCTGGAGAGGCGGCAGAGGCAGCAAGGCGGGTTGGATTTCCTGTCTTATTAAAAGCCGCCGCGGGCGGCGGTGGAAAAGGGATGAAGATCGTTGCACGCGCCGAGGATCTGAGGGGCGTCTATGACGAGGCTTCAGGCGAGGCCCTGAGCGCCTTTGGGGACGATAGAATATATGTGGAGCATTATATCTCAAACGCGCGGCATATAGAGGTTCAGATCATCGGGGATCGTTTCGGCAATATCATCCATCTCTTTGAAAGGGATTGCTCGCTTCAACGCCGGTATCAGAAGATGGTAGAGGAGGCGCCGTCTCCTGCGGTGTCCCCTGAACTCAGAAGAGAAATCTGTGACGCAGCCGTCAGGATCGGCAGACAGATCGGATACGAAAACGCCGGAACCGTCGAATTCATGTTGGATCAGGATCACGGCCAATTCTATTTTCTTGAGATGAATACCCGCATTCAGGTGGAACACCCGGTGACCGAGATGATCAGCGGTATAGACCTGGTCAAGGAGCAATTCAGGGTGGCTGCCGGCGATTTCCTTAGCGTCTCGCAAGAAGAGGTCCGATTGACCGGGCACGCCATCGAGTGCCGCATCAATGCGGAGTCGCCGGGTGCGGGGTTTTCACCCTGCCCCGGTCACATTACGGAATGGAAGTCTCCGACCGGAGAAGGCGTACGCGTTGATTCCCACTGCTATTCCGGTTATTTCGTTTCACCATATTATGATTCGCTTCTTGCGAAGCTCATCACCCGGGGAACCGACCGTCGTGAGGCCATTGATTTGATGCAATACGCCCTTGCCAGTTTTGTCGTTTCGGGCATTGATACGACCATCCCTTTCCACCAGTTTATCATGAGGCACACCGACTATCTGAACGGGAACGTCAGCACCCATTGGATAGAAAACCGTTTGGTTAAGGAGTATGAAAAAAATGGAGGAAATCCGTTTCGTTGATACCACATTGAGAGATGGTCACCAGAGTCTATGGGCAACACGGATGAGGACCGCCCACATGCTCCCCATTGCACCTTTTTTGGACGAAGCCGGATTCATGGCTGCGGAGCTGATGGGAACCGTCCATTTTGATGCCTGCCTTCGTTATCTGCGTGAAGACCCGTGGGAGCGGATCCGGCTGCTGTCAAAGGCGTTGCCCAATACCCCCTTACGCGCCTTGATTCGAAGCAAATCCCTCACCAGTTTCAATATTGTGCCCGATTCCGTGATCAAGCTCTGGATAGAGCGGTGTGGCACCAACGGGATCAGGCACCTGATGATATTTGATGCCTTACACGACTGGAACAATCTCTCAAAATCGGTGTCCATAGCAAAGGCGGCGGGGATTCAAGTGGTGGTCCCGTTGGTGTACTCCCTCAGTCCTGTTCACACAGATGAATTCTACGCCAAAAAAACGGCTGAAATGATGGGGAGATTGCATCCGGACTATGTCATGATCAAGGATTCGATCGGTCTTCTGACCCCGGAGCGTGTCAAGACACTGGTGCCGACGATCAAGGGAGAGATTGGAGATCTCCCGCTTGAAATGCATTCTCACTGCACCACCGGACTTGCTCCCCTATGCTGCCTTGACTCTGTAAAATTGGGCGTTGGGATCATTGACACGTGTGTCTCGCCTCTGGCGAACGGCCCATCCCACCCATCCATAGAAAACATGGCCATGAACCTTGAAAGGCTGGGTTTTTCACCCAAGGTGGACATGGACCGGGTCAGGAAGATATCCGAGCATTTCAGATATGTGGCCAGAAGGGAAGGCAAGCCCATGGGGGCCCCTGTTGAGTACGATGCCTTCCAGTACATCCATCAGGTGCCCGGCGGCATGATTTCCAACCTTGAATTCATGCTTTCCGAGAGAGGCATGGCCCACCGATTGGAAGAGGTCCTGGAAGAGGTCAGCGTGATACGGGAGGAGTGGGGCTATCCGGTCATGATCACGCCATTTTCGCAGCTGGTAGGCA
>Ga0209164_1004211_pt1 | contig 13050 bp, 10 predicted proteins | sample MTBNYHSulfiMetaG_FD_187458 | JGI IMG/M metagenome (GOLD analysis project Ga0209164, IMG submission 187458) | Enrichment culture microbial communities from rom New York Harbor, USA that are MTBE-degrading - MTBE-NYH (New York Harbor Sulfidogenic)... | ecosystem: Environmental > Aquatic > Marine >...
ACCGGTCCTAAAATAAACAGCAAGCCTGCTCCCAGCGAGTAGAGAATGAGACAGGCGATGTAGCCTCGAACCTTAAGCGGCCACTTGCGGCCGAGCAGGACCGCCACGATCATGACATAGGCGCAAGAATCGATGGCGATGACACTCCACAACCCTTCCTTGAAGGCGAGCAGAAGTGATGGAATCAAGGCCAATGGCCCGAACGCACTGGCGATGAAACACATGACGAACAGAACGCGCTCGCGCCAAAACGTCAATGGATCGCTTTGCCAAACGTATTCGGGCAGGAAACGCCGTTCAAGGCGACCCCAGAACAAGAGAAATTTTTCGGCCGATTTTGTTTTCAAAGGTCTATTTTATACGCCTTCATTTTGCTGAGCAAGGAGGGGTGGCTGATCTCCAGAAGACGCGCGGCATGTGTTCGATTCCCCTCGGTTGCCTTCAGCGCCTTGACAATCATAGCGCTTTCCATCTGCTTCTGTGCTTCTTTGATCGAATAGCCTTCAAAAGCCTGCTCGATCGGTTGCTTGGCATCCGATGCGGGATTCGCAAGTGAAAAATTTTCGATGGTCAGTTGGTTGCCGTGAGAGAGTACCATTGCCCTTTCCATGGCGTTTTCCAATTCGCGTACGTTTCCCGGCCAACGATGCTTCAACAGCAGCGCCATGGCTTCGGGTTCGATGCCTGTTACGTTCCGCTCGAGTCGCTCGTTGAATTTTTCGATGAAGTGCTGACACAAAAGCGGAATATCCTCGACACGATCGCGCAAAGGCGGCAATTCGACGGTCACCACATTGAGCCGGTAAAAAAGATCTTCCCTGAACTGGCCGTCCGCGACCATTTGCGAAAGATTGCGCGAAGTCGCAGCGAGCACGCGCACATTCACCTTGCGGCTGACGGTCTGTCCTACGGGCCGAATCTCGCTTTCCTGCAGCACCCGTAGCAGCTTAACCTGCAGTGATACGGGCATTTCGCCGATCTCGTCCAATAAAATGGTGCTGTCGTCAGCCGCTTCGAACAGGCCCCGTTTGGCCCGATCGGCCCCGGTGAAGGCGCCTTTGGCATGACCAAACATTTCGCTTTCCAGCAACGATTCGGGAATGCCGCCGCAATTGATCGCCACCATGGGCTTGTCATGGCGGGGTCCGGCCCGGTGAATGGCGCGCGCCACCAACTCCTTGCCCGTACCGCTTTCACCGACGATCAACACCGTGGTATTATACTGCGCGACTTTGGCCGAGAGTTCGAAAACGTCTCGCATGGCCCGGCTTTTGGCCAATAAATTGCCGAAGCGGTAGCGCCCCTCGAAACGGCGCACCTGCTCCTTGAGCATCATGTTTTCCCGTTTCAAACGGTCCCGTTCGGCGGCCTTTTCGATGACCAGCTTGATTTCATCGCTTTTAAACGGCTTGGAAATGAAATCATAGGCGCCCAGCTTCATGGCATCGACGGCCAGATCAATGGTCGCGTAGGCCGACATCATGATGATGGTGGTCGTATCGGAAAGCAGTTTGGCATTTTTAAGAAAGGTCATGCCGTCCATTTTCGGCATTTTGATATCGCACAGAACAAAATCGTAGGGATGGGTTTTCAACGCGTCGATGCCGACCTCTCCGTTTTCCGCGGTGTCAACAATGTAACCGTCCCGTTTGAGCATGCTGGCCAGCATGTGGCGCATGTTTTCTTCGTCATCGACGATCAGCACACTGGTTAGGGCGCGCTCTGGTGTGTGGCTCTTCATCATAAATTCATCATACCTTGCGCCTATCCTGGTATTTAAAAATCACTGCCCCTGGGTTTCGAGGATCTTAGGGGCAGGCGCCAGCGGCAGAAAAATCGTAAACCGGGTGCCACTATTCACCCGGCTCTCCACTGCAATCGTGCCCCCCATCTTTTGGATGATCATATAACTGACGGCCAGTCCCAACCCCGTCCCCTTACCCGGCTCCTTGGTGGTGTAAAAGGGATCGAACACGCTTTCGATCTGATCCGGGGCAATGCCCTTGCCATTATCCTCGAAGCCGATGACCAGCTCCGGGTGCGAATTCGGGGAGGTCTCGTTCCAGGTCCTGATCCCGACACGGCCATGGGACAATCCTTGAACCTCGCCGATGGCATCGCCTGCGTTCAAAAGCAGGTTGAGAAAGACTTGACGCAACTGCTCGGCATTGACCATGAGGATGTCACGCTCGGCTTCGAGTTTCAAATCAATTTCTATGCCGCTCATCAAGGGCTGCGCTCCCATGACACTGACGATCTCCTCGAGCACCGCGTGGACCGACAGTTGCTGAAGTTCACTCTTTTTGGGACGGGCCAAATCCAGCAGCTGACGGATAATCGTGTTGATGCGCTGGATCTCTTTTTCGGCACGCAGGCTGAAATCCTTGAGTTCTTCAGGTGCCAGATCCGGTTGTCTGATCAACTCCATATAACCGAGCACAATGCCGATCGGGTTTCCGATTTCGTGGGCGATGCCGGCGGCCAGTCGACCGACGGAGGCCATCTTTTCGGCACGCACGATCTCGTTCTGAGCCTCCTTGAGTTCCTGGTTGGCCTTTGCCAGGGAGACGACGCTCGCCTTGAGCTTCTGCTGATCTTCCGAAATTCGCTTCAGCATTCTATTCAGCGCCGAGGAGAGCCGATTGAGTTCATTGTCCTCCCTTCGAAACGTGAAGAAAATATCCTCGTCCGACCCGTATTCGTCCGCCTGCCGGACGATGCGATCGATCGGATAGAGATAGATGCGAAATATCCGATAGAGGCCGACCACCGATAATATGATGCTGTTCAGCAGGATGTAATAGAGGACCGGCTTGTTGTATTGACGCAATTTGGCGTATATGGGCGCCAGGGGGACGACTGCGGCGGCGGCACCCGAAACGCGCCCTTCGGTATTGATGGGAACGGCCACCAGTTCGTCCGAAGCGCTCCACCAGAAAACGGCCCACATCAATCCCAATGCCTCCTTGCAGGGTTTTCCGGTATGAAGCGCCGAATCGACGGCCCTCCGGACAACCTCCGGGGCATGACGTGGATGGCCTTTATCAAATCGCAGGGTGCCGTCGCGATCGACGATGGCAACCGCCGAAAAATCATCATTCGCGAGCATTTCGGGAAGCCGCCGACGAACCGGTGAATCCGCCTCGTCGAGCGGTTGTACCAAGTCATGCAGCGCCTGCCGGGCTGCACTTTCCAGAAGGGCGCTGTGCTGATCCAATCGATGACGGACAATGAAACCCTGGAGAACCAGTACCACGAGAATGTCGGCGATCAGGGCCGACAAGAACACCAGTAAAACTACATGGAATGCGATCTTGGTCCTGAATCCGCGTATGGCCACAACCACCTCAACGACACGAACGGGTCAATTCTACTCCATGGTCAGGCGGCGTGCCTGGATTGGCGCCAGCGTTGGGACAGATATAACGCCCCCATGATCGCGAGGCCGATCGAATAGGTCCAGTAGGGACTGTACTGAAATCCGATCCACTGGGCCACATATTTCGGCTGCATCAAAATGAAGGTCACGCAAAGAAAGATTGGAATCTCATAAACTTTGTTGTGCGTGATAAACCAACCCTGGGTCGCGGCTGCAAATGCGAAGTTGCCGATGCAGGCCATTGCGAAGATGAGCAAACCCAATGGCCAGCTGGTGATGCCATCCAGGATCAGGTCGGCATTGAAGATGAACATGAAAGGCAGGATGGCCGTTCGGATATCGTACATGAATCCCTGCAGGCCGGTCGCAATGGGGGGTGATTTGGCAATCGCGGCCGCGGCGTAAGCCGCCAGCCCCACCGGGGGGGTGTCGTCGGCCAGAATGCCGAAATAGAAACAAAACAGATGCGCAGCCATGAGCGGGACGATGAAGTCGTTTTGCGCACCGACGACCACCAGGGCCTTGGCCGTCAGGCTGGCGATGACAATGTAGGTCGCCGTGGTCGGCAGACCCATGCCTATGAGCAGGCTGGCAATGGCGGTGATGATCAGCATCAAGAAGACGTTTCCGCCCGAAATGATCGCGACCACTTCGGTGATGCGGCTGCCCAAACCCAAGGAGACCACACCGACGATGATGCCGGCCGCGGCAGTGGCCAATGCGACCGACACCATGTTCCGTGCACCGCCGACCAGGGCCTGAACGATATCGATAAACCCTCTGACAAAGCCGGGCAGCAGGGGTTCCTTTCCCAGATAGGCCTGGATGGGTCGCTGGACGAACATGACGATGGCCATGACCCAGATCGCGTTGAAAGCGGCCGTGTCCGGGGTGTGGCGCACCACGATCAATTCGAAAAGCAGCATGAACAGGGGAACCAAAAAATGAGCGCCCGACATCAGGGTCTTCCAGAAAGGCGGCAATTCGCTCCGGGGCATACCGGTGAGCCCCAGCTTGGAGGCCTCGATATGGGTGATGAACAAGAGGGCTGCATAAGAGGCAAACGCTGGTATCGCGGCGGCCTTGACCACCTCGATGTACGGCACGTTGACATATTCGGCGATAATGAAGGCCGCCGCCCCCATGATGGGCGGCATCAGTTGTCCGTCGGTGCTCGCGGCCACCTCGATGGCCGCCGCCTTTTTAGGTGGATAGCCCACCTTTTTCATCAAAGGAATGGTAAAGGTGCCGGTGGTCACGATGTTGGCGATGCTCGACCCCGATACCAGTCCCGACAACCCGCTGCCCACCACGGCGGCTTTGGCCGGTCCGCCCTTGAACCCTCCGAGAACGGAGAGCGCCAGTTGAATGAAATAGCGCCCGGCGCCGGCACGATCGAGCATGGCGCCAAAAAGCACAAACAAGAAAACGATGCGCGCCGACACATAGAGGGGAATGCCGTAGATGCCCTCGGTCGACATGCTCATCTGACCCAGGAAGCGATTGAGGGAAACCCCCTTGAAGGCAATGACGGAAGGCATATAGGGCCCCAGAAAAGCATACAAGATGAACCCCGTGGCAATAATGGGCAGTGCCGGGCCGATCACCCGACGGGATGCCTCGAGCAGCACGATGACCAGAACGGCCCCGGCGATCAAATCCAAGGCGCTGGGAGCGCCGGTGCGCATGGCCAGGCCTTCATAGTCCAGGGCGATGTAGAGGGCGGCAAGGGCCGCCACGATGGCCAGAAAAAAGTCGAACAGCGACATACGATGGTGGGCCGAAAGAAAAGAGAGCTTCCCGAACTCTCTTTTCAACATCGGCACGTTCAGAAAGACGATCAAGAATGCAAACGCCAGGTGGATGGCGCGGGCATATGTGGAATCGATAATCAACCAACTGGCGATGGAAAGTTGAAAGAGGCTCCATGCCACGGCGACACTCGGGACGAGAAAACGAGTCCAGCCTTGCGGCTGGCGGCCGAATAGTCCTTCTTCTCTTTCCGCCAGCCGCTTGGCCTGTTCTACGCCATTTTCTTCGGGATCATTTTCTAAGGGACTCACTTCAAGCTGGTCTCTGTCGCTCATTTTCCTCCTGGAAGATTCGCCAAAGTTTGAAACCCGTCATAGGTCCCTTCGACCACTACATCAATCCGGCCTCCTTGTAATATTTCAGGGCGCCGGGATGAATCTCCGCGGAAAGGCCTTCGAGCATGCCTTCTTTCGTCAATACGCTGTAGGCCGGATGAAGCCCCTTGAACTCCTCGAAATTTTCGAAGACTTCCTTGGTCACGGCATAAACGACATGGTCCGGCACCTTGACAGAGGTCACCAGAGTGGCCTTGACGCCGAACGTTTCGACGTCGCCTTCATTTTCGGCCCCGGGGTACTCCTTCACAGGCACGTAGGATTTGGCATAATAAGGATACTTGGCTAACAAATCGTCTATACCGTTGATGGGAATGAAGCGCACCTTCCGCACGCCGGCGGTGGCCTCTTTAAACGCACCGCTGGGATGTCCGACGGTGTAGAAGAAAGCGTCGATGCGGCCATCCTGGAGCAAACCCGGGGCCTCGGCCGCCTTTATGCTCTCTGCCTGCAAATCGGTCTCGTAGTTCAAGCCGACGGCCTGGAGCGCATCGATGGAGTTCTGACGCTGGCCCGAGCCCGGGTTGCCGATGTTCACGCGTTTGCCCTTCAAATCACGAATATCGTTTATGCCGGCATCGACGGCTGCGGCCAAGGTGACCGACTCGGGATGGATGCTGAAGACCGCACGCAAATCTTTCTGGGGTCCTTTCTCCTTCCATTCGGCCATGCCGTTAATGGCCTGGTACTGGCGATCGGATTGAACGACGCCGAATTCCAGGTCGCCCGCCATCACGGCATTGACGTTGAACACCGAACCGCCGGTGGCCTCGACCGTGCACCTGATGTTGTATTGATCTCTTTTATTGTTCACCATCTTGGCGATCGCGCCGCCGGTGGGATAGTACACGCCGGTGATTCCGCCGGTACCGATGGTCACATAAGCCGTTTTGGCCGCCTTGTCGCCGGCGTCTCCGGCATTGCCGGCATCGGCCTTTTTATCACCGCCGCAAGCGGCCAGCATGAGCGTGAGAAAAAATGAAACCATTAGGATAAGAACTTTTTTCATAAAACCCTCCTGTCTGTTCGTATTGTTTCATCGTCCATCGCATCGATGGATCGAATCGGTGACGTTGCCAAAGGGCGACATTTCTAATGTGAATGGCATTAACAGACGAACATTGCATTCATCCGTTTTTTGGATAGATACTGAACAAGTTTAGCGTTAGTGCCGGCTCAACCCGCCCGATGAAATGGGATTGTCATCGGTGGGAATCTTCCGGTACCTCGTTTGACACGGATTTCGGTGCAGTTTATAAGCGATGATGCCGACGTTTTGATTGCTAAACGTTTAGAAAATAGGTCTAATCGATACTAAATGTCAACCTCCACCCCCGATTTTGGTCAAAACGGATCATTCCCTCAGGTATCGGTCATCGTACCGACTTACAACCGGGCCTACCTGCTGAAAGAGGCCCTCGATTCCGTTTTGGCTCAGAGTTACCGGAATTTTGAACTGATCGTCGTGGATGATGGTTCGACCGATCATACCAGCCGACTGCTGGCATCCTACGGAGACCGGATCACTGTGTTGTTTCATCCGAATGCGGGGGTGAGTGCCGCACGCAACCGTGGTATCCAGGCCGCATCCGGCGATTTGATCGCCCTGCTCGATTCAGACGACTATTGGTTGCCCGGAAAATTGGCTGCACAGGTCGATTTTTTTAAAGCAACGCCGCAAGCCCTGATTTGTCAAACAGAAGAGATCTGGATCCGAAACGGCATCCGCGTCAATCCCAAGCGCCGCCATAGAAAATTGTCGGGCATGATTTTCCAGGCATCACTGCCGTTGTGCCTCATCAGCCCTTCGGCAGTCATGATGCGTAAATCCCTTTTGGATGAGGTGGGCCTTTTCGACGAGGAACTGACGGCGTGTGAAGATTACGACCTGTGGCTACGCATTACGTGGAAATATCCTGTTCATTTAATCCCTGCGCCGTTGGTGGTCAAAAAAGGCGGGCACGCCGATCAATTGTCGCGATTGCCGGAATTGGACAAGTATCGCATCCGCTCAATCACACGGATGCTGCTCAAAGGGGTATTGTCAAACGAAGATCGGCAGGCCGCCTGCAGGGTGCTCGAACAGAAATGCCGCATCTATGCGGAAGGGTGCCATAAACGTGGGCGTGACGATGAGGCCGATTATTATCGCGCGATAGCCCGTCAATTCGCCCCTTGATGGCCTGCCGTCGGTGCTCACCGCGATGATGACATAAATGGCACCGGACGACCTGATCTTCCAACGCTTCATAGAGACAGGCTTTCATGGCTCGCTCCTGGTTCCAGGCCGCCGGCATGACCATGCCGGCAACACCTTCCCGTGCATGAATGATCGAAGGTGGCCGGCCCCACCGGGGCCGATCCGGTCATCACGCGAGGCACCTTTTTCGGTCGATAGCGGATCGCCAACGGTCGTGTGCGAAACCTGGGGACAAGGGTGGCCGTCAGACCGGCAAATGCACCGAATGGGCAGCGTTGTAAAATGGCCGATCGTTCAAAATGTTCCATCATACGAGTGGTATGATAAGGAAACTGGCATGCCGTGCGCCATACCACCGGCACGTTGCCGGCCACGGAGCGAATCATTTTTTTCAGTTTCCAGGGACTGAAAAAACGGACTTGGGAAAAGACCCTTGGCCCACGCCAGCGCTGGGTGCCGTTGATGGCAAAGCGATTTAAAAGCCCAAAAAAAACCTTGTCCTTGGCCACCCGGCAGGCCTCTTCGATGGCCTTCATCGGATCGTCTACGAATTCAAGGGCGATGAAGAATATGGCGTAGTTGAAGGAATTGTCGCCAAAGGGCAAATCCTCGGCATATCCGCGATACAATTCCACTCGATTCTGAAGCGCTGCAAAACAAAGATCCAGCATATAAGGGGATGGATCGACACCGGTGACGTTCAACCCCATTTCCACCAAGGGCCTTGTACTCAGTCCTGAACCACAGCCAATATCCAATACGGACTCGTTCGGCGAGGGTTGCAGCAGGTCGAACATCAGTTGATGCTCTAAACGCGCGGCGCGGCGGTTTTGCTCGAGGGTTGCCCACTGTTCGTATTCACGTGCATCTTGAAAATCGAACACATACCCCATCAGGCGTATCCCCCTTTTTCCTGAATAGTTGAATATTGAACACCTGCAAGCTGCTTGTCAAACAGAGTTTCAAGCCGCACGGAAACCCCTTTACACCAGGGGCGGAATATGATCTGAAGTGGCGACAAATTCGTAGACATCGGTTTGCAGCCGATCGGTTTGCAGCCGAAATGAAACAGACAAAGAGAGAATCGATATGACGCTGACTCCTTTGGAAGCCATTTCTCCGGTGGATGGACGCTATCGAGGCACGACCCAGGTGTTATCGGCCTATTTTTCGGAAAGCGCACTGATCAAATACCGGGTTCGAGTGGAAGTCGAGTATTTTATCGCCTTATGTGAGCTGCCATTGCCCCAGCTGAAGCATATCGACAAGCGATTGTTGGCCTCCTTGCGAGACATTTATTTGACCTTCGGCCTGAACGATGCCCAAAGCGTCAAAGACATCGAGAAGGTCACCAATCACGATGTCAAGGCGGTGGAATATTTCCTCAAGGAAAAGTTCAGTGCCTTGGGCTTGGCCCCTTTCAGTGAGTTTATCCATTTCGGGCTCACATCCCAGGATATCAACAATACCGCCATGCCGCTGGCTCTGAAGGAGTGTTGGCATCAACACATATCGCCTGGACTCCAAGCCGTCACAGCCGATTTGACCGAAAAAGCGTTGGCGTGGAAAAAAATCCCCATGCTGGCCCGCACCCATGGACAACCCGCCTCTCCGACGCGTCTTGGAAAAGAAATCTTCGTCTTTGTCGATCGATTGACCCAGCAATACGAATTGATGACCCATATCCCCTTTTCGGCCAAATTCGGTGGCGCGACCGGCAACTTCAATGCCCATCTGGTAGCCTATCCAGAAGTGGACTGGATTGACTTCGGCAATCATTTCGTCAACGACATACTCGGGTTGTCCCGCTGCCGGGTGACGACCCAGATCGAACACTATGACCATCTTGCCGCATTTTGTGACAGCCTCAAACGCATCAACACGATTCTGATCGATCTGTGCCGCGACATATGGACTTATGTGTCCATGGACTACTTCAAACAGAAAATCAAAAAGGATGAGGTCGGATCGTCGGCCATGCCTCACAAAGTCAACCCCATCGACTTTGAAAATGCAGAGGGCAATCTGGGCGTTGCCAACGCCATGTTTGAACATCTATCCGCCAAGTTGCCGATCTCCAGGCTTCAGCGCGATTTGACCGATTCGACCGTCACCCGGAATCTGGGGGTGCCGTTGGCACACACCCTCATCGCCTTCCGATCGATCCAAAAGGGGTTGGCCAAATTGGTCCTCAATGAAACGGCCATTGACAAGGATCTGGAGAATAACTGGGCGGTGGTTGCAGAGGGCATTCAGACCATTTTGCGTAGAGAAGGCTACCCGCAGCCTTACGAGGCACTCAAGGCCCTCACCCGAACCAACACAATGATCGATGCCCAGGCCATTGCCTATTTTATCGCCACCCTGGATGTACCGGCTGCCGTCAAAGAGGAGTTGTCGGCCTTGACGCCCCATAGCTATACGGGTCTGATCGACTTCTGAGGCCGCTGCTCACCGAAGCCCATCCCCTTCTCTTGCTATCAAAATGATATACCTAAAATCATTAGGTATATTTTAACCCTATCCCATTTTTTTTACCCCTATAGGCCTCAAGTTTGTCACCGCCAGGCCGATTTATGAGTAGAAGCGAACGGAACCTCACAAGGAGATTGAGAATGGGATCTATGAAACTGGATTTACGTTACGCATCCAATAACTTCGAGCAATCCGTCGATAAATTCTTTGACACCGCTTTTGGGCCCTCAGCAGCCTTGTACCGCAGGGTGACGCTTTGTGGATGGCGCCCGATATGCAATCATTCAGATGTTTTTAGTTACGGTCGCCGGACAAATGAACATCGGCGCCCCTCGATATCTGGAACCAAGCCGCCGGGCATCGCAGTTTATGAAACGGCCGAGGGAATGACCATTGAGGTGGCCTTGACCATTATAAAGGAAGAAAGCCTTCATCTTGCAATTTTGGACAAAAAATTGGTCATTCGAGGGGAAAGAATTGGCACCCATCCGAAAAATGAATCCTTTTCCCTACAGTCAAAACACGATTCGCAATTTCAACATCTTATACCACTACCGGAATCAATAAGCTCAGGGAGTTTTCGTGCCCAACTCAAGGGAAATGTCGTTCAAATCGAATTTGTCAAACAATGATCAATAATTGGATACCTTCCATTAAACACAACAGCTATCGGGTCATCCTCGCATGCGAAAAACTGCAACCATAAAGATATCGATTTTTTTTCTGGCCTGGATAACCATCTCCATCGGTCATACGGATGAGTTGGTTTTGAAAAGCGGTGAACGCTTTTCATCCGATCGCATTTGGGAGGAAAATGATAAGATTCGGTTCAACATGCACGGATTACTGGTGAGCGTCGCGAAGGAGGAAGTCGTTGCAATCAACCGGGAGGCGGATGCACCTCCCAGTGGCGGCGGAACGGCCACGGCTTCTCATTCTGCTGATACCGGTTTTAAAGAAAACAACGCTTCCAACCGGATACCCGATCCAGCAGATACTGCCGAACGCCGAGAACAAGCCCAATATAATGGCGGCCGACGTCTGACCGAGCGTAACCAGCGCACATTTTCCCGCCGAGAGCCGTCGGCACTTGGCACCGGCCTGGAAAACATCGCCTGGCGCATGAAACCGGGTGCGATTCAGGGCCTTGAAAAAATCAAGACCGACCCGATCTTTGGCGGCATCGATCAATACTGGCGACCGGAGCATCTCATGTCGATCAGCGGAGCGCCATTAGACGGATTCGTATACGGATTTTGGGAAGACCAACTTTATTCCATCGTGATGTGGGCCGATGGATCTATCGGATTTCGTCGACTTAGAGATGCGCTTTTTACGAAATTCGGCCCAGGGACCCAGAACAGGGTCGGGGTGGAGCGCTATGTTTGGCTGGAAAAAGAGACTCAACGCATGCTTGAATACGACACCAACCTCAACACTGCCATTTTCGTCATGCGTTCTGCAGAGTTAGACCACCATATCAAAATAAAATATCCTTCCGAAAGCCAGATTCCATAAAATCACTCTACGAATTCAAGCCTCAAATGGATCCCCACATTGACGGGCCGATGGATCTGTTGATTGGTTCGCATGATCATTTCCGTCTGCTCCCACGCAGGGACATTGATTCGACCGATAGATAAGTTTTTTTGGGGCTTGACCAATGCGCGTGTCTGATCCAGCTGGGCGAAAAGAAGATCATGAGAAGTATCGCGGTCATATCGCCTGACATCATCAACGATCCGATTGGTGTCGAGGCTTTCGACCGCAGTGGTCCAACCTTTGATCAAGCCCTTTATGAATCGATGCACCCGCTCGGGATGTTCTTCGAGCAACCTTTTGGATGTGACCACTGAATTGGCGACAAAAGTGACCCCATACGACTCGGGATCCAGAAAGGCGATGGATGCACCTGATGCCATGAGCTTGTGCCCGATTTCAACGCCTTGCGTATTGATGTACACAGGCCACAGGTCGGCTACCCCCTTGTAAAAAGGAGTATAATCCAGACGCACGCTATACAGCCGCACCTGCCGTTCGGATAGTCCTGACTTGGCCAGCAGGGTGCGCATGATAATCTCATCGTTTTTTCCGAAAGTCACCCCGATGGTCTTATTTTTGAGATCGGTTAACCCGTCGATGCGAATTTTGTCCTTGAAGTAAACCCATTGTAATGGATTCTTCTGGAACAACTGGGCGACCACCACTACCGGGGATCCTTTGGCAATCGCTTGAATGACCTGATCTCCCGAAGCCACGCCAAAATCAGCATGCCCCAACTCCAGATCGCGAATCGCGTCCCTTTCCGGACCACCGGATTTAAGGGTGACTGTCAACCCCTGCTCATGGAACCCACCCTGATGGACCGCAACGATATCGCCCACCGTGGACATATTGATCAGCCATTTCAAGCGGTAGGTAATGTTTTCCTGGGCGATAGCCAAATCCAATAATGAAAACGTAACACCTAACGCTATCACGAGGAACAGAAGACCTTTAAATCGGTCAATGAGCAATGGAAAAACAGAGCGTACCCCGATCACCATAAACCTCCAGTTATTGCTCCCAGGCGCTTTTAACCAGCCGGCCGGCGATTTCCAATGCACCCTGGTATATGGACAATGTGATCCCGATCATAAAAAGGGCAACTAAGATTTTCGAAAGATCGCTTTGGTATAGGGCGATACGGATACTGTAGCCAATGCCTGCATTGGCTGCGATAAACTCGGCGACGATAGTGCCAGCCATGGCCAAAGTGGCACTCCCCGCAATGACAGTCGTCAATTTTGGCAAATTTTCAAATGCCCGAATTTTGACTTCGAGCTGCCAACGAATCCGGCCGGTTTGTT